>OODJ01000320.1_pt1 | contig 53238 bp, 44 predicted proteins | sample 1671611 | NCBI WGS metagenome assembly OODJ01 (sample SAMN06348174, study PRJEB24527) | human gut metagenome | biome: human gut; feature: ankylosing spondylitis patient; material: feces | host: Homo sapiens | place: China | collected 2015-10 | reverse complement strand
TACATATTATAATAAGAAATCTCGGAGTCACCACCCATCACCAAGACAGCAAGCAATCCTATTATCACAATGCCAATTAGTATGGCAATTGCTACCCGAATCGGCGAAATCGGCGCTTTACCGCTTACCTTTCCGGTTTGACCGTTTACCATAAATTGATAAACCTTCCCTTTATAGACAAAGCTTGACATCCAAACAGGCAGCATTAAATATTTATATGTAATATTGCGATAGACTGTCTTCACATTTACATTGCTCACTTGATCAGCATGATAACTGTCTTTGATTTTTTTCGTAATATGAGAAATCAAACGGTTTTTAATAAAGTTTTTTGCTCTCTCCCAAGCAGCCTTCAAACCGATAGAATAACGCTCGGAAGCAAATCCCGCGACATATTCCGGCTTATATACGACATTGTTCTCCGTATGAAACGGCTCAATACCCGAAAGAATTTTTCCGTCATGCTTCTCCGTTCCGGAAACCAGCTGATCGTTGATAAACTCATAATAAGATCCTGAAGTTCTGTACCAATCGGTAACAACTTTCGTTTCCTTTCCTCGTCTAACGACACGGTTTTTACCATATCGTGCGGTATAGGTGGAATCCGTATCCGCATCAAATGTCCAATACGGAAGATAAACACCGCGCATCTTCCCCGCTTTTGCGTTTTTCTTCGCAGCGCCGGGACAAAACAGCTTTTTCTTAAGCCATTTCAAAAAACGGCTCCCCGCATCCTCCGGTGTGATTTTAAACGGACAAACTCCGCCCGGAGCCAAAATATGCTCCGCGCCGGCTTCCATGACTTGATTGGAGCCGCAGTACGGACATTCGCCGGATACCACCGAAGCATCATAAATCGTCTCAGCTCCACAGGATTTACAGCGAATAACGCGCTTTTCCGTACCCCAATCGCAGTTTCCGGTATATTCCGCGTCATCAAAGGAAAGCTCCTCGGCACGCTCCGGCTCCTCTTCTCCGTCTTCAATTTCAACAATGTTGCCGCAATAGGGGCAAAGAAGCGCGCCTGTTTTCGGATCAAAATCCATTGTTCCGCCGCAATCCGGACATTTTTTATCGGTCTGCGATAATGTATGCTCGACCTTCTCTTCCGTTGTCTCCCCCTCACGGTTATTCTGATCGTCCATATTTTCCCTCCACTCCGGAAAAATTCTTTTCTGCCTATCTTTCACAGTTAATTTTTAATATCGCCCTCGTCAAAGACATCGCCGCATTCCGGACAGAATTTCGGCGGATGCATAGGATCCTTAGGCTCCCAGCCGCATTTGTCGCAGCGGTAGAGCGGTGCTTCTTTGGGCTTCGGTTTACCGCATTCAGAGCAGAATTTGCCTTTATTAACGGCTCCGCATGAACAAGTCCAGCCGATGGTATTCGTCGGTTTCGGTTTTCCGCACTGATTGCAGAATTTTCCCGTATTTTCAGCGCCACACGCACATTTCCAAGATCCTTCCGGCGCAGGTTTGGGCTTGCCGCATCCGGAACAGAAGTTTCCTGCATTCACCGTTCCGCATGAACATTTCCATGAATCACGGCTTGCCGCAGCTTCTCCTCCTGCATTCTGAGATGTCTGTGCCGCTCCCATAGCATAAAGATCCCTTGCGTTCATACCGCCCGCTGCATTTGCCATATTCATACCGGCAAAGCCCATAAAAGCACCGGCTCCGCCGGTATTTTTGGCCGCATCCTGCATGGCCTGCGCTTGCGCCCCGACCAATGTTGCCGCCGCCATCGTCGGATTGCGGTATGCCGCGTTGCGCTGGAGCTCCTTAATCATCCGCTCGTCCTCTTCGGATGCCGTAACGGAATTGATACCAATGGAAAAAATCGAAATGCCGCGCATACCGGACCATTTTTCTGAAAGCACCTCGTTCAGCGCTTCTGCCATCTCCATCGTATGTCCCGGCAAAGCACTGTAACGGATGCCCATATCGGAAATTTTCGCAAATGCCGGCTGAAGCGCTGTCATCAATTCACTTTTCAGCTGACCATCAATCTCCGAACGGTCATAAACATCTGCTACATTGCCGCAAACATTGGTATAAAAAAGAATCGGATTCGTAATCTTATAAGAATATTCTCCATGACAGCGTATAGCAATATCGACATCCAGTCCGACATTGCGGTCCACAACACGGAACGGCACGGGATTTGGCGTTCCATACTTGTTTCCCATAATTTCCTTCGTGTTGAAGAAATAAACGCGCTGATCCTTCGCAGTATCTCCGCCGAACGTAAAACGCTTGCCGATTGCCTTAAAAGAATCTAAGATTCCCTTTCCAAGCCCTCCGTAAAAAATGCTCGGCTCCGTTGAGCTGTCATAAAGAAACTCGCCGGCCTGCGCACAGAGTTCCGTTACTTTTCCCTGTTCAACGATAATCATACACTGCCCTTCGTTGACAGCAATCACAGAACCGTTTGAGATGATATTTTCATCTCCCTTCCGATTCGAAGAACGTCCGGAAACACGTTTCTGGCCTTTCGCGACGAGCGTATTCGCCGAAAGTGAATCACAGTAAAAGTATTCACGCCATTGATCAGCCGTAACGCCTCCCAATGCACCGGCAAACGCCTTAATCAGTCCCATATTTTTCTCCTTTCTTATCTATCATTCATGATATATTACAGTTTTAGTGTATCATATGACAATGAATCTTGTCAATACAAAATGAATTCCAACAGATTTTTAAATTCTTTCAAAATCAGAAGCGCCATGCTTGCAAATGGGGCATACAAAATCCGCAGGAAGCTCATCCCCTTCATATATATATCCGCAGATCTTACATACAAATCCTTTTTTCTTCTCCGGTGAAGCCTGTTTCCGAGGCTTGATATGATCAAAATAATACTGATAAGTCACACTTTCCGCATCTGAGAGAAGAGCTGCTTCTGTAACATCTGCAATAAATATCGTGTGCGTTCCGCAATCCGTTTGTTCCACAACATGCCCTGAAATCACCGCATTCGTATACTTAGGTATATAACGTACTCCGTTTGCCGTCCGCATTTCCGATTCACAACCGGCAAATTTATCGGTATTTCTGCCGCTTGCAAATCCAAAACGCTCAAATACCGTCATTGGTGTATCCGTCGTTAAAACAGAAAGATTGAAAATTCCGGTTCTTTCGATCATATCATGTGTCAGACTGGTTTTATTAACGGTAATCGAAATTCTCATAGGAGAATCCGTTACTTGTCCTGCTGTATTGATGATGCATCCGTTATCCTTGTCTGCCTCCCGTGCCGTCAGGACAAAGAGTCCGTAGGAAAGGCGGAACATGGCAGCCGTGTCTATTTTTTTCTCACCGGTATAAACAGGAGTCCGCGCCGCAGGCTGTGTTTTCCTCGGCATCGTTTGTGCAATCGCATCCGAAAGCGCCATAAGACTTTCATAGGTTTCGGCTCTGACAGAAGACGGGATATTCACAGTTTCACCGACAAATCTTATATTTTTGCATTTTTCAAGTGCTGTACGGATAAGTCCGCCGCTTGTCGCCGCCCATGTCCCATTCTCGATAATTCCGACAGTACGGTTCTGGATATTGTGTGCGACAAGATCGCTGATAAGCGCCTCCATTGTTACAAAGATTCCCGCATTATACGTAGTGGAAGCAAAAACAAGATGACTCCACTGAAACGCTGCTGCAATAATATCCGACGCGGGAGTAATGGATACATCATATACTGCCGTCGGAATGCCGAGATCACGCAGACGGCAGGCAAGAATATCCGCCGCGTTGGCGGTATTGCCGTAAACGGAAGCATAAGCGATCATAACGCCGGTCTGTTCGGGTTCATACGTGCTCCATTTTTGGTACTTCTCGATAAAATCGCCCAGATTCTTTCTCCATACAAAACCATGCAGAGGACAAATCATTTGGATATCCAGTTCCGCCGCTTTTTTCAGCAATGCTTGAACCTGCATTCCGTATTTGCCGACAATATTTGTATAATAACGCCTTGCCTCATCCAGATAATCCCGCATAAAATCCACTTCATCTGCGAAGAGCGCACCGTTCAAAGCACCGAAAGAACCGAAAGCATCCGCGGAAAACAGAATCTTATCCGTCGGATCATAGCTCACCATGACTTCAGGCCAATGCACCATAGGCGCCATTACAAAAGTCAGGCTGTGTTTTCCGAAAGCAAAGGTATCCCCTTCTTTTACGAGATGAGCGCGGGACTCCACATCAAAATCAAAAAAGCGCTGAATCATCGCCGCAATTTTTGCGTTGCAGATGATTCTGACATCCGGATAGCGCAGTACAAGCTCGTGTAACGCGGCGGAATGATCCGGCTCCATATGATGAATCACAAGATAATCAAGCGGACGTCCGTTCAAAATATGCGCAAGATTTTCAAAAAATACCTTTTCTACTGCATGATCGACCGTATCAAATAAAACTGTCTTTTCATCCATCAGAAGATAGGAGTTATAGGAAACGCCGTCAGGAACAGAATAAACTCCCTCGAATAAAGAAAGCCTGCGGTCATTGCCGCCGATCCAATAAAGATCCTCCGTTACTTTTCTGTAGCAATACATAATAAATTCCTTTCTTTTTATCGTTTGATTTTAAAAATATTTTACATCGTCCGAAAAACATCGCGTCTCGGCATCCGTTCCAAGGAATAACGTCTGTATTGAAGTAAGCTGTATATGTGCCTTTTTCTTGAAACCTGCCGCTACATACGGATTCTTTTTCATTGTAACCGTTTCCCGAATAAATGTCAATAAAGAAAGAAGGGATTTTCATCCCTTCTTTCTGTTGCAGGCAAATAAAATCCGCTCGCGCAAATCATGCTGTCCTATGGACTCCCAAATTCAATATTTCCGATCATTTTTATCCGTTAATGCACTTCTTGAATTTTATATTCCTGCGTGCCCAGTCCGTATTTTTCCAACTTTTCAAGCTGTACAAATGGATTTTTTCCGTGCAGCTGCTCAAACAGATGCCCGTGACCGGAAAGCTGCATACCGGCCGGAACTCCCACCGGAATCAAATTCTCTATTTTGATAGCATCAATGGAAGCACGCTCTACAGCAACCATATCATCTCCGGCCATAATTCCGATATCCGGTACAAGCGACGGTGTTGTCATTCCCCAGCAGTCACAAAGAGCGGTGATCTGTGTCAATACATTGATAAAATAAGAATTTCCGGGAGCAAACGTATCCAGCACTGTTTTCGTACAAATCGCCATTCCCTCCTGAAAATCCGTGTAATCGTGACTGTCGAGTGTAATGGCGCCTGTCGGACATACCTTGGCACAGTGCTGGCACATGGTACAATTGTGATAATTGACCTTGTAATGTCCACAATCCGTAAAGCTATTGGCATAGTGGTTGCATGCTTCGATACATTTCCGACAATGGATGCATTTTGACTTGTCCCAGACAAGCCCGCCCTCCAGTGCGTGAATCTCATGCCGCGTACGATCGGTAACACACCCCATCGCAATATTTTTGCAGGCGCCGCCGAAGCCGCAGGCGCCATGTCCTTTCACATGAGAAAAATCGATGAGAAAATCCGCATCATGGATCAGTCCCGCAATATCGATATGCTTCAGCTTCTTAAAATCGACATCTTTCGTATAATAATATTTCCCGAAGTAACCGCAATCGTCGAGCACGGGACATCCGAGATTTGCTTCCGTATAACCGCGGCGCTCGGGATGACGGCGATATACATAGTGATCTGTGATAAAGCATTCCGCTCCGCTTTTATGCAGAAAATCCACAAGCTTCATGACAAAAACCGGTGGGATGGTCGAATAGGTAACTCCCGCTCCGACATGCATTTTCACTGCGACCGTTTTTCCTTTCACCCGTTCCGCAAGACCGGATTTTTCGAGAAGCCTTGAAAATTTCTCCGGAAGCGTCTGCGACGCCTCATACCTTGAAAACGCCATCGGCGCAAACAATATCGTACCAGCCATTTTTTCTCTCCTTGCCGCCGCATTTCTGCGGCTGATATATTTTTTTCCGCTATGAAAGCGGGAAAAACACAATGTTTTGATTCAGGCGCCGAGCGCCGTAATCCAAAAACAGGATGCTGCAAAAACGGATATCGGCGTCATCACAAACCGCTGCTTTCCGCTTTTTGAGCACAGATGAAACAGTACGTCCACCATCAGACAAAAAGCGAAGAAAAAACAAAATCCTCGGGCAACCCCAAACGGGAGAATAACCGATATCAGATTTCCCGTGCGCAACAAAACGACAATCGCAAAAAGCTGAATAAAACCAAGGATTCCCGCAAGGATCCTCATTTTTGAAGGCAACACCCTTGCGCTACCTCCGAGAACAAATTCTCCCGTTGGAAGCCCCAGAGCGGAAAGCAGCATGAAAATCGCCGCAGTACCCACAAAAACAGCGCCGAAAACCGAAGCCATATTGTTTTCCTTTCTCCGAACCTGTTGCCGGAATTCCCATTGTATTACTGAAAGATATTCTCCATTACTGCACCGAAAGCTTCCGCCATACGGAAGAAACCGAGATCGTTCGGATGACAACCATCCACTGTGCATCCGTCGGCAAAAAAGGTACGGAACACCTTGGCGCCGTCTACAAAGTATACATTTCTATCGCCTTCTGCCTTTGCCCTCTCATAACTCGCAGCAATCACATCCCGCCGCGCCTGTCCATCCTCATGAGGGCTGTCGAAATTCGGACGCGACGCCATAATAATCGGGATATCGGGATGCGCCCGTCTTACCGTAAGGTATCCGGGAAAATGCGTTGCGGCAAGATGTTCAACTGTCGGAGCATTATAATCATAGTCATATACAAACATACCAAGATCAAGCCCCGCAATATACTCCATCATGGACTGCTCACCCTTGGCGTTGCCGGAAAAGCCGAGATTGATATAATCAAAATCAAAACGCCGTGAAAGTCTGCCGATATAATCATTTCCCGGTGTTGAGGCGCATGCACCTTCCGTAATGGAAGAACCGTAAAATACAACCGGCTTTTTCATGCGATAACCGCTCCACGGAGAAAGCGCGGAGCCCTCTTTTACTCCGATCCAAAGCTCGGAAATCGGACAATACAACGGAAAATGAATCACGATTTCCCGCATTTGAGCGGAAGGAAATTTCAGAATCGAGTCATAGCCGTCTTTTTTCTTCGGATCCGGCATAAACGCACCGTAATATCCGATTTTTCCCTTCTCCTTGACATATAAATCAAACCCCGCTGAGCCGGCAAATGCCATATGCGGCATAAGCCACACCTCAGGACGCCGACAGGAAATCGCCACAAACTCTGAATCGGTTGCAAAGCAGACTCTGCCTCCCGCCGTATATTTTATAAGTTCACGGACACCGCCGCTTACCTTCGCCGCCACATCGTACGGCATGCGATGGTATTGCCCTTTCTCATAAAACACACCGTATAGAGAAAACGGGGACAACCTCGGGTCATATAATACCACATCATCCCGTCCAAACGAACTTTTGATTTCTAAATTTTTATCAAGAGAACCAATTTCCGCCATTTATTATTCCTCTTTTTTATAAAAAAGTTATCGTTCATTTCATTCTCACTCATACTGCTTTTTCAACGATCCGGTATTTCCGCTTATTCCTTTGCATTTCATTTCCGATGAGCAAAGGGGGTTCTATTGTGCCTATAAACGCTGTTTTGCTTCTCCCTTTTGACCCAAAGCGATTTTTCGGTCAATGGATGAACTCCCTTAAAAGCGAAAATTCTAAACCATTTTTATCCAAAGCACCGTGTGTCTGATGTTGTTTATTTTACTCTTTCCTCATTGATTTGTCAAGAGAAGCGACAGGAACGTATTCATATCCCGCCGCAATCTTTTCCGATGATTCCAAAAAATATTCTCATCTTGCTCCCACAAGAAAATTCTGCTATAATAAAAAACGGAAAGCATGCATCTATGGCCAACGACGCTGCATAAAAAATGAAGATTTTACACTAGATCACAGAATATCTTCCAAGTTTTTAAAATATCCTAACAAGGAGAATCCATATGCCAATGACAGAAAAATTATATGAAACAAACGGAATGATATCTACATTCCGGGCACGGGTTTTATCCTGCGAAAAAAGAGCGGACGGATATGCGGTCATCCTTGACCGCACCGCGTTTTTTCCGGAAGGCGGCGGACAAAGCGCCGATACCGGATGTCTTTCCAACGCGCAGGTGCGTGACGTACAGATAGAAAACGGAGAAATCTTTCATTTCACGGATTTATCTGTCTCCGGTGAAATCACAGGTACGCTCCATTTTGACACCCGCTTTCGGAAAATGCAGAATCATCTCGGAGAACATCTGCTCTGCGGCGCGATTCACAGACTTTTCGGTTTCGACAATGTCGGCTTTCATCTTGGTGCAGACGATATGACCTTTGACATAAACGGCATCCTCACCGAATCACAGATTGCCGAAGCAGAAAAAGAAGCAAACCGTGCCATTTGGGAAGACGCACCGGTACGATGCTATACGCCATCGCCGGAAGACCTGTCCAGACTTGACTACCGCGCAAAAGCAGAAAAAATTGACAATGCCTCCGCCGTCCGCATCGTAGAAGTCGAGGGCTTTGACCGGTGTGCCTGCTGTGCGCCGCATCTCGACCGGGCAGGCAAAATCGGAATGATCAAAATTACAGATGCCATGAAATACAAGGGCGGCATGCGTTTTCACGCCTATTGCGGCTCAGATGCCCTCAAGGATTATCAGACAAAACAAAAAGAAATCGAAAAAATTTCTGTTCTGCTCTCCGTTCCAAGAGACCGAGCTGTCTTGGCAGTGCAGGCAAAGCTCGACGAGCTTGCCGCCGCAAAACGGACAGCCGGAATTCTGCGCCGCGAACTTGTCGCAGCAAAAATCAGGCAGATCCTGCCATCCGATACCCATATTTGTCTGTTTGAACCGACACTGGATCCAAACGGATTGCGGGAGATGGCATCGGAAGGCGTTTCCAAAACACCCGGAATTTTTGCAGTATTCTCGGGCGCTGACGGAAACGGATACGATTTTGTCTGCGCATCCGAGCATATCCCAATGAAAAAAACAGCAGTACAGTTTGCCGAAGCGCTTGGCGGGAAATGCGGCGGTTCTGAAAAAATGATTTTCGGACACACTGACGCCGACGAAAATCAAATTCGAAGGTTTTTTCTGAATTTTTCCGAGTATTCAACCGCAGGTTGAGCGTTTTTGTGCAATTTCAACTATTTTTTTATTGATATTTTATCTGTTTTACTGCATAATAATAGCAGAACGAAACGGACAGTGTGTAACCATGGGCACAAACTTTCCCTTTCGTCAAATGTCAGAATCAGAAAGGAAAAGCATCATCATGAATGCGGACACAAATTACGGAAAAATTTTAAGCGACGCCATTGCTTCCAACCGAAAAGCCGCCGGAATGACGCAGGACGCTCTTGCAGAAAAACTCGGCATCACCTTCCAGGCAGTCTCCAAATGGGAAAACGGACTTGCTATGCCTGATATCACGCTGCTTCCGCAGATAGCCGCTATTTTCGGAATCTCTATCGATTCTTTATTTGGAATCACGCCGAAGACAAAAATCCATACGGAAAAGGAAACGGCATCAGACCGTGTTCTCGACTGGGATGACGACGAAAAGCTACGTGCCGTATTTTTTATCGGAAATCGAATCGCAGGCAAAGAAGAGGAGATTCAGACAAAATCCACCATTACCTTTGAATATGACGGCGTCGTTCGTGACGTTATCTCCGACTTTTCTGTCTCCTGCGGCGACGTCGAAGGAGATGTCACAACCGCCAACGGCGCCGTCACATGCGGCAATGTGGACGGAGATGTCACAACTTCAAACGGCTCTATCCGATGCGGCGATGTGGACGGAGATGCCACTACTTCAAATGGCTCCATCACATGCAGTGATGTTGAAGGGAATGTCGCAACCGCGAATGGCTCCATCACTTGCGGCGACGTTGAAGGAGATATTGCCACCGCAAACGGACAAATCCGATGCGGTGATGTGGACGGGAACGTTACCATCGGCGACTGCCGCGGTAATGCCGCAATTGAATGCGGAGACGTTGGGGGAGATGTGACCATCAAAGGAAACGGCACCGTGACGGTTTCCGGCGATATCGACGGAAATGTTACCGCAGCCACGGTAATCCGAGAATCATAATTTTTTATCCGCAAACCCAATAAGAGTAGCCAAAAAAAGACCGGCGGTCTGTACGACCGTCGGTCTTTTTGATTCAGGGAGTTGTTTTTTCTTTCCGCATGGGTTTCTCATGATGCAGGTCACCCCATATGTTATCCAATCCACCATAAGTACAAGCTTTCCGCACCTAACAGAACAGCCAACATTCCGAAATTAAAAGCGGAAAACAGTCCGATATATCGTCCTGTTTTATCGGGATAATGCTTCGTATATTCCCGGAACGTAATCAAACTTGCCAAGGAAGAAATGAGCGTTCCGACACCGCCGATATTGACACCAAGCAGAAGCTCTTGATAGTTTGCCGTAAACTGTGAAAGCAGAACCGCCGTCGGCACATTGCTGATAACCTGACAGGAAAGAGCCGAAACAAGAAGCGTATTTTTTGACAGAAGTTCTTCAAAAAGAGCCCGAATCTGTGGAATTCTTGCCATGTTGCCTGCAAAAATAAAGAACATGCAAAAGGTAAGCAGCAACGGATAATCTACTTTTTTCAGCGCGTCACGATCCATGAAGAGCAGCACGGCGGGAACAAGAACCAGTCCGATAACATAAGGAATCGCTCGGAATACAATCGCAATCGACAAGGCAAACAAAATAAGATAAATTCCGGCGCGGCGGGGATCCGTTTTTGTTTCCGGTTCATGAAGTGTAATCGGATCTCCTTTCACAAAAATAAAACAGCAAACCGTAATAATCGCAACAGACAAAACAAACGGAAATGCCATAATTCCCACGAATTCACCGGTCGGAATGGAAAATTTGGTATAAAGATAAAGATTCTGCGGATTTCCGAACGGCGTCAGCATGCCGCCGAGATTGGCTGCGATATTTTGCACGATAAAGGTAAACGCCATATATTTCTCTTTATCCGCCGACTTCAGTACAAGATATCCAAGCGGCAGAAAAGTCAGAAGCGCCATATCATTGGCTAAAAACATCGAACCGATAAAGGTAATATATACAAGCAGAAGCACGCAGAATCTTGCGTTTCCTGCAGTCTTAACGATTTTGTGCGCAATCGTAACAAAGAATCGAATATTCCGCAGCGCCATAATACAGGCAAGCGTGCAAAAAAGACAGGTCAGTGTTCTAAAATCAAAATAATCGAGATAGGCTGCATCCGGCGGAACAATCAAGGAAGTGATAAGTGCCGCCGCCATCGCAATGCACAGCACGGGATTTTTTCCGACAAAGCTTCTTACAGAAAGGAATATCCTCCCCGATGACCGTTTTGGCGCGGGATGCGCCATTGCTTTTCCCATTTTTCTTCCCCCTGCAATTTAAAACATAAACAGTACTATTATAGTACGTATTTTAAATTTTGCAATAGGGAAAGCAAAAATTTCGGATTCAATCCGAATAAAATCGATATCCTCCCTCCAGCGTATAAACACAGTTCTGAGAAAGCTCCGTATTCTGAATAATGTAAAAATATGCTTTATTATAGGTTTTTGTAAAAATTCCTTGTGTACCGGCATAAAAACGTCTGTCTCCCATATCAATCGCCGGATCCACACTCATTTCAAGAATATTGCCGTCATGTTCGAGTATGAGTGCCGTAGCGGTTTTATTTGCGCAGTCAGTTGCCGTCGCGGCGTCAAAGTATGACCGGTTCGTTCCGCCGACATAATGTCCCGTTCCGCGCCAAAGATGAGAGGTTGCACATTGAAAACCATACCATGTCGCAACCGTTACATCCTCTAAAGGAATCAAATCCACATGCGAACGGAAACGCAAACCGTCGAACAGCATCCGGTGATATTCTTTCATGACTTCCCGTCCCGTACCGTCTGTTTTTTTGGTATTGTACGCCTGAATATAATTTATCCAAACCATCTCAAGCTTATCGCAGTATCCCTCTGTCTCGGCAACTTCTCTTCCATCGGCAAAAAATTTCAAATCCGTACATCGAGCTGTCGGCGTACCGCCGCTGCCGGTATTGGTATATTCATGATTACCTCCGGTAAAATGACCGGAATCCACAGCATCTCCGTCAATATTGTTTTTCGCAGCCATAACAAACGGTGAATGCCAATCACTCGGTGTCGTAATCAAAATCGTACCGCCGCTGTAATCGGACGACACGAATTCCGTTGTATTGTCAATCATAGCAAATTGATAAAAATCAAACAAGTTATTGCCGCCTTTCTTTTTCAGGCGCACACGCATGTCCTTTGACGCAGAATACTTATAAATAATATCCAGAACATCTCCATCAATATGATAATAAACCGGTTTGGAAAGTCTGTCCACACGCGAATTTAAAATCTCAATCTGTTCATCAAGAAAATAATCATAATATCGCTCGTAAGTCTCCGGTGCCTCCGTTTTCCCCTTGACAAGCATACAGGAACGATTGATCTCAAACAGTGTCAGTCCTTTGTAAATTGCATAATTAAAACGCAAATATTTCGTATTTGCCGGGGTTGTAAAGGCGTTCGATATCGAACCGCCGATATAGGCTCCATTGGCGTCATAGAAAAAAATCCCGTAAGAGGCATCGCCCCAAGGTTTGGCATATCCGTTTTTTTCCGGCACGAGTCCCAGCCAATAGGAAGTGGAAGGTTCCACCTCAATTTTCGCCGTGCAATGATAAGAACTATCGAATTGAGTTGTCGGATACGGAACACCGTCTACATAATAATGCGGTTCAATCGTATCATCTGTCTGTAGGGCGGAATTATATAGGTTTTCCGATGTTTTATGAAGAATATGTCCAAACGACGTTTTCTCCGGCGTAACGGCACCATCCGCAAGAGCCTCTCCTGTTCTTGCGGCGGCATCGGCAATTTCATATTCGATTGCCGTTTTTTTGTCATAAATTTTAGAAATCTTCATTTGTATCTCCCTTCAGTTAATCATCAGGGTTTCTCCCGTGATTTCCACGGACGTCCCACTTCCGATCTCACCGATTTTCTCCTCTAAGCTCTCCGTTTTGGCAACGGCATCCGATACCATCCCACATAATGTTTCATAAACCGTAGCGGATGGAGCCTCGGGAGCAGTTCCTTCTCCATATCCCGATTCCGCTACAACAAGCGGCGCACTGTCTGCTGTGATAAGATCGCCTCCGAAAACAGATATCTGCCAAACTCCCGCCGAAAGAACAGGCATATTCTCACAGGCAATGGTATCCTCCGTCAAAACAACATGATAAACCGTTTCTCCGTTCCGGAAAACCGCCGTTTTGACAACACCGTTCCATTCTTCGCTGAATAAGAACGTGCATTCAATAAAATTACGGCTGCCCGCTACTACATATCCGTGATCCATTCGCGCAATATGCTGCATATTCACTTGAAATTTAAGATTCATAAAATTCCTTTCTCCGCATCATGCGGCCAAATCGGATTTTCCGACATGATATGGAATCATTTGTTCTCAGACAAAAAGCAATAGCTTTCAGAAATAAAGAACGCATGTTCCGTTTATAAGGATACTCCTACTCTTAAGTGAAATACAAGGAAATTGCCTGAAAAACTTATCTCTGCAAAAAAATCTCTTCAAAATCCATCAGTGCCATATCGTGTATGTAATGGGCATTGCGCTCGCTCATTCCACCGCAGCATTCCGCAATTTTCGCCCATGTATCACCTAAAATATATCTTCGCCGCAAAATTGCTCTTGCGACCGGATCTGTCATCCCATCAATCATCCTTGTCGCATCAAGCTTTTTTCTCGTTAAGCTTTGAATCAGTTTTTCAAGCTCTGTTTCTCTTCGAATAATCTCATTCATTTCCGTCGTATCGGAAGGAAGAACTTTATTCTCCCGCCAATAAGCAAGTTCAGCTGTTTTTTCTCCGATTTCCGTACCGTATTTGAGCAATTCCTCAAGATACTGTTTCCCTTTTAAATCTTCCTTTTTCATAATTTCTCCTTTCCCTTTCAGATTTTTGTTTGGAACTTTTGTTCGTTTATTTTACCATAAAATTCTCAAAATGTCAATATATTTCTGTAAAATTATTACATTTTTCCCACTGCGAAAACAGGAGTCCTTGTCCATTTTCATAATTTGTCTCTCATCAAAACAAACATTTACGCCTCCATGACAGCTTTTGTTGTCTATCCGCATGCAGGATGTTTTTCCATCAAAATTTTCCGTTTTGCCTGCCTATTCAAAACGTTGAAAATACGAATTCTACCAAAAAGGCGTCCTGCTTTTAGCAGGACGCCTTTTTGAAAACGAGTCTGATATGGAAAGACTGGCGATTTTCCATCCGATTTTTTGATTTTTCACGCCATGTTTCAAACATACATACCGTTCATTATGCGGAAACAGATGCTTCCCTTTTGGATATGAAATATACAGCAAAAAATCCGGCAACCGCAGTCAGAATACAAAGCGGGATGTTCCATCCTGTCGGCACGCCCGGGAAAAGTTCAGGTAAGGAGCCGAGAATAAAACCAAAAATCAAAAGATAAGTTCCCATCGGATGACGGCTCATTGCTTTTTCCAAAATGCCGGTCGTCAAAAAGATACCGGCAATCGTTCCAATAACAAGCGGAGCAAATGACAAAAGCGCTCTCAGATCAAGGGCGCTGACCGCCTCCGTCAGCGGCTCATACACACCAAGAACAAGGAGCATCTGAGAAACGCTGATGCCCGGTAAAACAAGCGCAACCGCCACAACGAGTCCTCCGACAAGCTGAATCAGAATACCGAGCAGCACAGAAACAAATCCTTCTCCGTGAAGTTCAAAAAGTCCGCTTGGAATCATCGCAATCAAAAGCGCTGCCGCGATACCGATCACAGGATAAAGAAAAACCGAAACATTGACGCGCTTTACACCGGCAAGACGAAAAATCAGCGGGGCGCCTCCGGCAACCGCACCGAGGAAAAAATACCTTGTCGGTTCCGCACACCACTCATTTTCCAATAAAAAAGTAATCAGTTTGGCAAACAGAAAAAGACCCGCCGCAGCACCCAGAAGAAATTTTAAAAGAAACAGAAAGCTTTCGCGGCGCCGTTCTTTTTCTTTGAATATGCCATTTACAGAAGCAATCAACCGGTCATACAAACCAAGAATCATTGCCATAGAGCCGCCGGATACCCCTGGCACTGTCATTGTACCGCCGATCCATGCTCCGCCGGCAATTGTATACCATGTATTTTTATTCATAGACAGATTTCCTTCACCTTTTTGATAGAAAATTTCATCAAAAAGAATCATATAAAATTCGCAGATTATCGTTTGACCTCTCGGTTATCCCAAAAAGCTCTTTGGATACAGATTTTTCTCATCCTTCCGCATTCAAAAATGAAAGCATATAGAATGTATTCTGATCCATCTTATCCCATTAAAACATTATAGTAAACACATATGGAAAAAATGACATCCATCAAAATAAAAACTTCCCTGTATGCTATAAAACAAGGAAGTTTTTTTCCGACAAGTCAAAATCCCGCTGTACCGCCGCTTATGCATTTTTCTCTCGGTAAATTCCATCATAACGGATACAAAGGCAGCACTTTAACTTTCCTTTACACAAAGGGAGATCGCGCATCCTGCGACGAAGATTGCCGAGGAAACAAAGAGCAGCGGCGCTGCCCATGCCGTAATATCATGAACATAAGACGCACTCATAACATAATTGATCGATTCCTCAGTCGAAGTCTGTGACGCAGAAAGCCTCAGAGATTCGCAATAGGAAGCAAGCTTTGACAGAAAGGGGACGAGAATTCCGAACCAAACCATTCCTGCCCACGGCAAACTGCCGGCTTTCGCGCCCGCTTTGACACGGCGAAGCAAAACAAGAGAAAAAAGAATCATCAGCACCAAACAGACCGCCGATACCGTCAAGTCGTCTATCGGAAGATAACAGGTATTTCGCACACCAAGCGGTGCATTCTGCAAAGGCTTCAGCCATTTCTGCAAGCAGGTAAGCAAAATCAGTATGACAAGATAAATTCCGCTGACCGCCATGGCGGTAATCAGCAGCTTTCGAGCAATTTTTTTCTTATCCATTTTCAGAACTCCATTCTGCTTTCAATATAAGGGATCAGTTCCTCCGTCCGGATTCTTACCTGCTCCATCGTATCACGGTCACGGACTGTCACGCAGCCGTCGTTTTCCGATTCAAAATCATAGGTAATACAAAACGGTGTACCAATCTCGTCCTCACGGCGGTATCGCTTGCCAATCGAGCCGGATTCATCATAATCCACTGTAAAATGCTTTGCCAGCATATCGTGGATCTTCCATGCAGGCTCCGCAAGCTTCTTGGAAAGAGGAAGCACGGCTGCCTTGATCGGAGCAAGTGCCGGATGCAAGTGGAGTACGGTCCGCACATCGCCGTCTCCGATGGTTTCTTCATCATAGGCATCCACAAGGAAAGCAAGTGCGACGCGATCCGCCCCAAGAGACGGCTCAATAACATACGGAATATATTTTTCTCCTGTTACGTCATCAAAATATTCCATGGATTCTCCGCTGTGGTTTTGATGCTGAGTCAAATCATAATCCGTTCGGTCGGCAATTCCCCAAAGCTCGCCCCAGCCAAACGGAAAACGATATTCAAAATCCGTCGTAGCCTTCGAATAGAAGCAAAGCTCCTCTGGGCTATGGTCACGCAGCCGCAGGCAATCCCGATTCATGCCGAGCGAATACAAAAATTCAGCGCAGTAATTTTTCCAATATGCAAACCATTCCAGATCCGTGCCGGGGCGGCAGAAAAATTCCAGCTCCATCTGTTCGAATTCACGGATTCGGAAAATGAAATTTCCGGGCGTAATTTCATTGCGGAAGGATTTCCCGATCTGTGCGATTCCAAAAGGCATTTTCCGTCTTGTCGTTCTCGCAACATTTTTAAAGTTTACAAAAATTCCCTGTGCCGTTTCAGGACGCAAATATAGCTCACTTGAGGAATCTTCCGTAACCCCTTGAAACGTTTTAAACATCAGATTAAACTGCCGGATTTCCGTAAAATCATGACTTCCGCAATTCGGACAGGCAATGCCATGCTCCTTGATATAAGCGGTTAACTCAGCGTTGCTCCAGCCGGCAGGATTGACATCCAATCCGTTTGCCTGTGCATAATCCTCAATCAGCTTATCCGCCCGATGACGTGTTTTGCATGCCTTACAGTCCATCAGCGGATCTGCAAAGCCCTTCAGATGTCCGGACGCAACCCATGTTTCCTTATTCATCAGAATCGCGCAGTCAAGTCCGACATTGTATTTGGATTCCTGAACGAATTTTTTCCACCATGCTTTTTTGATGTTATTTTTGTATTCAACGCCAAGCGGACCATAATCCCAGCTATTGGCAAGCCCGCCGTAAATTTCGGAACCCGGGTATACAAACCCTCTTGTTTTACAAAGCGCGACGATTTTTTCCATAGTTTTTTGTGAATTATCCATTGTGACATCCTCTTTTATTTTATGATTGATTTCTTATTTTATCCATATATCCCTGCAAAATCAGCTCAGCGGCAAGTGAATCGACAATTTCCCGACGGTTTTTTGCACGCACGCCGCTCTCGGATAATATTTTATGAGCAGACACCGTTGTCATACGTTCGTCATAAAAATCGATAGGAATCTCCGTCAGCTCTCCGATAAGGCGCGCAAGCTCCGTTACCTTTTCCACCTTTTCGCCATAGGTTCCGTTCATATTGACAGGTTTCCCAATGACAATGCGTTCAATTCCGTTTTCCTTTGCAACACGTACAATTTCGGCGGCCGTTTTTTCTATATGATAGCTTTTGATATTTCCCATGCCTACGGCATATAACCCAAGTGCATCGGAACGAGCAAGTCCGGTCCGTGCTTCTCCGTAGTCAACGCCCAGCAACTTTATCAGATTTCCCATCGATCCTCAACCCTGATACAAATCCATTCCGTTTTCTGCGGCATAAGCTTCCAGTTCTGCCTTGGTCGGCACTTTCTCAAGACTGCCGAATTTAGAACGCGTCATCAAGCTGACAATTAAGGCAAAATGGCATGCACGGACAATATTTTTGCTTTCCAAATATTCCGCCGCCAGCGCACCCACAAAAGTCGGATTCATCTTTTTACCGGCATTTTTCGTAACGCCTCTCAGCCGCACTGGTGCTGAAACACTTTCATAATATCTGCCGTCATAAACAAATGCTGTATCGTCTCCCTGTTCCACAACATAATATTTGGCTTTCACCTTTTGGGAAAGCGCCACAAGAGAACGCAGAGCCTTATCGGTCGTATTCGGGAAAAATCCCGTCAACGAATACAGCATATCATCTGAAATCACAAGAATTTTTATATTCTTTATCTTTTCAATCGGGAACTTCGCCGTAAACGGAGTATACCGCATGATAAGATCCACATTCCGTTCTTCCGCCTTCTGAATCGCATAATAGGCAAGACTTTCTTCATACCGATATGTAGAAATACGCGGCATTTCCGGCGTATCAGAGGAAACATCCGATTCCACCTTTTCTTTATGGTCAGATAAAGTCTCTGACTGAGATGAGGGCGCTGCCGCCGAATCCACTTCTTCCGACGAAGAATCGGCAGAAACATTTCCCATTTTCATAACCCCGATACGCTCCTCGCATCCAAGCTCCTCCGGCGGAACAAGGAACATGTCCGGCATCGTAATAAAAGCATCGTCGATTTCTTCTTTCGTAAAATGCGCGGACGCACCTTTTGACAAATAAATCTCGTGCGTTTCCAAATCACTGTAAAGGGTAATACTCATGCCGGTCTGTAAAGATTTATCTTTCCTCATCAAATCGGTCTTGATCCCGCATCCTTTATAGTATTCATAAAGACGCTTTCCATTTGTATCATCTCCGAATTTTGTCCCAAAAAGGCATTCGCCACCAAGTTTTGACGCAGTAATGGCCGTTAAGGCAGCTTCTCCGAAGGGATGGAATCGATATTCACTGCCCAGCGTGATATTGTTTTCCTTTGTTCTGGGATCCATTTTCATTTGCAGATTCATATAACTTCCGCCAAGAATCAGAATCTTCCGTTTCACTGCAATCGTCCTCCCCTTGTTTTTCAGCATCTTATCATGGATTGATTATACAATAAAAAAATAGATTTGTAAATAAAAAAATACACTTTTATCGTTCTTACTATATCACATATGATTTCTCTTTCCGAGCAATAATCATCAGTTCGCGGTCCCCTGTTATCGGATCTTCATAGTCCTCCACAGAGGAAATCACCGAAAATCCGTTTTGTATCAAAAGGGCATGGACGGTTTTTTTGTCCAGCGCACTGTAATAAAATTTTTCACCAAACATCGTTCCGACAACTTGTCCGTCATGTTTTCCGTGTGTAAAGAAAAAATATCCGCCAACATTCATAAAAGATGCAATCATCCCGTAAATTTCTGTCTGCCGGTCATATGCGATATGCCACAGGGAATCAAATGCAATCACGGCATCATACTTTTCAGACGGAAGAAAATGCAAAAGATCTCTTACCAAGAAAACGGCACCTGACAAATTCATCGCTTTGGCTTTTTCTATCATTTCCTCCGAAATATCAATACCGGTAACCTGAAATCCACAGCTCGTCAAATAGGCGTCTATGGGATATCCCGTTCCGCATCCAATATCCAGTACTTTTGAACAAGACGGCAAATTCTCTACAAAACTGACAATACAAGGATTGATTTCGGTATGCTGTCTGAATTCATGCCATTTCTCACAAATTTTATTATAGGAATCTTTGTTATCCATTGGCAGACCTCAAGGTTTTATTCGACTTCATTCCACCCCGAAAGCATGAAATTATTTTCCGGTACTTCCGAAGCCTCCTGAACCGCGTCCGGTATCATCTAGCCGCTCTGTCTCTTCAAATTCAGCGGGCAAGTACGGCAAAATGACAAGCTGTGCGATCCGGTCTCCGGGATGCACCGTACGCGGCATCTCGGAATCGTTGTGCAAAACGATCATATATTCTCCCCGATAATCAGAATCCGCAACGCCGACACAGTTGGCAGGGCGAAGTCCTTCTTTTGCGGCAAGTCCGCTTCGTGCAAAAATAGCCCCGAAATAACCTTCCGGCACCGCAATGGCAAGTCCGGTGCCGATTTTGACAGAGCCGCCGGGCATAATCGTCACATCATGATCCATACAGGCATAAAGGTCATAGCCGGCAGCCGAAGCGGAACCGCGCGAGGGAATCCGAGCGGAATCCCGCAGCTTTGCAATTTGAATTTTCATATATGATCGTATCCTTTCTCTGTATTCTTCAAAAAACTTCCCTTACCCGTCATTTCTCTGTCCACACAACGCATTTCGCCCTTTAGTTCCGGCTGAATTCCGAAAGAATCAACCCCGGATTTTTCTCCAAAGCCCAGCGGATATTCCATTCACTTGTAAAAATGAGCAGATTTTTTCCGCGGAAGTCCTGCACCCATTTGGTATCGGATGTGAGATTCAGCAGCGACGGACGAATCTCCTCATTTTCGATCCAACGAATATATTGATAGGAAAGATTGGACCGGCGCACATCCACTCCATATTCGCTTTTCAAACGATATTCCAGAACTTCAAATTGCAAAACGCCGACCACGCCGACAATGACACGTTCCATGCCGCCGCCGGGTTCAAAGAAGATCTGAATCGCACCCTCTTGCGCAATCTGATTCATGCCCTTGACAAATTGTTTTCGCTTCATCGTATCCACTTGTTCTACCGTCGCAAAATGCTCCGGCGCGAACGTCGGAATTCCTTCATAAACAATTTTCATTTTCGGAGAACAAATCGTATCTCCAATGGAAAAAATACCGGGGTCAAACACACCGATAATGTCACCTGCATACGCCTCATCCACGATTTCACGTTCCTGAGCCATCAGCTGCTGCGGCTGGGAAAGTTTAATGGTCTTTCCCTCCTGAACGTGGTAATATTCCTCACCCCGCTCAAATTTGCCGGAACAGATACGCAGAAAAGCAAGCCTGTCACGGTGCGCTTTATTCATATTTGCCTGAATTTTAAACACAAAGGCAGAAAACTCTCCACAAAAGGGATCCACCATGGTTTCTCCTGCTTTTCTCGGCAGCGGCGGTGTCGTCATCCGAAGAAAGCTCTCGAGAAACGGTTCCACACCGAAATTGGTCAGCGCCGAGCCGAAAAAGACAGGGCTGAGCTTTCCCTCGCGCACTTTTTCCATATCAAAGTCAAAGCTCGCCGCATCAAGCAGTTCCACCTGCTCGCAAAGCTCGCGCCGGCGCTCCTCTCCGATGATTTCATCCAGTTTCTCCGTATCGGTAATATCGCACGCAATGGATTCCAGCTTGCTTTGTCCGCGGTTTTTGGCATTGAATACGAGAATCCGGCGGTTTTCTCTGTCAAATACGCCTCGGAATGACTGTCCGCAGCCGATCGGCCAATTCATCGGATAGGTGCCGATCCCGAATTCCTTTTCCAACTCGTCCATCAAATCAAACGGATCGCGTGCTTCTCTGTCAAGCTTATTGATAAAAGTAAAAATCGGAATTCCCCGCATCGCACAAACCTTGAACAGCTTCCTTGTTTGCGGTTCAATACCTTTCGCCGCATCGATTACCATAACCGCACTGTCAGCAGCCATCAGCGTGCGGTACGTATCCTCTGAAAAGTCTTGGTGTCCCGGTGTATCGAGAATATTGATGCAGTAGCCCTCATATTGAAACTGCATGACCGACGAGGTGATGGAAATTCCCCTCTTTTTTTCAAGCTCCATCCAGTCGGAGACCGCATGCCTATCTGCCGCTTTTCCTTTTACCGCTCCGGCCTGTAAAATGGCACCGCCGTAAAGAAGCAGCTTTTCCGTCAAAGTGGTTTTTCCCGCATCCGGATGGGATATGATTGCAAATGTCCGGCGCCTCTCAATTTCTTTTTTAAAATTTTCCAAGTGTTATATTCCCTTTCCTGATCGTTTTATCCGAGCGTTTCCTTTAAAAATCTCAAAAAATCCGCCGGGGTACGGCAAACAATATCCGGTCCTGCCGCAAGCGTTTCCTCCACATTGGTAGAAGGCGCCCAAAGCGCCGCCGCTGCCTGAAGTCCCAGTTCATGAGAAAATACCGTATCGCTGGGTGCGTCCCCAAGATAAAGAGCCTCCTTCGGACAGATTCCGAACTTGTCAAGGACAATGCCGATAGCTTCTTTCTTACGTGAGCCAACGGGTGAACCATACTCCACTGCGTCAAAAGCATTTTCCATGCCAAACTGTCTTAATGTAATATCGCAGGATGTCTTATTCTTGCCCGTCACAAGTGCTGTTTTCATATTCTTTTGTTTGAGATATTCAAAAATTTCACCGATTCCATGAAATGGAGAGGGACACATCTCCGGAAGATACGTTTCATACAAAGTATCATAACGCTTCGCCGCCTTCTCATAGCGGTCGCCAAGCATATTCGTGATAATTCCTTTTTCATTCGGACCCAGCGCTTCCATAAAATCCTCATCGGAAACCGGATGACCGACAATCGGTTCAATCGATTCGCGCAGGCTGCGTATCATAAGAGGAAACGAGTCGCAGATTGTTCCGTCCATATCAAAAATAATCGCTCTTAACATAAATCAAAAGTTCCTTTTCTATTTTTTATGTTTTCTTCCGATGCCGGATAGAAAAACAATACCATGCCTTCCTTTTCAAAAAGTCAAGCCAGTTTATACTGTCCGCCGGAAATAATAATACGTATCATCCTCGCCTGCAGGACGCATCACCGATGCAAGCATGTTCTTTGATCTCAAATTTTCTTTGCAGCACTTTCCGCGAATCTCATACATTCCGATTCCGTAAAGGGCATACTCACACGCTGCGGCATAAGCTTCTTTCGCATAGCCGTGTCCTTCAAATTCCGGAAGAATCCGAACGCCGGCTTCCGCACCGCCGCGAAAATCAAAATGATATAAAATAATCTCTCCGATGAATGTTCCGTCAAGCCGAATCGCAAAATTCATCGCCGTACTGCTGCCGAAATCTTTTTTCTGATCGAGATAGAAATACTCATCGTCAGGGTTTTCACAGTCAATCCGATAGTCATAGCCCCAGTAGCGATTGCGCTCATCGTCAAGGCAAAGCCGATTATAAGCAGGGATATCCTCCTCGGTGATCGCATCCAGCGTAAGACGTTCCGTCTCCAGCACGGGGATTTTTTCTACATGATATAATTCGTTTTTGACCTTTACAGAATATTTTTCCAAAATTTCAATCGGCTGATACTGCATTTTTGAAGTGCGCAGTCCACGGTCGCCTGCATCATCCTCACGGTTGATATACTGCACATCGGAAGCGAACATTCGGGCAAATTCCTGCACCATCGCAGGATAAATCCCCTCATAATCCGGAAGTGCTTTTTCAATATGATCAACCAGCGTGTCTCCGCATTTTTCAGCAAGACAAAAGGAAATCAATTCTCCGTTTAACATAAAGCCGCCGCATCGAAACAAAGGAGTGCCGACAAAGCGAAGCATATGCCAAGCGCGCTCCAATTCATTTTTCGCACCATAAGAATTTTTATGGAATTCTTCCATAAAGCGTTCTCGAAATGCATGAATAAGCGGTGCATCCTCCACGGTCAGCTCGCGGAACACTGCCCCGGGATATTTTGTGTGGAATTTTTTCACATGATTGCGCTGTCCCGCATAGCGCTTTCCCGAAAAAGCAATAAAATCAGATGCGGCATACAAATAGTCATTGTAATTTCGGAAGACCCGTGTTTCCACATTCGGATAGCGTTCAAGAATGACATGCACAAATTCACGAGGTACTGCGGAAAATTCAAACGGCAAAAAGTTCTCTGAACAAAAAGCTGCCATATCCGCCAATGCACCCTCAATATCGGCATTTTCCTCCACCGCGAATGGATAATCAAACGCATATCTTCCACGGATTTTGCTGCGCACAACCAAACAGCCATGAGAAACTGTATATTCTGAGCCCAGCATATACCGCCACATTAGTTTCAACCCTAAAGAATAATCACTGAGCCGATAGGGACAAGAAGAATAATATTTTCCGACTTGCTCGGCATTTTTTTCATCAATCGGTGTAAAAGTAAGCATAAATTTTCCCATAAGTTTTTATTACAATATTCTTATTTAGTATACCACTGTTGTTTTGCTTTTTCAACCTTATTTTTCAGAAAAAGCAGAGCTTTCTCCGGATCACAAAAAAAGACCTGCCGCAGCAGGTCTTTTTTGATTTATTTTGCAACAAGTTCCCCGTTTTCTACATCAATGGTGATAACCGTATCAGGAGCAATATCCTCCGCAATAATTTTGCGGGCAATCAACGTTTCCACCTTTGACTGCAGAAATCTCTTCAGAGGACGCGCACCATAAGTCGGATCATAGGCAGAGGAAATGATGAAATCCTTCGCCGCGGTCGTGACCGAAAGCCCGATTCTCTTATCGGAAAGACGTTTTTCAAGATCCGCAACAAGCAAATCCACGATACCGTAAATGTTTTCTTTGGTAAGCGGCCGATAAAATACAATTTCATCAATCCGGTTAAGGAATTCTGGGCGGAAAGAACGACGAAGGAGTGCCGTCACGGAATCCCGGGCTGCGGCACTGATGGCACCGTCCGCATCGATCCCGTCAAGAATGATATCAGACCCGAGATTGGATGTCATAATAATAATGGTGTTCTTAAAATCAACCGTCCTGCCCTGACTGTCTGTAATACGTCCGTCGTCAAGCACCTGCAAAAGAACATTAAAGACATCCGGATGTGCTTTTTCGACTTCATCGAACAGTACGACAGAGTACGGTTTGCGGCGTACCGCCTCGGTAAGCTGACCGCCCTCGTCATAACCGACATAACCGGGAGGCGCACCAATGAGTCTTGATACGGAATATTTCTCCATATATTCACTCATATCAATCCGAATCATATTATGTTCGTCATCAAAGAGTGCCTCGGCAAGCGCTTTGGCAAGCTCGGTTTTTCCGACGCCGGTAGGACCGAGAAACAGAAAAGAGCCAATCGGACGCTTCGGATCTTGAATACCGGCACGCGAACGCAAAATAGCATCGCATACCTTCTCTACCGCCTCATCCTGACCGATCACACGACGGTGCAGAATTCCGGAAAGCCCCAAAAGCTTATCGCGTTCACCTTCCATCAGTTTGGATACCGGGATTCCTGTCCAGCGTGAAACAATTTTGGCGATTTCCTCTTCTGTCACACGATCCCGCAAAAGCGTGTTCTTCGAAGTTTCCGCCTTTGTTTCCTCTTCGGAAAGCTCCTTTTGGAGATTCGGCAGCTTTCCGTATTTCAGTTCCGCTGCCTTTGCAAGATCGTAAGCAGACTGCGCTCTTTCAATTTCGGCGTTGGTTTTCTCGATTTCCTCGCGAATTTTCTGAACCTTGCCGATAGACTCTTTTTCATTCTCCCATTTTGCTTTCATGCCGGAAAATGTTTCACGCAACTGTGCCAGTTCGGCACGGATTTCGGAAAGATGTTCCACTGCAAGCTTATCGGTTTCCTTGGTAAGTGCAGCCTCTTCAATTTCAAGCTGCATAATTTTATGAGAAATTTCATCCATTTCTGTCGGCATCGAATCCATCTCCGTCTTGATAAGCGCGCATGCCTCATCCACAAGGTCGATCGCCTTATCAGGCAAAAAGCGGTCGGAAATATAGCGATTGGAAAGCACGGCAGCAGCGATCAAAGCCTGATCCTGAATTTTGACGCCATGATAGACCTCATAACGCTCCTTCAGTCCACGCAGAATAGAAATGGTATCCTCCACTGTCGGCTCCTCCACCAGAACCGGTTGAAATCTGCGTTCAAGCGCAGGGTCTTTTTCGATATATTTTCGATATTCATTCAAAGTTGTCGCTCCAATACAGTGAAGCTCTCCACGCGCCAGCATTGGTTTGAGCAGATTGCCGGCGTCCATTGCGCCATCCGCTTTTCCGGCGCCGACAATGGTATGCAGCTCATCAATGAAAAGAATGATTTTTCCATCGCTTGCCTTAATTTCATTCAAGACAGCTTTCAGCCGCTCTTCAAACTCGCCGCGAAACTTCGCACCCGCAATCAGCGCGCCCATATCCAAGGAAAAAATGGTACGGTCTTTCAGATTTTCCGGTACATCCCCATGCACAATTCGGATAGCGAGGCCCTCCGCAATTGCGGTTTTTCCGACGCCCGGTTCTCCGATTAAGCACGGATTGTTTTTGGTTTTTCTGGAAAGAATCCGGATGGTATGACGGATTTCTTCATCCCTGCCGATAACAGGATCAAGCTTTTGGTTTCTCGCAAGTGCTGTCAGATCCTGACCATATTTACCCAGCGCATCATAAGTTTCTTCCGGATTGTCGTTTGTTACTCTCTGACTGCCCCTGATTTCCTTCACGGCTTTTTCAAAGGCGCCTCTCTCCAAGCCTGCATTTTTCAGAATCTTTCTCATACTGTCAGACGGTTTATCCAGAATGCCGAGAATGATATGTTCAACGGAAACATATTCATCCTTCATTTTGGAGGCAATCGTTTCTGCCGCCGCAAGTGCTGATTCCAGCTCCCTTGAAATATAAATTTTATCTGCTTCTACAGAACCGCCTGTCATTCTGGGACTCTCGTCCACGGCAGAGGAAAGCTCTGCCCGCATGACCTCGACCGAAGCACCTGCGCGTCGGATAAGGTCAGCGGCAATTCCGCCTTCCCCGTCAATTAAAGCAAGCATCAGATGCTCCTGCGTAATTTGACTGTTTCCCTTTGACGCCATCAGCGTCTGCGCATCTTTCAGCGCCTCAAGGCTTTTTTGTGTAAATTTCTGAAGATTCATATCCTCACCCCCTGATATACGAAATCGTTCCGATTCAAATCAGAACCCTGTTTTCAAGAATATAACCTCTGTAAATTTCCTCTACTGCCGCCACTGCTCTCGACGGCGTCTCCAAATGATAGAAAAATGCTTTCAATGCCCGATCAAACGCATCAATATACGTAGCAATCACTTGCCCGATGTCAATTTCAGAAACACCTCCGGTCCGATCGAGCAGCGCAAGTTTTCTCGAGTACTTCCCGTCGGAAATCGCACAGGCAACATCGGTACGATAGCTTTTTTCAATCTTATGCCAAAGCCGGTAAAACTGCGTCATATAGAGGACAAGACCGGCATTTTGGGTCCGTAAGGACACCCGTAATTCGCCGATTTCCTCACTTTCCGTGCGGTATAGCTCCACGCTGTATTTCACAGTCGGATTATACTTGTAGGCAAGCGCCGAACGCAAAGAAAACATGGTATCCGACGGCTCCATCACCTTGAGAGCACTGCCTTCAAACATATTCTGCATATGACGGAAGATTTCCTGAAACCGTTTTTCCGGTGTCGTATAGGACACGTATTCCGCTAAAATCTGATTGATCATGTTAGAACGGTTCGTGCCGTTCTCATAGGCGAGCCGGTCGATTTTTTCCACTACATCGCTCGACAGAACGATGGAATATACGTTTTTCATTTTTTCTCTTCTCCCCGCTTTCCTTTTAATTGGATTTATTATATCACTCTTTATATAATTTGTCAAGCGTTTTATATAAATTTATTTACGAGTTTTAAATTCATACGGCGTTCTCTTTCTAAAAAACAAATTTTAAACAATATGATAAAGCCCTTGATAGTTTGTACGCCTATCAAGGGCTTTTTTCATTTTTTTGTAGACAGCATAAAAAATCATCCGTGTCCCGTCTGTCTGTAAAAACATAAATCTTTTTGCCTGCGTATTTTTCAAGCAACTGCATGACAATCGGGCGGCTGACGCAACGATAATTCCGAATAAACATCAAAAATTCCTCGTCGTCTTCCGTTTCCGTCCAAGGCATATCGGAACGTGCCTTGCCTTTTCGCGACTGTACGCCCGCAAGGCATACCTCAAGCGGATAATCCAGAAAGAATACCGTATCGCAGCTCCGCATCCGGAACTCCATTGTCGAACCGTAATTGCCATCGAGAATCCAGGAGTCTTGTCCGACAATCTCTTCCAGTCTTTGTCTGAAAAGGGATAGAGGAACCGTAGATTTATCCTCTCTCCAATACATCATATCCAAATGGTATAAGGGAATTTTTGTTATATCATGAAGCCGTCTTGCAAACGTACTTTTGCCGCTTCCCGGGCATCCAATTACTATCACCCTTTGCATCTTATTCCCTCTCTTGATTTCATCCAATTCTGCGTTAGTCCCGGAAACTTGCCATTACACCCCAGCGGATAATGTTGCTCCCCTATAAACCACGCTTTTTTAAATCAGACAGAAGTCTGACATAAAACTCCCGTACGTCAAAACCGGGAATATTTTCTCTGTTCAGGTCAATCACATCTCCGTGAGAAATTCCCCTCTTTCCCTGTGCCGTGAGAAACTGAAACTCTGTTCCCCATCGGCATGAACTTTCCGCCACGAGCCCGTCGTTCGGACCGTCGAAATATTTCACGAGCGGATAGGTAAAATTCAGCGGAAACTTTCCGCCCGAGGCATGATCCAGTCTTGAGCCGACGCTTTTGCACACGATATTTTGTTCCGCATCCGAATCTTTCATCAGCCGATTCCGTTCCTCGCACCGTTCTGCGGTAAGATCGGATACTGCCGCCATGAAATCCGGATGTTTATCTCCCATCTTTTTCATTGCGGTATTGTATGTACCTGCGATTTTCAACTGCATCTTTTTCGGGATCTTATTTAACAGATAGTCCGCGAATTCACAGCCGTGATGCGGTGTGTTGATTGTGGTAAGCGATGCCACATACGGTGCTGTGTCAAGGCAGTTCAGCGCCCAGCGGCAGTCAAGTCCTCCCTTGGAATGCGCAATGATATTCACTTTGCCGCAGCCGGTATCCGCCACAATCTTTTGAATCCGGGTGGAAAGCTCCGCCGCGGCGTCAGGAACAGAAGCGGCGGATTCATGATTTCCATAGAAAATCCGGGCGCCGTTCCGGATAAGCGTTCCCGGGATTCTGCCCCAATAGTTCAAGAAGCGGCGGTCTCTGAAAAATACGCCGTGAACAAGCAGCACCGGATACTTTGTGCGGCACACCTGCTCGTTCTCACGTGCCAACTCCAGCTTTTCCTTTTCTGTTTCAAACGATATCTCGTCGGATACAATCCGGATGATTTTCACAAGTAAAATCAAATTGACTACAGGAATAAAGCCGCAAAGAATACCGATCACGCGGTGACGGATTCCAAGCTGAACTGAACAGGCATATACACGAATCATTCCATTCCAAAAAAGGAGCGCCTCTGTACACAGACAAACGGAAGCACTGCCCGCCAAGCCCTGCCAATCATCCGGCAAAAGCACAAATGCCGCGGCAATATGAAAAATGACCGAAATGCCGCATGTCCACAAAAAAATGACAAGACAGGCTGTCCCGCTGCGGCAAATTCTGAGCCGGAAAGACGGTATCTCACGGGACGGAAGCACTGGTCTCAGGTTAACCAGAAGAAAAATCAACAAAAATACGGGAATCAACGCCGGAATCCTGCGGAGCAGAAAAAAGGAATTTACGCAAAGAGCCATAACAAATATGCGATAAATCAAGAATAAACGTTCCGCAAAATTCATTTTTCGTTTTCCCGCGTTGTTTTCCATCTTAGATTCCTCCGAGCTTATTTTTATAACAAATTTTTCTGTGCCGGCGCATGAAACATCAATCCTAAATTTGTTCCCCGCTTCAGCGAATTGACTCCACGAAAAATGTAATCCCACGTTTGCTCATAAGTACCGTGAACCGCGATACCGGGAGAACGCAGAAACGTGACAAACGATTCCGGCTCTTCCGCATACTGATTTTCAAACCGCTCGGAAAGCTCTCTTTTTTCCGCACTGGAAAGTGTATCCGTGCGACCGTGCAGAACATGCTCAATGTTGCGTGAAAAATAATAAAATTCATACGGAATCCGATCGATCGAACGAAGCTCGGAGAGCACCATCGCCGCACCGGTTTTTCTTTCGTTTCGCGCGCGGATGGAATCGTCGGAGAGCGTTACGATTTTATCATCGGCGTAATAGGCATGTTCATTTCCACCATGAAACACGCGTGCCGGAGGGATAAATGCCCCGTCCGTGTCAATCACATGCACAATTTTAAGAAGATCGGATTTCCGCAGGCGATACCGCTGTAAAAAACCGTCGACAGAACGAAGAATCGTTTTCGCGGCGTTTTCCTCGGTAATCCGATAGCGATAGCAAATATCCCCGCCCAACACAAGAAACCGCACATCCGCCGACTCAACCAGCCTTGACATCACAAAACCAAGAGAGGTACTGTCTGTAGATCCCTCAACCAGAAACAGAAGAACTTTTTTTTCAGCGGTTTTCATCCCCGCACCTCCCTGCAAGCCGGAACGCACGCGCAATTTCGAGCGGACTTGTATAGCCGTACAGCTCTTCCTTTTGTCCGCCAAGACTGATACTGCGGATATACCGGTCGCGCAGATTCCCGCCGCCTTCCATGCGGATATACCGATTTTCCGGATTTGTCGTCGTAAATACAATATCCTTTCTGTCGATCATTTCAAGCGGGCGGAGATTATGAGAGGTAAAAATCAGCTGTCCCCTGCCGCTTTCCTCTAAAATTCCAAGAATTTCCCCAAGCAGATATTCATAAACGCCGGCATCAAATTCATCGACGACAACACAAACCGAAGAGTTATTATACATCGCAATCAGAATACTCAGAATGGAAATCAGTTTTTTGATTCCCTCCGATTCATACTTAAGAGGAATTTTATCTTCTCCGCGCACCGAAAGAATCTCAAAACGCATCCCGTCTCTTCCGTCCGGTGTCATTTGACCGCCGTATTCCCGAATTTCCAGTTTCATTCCCGGAATCAGCACCTGAAGTACGCAATTCAGGGATTTGACAGAAATCGTTACCATACGATACGTCTCCAAAGGCTGTACAGACGGTTCGGTCAGCGAAAGCAGCATTTCGTCCGGCGTTTTTGCATCTCCGTCAAAGCGGAGTGCAATCGGCAGCACGGCGGAAAGTGCAATGACACCGGAATGGTCGGAGCTTATCACAAAAAGTCCCTGAGCCGCATAGGCAGATAAGGCTGTGCGCACCGAGCAAGGCGCCGCGGTTTCTTCTGCATCCAATGTTCCGCAGGCGGCAAAAATAGATTCTGTATCCTTTGAAAAAAGAAAGGAAGATGCATTTTTGACAGCCAGACGTCTTGCCACGGCAAGGTCGATAGACGCTTCCGTCGACGATGAAACCATTGCATCCCATCGATATTTCGGAGAAAGGAACCTTCCGGCAGCGTCCGCATCATAAGACAGCAGCGTTTTGGACGGTGAAAATTTTCCGTCCGACACGGTACGGAGTGTAAGCTTCTCCCGTGAAACATAAGCGCCGGTGCCAGTGCGGCGCAGTGCAAACTCATAGGAGACGACAAATCCGTGCTCTGCCTCGCCAAGATAAAAGACAAGAGAACAGACGGCTTCATCGGCGCTTTTCGCAATATAATCCACAGCATCACACGGCAGTGCCTCCCCTTGTAAAAGGAGCTTAGCGAAAAACAACGCGTCAATGACGGTCGTTTTTCCGGAACCGTTTTGACCGTAGATGCCGAGGATTTCCGATTTTTCACAGGAAAAATCCCGCTTTACGGCACATGGCATCTCGAGTTTTCCATGTGATACATTTTTGAAATTCCAAAGTTCCGCTGACATCAGCCTGATATTTTGATATTTCATGCTTTCCTCCCGTCTGTCCGACTACGCCGGAATTCAGTTTCATTGTTATCCGATTTCACAAATGGTATTCCGGCACCATTCAAACAGCACCTGAAACGCCATATCAAAATCATACGATTTTTCATGACTCAGTTTTTGTTCCCAAGCCATCACCATCTTCTCCGCGCCGGACAATCGGGCGGATAAATCCCGTTTTGTCTTAACAAACTCACCTGTTCTGAGATACATAAGATTTTGTAAAAGAAAAAATACGGATTTATAAGAACCCTGCAGTGCCGCTATATTTTCCTCTCTGTCCGCATAAAGATACCGGTGACATAATTCGTGATACAGATTGTCAAGACTGATTTTCACAAAAGCTCTTATATCCTCTTTCCGATAAGCCGGAACAAGCGGGGCAAGCCGTCCGTACCGGTCCTCTGTCGTGTGGAGAAGATGACAGATCTCATAAGGGTTCCACGCCGCAAGCTCTGCCGCCCCGCAAAGAAAGCCGCACGCCCGCTCCGCTTCTCCCGCCTCTTTCAGCAAAACCCTGTATCGGTCGAGATCGGATACCGAAAGCGTGTCGAGAACCACCATAACGTCAATATCACTTTGAGGACCTGCTTCTCCTCGCTGATAGCTTCCCTGTAAGCCAACATACAAAAGACGTGCACCAAAAGCGTTCCGAAGAAGTCCCGTCAATTTTGTCATGTACTCATCAATGGAAAACATGACACCGCTCCTTTCCACATGCTCGTTCAGATGTTTTCATTATAATATAAGAGAATTTTTTTGTCAACCAATGACATTTCTCCTGCCCGTATCCCGAATTTTATTCCGTTTTCCCAGAAAAATACCGGAAATTTTTGAAAAAACAAACTCGGTTTGAAAAAACAGTTGACAGCGGGCTCAAAACGTGTCATAATTTCGGAGAACGCATTCGCTAAAACCAGAAAAGGAAATAAACCATGAAAATACGTGAAAATTCGGTCAGAATCAACGGTCTTGTCCGTCCGGTTATCGATAGTGTTCCCCAATTCTCGTGGAAACTTATCGCGAACGAAAACGGCAAACGGCAGGATGCCTATCGGATTGTTGTTTCTGCCTCGTCCGATTTTGCCTCCCCCATCTGGGACACAGGCTTTGTCACCTCTGAAGAATGCTCGAATATACGTTATGCAGGCGATCCGCTTTTGCCGATGACAAGATACTATCTTTCCCTCACTGTCCGGTCGGAAGGAGAACTTCTTTCCTGCATGACAGAATATTTTGATACGGGCAAATGCGGGATTCCATTTTCCGGCATATGGATTACCGGTCATTTCTGCCTTCGCCGCGACGAGGCGCTCGCCGCGCCGTACCTGCGCCGCACGTTCCGTGCGGAAAAGAAAATCCGGCGTGCCATGCTTTATCTTGCAGGACTCGGCTATTTTGAAGCACGCATCAATGGAGAAAAGGTCGGAAACGACTTCCTCTCTACCGCGTACACCGCCTATGACAAACGGATTCTTTACCGCGCCTTTGATGTCACAAATATGCTCCATATCGGAGGAAACGCACTCGGCGTGATTCTCGGGAACGGCTTTTATAATTGTTTTACAGAGGATCCATGGCAATCTGCCACGGCACCATGGCGTGACGTTCCGAAGCTGCTTTGTGATCTTGTCCTCGAATATGAAGACGGTACCCGAAAAACCGTCAAAAGCGACAGCACATGGAAATCCCATACAGGGCCTATCACCTTTAACGGGATCCGTCATGGGGAAACGTATGATGCCAGACTTGAGATGGATGGTTGGGATATGCCGGAATTTGACGATTCGGATTGGAAAGCGCCGCGCCGCGCTGCCAACCCCGGAGCGGAGCTTTTCGTAATGGAAATGGAACCGATCCGCATTCGGAAGCGCTTTCCCGCCATATCGAAAAAAAAGGTGCCGGAAGGCTGGCTTTTTGATATCGGACAAAATCAGGCTGGCGTGTGCCTTCTCACATTCCGCGGAAAGCGCGGAGACAAAATCACAGTGCGTTACTGTGACAGACTCACAGAGGACGGCAGACTGGATCAGGCACCGCTCGCTTGCTTTATCAAAAACTACTCTTTTCAGACAGACACCTATATCAAACGCACGGATGAACCGGAAACATGGCATGCCCGCTTCACATATCATGGATATCAATGGGTAGAAATTTCCGGAAGCCGCGAGGAGCCACAGCTATCAGACGTCACAGCACTCTCGCTCTGCAATGATTTTGCAGTGCGCGGTGAATTTTTCACGTCATCGGAAACCATAAACAAAATTCAAAGCATGTGTCTTGCTGCAACGACATCCTGCTGTATGAACACGTTTGTTTCCGACACCGTGCGCGAAAAAAGTTCTTGGACAGGCGATACCGGACTTTCCGTAGAACAGCTCTTAATCAATTTCGCGGCGGAGCCTCTTATGAAAAAATGGCAGCAAGACCTTCGGGACGCTGAACGCCCCTGTGGAAGTCTTCCCTGCATTGTTCCTTCGCCAGGCTGGGGCTATAACGGAAATCTGAATGGTCCCGACTGGTCGGCACCAATGTGGGAGGTGCCGTGGCAGATCTATCAATCCTCCGGTGACCTATCCGTTCTGCGGGATAATTACAGTGCGCTCTGCCGCTTTGTTTCATGGCTGGATTCCATGTCCGAGGACGGAATCGCCTACGGCGGACTTGGAGACTGGTGCGCACCGTTTGACGGACCGGCAATCAGCGTCAATATGGAGTCCTTTCGATGTCCGGTTGCGGTTACAGATACCGCTTATTACTACAACGCAGTGATGATGGCGGCAGCCTCAGCCGAACTTCTGGGACTTCCTGCCGACGTATCCAAATATAAAGAAAAGGCCTCCTATATCCGTTCCGCATTCCGTACCCGCTTCTATGATGAGAAAACACATACGGTTTCCGGTAACTGTCAAACAGCAACCGCCGTTATGATCTACTACGGACTGGCAAAAAGTGCAGAAATTCCTGCCCTGCTCAACAAGCTCGAAGAGCAGATCGACGCCTGCGGCGGGCACCTCGATTTCGGTGTACTCGGCATGAAGGCCGTTCTGAATGTGCTCGGTATCTACGGAAAAACAGAACTCGCCTTAAAGATGATCGCAAATCCCACCTATCCAAGCTATGCCCATTGGCTGACGCTCGGCGCGAATACCCTTTGGGAATGCTGGAACGGCGGAGGCTCGCGTAATCATCATATGTTTTCCGATGTGTCCGCATTTTTTTATAAATACATTGCGGGCATCACAGCCGCAGCTCCCGGATACCGAAACGTTACTCTCCGTCCCGCCGTAAACTGCGGACTGGAATTTGTCCATGCGACAATCGATACCCCTCTCGGAGTCATCCTATGCGAGTTTCGGAAGAAAAACGGCAAAACCACATTGGAAATCGAGATTCCCGTCGGATGTGAAGCAACCCTGAGCCTTCCGGGAACTTCCGCCCATACACTTCATTCAGGACGATATCATATTCAAATGCAGTCATAAAAAGAACAGCGGAAATCTTTGGCAATGTCAGATAAGGAAGTTTTTAACATAAATACGGTGTATCTCAGTAATATGAGTTGAACCGTTTTCTTATTCAGAGAAAATGTCAGAACAGTTTTCCTGCTTGCTACGGTGTGAGACACAAAAAAATAAATGGAACACAAACATAACAAGTTCCTGTGCCGTGCGGTACAACGGCATTCTGTATGATATACCTGCATGGACACTTTCGAGAGCTAAAAAGAGGACTCGATCCTATATTATAGTCGACGGGCAAGGCAAAAACAGCCTTTAAACACAAACGGCAAGCGCATTATACGCTTGCCGTTGTATTCTGTATTACATTTTATTCGTTTATAAGTGAAACAATCCAGTTAATCCATCCTTTAATGCTTGAAGAACGACGAATAAAAGTACTGTTGCTTTCAACCTGATAAAGCTCTGACTGCTTCATAATATCAACTATTTCACTTGTTGACGGCATAACACCCTTTTGTAAATATAGACGCAATGAAGAATTAAAAGCTTTATGTGACAATATGATGTTACAATATGCTAATTGACGTTGCTTAAATCCCAAATTAAGTATACGTCGCCCTGTCTCACTGATCGAATATAACGGAGTTCCGCTTTCTTTTCTTTTTTCAAGCAATCCCAAGTAACGTGCCGCATCCGTGTAATAATTTGTTTGCCTTGAATCAAAAGCGTATCTTTCTGTTACATCTATTCGACTTAATTCCTGTACGCTGATAAGTTCGCAAAGGTTGATAACTCTTTCAAATTTATCTGCTTGTGGAAACGGTACTTTCGGTTCATCGACGATAACTGCACTCTCTAAAACTGCTTGAATATCAGAAACCGAAATGGCAGTATCTTCAATAGAATAATTTCTTTGTTTTACCAGTCTTAAAGAACTATAATTTTTAGGGTCATCAAACGTATATTCAAAGAGCCTGTATATGCCATTAGAATATACAAGGAAAATAGGCTTCACAGGTTTCGTAACACGACTTTGCCATACACGAAACGGATAATATAACTGCCTTATCAAAAAATCTTCTGAAAGATCCCTCTTCGCTTCAAATATCGCCAGAGAAGAAGCACCTTCATAAGCCGCATCTATTTCAATCTGCGAATTATTTACATTAACTTGTCGAACAGAACCCGTTTTTGTATCATTAATATTGAAAGAGAATGCGCCTGAACCCATACGTCCCGAAACAGTAGCAACAATGTCGCTATCTTCCATAAATTCCGCAATTATTCCTGAAGCAACGGCACAATTCAAAGCGATTGCCTCACTTGGAATATTATTGCTATTCAAGCTTTGAATATAAGTGGGTAAAGATACCTTGGTTACAGGCGAATTGTCCACTTCAAATGTGTGGTATGCATCAAAATGAGAAATAATATAATCTCCGCGCGTTATAGGCAAAATGGCCAATTTATTATCAGCAAACAATTTGGGTAGGTTTATTGTATGGTCAAATTTTGCCATTAGGCGCGGTTCACGAAATTCTTTTATTTGTGTAGCAGATATACTATAGAACCCGTCGTTTTCAACATGGCGTAAAATATCATATTTATCAAACAACTGTTTCCATGCTACATCATTCAAACTTGCGTTACTCATAATTTCTCACCACAACTTCATCAACATCACCACGTTTGCTACCAACAGAATTAATTGCGCGTTTTGCTTGTACCGAAATTATATTATATGCAGCATACTGCTCCTTGATAAAAGGTGTAGCTGAATTTGAAAGCATAAACTTAATACCGCGTTTGTCCAAATCATCGCAGCACTCACGTAGACGTATTTGATCCTCTTTAGAAAAACCGCCTTTTGAATATCCGGTAAAGCTTGATGTTTCCGATACTGGATCATATGGCGGGTCAAGGTATACAAATGTGCCTTTTTTTATATCTTTTAACATTTCTACATAATCCAAACATGAAAAATGAACTTTTGCTGTATTAAAATAAGCATGTACAGCACGCAACACAGGTTCATTTACAATGTTTGGGTTTCGATAGTTGCCGAACGGAGAATTAAACTCGCCTGCATTATTAACACGATAAAGCCCATTATAACAGGTTTTGTTCAAGTATAGAATGCGTGCTGCTCGTTTAACCGCTGATAAGGAATTATATTTTTCTCTATCTCTATCCCAATCACGAACAGAATAGAAAAATTCAGACTCATTCTTATATTTCTTTAATTCTTCTATCAATTCATTAACATCATCTTTTATAACAGTATAAACACATATCAAATCTGTGTTAATATCATTAACATAGGCTATATTAGGTTGCAAATGAAACAGTAGCGCTCCGCCGCCGACAAATGGTTCACAATACGATGTAATTTTCTTTGGTAACAACGGCGAAAAAGTTTCTATTAGTTGTCTTTTGCCGCCTACCCACTTCAAAACAGGCGCGACAAGCTTGTTTTTTTTCATAGTAGGCGCAACTCCTTTCCTCTAAACATAATAATGTATAATTTATTGTAGCACAAATTACACGTAAACTCAATAGATAATCCATGAATTTTTACGGTATCTTTCAGTATCGGCTTGCAGATTTAAGCGACGAATAAGCAACAAATAAGCATAAGAAACCGACGAAAGTCTCTATTTCACAAAGGGCTCCACCGTTCTATATGTTCTCCTTCTCAAAAAACGCTTTTTATTACATCTTTCCGCCAAATTACTTCCTTGTCTGGCGCTGGCATTGCCGCTGTTCTTTTTCTTGACACTTTACACCGCATATGTTATCATAAAATCAAGAAAACGGCTTCTGCCGGAAAGGAGAAAAAATTGTATTTGAACAACAGATGGCGATGGAAACGTGAGGTCGCACAAGCAATCGACGAAGAAAGCCGAAGCATCCCAACGTTTCGGATTGCGACGGCGCTGCTCATGTTTTTTGCCGGCATGCCACTTCTCCATATCTTTTTTCAAAGTAAAAACGCGGCTCAGTTATATCTGCTCATTCTTCTCTATGCGGTCTTCCCCGCAGTCTGTTTTTTATTGTCGGGAATTCTCGGCATCTTTTACGGCGCATGTATTGAATTTCCCATTTTTCTCGGAATTGTATTTCCAATTTCTATTATCATCTCATTCGGAATTGACATCGACTTTTTGGCTCAATGGCTGAATCTGAAGCGTTTCGATGTCAATTCCTACAGCTGGAAAGAAATGCTGATGACATTCCCTTATACAGCGCTTTCCTTCCTTGGCGTATTTGCCGGAACGTGGTTTGGCAGAAAGGTTTTACGCAGAGTAGAAATTTACTATTAAGCTCATCATTTTTATCATGACAAAAAAGTTTCTGTTCAGTTCTGCTATTGTAATTTTGCCCTGAAACACCTCCAACAGAAAATTCAAGAAGATAAAAAATAGCATTTTCTCTCTCAAACGGCAAGGAGACCATTATCGATAAACATTCGGAAAACCCTTGACACACCCAGATTTTTTGGCTATAATAAGATTTAATTATACAAATTGGCAGGGAGGATTTTGATGAAACACATATTTGTAGTCAATCCTGCGGCCGGCAAAGGAAAAAAGCTGCCTGCCGTTCTTTCCTCCATCACATATGCCTGTGAGGAACTGAATGTAGACTTTGAAATCTATCACACCCTCACAATAGGAGACGGGACCCGGTTTGTACGCGAAAGATGCGAGAAAAATCCGGATGTCCCGCTTCGGTTTTACGCGTGCGGAGGCGACGGAACCTTGTACGAAGTCATCAATGGTGCCGTCGGATTTTCCAATGCCGAGGTCACCGTCATTCCCACAGGTACGGGAAACGATTTCATTAAAGCCTTTTCATCCCCTGCATATTTCCTTGATATCAAACGCCAACTGCTCGGTAAGCCGGAAAAGCTGGATCTTATCCGATACAACAGAAGATACTGTATCAATGTTCTCAATATCGGATTTGACTGCGATGTTGTTCAAAAAGTGTCGGAAATCAAACGCAGCGCGCTTGTTCCCTCCAAGCTTGCTTATTTGTTTAGTGTTGCGGATGTTTTTACCAAAGCCTTTGGTAAAACATTTAAAGTCCTTATCGACGACAGAGAAGCCATTGAACGGGAATTTACGCTTTTCGCGCTCGCTAACGCCAATTATTACGGAGACGGCTTCAAAGTAGCGCCGGATGCTTTGCTCAATGACGGATACATGAATCTGTGTCTTGTTGACAAGGTTTCCAGAATGGACTTTGTCAAATTGGTCGCGAAATACAAAAAAGGAGGCCATGTCGACGAAAACGGAATAAGCAGATATCCATTCATCCGGTATCAAACATGCAAAAAAGTGCTGATTGAATCCTATAAACCGCTTGGTGTATGCGCAGACGGAGAGATATCCCCGTACAAAACCGTTCAAATCGAAATTTCGCCGCAAAGCATCGCATTTTCCGTTCCGAAAGGTTCACGATGTCTCTCCCTTATCGGAAAAGAACCATTGGAAGAGGAGCAGGTAAGCTCCAATACATAAAACTTTCATAAAAGCAAAGGATATTTGACGATGAGAAAAGAACTTGAAAAAACCTATAACCCCGGACAGATTGAAAAGCCGCTCTATCAGAAATGGTGCGACGCCGGTTATTTTACGCCTGAAATTGATAAAAACAAAACCCCGTTTACCATCGTGATTCCGCCTCCGAATGTGACGGGACAGCTTCATATGGGACATGCATTGGACGAAACGCTTCAGGATACCATCATCCGATATAAACGGATGTCCGGCTTCTGTACGCTGTGGGTACCCGGCACTGACCATGCGGGCATCGCAACACAGATCAAAGTAGAGGAAACACTGCGTAAAGAAAAGGGTCTCTCACGCCATGATCTCGGACGCGAAGCTTTCACCGCGCTCGTTTGGGAATGGAAGAACAAATACGGATGCCGTATCATAGAACAGTTAAAAGCGCTCGGATCTTCCTGTGATTGGACACGCGAACGCTTCACGATGGATGAAACACTCTCCAAGGCAGTACGGAAAACATTTGTCGATCTTTACCATAAGGGACTCATCTACCGCGGTTACCGCATCAGCAACTTCTGCCCGAAGTGTGCTACGGCGCTCTCTGATGCCGAGGTGGAATATAAAGAAAAAGACGGTTCGTTCTGGCACATCCGATATCCGGTAAAAGACAGCGATGAGTTCGTGATCATTGCAACGACACGTCCCGAAACATTGCTCGGCGATACGGCGGTCGCTGTCCACCCGGAGGATGAACGCTATACGCATCTTATCGGTAAAACACTGATTTTACCTCTTGTAGGGCGCGAGATTCCTGTTATTGCCGATGAATATGTTGAACGCGACTTCGGAACCGGATGCGTAAAAATCACTCCCTGCCATGATCCGAACGACTTTGAGGTCGGCAAGCGTCATGGACTTCCCATGATTTCCGTCATTGATGAGCACGCAAAAATCATCGGCGGATATCCATATGACGGGATGGATCGGTATGAAGCGAGACGGGCCATCGTTGCCGATCTCGAAGCGGGCGGATACCTTGTCAAAGTGGAATCCTGCAAACACAATGTCGGTCACTGCTACCGCTGCGGTACCGCGCTGGAACCACTTGCCTCGCGTCAGTGGTATGTAAAGATGGAGCCGCTTGCAAAGGAAGCCATCCGTGTTGTGGAAGAAGGCGATATCCGCTTTATTCCCGATCGATTCTCTAAAATCTATCTCAACTGGATGTATGGCATCCGTGACTGGTGTATTTCCCGTCAGCTCTGGTGGGGACACCGGATTCCGGCTTTCTATTGTGATGACTGCGGAGAAATTTCCGTTTCTGAAACCGATCTCACAGAGTGTCCGAAATGCGGCAGCCATCACATTCACCAGGATGAAGATGTCCTTGATACATGGTTCTCTTCCGGGCTCTGGCCTTTTTCAACCCTTGGCTGGCCGGAAAAAACCGAGGATCTCAGCTATTTTTATCCAACCTCGACACTTGTGACGGGTTATGATATCATTCCTTTCTGGGTTGCTCGAATGATTGCGATGGGCATGGAGGAAATGAAAGAGAAACCGTTTACAAACGTTTTCATACACGGTCTTGTGCGCGATGCCGAAGGACGCAAAATGTCCAAATCACTCGGAAACGGCATTGATCCGATGGAAATTATCGATTCCTGCGGCGCAGACGCACTGCGATTTGCCCTGCTCACCGGTAATTCACCCGGTAACGATATGCGCTTTTCCCCTGAAAAAATAGAGGCAGCCCGCAACTTTACCAATAAAATCTGGAACGCCTCACGCTTTGCGCTCATGAATCTGCCGGAAACGCTGGAGGATACAGCCCTTCCCTATATCGAGAAGCTGCATTTAGAGGACAAATGGATTCTTTCAAAATTCAACCGTCTGGCTTCCGAGGTCGCAGAAAATCTCGATAAATATGAGCTCGGCGTTGCCCTTGCTAAGCTCTACGATTTCCTTTGGAGTGTGCTTTGCGACTGGTATATTGAAGTGATCAAGCCACGTCTTTTTGTGAAAGAGGGCGAAGATTATGAAAATGCCTGCCGGGTACTTTCCTATGTTCTGCGCGGTTCCATGGAGCTTTTGCATCCGTTTATGCCGTTTATTACCGAAACCATCTGGCAAGCGTTACCGCATAACGGGGAAAGCATCGTTATCGCCTGCTATCCGAAGCACCAAAAAGACCTCATCTTTGAAAAAGAAGAAGCCGCAATGGAGCTTCTCATTACAGCGATTCGACAAATACGCAATCGCCGTGCGGAAATGAACGTTCCCCCGTCCAAAAAGGCAAAAATTTATATTGTTTCTCCCGACCATGAGACATTCTCTCCTGCGGTTTCAGCATTCTTTGAAAAGCTTGCCGGCGCCTCTGCGGTAGAATATCCGGATACGTTTACAGGAGACGGTTGTGTACAGATTGTCTCGGATAAGGCGACAATTTTTATTCCGCTTGCCGAAATGGTCGATATCGAAAAAGAGATCGCACGTCTTGAAGCGGAAAAACAGAAGTTGCTTTCCGAAATCGACCGGATTTCCGGGAAACTTGCCAATGAAGGATTTGTCTCCAAAGCGCCTGCCGCCGTCATTGAAGGAGAAAAGGCAAAAAAAGCGGCGTATGCCGAAAAACTTGCTTCTGTAGAAGCTTCCCTCGCGGGCTATCAAAAATAAGCTTTTTCAGATTCCCTGCCGTTTTCACGGCAGGGAATTTTTTCTTTTATCCAGTAGATTTTCCAAAGATGAAAGAAGTTCTTCTTTTCGTTGATTCGTCAAAATAATCCGCAGCTCTCAATCAAAAATACCCTCTTTCCTCTTATATTTGTAAAAATTCATAAAATGAACTTGATATTTTAGCGCATACAGTATATAATGTAAACAAAGATACTGGAATACAAGGAGGAACTCTTATGAAAAAAAGGTTTGCCCTGATTCTTTCTCTTCTGATGCTTTTGAGCATTTTCTGTTCCTGCGGAAGCAAGGATTCCTCATACGGCGGTGAACAGAAACCTGGGAATGAAACATCCGATGATTCTCAGTCTGATATCTCCAAAGATACTGTTTCCACAGAGGAAGCCCCGGAAAAAAAGATTATTAAAACTTACCATTTGACGCTGGAGTCAACTAACTTCAAAGAAGATGCCGCGTTGATTGTCTCTGCCGCAGAAGCGCTCGGAGGCTATATTTCAGAATCCTCAGAAACCAATACGAGCATTACCGATTCCAAGGATGCGTTGAAACACGGAACCTATACCGTACGGGTTCCCGCAGATAAGGTTGAGGAATATTTGGAAACGCTGAGGACAACTTGCAATGTACTTCGCTCCTCTCTTTCCACCGATGATATCACAGACTCTTACTATGACTACAAAGCAAAGCTCGACAGTCTGCGCCTCCAAGAGGAGCGCCTTACGGCAATGCTTGAAAAGGCGGATTCCTTAGATTACATGATTACGCTTGAGGATAAGCTTACCGAAATCCGCACAGAAATCAACGCTATCAATTCTACTCTGCAGCTTATGGATAAAGCTGTCAATTATTCTTATGTTTATCTAACGCTTTCCGAAGTGAAAGAATACAGTCCTCCTTCCGGGGAATCTTATTGGCAGCGTATCGGAAAAGCCTTTGTCGGTGCGATGGATACGTTTGTCGATGTCATGGGAGAAATCTTTATCGTGATTATTTGGATCTCTCCGTTCCTGCTTCTCGGGATGATCATTGCTATTGTCATTATCGCTGTCAAACACAGAAAGAAAAAAGATAAAATAAAAAAAGGTACAGATACTTCTTCATCCGATACCGATGAGAAGAAATAAAAGATATCGTTATCTCTTCCGAAAACTCTGTATCAAATAAAAAAACGCCGCGGAATAATAATATCCGCGGCGTCTGTTTTTTATTACATCTCGTGATCTCACCTGAGATTTTCCTTTTTTAATACAATATATTTCTCATCAGAAACGCCTTATGGGCAATCGGCATGAGGAATAGAGAGTCCGTGATTTTAATTGTTTCTTTTTTCAAAGCTATGATGATACCAAAAATCCGTATGGCAATACCATACGGATTTCTTGATTAAATTCCGGTTTATTTTCCAAGCATCTTGGCAACCTCATCGCCGAGATTGTCTTCTCTTTTCTGAATGCCCTCGCCTTTTTCAAATCTTTCAAAAGAAGCGATTTTAATATCGGTGCCAAGTTCTTTGGCAACAGACGCAATATACTGGCTGACTTTCATATTGTCATCTTTGATATATTCCTTCTCGACAAGGCAGTTTTCTTCATAGAACTTGCCAAGTTTTCCGGCAGCCATTTTTTCAAGAATCGCTTCCGGCTTCGACGCATTCTTAGGATCATTCTTGATCTGAGCGATAACGACCTCTTTTTCCTCTGCAATCACGGAAGCCGGGACAGAATCACGGTCAAGATACGGTGTCGCATAAGCACCGGCCTGAAGTGCGATATTTTTGGCAAATTCGGTAAATTTCTCATTGTTTTCCAGTGACGGATCTACATCGAATTTCACGATGACGCCGATCGCACCATTGCCATGCACATATGTGCTTGTAATTCCGTCTACAACAACGAAACGGCGTACGGAAATCTTTTCGCCGATTGTGAAAATTTTATCCTTAACAGTCTCATCAACTGTGTATTCTGTTCCGTCAAATTTGCACGCGCCAAGTTCTTCCAACGTTTGGGGCTTGCAGGCAACAATGGTTCTCAGAATTCCATTTACAAACTCAACAAATGTCGCATTCTTGGCAACAAAGTCGGTTTCGGAATTTACTTCAACCATCGCAACGGTATTCCCGTTCTTCAGGATGGAAACCAGTCCGTCCGCCGCAATTCTGTCAGCTTTTTTAGCAGCAGCGGCAAGTCCTTTTTCTCTGAGTATTTTAATAGCGGCATCAACATCTCCGTTTGATTCCACCAAAGCGCGTTTGCAGTCCATCAGTCCTGCACCTGTTTTTTTCTTGAGATCACCGACCATTTGTGCGGAAATATTCGCCATTTTCATGTCCTCCTGTGTGTGAATTTTAAACTTTCAACCGATTAGCCTTCTGTGCTCTCAGACTCTTCTGCCTCTTCTGCAGATTCTTCCGTTTGTGCTTCGGATTCCGCCGGAGCAGGTGCGAACTGTTCACCCTGCTTACCTTCGATAACCGCATCTGCAAGCACACTGGAAATCAATTTAATCGCACGGATTGCATCATCGTTTCCGGGAATGACATAATCCGCATCATCCGGGTCACAGTTGGTATCCACAATGGCAATAACAGGAATATCAAGCTTTTTCGCCTCAAGAACCGCATTATGCTCTTTTCTCGGATCTACAATGAATACTGCGGACGGGAGTCCGGGCATATCTTTAATGCCGCCAAGATTTCTCTCAAGGTCTTCCATTTCTTTGGTCAACTTGGCAACCTCTTTCTTCGGAAGCATTCCGAAAGTTCCCTCTTCTTTCATTTTTTCAAGGGAAGCAAGACGTCCGATACTTCTTTTAATCGTTTTATAGTTTGTGAGCATACCGCCGAGCCAGCGTACATTTACATAGTACATGCCGCAGCGCTCTGCTTCTTCTTTCACAGCGTCCGCCGCCTGCTTCTTTGTTCCTACAAAGAGGATCGTTCCTCCCTCAGCGGAAATTTCCTTGACAAAATTGTACGCTTCGTCGATTTTACCGACCGTCTTCTGAAGGTCAATGATATAAAGATCATTTCTTTGTGTAAAGATGTATTCCGCCATTTTGGGGTTCCATCTTCTCGTGTGATGTCCGAAGTGGACGCCTGCTTCCAGCAGTTGTTTGAGTGTGATAACTGACATGTTTTTTCTCCTTTTTGGTTTTTTCCTCCACAATGCGGTATCATTCCATGCAAAACCCAAGGGCACCAAATGCACCCCGCTTTGTGTGCGGATTTTTTTGTTTTCGGAAATAAAAGATCCGAAAATTCGTTTTATTTTATCATATAAATTCCGGAAAAGCAAGAGCTTTTCTGAATTTTTTTACTTTTTCCCTGACTTTTTTTCACATCCAAGCTTTTCATATACAGATACATCGACATTCACCAACACGGCATCCTTTCCGAAACAGCCGATTTTATCCCATGGAATCACCAATTCCTCACATTTGCCAAATCCAAAAATACGGCAGTCAAACAACACAACAATAGCAATCACGCATCCCGCACAGATGTCGATTTCCACGTCATTGATATAGCCGAGCCGTTTCCCGTCACAGATATTGATTACTTCTTTATCCTTTAAATCGTTGACACTATATCCGTTCATAAAAGCCTCCCAAAAAAAGATGGATTGAAATGATTTATCTTTATGACAATATATGCCGTAGCAGCAGAAAAATATTCAGTTTTTCCCTTATGATATTGCCAAGTGCTCTGTTTTATGATAAAATAAGAAAGATTATGAGAAAAATTTTAAATGCCGGAGGAAATATCATGCTGGAAACAGATTTGGAAGCCTATCTCAAGCAACGCGGCGCATCTCTTGTCGGCTTCTCTGATTTAAGAGAAAAAGCGCCGACAGAATTTCCACATCTTCATTTTGCCGTTACCATTGCGAGAAAACTCTCCGATGCAGTGGTAACAACCATCGATGGCAAACCCACGCTTTCTTATTTTCAGCATTATCGGATTACCAATACCAAACTGGATCTTCTGGCGCTTTCTGCCGTGGATTATATCGAGGCGCTGGGATATGACGCTCTTCCCATCGCAGCCTCTCAAAGCACCAATACCGACAAGGAAGCATACCGCGGCATTTTTCCCCATAAAACAGCAGCTGTACTTGCCGGTCTCGGATTTATCGGAAAAAACGGATTGCTTATCACAAAAGAATACGGATCCAAAATCCGGCTTGTGACCATACTCACCGATATGCCGCTCACCCCGCAAAAACCGATCATCCCAGAAGGATGCGGTTCCTGCGAAATCTGTAAAAATGCTTGTCCCGCAGGCGCCATCGTTGGCAAAAATTATGAATACGGAGCGCCCCGAGATACCATTCTCGATGCGCGCAGGTGTTCTGAGCATATGAAAACCTATAAGGATATCGGCAGAGGTGCTGTATGCGGCATCTGTATGCGTGTTTGTCCATATAACCAGAAAAAATCCCCTTCAAAAACGCCGTCATGATTTTTTCTGTTCTTTTATCTTTCATAAGCCATTTTCGGAGGTAAAACCGTTTTGAAAAAACTCTTGATTTATATGCGCGGCTATCTTGCTCCGGCAATATCCGCGCCGCTTTTTAAGATGCTGGAAGCCATCTTTGAACTGATGATTCCGCTAGTCGTGAAAGCCATCATCGATGTCGGCATCGCATCCCAGGACAAACCTTATATTTTTCGCATGTGCGGGCTTCTGGTGCTGCTTACGCTGATTGGTTTTGTTTGTACCATGTTTGCCCAGTATTTTGCCGCAAAAGCTGCGGTTGGATTCTCCAAAAATATTCGTCAGGCGCTTTTTGACCATACACAGAAGCTCTCCTTTTCCGACATTGACCGAATGGGGACCTCTACCATGATCACACGCATGACCAGCGACATCACACAGGTTCAATCAGGAGTCAATCTGACACTGCGTCTCTTTTCCCGTTCTCCCGTCATCGTATTCGGTTCCATGATCATGGCATTCACCATCGACTGGAAAGCTGCTCTGATTTTTGCAGTCGCTATTCCCGTTTTGTGTGCCGTTGTTTTCGGTATTATGCTCGCCGGGATTCCACTCTATCGGAAAGTACAGACAAAACTCGACAGGGTACTTGGTCTCACTCGTGAAAACCTTGCCGGCGCGCGTGTTATTCGTGCCTTTACAGATGAAGAAAACGAAATTGAGGAATTTAAAAAGCAAAATGCGGCTCTTACTGCCGTTCAAAAATTTGCCGGAAAAATATCGGCTCTCATGAACCCCGCAACGTATCTTGTCATCAATCTTGCCATCATTGCGCTGATCCAAACCGGTGCGCTCCGCGTTGAAGCGGGCATCATTACACAGGGCGCCGTCATTGCACTTTACAATTATATGTCTCAGATTCTTGTTGAGCTGATCAAGCTCGCAAATCTGATCATCAACATGACAAAATCCGCCGCCTGTGCAGACCGAATCGAAAAAATGCTGGAGGACGGCGGCTCTCCGCTTCCGACCGTGAAACAGAAAATCCCGCAAAATGAGGATGCCGTCACGTTCCGGGATGTTGGGCTTACCTATCAAAACGCATCGGAAGAATCCCTTACAGATATCCGTTTCTCAGTGCGCCGCGGCGAAACCGTTGGTATCATCGGAGGAACCGGCTCCGGAAAAACCTCCCTTGTAAACTTAATTCCCCGTTTTTATGACGCGACACGCGGCGAAGTTTTGCTCTTTGGACTGGATGTGCGTTCTTATTCCGAAGCCGAGCTCCGAAAAAAAGTCGGTATCGTAATGCAAAAAGCGGTACTTTTTCACGGTACGATCCGGGAAAATATACGATGGGGCAAACCGGATGCAACCGATGAGGAGATTTATCGTGCACTAGATACGGCTCAGGCACGCGACGTGGTGGAAGGAAAAGAAGGCGGTCTTGACTATATCATTGAACAGGACGGGAAAAACCTTTCCGGAGGACAACGCCAGCGTCTCGGAATTGCCCGCACACTTGTCGGGAATCCCGATATCATTATCTTTGATGACAGCGCCTCGGCACTCGACTATGCCACGGATGCACGGCTGCGCGCAGCCGTCAAGCAAATGGAAGGCAAACATACGGTTTTTATTGTATCTCAGCGCGCAGCATCCATTTCTCACGCCGACAAAATTATTGTTCTGGATGACGGACATGCTGTCGGAATCGGCACGCATGAACAGCTTCTGATGAACTGTCCGGTCTATCAGGAAATCTACTACTCTCAATTTCCGAAGGAGGACTCTGCACAATGAAATCTATAAAAAACTCCCTCGGAACACTCGTAAAAGTACTCAAATATCTGAAACGTTATACGTCCGCTCTCATTCTGTCGTTAATCCTCGCGGCGGCCTCAGTCATTTTAACGCTATATATTCCGATTCTGATCGGAGATGCCATCGATCTGATTCTGGAGCCCGGGAAAGTCTATTTTTCAAAGATAACCGCGCTCCTCATCCGCATCGGAATCTGTGCCGCAGCAGCTGCCGTTTGTCAATGGACAATGAATATCATCAATAACAAAATCACCTACGGTGTTGTTCGGGATATCCGTTCCGAAGCCTTTGAAACACTTCAAAAGCTTCCCGTCTCCTATTTGGATTCTCATGCGCACGGAGAAATTGTCAGCCGTATCATCACAGATGCCGATCAATTTTCCGATGGACTGCTCATGGGCTTTTCACAATTGTTTACAGGAACCATCACCATCATCGGAACACTTTCCTTTATGTTCGCTATTAACTGGAAAATCGCGCTTGTCGTCGTGCTGGTAACGCCGCTTTCTCTTTTCGCAGCAAGCTTTATTGCAAAACGCACCTATTCTATGTTCCGCCAGCAATCGCAAACGCGGGGCGAGCAGACCGCGTTCATCAATGAAATTGTCGGAAATGAAAAAGTTGTGCGGGCATACGGCCATGAACGGCAGGTATCGGAAACCTTCTGCGAAATCAATGAAAGACTTGAAAAATGTTCGCGCAGCGCGGTATTCTTTTCCTCAACAGTCAATCCCGTAACGAGATTTGTCAATGGTATTGTATACGCCGGCGTAGCGCTTGTCGGTGCACTGTCCGTCATTTCCAATCCCGCTTTTACCGTCGGAAGCCTGTCGATTTTTCTTAGCTATGCCAACCAATATACCAAACCGTTTAATGAAATTTCCGGCGTTGTAACAGAACTTCAAAATGCTTTGGCGTGCGCTTCCCGTCTCTTTGAGCTTGTCGAACAGCCTACTCAGGTTCCCGATTCCAAAGATGCGCTCGTGCTGGAGCATGCCGCAGGAAAAATTGATATTGGCAACGTCGACTTTTCTTATACAAAAGAAAAGCCCTTGATTCAAAATTTCAATCTTGCCGTCAGTGCCGGACGCCGTGTCGCCATAGTCGGTCCTACCGGCTGCGGAAAAACAACGCTCATCAATCTTCTGATGCGGTTTTATGATGTCGATGCAGGAACCATTCGTGTCGACGGAACAGATATCCGTGATATTACAAGGCAAAGTCTTCGAAAGAACTACGGGATGGTTCTGCAGGAAACATGGATCAAAACCGGCACCGTTCGTGAAAACATTGCAATCGGCAAGCCGGATGCTACCGATGAAGAAATTATTGCGGCTGCGAAAGCTTCTCATGCCCATAGCTTTATTAAGCGTCTTCCTCAAGGCTATGAGACCGTCATCGATGACGGCAGCGGTCTTTCTCAAGGACAGAAGCAACTGCTTTGTATCGCGCGGGTCATGCTGTGTCTGCCGCCCATGCTGATTCTTGACGAGGCAACCTCTTCCATTGATACACGCACGGAAATGCAGATTCAAAATGCGTTTGCCGTCATGATGGAAGGCAGAACCAGCTTCATTGTCGCACATAGGCTTTCCACGATCCGTGAAGCCGATATCATTCTGGTTATGCGGAACGGAAGTATTGTCGAAAGCGGAACTCACACCGCACTACTGAAAGCAGGTGGCTTCTATGCGGAGCTTTACAACAGCCAATTTGCCGGATAACAAATACCGCCAAATTAACAGATTGTGAATTTTGCCGCGTATTCTTGACCTGATTTCAGCCTTGTGATAGAATAAACTCGTTATTTTTTGTGATTATAAGAAAGGAAGCTATCATGAAACCATTGACACCTGCCCCCTTGCTGATTGTCATCGCAAGCTTTGATCCCAACGGCAACGGAAAAAACGACTACGATCCCTCACATCCCGAATTGCTTTATGACAAAACCTCACCGATTTACGGTGAGCAATGGGCAATTTCCAAACCAGAAGATTGCTTCGAACGTTTCTTCGGAGAATCCGGATTTTCTATGATGAACTATTACAGAGAAATGACGCTCGGAAAATTCTGGTTCTATCCTGCACATATTGATCATCCTCAGCATGAGAATGCACCGCAGGGTATCCTCGAAATTACCGTTCCGCTCCCTCATCCCGCTGCGCTTCGCAATCTGGAAGGCTACAACAATGAAACAGCCGCGGCAAAAGCCATTCATGATATTGTCGCCGCGTGCGACCCTTATATTGATTTTGCCAAATACGATAAAAACGGAGACGGTATTGTCACGCCGGATGAACTTGCAATCGTAATTCTGAATGCAGGATATGACCGCGCATCCACCAAGGCGGATGAAGAATTTTCAAAGGTTATTTGTGAAAATGGTCCTCTCCCAAGTCATCGTTTTATGGTACACGGAACCAGTCAGCCGACCGACGTGGAAATGAGCGGCGGCGTCAAAATCGTTCGCGTTTCCAATGTCGGCGAATATAATTCCCGCGGCCCCATTACCATCGGAACGCCCGCTCATGAGCTGGCGCATAACGTAGGCGCACAGGATATGTACTGCCGCTATACGCCACCTGCCGACTACGTCTTCGGATGGCCGCTTCCCCTGAATTTTTCCCTGATGTCATGCGGTAACCATCTGGAAGGAGGAACGAAACCTGCCTATATTGATCCGTACCAGCGCATCTATCTCGGATGGGCGGAAGAAGTTCTTGCCGATAAGGACGGCGAATATACGCTCTATTCTACCCTTTCGGGAAGATATCAGGTGCTGAGGATTCCGACGCCCGATCCGGATGAGTATTTTCTGTGTGAAGTTCGTCTCAAAGAAGGATTCGAAGCCTCACTCACACCGGGAGATTCCAAAGGCGGTGTCGTCATCTGGCAGATTGATGAAAGAATTAATCAGGAATGGTTTACCAAAGCGCAGTGTGTCTCCTCCAATCGTCCTGACGGCAAACGTCATGATCTTGGAAACGCTATCCGGCTACGCAATATGTTTGCTGAAATCACCGATGAAAACGGCAATTTTGTGAAATATGGTCCTCTCTTCAAAGAAAAAAACATTACAGAGGATCCGTTTTTCTATGCTTCTGATGATCCGAAAACAGGACTTTTTGATTCTTCCCTCTACTGCGGCGCAGCATCGGAATCTTATTCGCTGAACCGTTTTCCGGATGGTGTTTCTCCCGACTGGAAGCTTATTGTGGAAGTCCTTGATGCCCCGGGAGAGAAAATGAGAATCCGAATTCAAAGAGGGTAACCTAAAACAACAACACAGAAAGGAAATAAAATATGAAAAAAACAATCGCATGGATTTTAATGCTGACGCTTACAGCATTACTTCTCTGCTCCTGTGGAAATACACCGTCTGCGGAAACCTACGGCAAGGATTTTACCCCGGAACTCAGCATTGACACAACAGGACATACCATTCATTATGCCGAAATCACAGTAAAAAATTATGGAATTATTACCGTTGCATTGGACGAAACCGTGGCGCCGATCACGGTTCAGAACTTCATCAAGCTTGCCAACGAAGGTTTTTACGACGGACTTACGTTTCACCGAATCATGTCCGGCTTTATGATTCAGGGGGGCGACCCGAACGGTGACGGCACCGGAGGCTCACCGGATAAAATCACCGGCGAATTTGAAGCGAACGGAATCGAAAACAACTTATCTCATGTCCGCGGCGTTCTCTCGATGGCAAGACAAGGACAGTCTTTCTGGGTCAGCGCCGAAGAAGCCATGAATTCCGCCAGCTCTCAGTTTTTCATCATGCACGCAGACTACCCGAGTCTCGACGGTGAATATGCAGCCTTTGGATGGGTAACATCAGGCATGGAATTTGTCGATGCAATCTGCGCGGATGCAAAGCCGACGGATAATAACGGGACCATCTCCAAGGACAAACAGCCTGTTATCATCAGCATTAAAATTCTGGAAGATAAATAAAAACATTTCAAAAAGATGCTTTTATGTCTGGATTTATTCGAACCTATGTGGTATATATTGTGTCGGAAAGGAGAGTGAAAAGCGATGGAAAGAACCGTGACGGCTATAAACGCCGCAGCGCCCCAAGAGAGAAAGATAAGAACGGCAGCCTATTGCAGAGTTTCAAGCGATTCCGCCGATCAGCTTCATTCGTTCTCGGCACAGGTAAGATACTATACCCGGCTTATCGGGGACAATGAGTGTATGGAACTTGTGGATATATACGCAGACGAGGGGATAAGCGGAACAAAGACTAAAAACCGAGATGATTTTTGCAGGCTTATAAATGACTGCAAAAACGGAAAGATCGACCGTGTACTTACTAAATCGGTTAGCCGATTTGCAAGAAACACGGTCGATTCTATTATGTACGCAAGATTGCTTAAAGAAAACGGCGTGAGCATACTGTTTCAGAAAGAAAATATAGATACGGCATA
>OODJ01000314.1_pt1 | contig 54047 bp, 26 predicted proteins | sample 1671611 | NCBI WGS metagenome assembly OODJ01 (sample SAMN06348174, study PRJEB24527) | human gut metagenome | biome: human gut; feature: ankylosing spondylitis patient; material: feces | host: Homo sapiens | place: China | collected 2015-10 | reverse complement strand
TCGTAACAAGGTAGCCGTACCGGAAGGTGCGGCTGGAACACCTCCTTTCTGGAGAGACGAATATATTTAGTGATTAGTGATTAATTATTATTGATTATCCCTTCACTTATATTTATTGAGATAGTGACTGATTAAAGTTCGCTTCTCTTCTTGTACGCACCATCTGTTTAATTAAATAGGAGACTGGGATTCCTTATACATTATATATATAGGGATGGCTCAAGCAAAATGGTTCAACTCCACAATCTCCACTCTAAGGTTGAGTAAGACAAGTGAATTCTTCACTCTTCGTTCTTCACTCTTCACTTAAAAAGATCTTTGACATATTGACACAAGCAAAACTGTAAGTAATGAACTTTAGTTCAGACTAAAGTAAATCAAATCGCAAGATGAGATTTCACTTTGTTAGAATACAGCTGAAAGTATGAGCTACTTATTCGTTATTCGGAAACGAGTAACAAGAATACAGTCGTAAAGAAAGTAAGAAAGGGCGTATGGCGGATGCCTAGGCTCACGGAGGCGATGAAGGACGTGATAAGCTGCGATAAGCTTCGGGTAGGTGCAAATAACCCTTGATCCGGAGATTTCCGAATGGGACAACCTAGCCGTCTGAAGGACGGTTACTCTTACCAGTGTAAGAGAGCTAACGCAGGGAACTGAAACATCTTAGTACCTGCAGGAAGAGAAAATAAATGAATGATTCCCCCAGTAGTGGCGAGCGAACGGGGAACAGCCCAAACCAGTGGCGTCGCAAGGCGTGGCTGGGGTTGTAGGACCGCGACATTGTACTGAAATGGTGAGTGGAAGTATCTGGAAAGTTACATCACAGAAGGTGATAATCCTGTACACGAAGCCAGATCAGGCATAGCGGTATCCTGAGTAACGCGGGACACGAGGAATCCTGCGCGAATCTGCCGGGACCATCCGGTAAGGCTAAATACTCCCGTGAGACCGATAGCGAACGAGTACTGTGAAGGAAAGGTGAAAAGAACCCCGAGCAGGGGAGTGAAATAGTTCCTGAAACCATACGCCTACAAGCGGTCGGAGCACAGCAATGTGTGACGGCGTGCCTTTTGCATAATGATCCTACGAGTTACCGTCACTGGCGAGGTTGAGTGTCACGAGACACGTAGCCGCAGTGAAAGCGAGCCTGAAGAGGGCGCACAGTCAGTGGGGGTAGACGCGAAACCAAGTGATCTACACTTGGCCAGGATGAAGTCCCGGTAACACGGGATGGAGGTCCGCACCAATAAGCGTTGAAAAGCTTCTGGATGAGCCGAGTGTAGGAGTGAAAGGCCAATCAAACTTGGAGATAGCTCGTACTCCCCGAAAGGCATTTAGGTGCCGCGTCGGATGTTCACCGTGAGAGGTAGAGCGACCGATAGGACAAGAGGGCTTCACCGCCTATCGAGTCCTGACGAACTCCGAATGCTCACGGTCTGCAGTCCGGCAGTAAGGGGGCGGGTGCTAAGGTCCGTCCCCGAGAGGAGAAGAATCCAGACCGCCGTCTAAGGTCCCGGAGTTCTGCCTGAGTTAGTCTAACGAAGTCTGGTCCCTATGACAGCTAGGATGTTGGCTTGGAAGCAGCCATTCATTCAAAGAGTGCGTAACAGCTCACTAGTCGAGGGTCCGGGCATGGATAATAATCGGGTATAAGGCAGACACCGAAGGCGCGGGATAGCATTAAAGAAAGTATCGGTAGGGGAGCATACTCACAGCGTCGAATGGTGTACGTAAGTTATCCTGGAGCGGTGAGTAAAGCAAATGTAGGAATAAGTAACGATAAGGAGGGTTAGATTCCCTCCCGCTGTAAGACCAAGGTTTCCCGGGCAATGCCAATCAGCCCGGGGTCAGTCGGGTCCTAAGTCTAAGCCGAACGGCGATGGCGATGGCAGAGACGGTTAATATTCCGTCACTGCCGCATGGGGCGACGTGGAGACGGAGCAGTGAAACCACCGCGGGGCGACGGAAGTCCCCGTTGAAGGGTGTAGGCGTTGAGGATGGCAGGCAAATCCACCGTCCGAGCTGAACCTGACAGTACGGAGTCCTCCTCGGAGGAATCTGATAGTGTGGGTAATCATACTCCCGAGAAAATCCGCTAAGCTTAACCCATGCGGCACCCGTACCGCAAACGGACACACGTGGTCGGGTAGAACATACTAAGGCGTTGAGAGATTCATGGTTAAGGAACTAGGCAAATTGACCCTGTAACTTCGGGATAAAGGGTCCTCGTGATGAGCGAGGCGCAGAGAATAGGTCCAGGCAACTGTTTAACAAAAACACAGGGCTGTGCAAAATTTCAAGATGAAGTATACAGCCTGACACCTGCCCGGTGCCGGAAGGTTAAGAGGAGAGCTAATCGCAAGAGAAGGCTTGAATTGAAGCCCCGGTAAACGGCGGCCGTAACTATAACGGTCCTAAGGTAGCGAAATTCCTTGTCGGGTAAGTTCCGACCTGCACGAATGGTGTAATGATCCGGACGCTGTCTCAACCGTGAGCTCAGTGAAATTGTAGTATCGGTGAAGATGCCGATTACCCGCGATGGGACGAAAAGACCCCGTGAACCTTTACTACAGCTTAGCATTGACCTTGGTCATCCGATGTGTAGGATAGGCCGGAGGCTTCGAAGCGGGAGCGCCAGCTTTCGTGGAGCCATCCTTGAAATACGGCCCTTTGGCTGTCTGAGGTCTAACGCGCAGTTGCGCGGACACTGCTTGGTGGGTAGTTTGACTGGGGTGGTCGCCTCCAAAAGCGTAACGGAGGCTTCCAAAGGTGCCCTCGGGTCGATTGGTAACCGACCTCAAAGAGTGCAATGGCATAAGGGCGCTTGACTGGGAGGCAGACATGCCGAGCAGGCAGGAAACTGGGGCATAGTGATCCGGCGGATGTGTATGGAAACTCCGTCGCTCAAAGGATAAAAGGTACTCCGGGGATAACAGGCTGATCCCCCCCAAGAGCTCATATCGACGGGGTGGTTTGGCACCTCGATGTCGGCTCGTCACATCCTGGGGCTGGAGAAGGTCCCAAGGGTTGGGCTGTTCGCCCATTAAAGTGGCACGCGAGCTGGGTTCAGAACGTCGTGAGACAGTTCGGTCTCTATCTATCGTGGGCGTGGGAGTTTTGAGTGGTGCCGTCACTAGTACGAGAGGACCGTGGTGGACAGACCTCCGGTTTACCGGTTGTGCCGCCAGGCGCACCGCCGGGTATCCGCGTCTGGAGTGGATAAGCGCTGAAAGCATCTAAGCGCGAAGCCCGCCGCAAGATGAGAGCTCCTTTTTGAGGGTCGTCAGAGACGATGACGTTGATAGGGCGCAGGTGTAAAGGCGGCGACGCCAAAGCCGAGCGCTACTAATTGCCCGAAACTTTCGCTCCTTTAGGGAGCGCATACCTTCGGCTTGCACGGCTTTTTCCGTGTGGTTGGGAGCTATGTTTTGCTTGTCGCGATTTGTCATAACCCATTTATCAGGTGGCTATGGCGGCGGGGTCCCACCTCTTCCCATTCCGAACAGAGAAGTTAAGCCCGCCTGCGCCGATGGTACTGCAATGCAATGCGGGAGAGTAGGTGGCCGCCCCCTTTCAACAGGAGAGCCTTCGAGCAACATGCTTGGAGGCTCTTCTCATTATATATATACACGCCATCCCTGATGGGCATGAAGGCATGCGCTTTTCTACATGCTTGCGGAATCTCTTCCTCCTTTAGTACTTACCAGGAGTCTCTCTCTATATTTAGGTATATACTCAAGTATATAAGGTGGTGGCCATGTCTGTATTTATGATCAACGTATGATACAACATAGAAAACGCGCCACCCCAAAACTGGAATGGCGCGCTATCGTGCTTTGTTACCTTTTGTCGAATGAATGGACTTTCGCAAGCCCATGTCCTCCTTTCTTAGAATACAATCAATCTACCAAATAACTAACCTATAAAACTGAAACAATCAATCTACCAAAATAACTAAAACCGAAATATAATGACTAACCTAAACTAATGCTCTTGTTTTTACAGTTGCAAAGGTACGCAGTTTCTTGAAACAAGAGAAATATATGAGGGTGAAAATTGATTTTTTTCTCGTATTTTTGACTTAAGTCAACAACATGTGCTCGCACACAATGTAATCAAACGCTTTCTCCTTAGCTCTCCTTTGTCCTATCCTATGGTGAATTTTGATGAGAGAAGACAGTCTGGTTTCATAGTCGAAAGTAAGAAATGTAATGATGCCGCATAGATGCGGTTGTAAAAATTATAAACAGATAACCGCTATTCTTCATTAAAGTGTAAAGTTTTCCGTTTGTCTTTGATAACCACCTGTAAACCAGCGATGAAACATACTTTAACAGTCAAAAAGTTGTCCGAAATGGTTAACTCTCCAATATATTTTTATACCTTTGCCGAGCAAGAAATGAAGGGTAAATACCCCCTATAATAACAACCCACTAAGGCATAGCGTTTTACGCATTGCCGTTTATAAATGACTTTAAAAGAATGATACTAACAGTGGTGAAACGCGACGGTCGTGTCGTGGGATTCAACGAGGAAAAGATACAGGCCGCTATCCGCAAAGCGATGATCCATACCGAAAAGGGTGAGGACGAGCAGTTGGTGGCACGTATCAGCACCCGTGTCGCTGCACGCGGCAAGGAGCAGATGGGCGTGGAGGAGATCCAGGACCAGGTAGAGCGTGAGCTGATGAAGAGTTCGCGCAAGGACGTGGCCCGTGAGTATATCTCCTATCGCAACAAGCGCTCGGTAGCCCGTAAGGCCAAGACCCGCGATATTTTCATGAGCATTGTCAATGCAAAGAAGAACGACATCACTCGCGAGAATGCTAACATGAATGCCGACACGCCGGCTGGCATGATGATGAAGTTTGCCTCCGAGACCACCAAGCCGTTCGTGGACGACTACCTGCTCTCTGAGGATGCGCGTCTGGCTGTGGAGCACAACTATCTCCACATCCACGACAAGGACTATTATCCCACCAAGTCGCTCACCTGTGTGCAGCATCCGCTCGATGTCATCCTGCGCAACGGATTCACGGCAGGTCACGGATCTTCCCGTCCGGCCAAGCGCATCGAGACGGCAGCCGTACTGGCTTGCATCTCCCTGGAGACTTGTCAGAACGAGATGCACGGAGGTCAGGCCATTCCGGCTTTCGACTTCTATCTCGCTCCCTATGTGCGCTATACCTACGAGGAGGAAGTGAGGTCGCTGGAGCAGTTTGAGGGTCGCAGTCTCGATGATCTCCGCACGGCAGAGATCAAGGACTATCTGGAGGCTCCGCTTGACGGTCTCGATGGCGATGAGCGCTTGCTCCAGTTTGCCATCAACAAGACTGTGGGCCGCGTCCACCAGGCCATGGAGGCGTTCATCCACAATATGAATACGATCCACTCCCGTGGTGGCAATCAGGTCGTCTTCTCCTCCATCAATTATGGCACCGACACTTCTGCCGAAGGCCGTTGTGTGATGCGCGAGATACTCAAATCGACCTACCAAGGCGTGGGCGATGGCGAGACGGCCATCTTCCCCATCCAGATTTGGAAGAAGAAGAGAGGCGTCAACTATCTGCCGGAGGATCCTAATTATGACCTCTACAAGCTCGCTTGCAAGGTGACGGCGCGCCGCTTCTTCCCCAATTTCCTCAACCTCGATGCCACCTTCAACCAGAATGAGAACTGGCGTGCTGACGATCCCGACCGTGCGCGTTGGGAGATCGCCACGATGGGATGCCGCACCCGTGTCTTCGAGAACCGATTCGGACCGAAGACGAGCGTAGGCCGTGGCAACCTCAGTTTCTCCACTATCAATATCGTGAAGCTCGCCATTGAGTGTATGGGTATTGAGGACCAGCAGGAGCGTGTGGATAAGTTCTTTGAGAAGCTCGACGAAATGCTCGATGTGGCGGCCCATCAGCTCGACGACCGCCTCCAGTTCCAGGCCACTGCCTTGGCCAAGCAGTTCCCCATGCTCATGAAGTATCTCTGGATCGGAGCAGAGCAGCTCAAGCCGGAGGACACCATTGAGCGGGTTATCAACCAGGGCACGCTTGGTATCGGCTTCATCGGACTGGCCGAATGTCTTGTGGCCCTCACCGGGCATCATCATGGCGAGAGCGAGGAGGCACAGAAGTTGGGACTGCGGATCGTGACCCACATGCGCGACCGTGCCAACGAGTTCTCTGAGAAGTATCACCACAACTACTCCATCCTTGCTACGCCTGCCGAGGGTCTGAGTGGCAAGTTCACCAAGCGCGACCGCAAGGAGTTTGGCATCCTGCCTGGTATCACCGACCGCGAGTATTACACCAACTCCAACCATGTCCCCGTCTATTACAAGTGCTCAGCGCTTCACAAGGCCGAGGTGGAGGCTCCGTACCACGACCTCACGCGTGGTGGTCATATCTTCTACGTCGAGGTCGATGGCGATGCCACCCACAATCCTTCTGCCATCATGCGCGTGGTCGATATGATGGACCGCTTCAATATGGGCTACGGTTCGGTGAACCACAATCGCAACCGCTGCATGAAGTGTGGCTATGAGAATGCGGATCCTAACATGGAAGTTTGTCCGAAGTGTGGCAGTACGGATATCGACCGCCTCCAGCGCATCACCGGCTACCTTGTCGGTACCACGGAGCGCTGGAACTCTGCCAAACTCGCCGAACTCAAGGATCGTGTCACCCATACGCTATAGCATCGTGCGATCTACTAATTGATAGAAACATATAGGGTGGGGGTGTGTCAAAATCGGCTTTTGGCGCACCCTCTTTCTTAAGCATATAATTCCATGAACGAATCTTCCACCAAACTACAGGACACCATCTCCGTCCTTCAGGTAGTCCACGACACGATGGTCGATGGACCGGGCATGCGCACCACGGTCTATTGTGCCGGCTGCCCCAACCATTGTCCGGGTTGTCACAACCCCGAGTCGTGGGACATCCAGCATGGCACTCCCGTCTCTGTCGCCACGCTCCTTGACGAGCTCCTGGCCGATCCATTCGCCGACGTCACCTTCTCTGGAGGTGATCCGATGTTTCAGGCCGAAGCCTTCGCACGCCTGGCCGATGGCTTGCGCGAGCGCAGCCGCAAGACCATCTGGTGCTATACGGGTCTCACCTTTGAGCAGATCCTCACCCATCCCAGCCAGCGTGCCCTCCTCGAAAGGGTCGATGTGCTGGTCGATGGACCCTTCATCCTTGCACAGCGTGATCCAGACCTGGTCTTCAGAGGCAGCGCCAATCAGCGTGTCATCGACGTACCCGCCTCGCTGCGCCGTGGCGAGGTGGTGACAATACCGCATCCCGAGGACCTTTTTTGAGGCTGCTTCCCTGTAGGAGGGCAACGAAAACAGCGCACGACACGAACCATGCTTCGCAAGGACTGCATCCTTGTTTTGCAAAGCATGAGAAACAACGGGAGGGAGACAAGCAACCTTGTCTCCCTCCCGTTATTAGAAGTCTATCACCGATTGGCGATAGCACAGGAATCGTAAAACTGTAGGTGTGGGCTTACTTCTTCACCGGACGGATAGAGAAGCCGAAGTAGCGGTTGTAGCAGGTCACTTCCTGTCCGTTGGGTGCTATGCAGAGATACTTGGCCTGCACATTGGCCTTCTCGTTGAGGGAGGAAGTCCAGTAGTAGCCGGAAGCGTTGCTCTGGAAGAGGATGCTGCCATACATACGGCCAGCGAACGGCATGAAGATGCTGTTGCCATTGGGGCCGGTCACTCTCAGACCGCCCACGCCCATGTCGTAGTCCTCCTCCCAGGTGCAGTCTTCGATGAGCTCCTGCATCTCCTCTGGGGTCGGCATGCGCCATCCATTGCCGAGCAACTGTGCGGCAGCATCGTCGCTCTCGTCAAGTACTTCCTTATTGTCGATGAAGCCGTCGAGGCCGTAGCCCACCGACGAGACATACTTAGTGAGCTGGTTGTAGCTTGTGCCGTGCTTGTAAGTAGCCCATTCATAGTTGTCCTTGCCTTCTATTTCGCCCCATGCGAAGTAGGTGCCGAAGTCCCACGGGTTCTCTGCGCCGAGGTTGCGCTGCGCCCATTTCACGCTCAGACCGAGATCTACGGCCTCCTCGTCGCCTGCCGGCGGCGTGGTGGGCTCTGAGAAGGTGATGCTGTCGGCGTTCTCGATGAGGGTTTTCTCACCGTCCACCCATACATACACATTGTGCTTTGTCTGTGCCTGCATAGCCATCGAGAGTGCACAGGCGAAAAATAAGGTCAGTATTTTCTTCATAATTGTTTTGATTTTTGGTAAAAGTGGGGCCGCTTGCAGCACGCTTGCTTTGGGCGGCCCCTGCTGTTATCAAATGAAAATTAAGATGATGTTTTACTTGATGATGATCTTGCGACCCTGCTCCACGACCACGCCGCGGTAGTCCTTGCCGACGCGCTGTCCGGCGAGGTTGTAGCGAGGCTGATCACCCTGCTGTCCGTTGGCTGTGATCTCGGCGATGCCGTTGACGTAGAGCGTGGCGTCGTTGGAGAAGGAAGACTCGTTCTCCTCGTTGGTGTCGCTCTTGTAGAGGGCCGTCACGTTATAGACATGGTCTCCCGTGTTCACACCATGGTCGTCGAAGGTGGTCTGCGTTCCGCTGACCTCTCCCACGCGCTTGGCGTCGCGGTAGATGTAGTACTTCGTGATCTGGTCCTTGGCGCCCACGACACCCTTCTCGAAGGTCACGTCGTCGATACCGAAGAGGAAGCTATTGTTGGCGTCGCTCTTGTGGTGGATAGCGAGGAATTTCGTTCCCTCCTCCACATCAACGGTGATCTCCTTCCAGTTGGCCTCCTCAGAGATGGCGTTGGTGCCGTCGGCCTTGTAGGAGTTGATGAATTTGAAGTCGCTTGTCTTCGTGCCCGTCTTGGAGGAGAGCACGTCGAAGGCCTCGTTGTAAGGCAGCACGTTGCCCCACTCATCGACTACCGTCACGTTGAAGGCATAGAACTTGATGGTCTGTGCCTTGCCCGAGAGCTCGGGGGTGATGAGCCAGTTGTCGGCAGCAATCGGCATGCCTGCCACGCTGTTGGCATAGGGAGCACCAGCAAACTGGGCTCCGCTCTTCGGCGTAAGACCCGGGTTGCTTATCACGACGGGGAATGCGTCGGTGATCATGTCGGGGTTGAAGGCGAAGAAGGCGAGCGGCAGGTTCTGTCCGGGATAACTGTAGTTTTGGAAGAAGCCGCCTGCCAGACCCTTGTCGCCGTCGATGAGCGTCCACTCACCCAGTTCGGGGTCGAAGGCTGCATAGTCCTCGAAGTCCTCGGTGACAACCTCGGGCTGCGGCATGGACGGTCTGCTCCAGGAGAGCTTCACCGTGCCGTCGTCGCCAGGAGCCGTGGCCTTCAGGTCGCTGACGGCAGAGTAGGAAGAGCGGCGGATGCGTACGGTGGCCTCGTCGGTGGTATTGTCCGTGTCGAGCATGTCGCCGTCAAAGACCACTTGGGCCTTGAGGGTGGCGTTCTCGCCGAGGTTGACGCCAGCATGGAAACTCAGCGTCAGGGTGTCAGACTCCAGCACGCCGAGGGCGCGGGATGCCGTAACGGTATCTACGGGGATATTGTTGCAGTAGAGCACGACGCTGTATCCGCTGGCCTTCTCCGCGCCGTAGTTCTTCACGGTCACGTTGGCCTCGAGCGTCTTGCCACCCGTCACGCTCTTCGGAGTAGCGAGCTTGATGGCGGCGAGGTTGTGCTGCTTCTGGTCGAAGACGTTGATGTCGTCGATGCCGACGTAGGTCTTCTCGGGATCACCGTCGCAGATGGCGCGGAACTTGATGAGGACGAACTTCTCGTCGGCCCAGGGGGCGAGGCTCAGTTCCTTGCGCTCCCATCCATCGGCGGTCACCGTCGAGAGGTCATAGGTGTGGAGCTCGTGCTCCTCGGCGTCGGGTGTCTCGATGAGAATGCGCAGGCGGGCGCGCTCACCCTTCTTGGCGTAGAGGCTGAAGAAGAGTTTCGGATTCTCCGCGCCGTTGAGTGCGATCTTCGGCATATTCATTGATACCTCGTCGCCGACCTGGATGTCATATACTCTGTCGCCGAAACCGGTATCTACGCTATACTGTCTCCAGCGCAGGGAACCAGCGTCTCCGTCGGAAGGATTGTCGTTGACGAGCATCCAGCCGGCAGGATTCATGCGGCTGTTGTGGATGTCATTGCCCTCGGTCCATACGAAACCGTTCTCCAGGTGGCCGTTGCTCAGGCTCTCCTTGAATGGGAGCGTGATGGCCGGGCCAACGATGAGCGGGTGGGTGCCGTAGTAGCCGCTGTTGCCCGCGGGGTTGTCGGCACGTGCGCCGAGCTGGAAGATAGACTGCGTCACACCGTCTCCAGCTTGCGACTCGTCGGGATCAATAGGCAGGGTCATCTCGGTCACGCCCGGGTCGCTCGTGGCTACGAGGTCGCCGATGCTCATACCGTAGGTCGTCTTGATCATCTCGAAGAGCGACACCGTGACCTGTGAGGGATCGACATAGCCCTTGTTGGCACCGTAGTTGCGTGCCTCGGGCCACTGTGCGAGCACGTTGTTGCCGTTGTCGAGGAGTTTCACGCCTTCCGGGCTCAAGGGGACGTCGAGTCCGATATAGGCGGAGCGTGATGCCTTCGATCCTTCCTCGCCGTCGAGCAATGCCGTCACACGGTAGCTATGGTAGCCGTTGGAGGGCACGTCGTTGTCTTCGTAGGTGATCGTCTGGCCAGGCTTGCCTGCACCGAGGGTGGCCACCTTCACGCCATTGCGCTTGATGATGACGCCGTCCACCTTGGAGAGCGGCTTGCCATCGACGGTCGTCGTCGGCAGCATGAAGCTCACCGTGGCCTTCAGCTTGCCCTGCTCGGCAGGAGTCACCTCCAGGTCTTCCACGGCTGCGGGCGACGTGGAGAGCGGACCCTTCTCGATGCTGAGGTCGTCCAGGAACAGCCAGTAGCGGTTGGCCTCGGCAGTATTGTCGTGGAATCCGAAGCGGTAGGTCACCTCTTCGTCGAACGTCAGATAATAGGTACGGGTCTCGAAGTCGTCTCCCTTCGGCTCAAAGGTCGGCTGGAGGGTCTTCGTAAACTGGGCGGGGTTGTCGCCCTCGCCGTATTTCACCTCGAAGGAGTTGAGCCAGTTGGTGGCTGCGTTGCGGATATTAAACTTGATGATATACTGTCTTCCGGGCAGGAAATGGATGGGGGGCGTGACGAGCCAGTCGTCGTTGCCGTTGTTTGCGCTGTACTCGCTGCGCATACTTCCATCGTAGGAATCACTCCATCCCCATGTCAGTCCGTCGTTGTTGGCGTCGATGACCGTGAAGACATCGGCATCATCGGTCGTGGCGAACGAAGTCTCCCAGTCCGGCTCGATGAGTTGGTCGGAACCACGAAGCGGGGCTTGCACCTGCTTGGCGGGCACTTGTTTCTGCTTTACCACCGGCGCGTCCACTCGGGTGAAGCGCGATGCGTCAGGGAAGATCACGGGTGTGGGTGTCTTCTGGATTGCTGGTGCGTCGTCCGTCTGCGCCAACGCTGATAGTGAGGCCAGCGACAGCGGCACGAAAGCCAGTCTGAATAGTGATAATTTCGTCATCTTTAATATAATTAGAACATTAAGTGTATGATTTCATTTGATAATCGTCTCACGTCGATAGTCTGTCCGCAAAATTAAGACAATATTTTGATATGACCAACGATTTCTCCTGTTTTTTTCTCATTCCGCACTTTTTGGGACAAATATCGATGCACATTCCCATGAACGCTCTGTTTTTTCACCAGAAATCTCCCGTTGTCAGTCATGAGATACTGCAGAATGTTCACTCTTTATACATGTATGCGCAACCCCAAACGGCCGATAGAGATTAAACGGAGAACGAATGTAAAGTTTTGTTTTAAAAATCATCCCTTTTTGAACACTTTTAAGGAAATAATTGCTAACTTTGCCCCACCAATGAAACAGAACTACCTATTGACCCTGATTATGTGTCTGCTTCTTAGCTCTTCGCTATGGGCACAGGACGCGCGAAAACTCGTTGCCGACTTCGATAAGAAGGGCAGCGTGAAGGCCGCCAACCGCTTCTTCGACTACCTTGATCAGGAGCAATTCACCGACGAAAGAATACAGTTTGCCACCAACACACCCACAGACTCTCTGCGCAAGGAGGTGTGGTATTGGGCTGGAGAGTGGTTCAACGATACCCAGGAGTATGGGCTCGCCCGCCAATATGCGCTCCGCGCACTGCCCCTCTACCGTCATGACAATGCCGCCAAGGGCGACTGCCTCAATCTGCTGGCCATTATCGGTGTGCGGCTGGCCGACTTCCCTGCAGCCGCACAGTATGCCACGCGTTGCGTCCGCATCTACAAGAAACTGCGCGATCCCGACCAGACTTCCTCCGCCCTCAATACCTTGGCGGGCATCAACCTGGCTGCCAACCACCCGAGACAAGCTGAAAAGCACATCCTGCAGGCGCTGCGCTATGCCTCCCGCGCAAACAACCGACAGCGACAGGCCGTCATCAATGGCATGGCGTCGGAAATCTACTATAAGCTCGGCAATTACCAGCGTTCGCTTCAATATGCGCAAAAGGCATACGTAATCGACTCCCTGCTTGGCAATGAGGGAAAGATGGCCGTCCGGCTCACCATGCAGGGGGCGGCACTGGGCGGAATGAAGCGTGACGACGAGGCCGTCGCTGCTTATCAAAAAGCTATTCCCACGCTTCGAAGCGTGGGCAATATCCACTCCCTCGGCATCGCTCTCAACCAAATGGGTTTTATCCTTTTGAGACAAAAGCAGGAGCAGGCGGCCGTGGAGGCTTTTCGCGAGGCATCCGGCATCTTCTCGAAGATGGGTGACCTCTATAATGGGTGCACCGCCCGCAAGGGCCTCTATGAGGCTTATTGGAACCTCAACCCCGATAGTGCGCGCCATGAGTTGGAGCGGTTCAACGCTCTCCGCGACTCGCTCTACTCCACATCGACGGCCAAGGCGTTGGCTCGCTACGAGGCAGAGTTTGGCAACGATCAACTGCGCGAGGAGGTCTCGGCGGGTAAGAACGCCCACTTACGTGACCTGCTCATCTCTGCAGCCGTCTTGTTGCTGCTCATCGGCCTTTTCCTTTGGGTGCAGCGCCGTCGCACGCGGGCCCATCGGGCACAGTTGCGCCAACTCTTCCGGGAGTTGCACCGTCTCGAAAGTCTTTCTGCCCCTACGGCAGCCGAGACCGTTGTGAATCCTGAGTTGACAGCGCATTCTTCCGCTGCTGATACAGAGAAAGGCTCTGCCACGCCCATTCCTTCCTCCCAAACGACACCATCGCCCGATAGTGTGCAACCTTCCGTGGAGTCGTCGCCCGCCGATATGGCCGATACGCTCTGTCGCCAGGTCATCGAGGTGGTGCGATCGGGAATGGCCAAGGGCGAGGTGAGCGTCACCGCCGTGGCTTCCAAACTCAATATGGGCGAGCAGACCTTCCGCCGCCGCTTTGTCTGCGAGACGGGACAGCAGCCCAAGATGTTCATCACTGCCATCCAGATGGACCTTGCCGCCCGTCTGTTGCTTCAGGATAGCTCGCGCCCCGTGGGCGAAGTGGCACGCGAATGTGGTTTTGACGAGGCCAGTGCTTTCTCCCACGCTTTCAAGAAGGCTTACGCCTGTTCTCCGACGCAGTATCGCCAGAGTGCTTCGCCGGCATAAACACACATATATATAATAAGGTATAACGCTTCCCAAGGAAGCTGGTTAGTTTTCCTCAAGAATGTCCTGCAAGTCGTGGATGACGGTTTGCAGGCATTGTTGTATTTGTGGTTGCTCCAAATCGTTGATATGCTCGGGCGACAAGGAGGTGAGGGCGTCGAGACAACCCATTTGCATCATCGTGGCAATGGGTAGGAGCTTATGGGCGATCTTGCTGATATCGGTGGTGGAAGAGGGCGTCTCGGTGGGGTTTGCTGCGTCGGTAGAGCTTGTGGATGGGTTTTGTATCTGTTGTAACAAGACGAGATACTGCGCCAACTCCTGACGGACCGTTCGGACAATCTCCTCGGCCGCCTCGGGGTCATCGTCTGCAAAGGCAACGAGCGGTGCAAAGCGAGGAGGTATGGAGGTTGACTGTGAGGGTGATGGAACTGTATCGGAAACGTGATCCTGCGAGACACCGAGAACCTTGGCGAGCGCATCGACACGAAACGGTTTGAACAGGCAGTCGTCGAAGCCTACCTCCTTCAGCTGGCTGAGGATGCTGCTGTCGTGTGCCGTCATTGCCACTACCCGCATGTGGGTGTGGTTCAGGTGCTGGATGATCTCCATTCCGTTCATCTCTGGCATCTCAATGTCCATGAGCATGAGGGTGGGTTTCTCATTGTGGAGGGCGGTGAGTGCGTCGGTGACATGATGGCAGACGATGACCTTCTCTGGCGCGATCGGCAGACGGCGCAGCATCTCTTGCAGCAGTTGCAGCTGCAAGGGGTCGTCATCGAGCAGGAGGATTTTGGAGTCTTCCCATTCCGCAGCGGGTAGGGTGGGAGTAGCCTCGGCGGTTTCCTCCATCTCCGCATCCTCTGTTTTCTCTTCTAGCGGAATGGTCACGGTGAAGGTCGATCCGTGGCCCACTACCGACTCCACCTGGATCTCACCGTCCAGGAGCGAGGCCAGCTCATGGGTGATGGACAAACCGAGTCCAGCCCCCTCGATGCCTTGTGCGTTCTTTAGTCGGGTGAAGGCTTGGAAGACGTCGTGCTTCTCCTGCGTCGTCATACCTTTCCCCGTGTCCTTTACCGCCACCGTGAGGTGGAATGCCTTCTCTTCTTCGTTGTCGTTGGCAGATAGGGTCGCCACGACGCTGACGCTGCCCTGCGTTGTATATTTTACCGCATTGCCAACAAGGTTGTCCAATATCTGGCGGAAGCGGAAGGCATCGGCGCGGCAGATGGTACCCTTTCCGCCCTGCTCCGTCTTTCCGTCTGTCTTGTCCCGCCATGCCAGTACCATTTGCAGACCCTTCTCCTCGGCCTTCAGCCGATGGCCTTCCACACACTCCCGAAGTAGTTGCGAGGGCGAGAAATTGACGGGGTGTACCTCCATCAGTCCGTTCTCCAGCTGATGGTAGTCGAGGAGTGAGGCTACAAGGTGGGAGAGGTGTCGCGCCGAACCCTGGATGTGGTCCAGACACTCCCTGCCACGGGGTTGATCGACATAGTCTTTCATCATGTCGATGAAACCTGATATAGAGGCGGCGGGTGCCTTGATGTCGTGGGTGATGGTGAGGAGGAGTCGCTCTCGCTGTTGCATGATGCGCTGGATCTCCTCGTTGGCGTGCTCCAGATTCTCCCGATAGATACGCTCTCTGCGGTTGTCGCGCCAGACATAACCTATTAGGATGACGGCGGCGACGACGGCGACGATAGCCAGCATCCCCATCTGCCACAACAGGTGACGCTGTGCTGCCATGGCCTGGTTGATGCTTTGCTGTATCGACTTGCGCTCCCGGCGATGCACCTCACGGAGCTGCTGGGTCGATTTCAGGGCGAGTTGGGCGTTGATCACCTTGAGGTCGGCCATTTCCTTGTGTACCGCCTTTGCCTGGTGGCCTGTCGTCACCCGTTCCTTGCGGTCCACCTGCTTGAGGATGGTGACCACGTTGCTCGCCACGTTCACCGGGGTGACGACCGTGTCTATCACGGCCGTGTCGTTGTCCACCTTGATGCTCACCGTATCGGCGCGCTCCTTACGGAATACATCCGCCACCCTGCGGAAGAAGCCCTTGCGCGTCTTGACCACTTCTACGACCGTACTTTTCTCCTGCACCTTCTGTGGGGTCTTGGGGTGCACGACGACGGAGTCTTCTCCTTTGTCGAGGCTCTCCACCTTTTCGTGCAGGTAGTTTTTGCCTGTCCTTTCCTTCATGGCCTCCGAGAGTTGTTGCAGATTGGCCTGTTCTGCCTTGAGCAGCGAGGACATCACGCTGTCAGCGGCCTCTCGCTTGCGGATATATTCCCGCGAGGCGTGATTGATGGCAAAGATAGATTTCGTGTTGCTATAGACCAAAGCGATGGCCAGGAGCAGCACGACGGCCACGGCGCAATAACCGGCAGCGACCTTGAAGGGGATTGTATTGCGGTGCATGATGGGTGTTCTGTCGTTTCAGGATGCTAAGATAATACAAATCTGCGACGTGACAAAACTTTGTCGGTACTATTATCAAGATGGAGGTGGATAGCAAAAGGAGCAGGCCATTCCACAATGACTTGCTCCCCTTGACTGCCTATACCTTGGAAGGCAATCTGTAACACACTTTCCCAAGAGGTGTCCTTACTCTGCCGTCTGCTCTGTTTCGACAGGCTGATCTGCCGGCTCTGCGGGCTGATTTACCGTGTCGTCGGAGTCCGTTGTGACGACGGTATCTGCAGGAGCGACGAAGCTGATAGAGTCGGACTGCATCGTACTTACTGGCTCATTCTGAGCGAAAACGTTACCTACTGAAACCATAACCAACGCTGCGACTGCTGCAAAAACTAACTTCTTCATAATGTTTATCTTTTAAATCGTGAATATTAATTGTTTTGTTGAGCCGCCTCGTTGTGTCTCCATTCCTTGGCGGGCTCACTAATTATATCACAATCTGCGTGCCAACTTTTGGCATGATTTCGTAAGTCGTTGATACATAGCAAGAAAATGGTTTTGGTACGAAAAACAGGGGTGTGGAAAGTGTGGAAATAGTGTGGAATTTTTCTACAAAAAAGTGTGGAGATGCCCCCGTGGCATCTCCACACTTCCCCATAGGTGGGGACGAGGCCCCATCCTGGCACGCGGGTTCATGCCGTCTTATATCCCGTATTTCTTCATCTTATTATATAAGGTCTTGCGATCGATGGCGAGGAGCAGGGCCGCCTTGCTCTTGTTGCCGTCCGCGGCTTGGAGTGCATGGACGATCCGTTGCCGCTCCGTCTGCTCGTCATGGAGGGTGATGGGGTCTGTAGGCTGGGCATGGTTCATACACTGATCCAGTTCCTTCACACCGATGTAGTCGCCTTTGGTCAAGAGGACGGCTCGCTTCATCACATTGTTCAGTTCGCGGAGGTTGCCGGGCCACCCGTAGGAAGCTATCCGTTCGGTAGCCTTTCGGTCGAAGCCGACGACGTGGCGTCCCAGCTCTTGGTTGGCCTGACGAACGAAAAGGTCGGCAAAGAGGAACAGGTCCGTGCCGCGGTCGCGCAGCGCGGGCATGTGGATTGTAAACTCGTTGATGCGGTGGTAGAGGTCCTCGCGAAACTTACCCTCGGCCACTCGCTGCTCCAGGTTCTCGTTGGTCGCGCAGACCAGACGCAGATCGATGTCGATCTCGTGGGTGCTGCCGACGGGGCGTATTTTGCGCTCCTGAAGCGCGCGGAGTAGTTGCACTTGTACTTCGTAGTTGAGGTTCCCCATCTCGTCGAGAAACAGCGTGCCGCCGTTGGCCGTCTCGAAGGCACCCTTCTTGTCTTGGTCGGCCCCCGTGAAAGCTCCCTTGACATAGCCGAAAAACTCCGAGGCTGCCACTTCGCGCGGGATGGCCCCGCAGTCGAGGGCAAAGAACGGTTTGTCGGCACGCGGACTCAGCGCATGGATGCGACGGGCGACATACTCCTTTCCCGTGCCGCTCGCACCGAGGATGAGTACCGACATCGGCGTGGGGGCCACCAGCGACACGAAGTCATAGAGTCGGCGGGAGACCTCGCTCTTGCCTTCGATGTAGCGGGGCACGGCGTCTCCTCCCTCCGTCGTGCCATTTGTTGGCTGGGCAGCTGGTGCGCTGGCATCGGACAGAGGGGTGGGGGGCTGTGAGGACGCATGAGCCCTCAGTGCCTCCTGGATCTTCTCCAGTAGGATGTCGGGCTGAAACGGTTTGGCGATATAGTCGGTGGCACCCGCCTTCATGGCGAGGACGGCGTTCTGCACCTCGGCATAGCTCGTCATCACGATGAAAGGAATCCGCAGGTTGTGGTCCTGCGCCCATTTGAGCACGGCGAGGCCATCGTGGTCGGGCAGGCGGAAGTCGGAGAGGATCAAGTCGCGATCTCCGTCCTTCTCCAGCAGGAGCAACGCGCCTTTGACCGAGGTGGCTTTCTCCACTTCGAATCCCTTTTTTCTCAACCATGTCTGAATCAGGGTGCCAAACGACAGGTCATCCTCCACAATCAGTATCTTTGCCATATCTTCAGGTCTCTTGCTTATTTGTAGATGCAAAAGTAAGGGATATGCTAAAGTCTGGCAAGAAAAAAATAATAAAAAACAATAAGGCTTATCAGGAAAATGGCGTGACAAGGTCGTTGTGGAGTAGGGGAAGAGGTGGGTGAAACCATCCTAACTGGATAAAAAATGGTATAAAGTCGTGTGAAAAATCTATCACGACGGCTAAAATGGTAGCTGCAGACTTGGAAAAAGGCTACAAAATACGTGTAAAAAAGGCTTTTTTAAGGTCTTGATACTTTTTTGCAACACTTTGTATGATTTTTACAACAACATAATTTCCAACAAGTTATACCTTTGCCGCCAGAAACTGAAGTAAAATATCTGTCCAGTGAAGAAAGAAGGCCACGACATCCGCCACCAGAGGCTTCCCCATGAAGCCCATGCGCATCATCCACGTCGTCCATCCCACGATGAGTTTGTGCACAATGTGGTACGCCTGATTATTGCCTCGATGCCTGCCCGCAGGCATGGTGTGGCTGAGATCGCGTCGAGCCTGTCGCTCGGCGAGCAGACTTTCCGCCGCCATATCTTTGCCGCCACAGGACTTTCGCCGAAAGATTTCATCACGAGTGTGCAGATGCGCGAGGCCGCAAGGTTGCTCATCGATTGTCAGGATGTTCGGATCCGGGATGTGGGTTGCCGCTGTGGATTCGACGACGCGAGCGCATTCACCAACGCCTTTAAGAAATGTTATGGCATGGGGCCGAGACAATTTCGCAACCTACACAACGATGAAGCAGAATAATAAAAGAACGGAAGCGAAATCGGGGTGTAAAATGTACAAATAGTTGTGTTTTTCTCTCAAAAGTTAGCAAATTGCGTTATCGAAGCGAATGTTTGCGGTTTTTGTAAGATATTTGCAACTGTTAATTTGGGCCTTTTACTTAACTTTGCAGCGTGATACCACGTATTGCAGACTTAGACAATCACTGAAACATAAAAAACTAAATAGAGTATGCCGAAGAGAAAGACCATTTGTACCGCCTTCCTCCTCCCGCTGACACTCACCGGTTGGAGTCTCCACTGCACCGCGCAGAAGGAGCTCTCTTGGGTGGGCGGCACCGTGTTCGTCTTCGGCGATGTTTTCGAGGCGGGTGGGACCGTTCGCCACCGCTTTCTGCTTCGCAATGCTGGCGAAGCCACATTCCATATCCTCTCTGCCCGTCCTGGCTGCGACTGCACGTCGGCGGTCTATGACACCCGCAGCGTGCAGCCCGGTGACACGGCGTGGGTAGAGGTCAGCTATGACCCGCATGGACAGGAAGGGCCCTTCCGGGAGCGCGTTCGTGTCGAGACCGACAGTCCCGCTGGCTGCAATACCTTATTTATTAAGGGGACGGTAGTGCCGTCAGGCGATGGGGGAGACAGGCCATCCGCCGCCCGTCAGGAGGTCGGGACGGCGGAAGGACGCGACTGAAGAATCACTATTTTCCAATCAATTTTACCCATTAGTCTATGAAAAAAAACATTCTATTCATGATGACGCTCCTGTTGTCCACTCTATGGGCGCAGGCAGCGAGGGACTGGAATCCCCCGTCGGGGAATCAATATCCGTCCCATGCCGTAGTTTATGCGACGCTTTTTGATGCGTCGGGGCAGGAGGTTGACAATGTCGCCGATATGCGTGTTGGTGCGTTCATCGATGGCGAGTGCCGTGCAGCCGCAAACCCAGTATTTCGCGAAACCCCTGACGGGGGGCGGTATATCTACACGCTCCGCATCGGGGTGAACGATGCCGACAAAGGCAAGAAGGTACAATTTGTGCTTCACGACCCTTCGGAAAATGAGTATGTACTTCCTGAAACCATTACCGTGACGGGTGGTGACGAGACGGTTGGGGGCGTTCCTTCAAATCCCTTCCATCTGACGTTTACTCCCATAACGGCGATCAATGGACCATCAGAGCTTCATGTCAACATGGGTGAGACGGTCAATCTGCGCGAGAAATTTAGTTTCGAGCCAGAAGGTGCGTCGCTCCCAGAAGTCCTTCCGTGGGTTAAAGATACCTGTAGCAGCTTTACTATCGTGAACGACGTCCTGACACCTGTACGAACAGGCAGCTGGGCTTACTTCGACCTGTCTATTAGTGGCTGTTGGCATCGTACGGAACTTTTCATTCACCAGCCGATCACGGGTCTCGCTATCAATGACACGGATTATCCTGGCGGCGTGATCACTGTCCCTGTGAATGGAGATGGTATGCTCAATAGGGTGTTGAAAAACATTTTGATTGTACGTCCGACCAACGCTACAGAGAAGGTGAAGTGGACCCCGTCAGACTCCACGGCCATTGTCGATACGCAGGGAGGATGGTGGAATCCTGTCAAGCCGGGAACCTATACAATGACGGCCACTGCACCGGGTGTAGATCCCGTGACGGTGACGGTCAAGATCATCCAGCCTGTCGAAAGGATGACTCCTAATTACGATGAGATCCGTCTTCGTGTGGGTGATGAGCTGACACAGTATCTCCCTCATACCTATACGATTTATCCCGAGAATGCCACCGACAAGGAGGCTGGCATCTCCTATGGCATCAGCAGCGAGGATGGTATCTTGCAGCGCAATGATGATGGTACCATCAAGGCGGTGAATTCAGGAAGCACCACGGTGTGGGTTTACCACAAGGATATTCCTAACGGTCCCATTAGCCTTTCGGTCTATGTCATTGACTTCCCGACGAAGGAGTCCTTGGCGGTCAAGAACGACCCGTTCTCCGTGACGCTTGCAGATTATGAATTGTCCAAGGTTGATATCTATCAGCGCCTTGTGGACAACATCGAAAACACGGGCACAATCAACTTCCCCCATGAGCTCGATTTTGCTGAGGATACCGCGGGTGAAGGTATTCTGACATTGTACACCGACGGCGACGGCAAGGTAAATGAGGTTTTGGCCAAGCAATATGGCTCTACTGCCGTGAAGTGGACTTACAACGGAACCGCCATGGGCTTCAACGAAGATGGATCTTTCAATGCAGACAAGGAATATAACTTCTCCGTTGGTTTCAAGCTGAACATCGTGGAGGGTCTTGCAGACGTTTGGTTAGATTTGTTGCAGATGGACGTCAATGACACCGAGGCTGTGATGGTAATTAAGACCAGACCCGAGAATTTCTTGCTTGATGAGAAGCAGCTCACATGGAGAATTCCTCCTTATAGTGATACGGACGATACCCCCGTTTTGGAAATCGGCGATCGCATTGAGGGAAAGAACGAGTGGAAGGTCACGGCCAACCGCCTTGGAAATTACAACGTGGGTATCTCTTATGGCCAGATTGTCCAGGAAGGCAGTGTGGAAATCGGCCAACGTCTCTTGCTTGGTGAGGGATGGAGTTGGATCTCGCTCTTTGCCAACAAGGTCGGCCAAGATATCTTCTACAAGTATTTCTATGACGCACAGGAGGTTCGATCGCAATATATGCTCGTTTATAACGATCCCGAATATGGATTCTTTGGCGACCTCAAAGAGTTGACCACCGCGGAAGCCTATAAGGTTTGCGTCAAGGATGGTGCTCACTTCGATATGTTCCTCTATGATGGTGGTGTGTACAACTACAATACAGGCCGTGATATCAACCTTATGCCTGGCTGGACGTGGATGAGCAATCCCTACTGCTTCGACCACGATTTGCAGGTGGCCCTCGGCAAGGCAACCTTTGCCAACGATTCGCGCATCGTCTCCAAGAATGATGGCTTCGCCACCTTCCAGGACGGCCAGTGGGTAGGAACGCTCACGCGCTTCAACGCAGGAGAGGGCTACCTGGTCTATAACGCTGCTGCAGAGAATGCCTTTGTGTCGTTTGCCGCCGAGGGAGTGATCCCGAGAGCCGAGCCGCGCAGCGTGGCTTCCGCCCGCCGTGCCGCCGAGCAGAGCGTGTGGAGCTATGACGGTAGTCGCTTTGCCGACAACATGAGTGTCATCTGCCAGCCCACGACGGAACTTGAGGCCGACCGCTACACCATCGGTGCCTTTGTCGGCGACGAGTGTCGCGGAGAAGGCCGGATGATCAATGGCCGCTTCTTCGTCACCGTCCATGGCGAGATGGGCGAGAAGGTCAGCTTCCGCCTCTATGACGCATTGACGGGTGAATACTTCGTCCTCGACGACGCTGTGGACTTTGCCTCCACCGTAGGCACCTACCAGCGTCCGATGGCACTCAACACCCCGACGCTCACGGGCATTGACAGCGTTACGGGCGACCAGGGCGTAGCCGTCTATCTCGATGGTGGCCGCGTGGTCGTGGCGGGTCTCGCCGCGGAAAGCGTTGAGGTCTATAATGCCTCGGGTATGCGTGTCGCTGCCGAGGTCCTGGGCACGGGCGTCTATGTCGTCCGCGTCAAGACCGCCTCGGGCACCATCACCCGCACCCTCTTCAGACGTTAGTCTCTCTATGGGCCTCCTCCCACGCCACCGCCAAGGAGCGGAAGCGCGGCGGGAGGCCCTCATAAGATATGTGACCACCGAATCCCAAGAATAACCAAAAACCGACCACGCAATGAGACAGAGCACGCCAGGGCACAGACACCGACTCGCGGCAAGACTTTCAGCAGCCATTCTGATGGCCTGCTCTTGGGCCATTGCGCCCGTCTGCGCGCAGGACATTTCGCAGATAGCCAAGAGCGACCCGCTCATCATCACCGGCTCCATAGGTACCAACAACACCTACTTCCACAGCTCTGCCGGGCTGGGATATATGTCGCCGCTGAGCAATAGCTTCTTCGCCAATCTCAACTTCAACATCTACGGGTTCTCGATGCCGTTCTCGATCTACTTCTCGAACGACAACCTGAACTTCAGCTATCCCCAGTTCTCGTTCAACCTCAGTCCGTCGTACAAGAACTTCACCGCCCACATCGGCCAGTCGTCGATGCCCTTCTCCCAGTATGTGCTCAACATGTCGTTCAATGGTGTGGGACTGGAGTGGCGCGACAAGCAGTTCCGTGCCTCCGCCTTCTATGGTGTGTTGCGCCGCGCCGTCAATGACAACTCCGATGATCCCACCGCCCGCATTCCACAGTACCGACGCTACGGTTGGGGAATCTCGGCAGGCTACAGTAAGGGCGGCAATAGTATCGACCTCTACTTCCTCCGTGCCTACGACTCGGAGACCTCCATCGATGAGCGGTGGCGTACCCGTGTGCGGCCGCAGGAGAACCTCGTCCTCGGACTGAAAGGACAGTTGAGCTACAAAAACTTCCTCTCGCTGGCCGCCAATGTGGCCACGTCGGCTTTCACCGCCGACCGCGAGTCGCAGCAGGTCATGACCGACGAGGCACGTCGGTTTGACAAGATCTTCGAGACCCGCTACACCTCGCGTCTCCGCTTTGCAGGCGACGCCACGCTCGGACTGACGCTGAAGGGTTTCAACGCGAGCATTTTCTATAAATACATCCAGCCCGACTACGTCTCGCTTGGAACGTACTACACATCCAACAACTACCATACGCTCGGACTCAGTGCCGGGACGACCCTCTTCCGTCGCCTCACGCTCAGCGCGTCCTTCTCTGGACAGGAGGACAACCTCGCCAAGCAGCAGCTCTATACCACCCGTGGTTATGTCTATAACGCGATGGCTTCGCTCCGCATCAGCGACCGGATGAACGTCACGGCGATGTACAATGGCTACCTGCAGTCGCAGGGCGATGGTACGGCACAGGTCAACGACACCACCGAGATACACCGTGTGCTCCACTCCTTCAGCCTCGTGCCGACCTACAATCTGCCCGGCGAACTGTTCGACCACACCATCTCGCTCTCGGCCAACTACACGGAAAACCGCGACCTCAACAAGTTCTCCGTGGGACAGACCGACGTGAAGACGCTCGCCCTGGGTGCGTCCTACAACCTCAATGTGAAGCCTTGGGAGACCAATTTCACCTTCTCACTGAGCCACCAAAACACCAAGGGCTTCAATTCGGAGTACTCCTCCGACGTGGCTTCGATCTCCACGGGACGCTCCTTCCTCAAGGAGAAGAACCTCAGCACGTCGGCCACGGTGTCGCTCAACTACAACGAGGTGCGCCACCACTCCAAGAGCCTCTCCATGGGCGTAGACCTGTCGGCGAGCTACACCCTCAAGAAATACCACTCGTTCAGCCTTGGAGCCTCCTTCAGCCAGTATGGCGACGTCAATCTGGAGAAGACGAGGAGCACGCTCGACAACCGCGACGTGAGGCTGACGTTCAACTACCTCTACACCTTCACGCTCCTCCAAGTGAGTGCGAAGAAGAAGGATAAGAAGGAACAGAAGGAGAAAGGCAGTAAGGGCCGGTGATCCCATCTCCCGCCCCAATGCCTCGACCGCCACACGATACCGTACAGGATCGTGATCCCACGCCTAAGCCGACCTCCGTTGGCAGCTGGCGTCACCAAGACCACCCTCGCCGCCGACCCCGTTCCGGCGGGAAGGCAGGAAGGAATGCCAAGAGACCATCATCCTCCAAATACCACGCCCCGACGTGGTAGGCGGGGGGAAACAAAACCAATACATAGAGAACATGAGACTGCGAAGATACACCGCCACACTGATGCTGGCCCTGTTGAGCCTCGCCGCTGCGCTGGCCCAAAGCGTCAACGTCAATGTCATGCCCTTGCGCGACGTGCTGCCGCCGCAAGTGATGTACTATCTGTCCAACCCCGGGCAGTACTTCAACATCACCGTACAGAATCCCTCCACCGAGGCCCAGCAGATCTTCTTCGGCGCGGAGCTGCGGCAGGTCACGCCAGCCTCGGGGCTTGAGGTCGTCGTGCCGGCCAAGACCATGCCGCGCCAGCCTATCGAGGTTGGTGCGGGTGCCACGCGCGTTCTCACCGCAGCGGAGATGCGGACGATGTTCAACCACGTCCGATCCTCGGACGTCTCGATGCCGTCCAATCTGTTCTCCGATGTCACCTCTGGTTCCTTCGGCAACCTGCCTGAGGGTACCTACGAGATCATCATCAATGCCTATCAGTGGAATCCGAACACCCCCACGCCTGTACTGATCAGCAACCCTGCTCTCAGCCGTACGATGTTTCGTGTCTGCTACCAGGCAAAAGCTCCCGAGTGGCTCATGCCCGTCTCCACGGGCGACTTTGAGAACCGCGACATCGCCACTCTCGTCAAGCAGACCCCCATCCTCACATGGACTGCGCCGCAGGTCAACTGCGATCCGAAGCCGCGCAACTATACCTACGACCTGAAAATCGTACAGCAGATGCCACTCCAGGATCCCCTGGAGGCCATCGAGCGCAACCCCGTGGTCTATCAGGTCACGGGCCTCACCGTGGCGCAGTGTATGCTGCCTGCGAGCATTGTCAACGGATTATCTCCCTTTGAAACCTATGTCGCGCAGGTCACGGCACGATCCAATGCCACACAGATCGGTGCGCTCGACTATATCAATATCCAGAACGACGGACGCAGCCAGTTGCGCCTCTTCCGCATCAAGGACTATTCCTCCAGCTCACCCGACGGACGTGTGACCTTTGCGCCGCCCGTGGTCAGCGATCCGATGATGGCAGCGGGTGGTGACACGCTCAGCGCCCAGCGATCTGTCACTATCGATTGGAAGGCACCCGTTTCGGACAACCCGTCCACGCTTCCCGTCACCTTCTCCTATGAACTGAAAGCCGTCGAGGCGGTCAAGGATATGGATCTCTCCAGCGAGGCGGCCCGCCGCAGCTTGATGGAGAGCCAGCCAGCCCTCTACGAGGCCAAGAACCTACGGACGCTCAGCCATGACCTGCCCGCCGAGACCTTTGCCAAGGCCAAGGGCAGCATGGATGTCCTCGTGCAGGTCACGGCACGTCCCGACACCATAGCGGGCTCGCACCGTAAGTATATATTCACAGACGAGGGTCGATCCGCACCCGTGCGCTTCACCGTGGGCAAGGGTGGCATCCGCATCGTCGGACTGGGAGCCGACGGCGACGCTCCCGACTCGCTATACGTCTTTAATAACCCGCGCATCACGTCACCCTATTTCGCCCCTGACGGAGGAGCAAGAAAGCTCTTCGTGGGCGACGCCCTCAATCTCAATTGGGAGCGGCCGCGCTACTACTCCGGTGACGGTGTGCGACAGGACACGATCCGCTTCAGCTACGACGTGGAGCTCTATGCGGCCCGCGAGTACAAGGATCGGGAGGAGATGCTCAAGGAGAAGCCTATCTACACCAACCGGAATCTCACCCAGCGCAGCGACTCCATCAGCTGGTCGGTGCTCGGTGAGAAGGTTGCCAAGGGCGACTATCTCTTCCTGCGCGTCGTTCCGAAGTCGCTCAACGAGGAGTCGATCCACTTCCTCAACGACTCGCTCAACACCTTCGACGCGGCCATGGCGGAACGTATCAGCCACAATTTCTTCAAGTGTCGCAACCAGATAGACATCGAGAACACAAACCCCACCGCCCGGTCTGCCGACGACTTGCGTGGCAGCGAGGTGATGGTAGGTGAATACAAGCTCATCCTCGATGGCGACCTGAAGGCTGTGGAGGGTAAGCCCGGTCACTTCTCGGGCAACGGGCACGTGGTGTGGTCACCTCTGCTGCTCACATGGAAGCTTGCCGTGGAGTTCTCCGACATAGCCATCAACACCGAAGACCAGGTTTATGAGGGTGTGGTCGAGACATGGGGCGGCAAGGAAGGTGTGAAGATGCGCTCCTCGGAGGTCGTTGACAAACTCTTCTCCGACTGGGGTATCGACAACCTTATCGGTGACACAGGACTTCCCTATGCCGACCGTCTGCAGGAGGAGGCCAATGGCAAGATACGTGGTCTGGCCGATGACCTGCCCGAAATCGCAGAGTACTACCAGGACTTCCAGAAGGGCAAGGCGTTTGTCTCCAACCTTTTGAAGGGCAATCTGGAGGACGTGACCTTCCCGCTGGAGATCCCCGAAGAGTATAATACGACGCCCGTCGGACTGACCATCAACAAGATGAAGTTTGCTCCGACGTTTGCCACGATGGATATCTTTGGCACCTGTGTCGTGCCCGAGAGCGAGGTCACGCAGAAGCAGATCCTCGTCTTTGGTGCGCCGCGCCTCTGTATCAGTCCGTCCAGTCTCATCCCCGAGGGTGGCATGGTGGCCCTGCTCAAGGACTTTGTCATCGAGGAGAAGAAGACGGGATTTGAGTGTACTTTCAAGGCGCCGACCGATGTCATAGAGCCTGCAGACGGCTGCTTCGTGGCTTGGAGCGACAACAAGTTTGTCGGTCTGACCCTCGACGTCGATATGAAGATGCCCGAAGATCTCAAGAAGGTCGATTCCTCTGGCAAACCGACGGAGGAGAGTCCCATGCTCCATATCAAGACTACGCTGTCGAGCTGGGACGACTTCCTCGTCGAGGCCAACCTCGATGAGTTTGAGCACGTCGATCTGCCGGGCTTCACCTTTGGCGCCTCGACGGTCGTCGTCGATCTCTCTGCCACGCGCAATGGCGACGGCATGGTCTTCCCCAAGGAGGACTTTGACCGTGCCAAGGCTGGTATCTCCACGGGCCAGGACGAGCTCTGGGAGGGACTCTTCATCAAGAAGATCAACATGCGCTTCCCCGAGTCCATCAAGATTGGCAACGGCGACGACCCGATGTCCTTCACGATGGAGAACATGTTCATCGACCGCTCCGGCATCACGCTCGACGCGGGTCTGAAGAATATCATTGACTACTCTACGGGTAAGGAGGGTGAGATTGATGGATTCAAATATACACTCGACCACCTCTATATCTCCATCATCCAGAACAACTTCAACAAGTTCTACTTTGATGGACAACTCAACATACCGCTCTTCAAGGGAACGGTCTATTATACTTGCGATATCTACAACCAGTCCTACACCCAGAAGGGAACGGGCAAGGGCTATGCCTATGTCTTCAAGACCACTCAGATCGAGGACCTCGACTTCGATTTCATGCTCGGTGAGCTGAAACTCGATCACAGGTTGACCTACTTCCTCATCGAGGCACTGCCCGATGCGTCGGGTGAGCTGAAGACCAACGTGGAACTTTGTGTCGGTGGCGGTGTCACCGTAGCAGGAGCGAAGACTGTCAACAAGAAGCTCGCGAAGCTCCCGTTTGACCTCTCGCTACCCCAGTTGAAGTTCTGTAATATGCGTCTGGCCAACGGCAAGCGTTTTGAGTCGGTCTATGCCGACAGTTTGCAGAAGCGTGACCGGGCGGCTACTGAGGTTATCGTCGATGCCGTCGCGGAAGGTAGCTATGGTTGGTGGAACGAGGCCAAGGATATTGAATTGTGTGGTGGCAAGCTGGTCCTCAACTTTGGCCAGTGGGGTGCCATCGCTATGAACTCTGACCCGTCCAAGCCTTCGGCAGGCGAATGGTTCGAAGGACTCCCCGACGAGGTCAACAAGGCCGTCGATGATGCCATCGAAAAGGGAAAGAATGCGGTCGATAATGCGATTGATGCTGCGGGCAAGGCCGTGGATTCTGCTATTGACGCAGCAGGTAAGGCCGTCGATGCAGCAGGCAAGGCTGTGGATTCTGCTATCGACGCTGCCGGCAAGGCCGTTGATGCAGCTGGTAAGGCTGCCGAATCGGCAGGCAAAGCCATAGACTCGGCATTGGACAAGGCCACTGGAGGCAGTGGTGGCGGAAATACAAAGAAGTTCCTGGACTACGACGAGAACAGTCCGGGCTACGGACCCAGTGTGGCCGAGGTGCCCTATGAGGCGGTAGCTCCGGCTGCTGCGGGATCCAACAAGTCGTTGAGCTGCAAGGTAGGACCGTTCCGCTTTGCACTTACCGACTGGGGATTTGACTATGTCGTCACCGACGGTGAACCCTATCTGGCCATCAAGATTGGTGGTGATATCACGTTCAGCGACGATCTGGATGTGACGGCAGGCACGACGCTGGAGATCCAGTCCTACGTCAAGAATATCAGTAAGCCCAGCGAGATCTCCTTAGAGTATAAGGACCTGAAGTTCCGCGAGGCCCGACTCGACATCGAGACAGCCGTGCTCTCCTTCCAGGGTGTGCTGGCGGTCGATGGCGATGCGGGAGGCATCGGTGGAACGGACAAGGGCTACAAGGGCAAACTGTCCTGCAAGGTCAAGGGCGGCATCTTCGAGATGGACGTCCAGGGCGGTTACTTCAACCACAAGGAGGAGGGCAACAACTTCTCCTGGGGCTTCTTCGACGTGATGGTGGGTGGCAAGATGGGTATTCCCATGCCGCCAGTGGCCCTCAACAACATTCGTGGAGGTCTCTACATCAACTGCGTCTATAACACGAGCGACAAGCTCAATCCTCGCCCTCGCAAGGGTGCGATTGGTATCGTCTTCGGTATGGGCATCACGACGAGCGATGGTGAGGCCATCAAGGGCCGCCTCGACCTGACCGTTGCCTTCGATACCAAGAAGAAGACGCTCACCACGTTCCTGTTCAATGGTTCGGTGACGGCGGTCGGTGGCATCGTCAAGAGTAAGGTCAAGCTCGTCTATGAGGACAACGAACAGGAACGCTACTTCCAGCTCAACCTCACCATGGATGCTGCTTTCGACGGTGGCGAGCTCAAGGAGATTATGAATGAGCTCAATGGTGCGCTCTCCGAAGTGAAGAGCCAGGTGGATGCTGTCGCAGGAGAGTTCAAAGAAATCAAGGAGACAGCAGAGGAGAGCTTCAAGAGCGGAATGGGCGACAAGAGCGAGAAGAAGAACGAGGATTACAAAAAAGACATGGCCTCCTATAATAAAAAGAAGGGCGAGGATAAGGATAAGAGCGACGATGGCACTTCGTTTAGCGGTCCTTCGCTCAAGGTGAGCCTTGATCTTTATATCGGCCACAAGAAGCCCGGTGGTGCGACCAAGTGGCACCTCTACCTTGGTGAGCCCGACCACGACAAGCGTTGTGAGTTTACGCTCGTCGACTTCAAAACAAAAATTGTCTCGGTAGCCATCGGTGCCAACGCCTATTTCTGTTTGGGTAACGAGTTGCCCAACAACGGCCAGCTGCCCCCGATACCAGAGAAGGTGAGACGATTCCTTGATGGTGGAAGTAAGGGTGGTGTGCAGAGCGACAATATCTCTGAAGCCAATGATGCCCGCACCAAGGCGTGCACCGACTTCCTGGCCAATGCGAAGACCAGTGGCGGTGTGATGCTCGGTGCTTCGGTATGGGGCTATGTCAAGGTGGATCTCGGCCTCTTCTACGGAGATATGGGTGCGACGGCGGGCTTCGACGTTTCCATCCGTCACCTTAAGGGCAACAATAAGTGTATGAACCTTAAAAAGGAGCCAGGTATCAATGGTTGGTATGGCGAGGGACAACTCTATGCCTACCTCTATGCCAAATTTGGACTGAGGATCAACCTCGGCTTTTTCAAGAAGAAGTTGGATCTCTTCAATGCGGGCATTGGTGGCGTGCTGAAATGTGGTATGCCCAATCCGAACTACTTCACGGGCAAGGCTCGCGTGAAGGTAGAGCTCCTCGGTGGCCTCGTGAAACTCAACAAGAAGTTCAGTTTCGAGTGTGGCGATGTGTGCGAGATGTTCTACGGCAACGCCCTCGACGACTATGTCCTCTTCGAGAGCTGCAACATCGGACTGAAGAGTTGGGACGAGGCCGAGAAGGCGAAGATCAGTTGGGATATCCAAAGCAATCCCATTGTGATGACGCAGGCCGACCTGAATGTACCCATCCGCGTCGTGGATCCCACACAGCTGAACCGCTTGCAGAACCATTCCAGTGGCGATGGCAAGAGCGAGGAGACGCTCAAGGACCTGGCAAGCCGCCAGTTCCGGTTCAAGATGGACGCCTCTTTGCCGCCTACGCTGACGGAGTATAGTTCGCTCTCTGATGCCAAGGCCAATCGCAATGGCGTGGTGTATGAGATGACGCACCGTATTTATAAGGAGAAGGTGACGCTCTCTGTGGAGCAGCTGCATCGCAACAAGTACTATAAGGTCACCATTTCGGGCTACGCACAGGAGTTCTACAACGGCTCATGGCGCGATCCAGAGACGTATGACACCATCAAGAACAAGTACGTTGCCCAGGCATGGAAACAGACCAAGGAGTTCTATTTCGCCACCAACAATGCGGAGATGAGCTTCAAGGATGACGAGGACCTGTATCCGCATGTGAAGTTGATGTATCCCAACCAGGGTAAGCCGGGCAATAGAGAAGACATGATGTTCAACTATTCTGCCAATGGCCAAAACTACAGTTACGCTTATACTCCCGCATATTGGGAGGACGTGAAGCAGCCGATCATCTCGCTGGCTCGGCCGATGAAGGGCAAAGCCTACCAGAAAGGCAGACTGAAGTGGTATCTCTACTCCAATGGAAAGCTGCTCTCCACCCGGGAGAACCAATGGATAGAAACCAACAGCTACTCCATCCTCACTCCGCAGTCGGGATTCGCCAACGTACCAGAGACCAACAATGCCAACTACATCATCCGCCTGCGCTACGAGTGGACGGAAACCAAGACCTCGCCCTCTACCTGGGTTGCTGTCAAGACCTACACTGTCTGGAGCACTTCCGAGAAGCAGGTGCGTAGCAAGGCGATGAAGGATAACGGCATTAATAACATCTCCAGCACCAAAACCAGAGGTAGGGTTGGTAGGAACACCATCAACAAGAAGGTGGAGATTTCTGAGGAGAGTCTAATGAATGTCTCGGACAACGATACTGGTGGAGCTGGAAGACGCAAGTTTATCGTCACCGTCTATGAGCGGAAGGCTGGTAAGGTCACCAGAGACTTCGTCAAGGACCTCTTGGCCCTTAAGGTCACTGTGACCAAGCAGGGTGTCAATGGAAACGCGTTGTACAACGATCCGCTCTACTACTGCAGTAAGTTTATGGCCACCCGTCTCGACAAGATCACCTATGACGGTCAGAACCTTGAAATGAACGACGACCAGCTACTCATCACAAGTGCTAATCAAAGAGGAGGATTTGTGCCGTATTATAACACGGAGAACCCATTTATCTATCTCTCCTATATGAGTCGGATGTTCTTCATCGGTGGTCATAAGTTTGTCTCTGCCAAGAAGAACCTCAACCTGACGGTGCAAAGCACGCAGTCGCTTTGGCTTGAGACGCCCTATGGCAGTTGGAGAGACGGAATACTCCGAAACAATTATATCGGACACATCCGTGATGGTCGCAAGAGCATAGAGTTTGCGCTTACGATGGGCACCTATCGCTTCCAAGACGAGCTGGGCACCACATATCCGCTTTATAGCGATCATAGTGGTGGTTATACCCAGTGGCTGGGCAATAGCAGCAGCCTGTTTGATGGCCACAAGCTGACGGAGGAAGCCTACGCACGGGTGTTCGCCGAGGTGTACAACATAGCCGAGGACATGCACAACAATATCATCCGTCGTGTCGGTTTTCAGATTTATTACTCCAAATCGAGTATGCGAGACTGGCTGGCGAGTTATGCAGGATCGAAAGAGCAAACCTTTGACGATGCTAAGTCGGATGTTTACGCATTTGTTCCGAGGTATCAGTATGGTGTTGTATGGAATGCGGCCAGCCGTTGTGGACTGAATATCAGCAAGACCATTGAGATGGACAAGGCTGCCAACAGGTATCGCCACGTTCGTATCAGGGCTGATAAGGGAGACTTCCTTGGAAGAACGCTCTACTTCGCCTATGCGGACAAGGACCACAAGAAGTATGTCGATGATGACTATAAGTCACAGTCTCAAGTCCTTCAATTCAATGCGTGGAAGGCGTTGCGCAACAACAATATGCGCCTCTACTTCAAGCGCTACCGTGTCAATGCTTGGGACTACAAGAGGAAGATGTGGACTGTGTACCCGCTACAGTATTCGGACAAGCGCTTCACCACCACTTACAATGACCTCCTCAAGAATCTGATAGTGAAGTATAATATCCCATTGCGTGGCAAGTGATCGGATACCAATTCTCACCAAGGAACGGGTAGCGCTATAGGTAAAGGTAGTACCGTTGGAAAAGGTTCGAATAGGGGTGGAAAACGAAGGTAAAGAGTAAGAATATCTAAATAGACGTAAAGCGATGATGAAACAGCAAAATAATCAGATGAAGGGCCTTGTTTGGCTTTTGGTCGCCGCCGTGTGCGTGCCGTGTATGCTCTCTTGGGCAGCGACTTCGTCATGGCGTGCCCCCTTGGGCGTGGCTGCCGTTGATACCGTCGTGCAGCAGGATGGCGACGATGATCTGTTGCCAGGCACCTACCCTGTGGGCACCCTTTCCCGAGACAGTGTCGATGACTCCATAGAGGATCTCTACGTCTATATCAAAGCCGTGGGCCGCACCTATGGCGATAGCATTGTCCTGCGCTGGGCGGTGGAGTCCTATCCCGAATGGGACCGACTCAACCGCACGGGCTACGACGTGCTTCGCCACACCGAGGGAGAGGGCGAGTTCCTCCTCGATACCCTCGCGACGGGCATCCGTCCAATGAGTCTCGCCGACTTCCGTCGTTGCTACCCCGACACGATCGACTCGCTGGCCTATATGGCCATGGGTGCAATCTACGGCGAGGGTGATATGACCCCGGAGATGACCAACTACGAGCCCGGAAGTATCGGGTCTTTCGTCGAGCTGGAGCAAGACCAGAAGACGCGACTCATCGGCGCTTTCCTCGCCGCAGAATGGAGACCCGACCTCGCTCAGGCGATGGGCCTGCGCTTTGTCGATAAGACGGCGAAGAAGGGAAAGACTTACTCCTATTTTATTATGCCGTCTGTTCCCGACACGACGGGTCGCTTCTTCATCATGCCAGCCCAGGTGGAGAACCTCCGCAATGAGAAGTATGTCCCCGCTCCCTACGACGTAGCCCTCACCGACACCATTTTGGAGCATGGATCGGTCGGTCTGAGTTGGAATGATGCGATCAACGGTACTTTCGACGTGTTCTGGCGCAAGGTGGGCGAGGCCGATTGGCGCAAAGTCAACGAGTTGCCCTATGCACCGCCGTTCCGTTTCGGTCAGGACGACCCCTCTATTTTCTATGAGCACTCGCCGGGCGTGGTTGGCCTCTATGAGTATGCTGTGCGTGCCTACGATGCCTTTGGCGATCTCACGCCGCTCTCGGCACCACACAAGGTGTTCTTACCCGACTTGATGCCGCCGCTCGGGCCTGAGATCACCTCCATCGTCATCGACCGTCCGGGCAAGACACTCTACGACGAGGTCTATGCCACCATCTATTTCCACAAGGATAGCCTGGAGGACGACTTCGTCCGCTACGTTCCCCTCTACTTCAATGAGCGCGACTCCTCGAAGCAGTGGAAACTCCTCACCAACCAGTATATTGCGCCAGGAGATACGATGGTCCGCATCGACGTGACCAACATTTCGACGGGTATGATCACCATTGCCGCCGTCGATACTGCCGAGAACATGGGCTACGCCTATCCGAAGCTCCTGCGTGTGAGGGACGCCCGCCCACCAGAGGCACCCACCCAAGTGCGGGGTCTCCCCAGCCTGGATGGCACCATTGCCATTCTTTGGGAGATGAGTGACACGCTCGACGTGCACCACTACGATGTTTTCTGGGCCAACTCCCCCGACGATGAGTTTACGATCCTCAATCGCCGTCATGTCATCCCGCGGTCCTATACTGACACGGTGGCGGTGGACATCAACCAGCGGTACATCTACTACTATGTGCGTGCGGTCGATTACGCCACCAATATCGGTGCGCCTTCCGACACCATCGCCGTCCTCCGTCCCAGTACGGTGCCGCCCTCGCGACCCCACCTCGACTCCGCATGGGTTGACAACCGCATGATCCACACCCGCTGGATCGGTGGAAGCGACGAGATGATCTCTCACTACAACGTCTATCGTCGCCGCCCCGGCGCCACGTGGATGCTGCTCCGCGTGGCCGACGGTGACTCCGTGCGTGCCCATGGCTATGCCCTGCAGGTCGATGACGAGCCGCCTGCGCCTCTGGGCCAGCGTTATGAGTATGCTGTCGAGACCATCAGCCTTTGGGATATCAGCTCTGGTCTCTCGCCCGCTTTCTCCGGCCGTGTCAACTACGACAAGGTGCTACCTCTCACGCCGACCCTCTTCGCCGACTATGACGTGCCTTCGGGCGAGGTCAAGCTGGCCTGGGAGATGGACGACAAGGACGCGGGGGGAGCGGAATACTACTACTGCGTCTATCGCCGCCGCAAGGGGCAGGAGACGTTCCGGTTCATCACCGACGTGCCACAAGGCGTCCATACTTATACGGGCGACCTGCTGCAACCTGGCGAGTGGGCCGAATACTACCTGACGGTGCGCTTCCGCGATGGCCGCCAGGGACAAGTGTCTAACCGGGTGACGGTGGCCGCTCCGGCCAATCCGCCGTCAACCACAGAACAATGATCATGGACATGAAACCTATCCGCCGACTTACGGCCTCCCTATTGAGGCACCGCGCCGCGCCGTGGCTCTGTGCCCTCGCCGTCCTTGCGCTCACTTCCTGCGGCGACTTCTTCGAGTTTGGCGAGGAGCGCGCGACGTGGGACGGCAAGATAATCTGCCAGAACGACAGCTCTGTGGTCATGGTGGGTGACACGATGACCCTTTCCGTGGACTTCTCGCCACCCCGTCCCGACAGCCTCTCTGTCTTCTGGAGTGTGACCAGCGACGACTCCATCCCGCCGGCCTACGTCCTTGGCGACCGCTTCATAGGTGTCAGTCCGGGCACGGCTCGCGTCATGGCCGTTCTTTCCAACGCCATGGCCTCCGCCTCCTGCTCCGTGCGGGTCATAGGACGGTGGGAGCAGCCCGACTTCAATCGTCTCCATCCCCACGACATGGTCATCTATGCCCATATCACCGTGAGAGGAGAGGAATGGAACCCCGACTCGATGATGGTCGGTGCCTTCATTGGCGGGCAGCTCGTGGGAATGGCCGTGCCAAAGACGGCCCACGACATCAACTATGCGCTGCTCCGCATCTGGGCGAAGCATGACACCCATGTGGGACGCATTCTCCTGCGGTGCTATGACCGCCGCCGCTTCCGACTCTACTCCGCGCCGCAAGACTTCGAGTTCGACACGGGTAAGACCCTCGGAACGCTGTCAAAACTTTATGATATAAACTTTTAGACAAATAGTACGACAATGAAGAAGATACGCTGCCTGCTGCCCCTGCTGCTTCTCGCGCTCTTTACGGGATGCACGCTGATGATAGACGAGCCGGAGACCGCCACCACTCCTCAGGAGACCGAGAACGGCGACGGCATCACCTCGCCACGCCGCATCGTGAGCGATATGGGAGAGGTGAGGTACCAAATTGGGCCGGAAACGAGGATGATAGACAAGGACTATCTGCCCTACCTCCTGACCTACAAGACCGACACGCTTGACCGGGTGACGGAGATCTACTTCAACAAGTCGATCCCCCTGGAGTTGCTGCCGCAGCGTGGAGAGTTTCTTGCCACGGACCAAACCGATGCGATTCCCAACGGACTGGCCCACCAAGTGAACCTTGTCCGCACTACCGACAACGGCTATACGGTCGAGGTATCTCCCGCGTCCTATGATGATGTGTACAAAACGCTCGATATCGTAACCGACTTTGACATTGTTCGAGTGCCAGTGGAGCAATCCAACGCCTACGGCTTTTGGAAAGTGGCAGGCGACGAGCCCGAGTATGAGTACAAACTGCGAGGCACTTATCTCAATCCTTTGGCACGCTATGCACCGCTCCGTGCGGATGATCCGATTGATAAGAGATGGTCGATAGCCGATCTTGGATTTAAACTTTCAAAAGGACATTATACCAAGCTATTTAGTAAATATATGTTGGGGGATTCTGCGTGGGATTGGGAGCCGTCTGGTGGGAAGGCATCGTACAACTTCCATTTGGATGGTGACTTTGATGCCTATGCAGGACTTGAGATATTTTGGCACTTTCATTCTGACATCCGCAAGGATGATGGGTATGCTGATGTTGCGACCAGCATAGAATATGAGTTAAAGGCTGGTTTTGGTGGAGAGCGGGCCGAGATTGGCGTAACATTTCCTATCATGGGTAATAAAAGTTGGAATACAAAGGACTGGAAGCAGAAATACAAAGAAGCTTCTGGTACCAATCCTTTTAAGAAAATCTGCCAAATAGATAAGAGTGATTACTGGGTGCAGTTCAATTTCCCAGAAGCTAATTTTACGATTGGCCCCGTTCCATGTTCTGTAGGAGTTGATTTTGCTTGTACGGCAGACCTTTATGGATACTTGCAAATGGAGCAGCCATTCATCTTTGAGACAGGAATTAAGGGAACAATCCTCAAAACGGGATTCCACATCGATCCAGATTCTTCATATAGCTATCCAAAGCAGGGAGATCCCTTGGACAAACTTGCCGAACCATATATTATTACCCAAGGGGCTAAAGGCCTTCCAACTTTAGGCTTGGGCCTTCGTCCAAATGTCAATGCGGCTCTGACGTTTACAGCTGGTGAGTTGATTAAGGCAAGTATAGGTCCCACCATCAGTTGCCCTATTGAGTTTGGATGGGATTTCAGTAGGCCCGGTGAGCTAAAGGAGGATTTTCCATGGAAGCCAAAAGACTATAAAGGTGATGAGTTGGGTTATGCTGCCAACTCAGGCCTCACTTTTGATCCAACGGTATCCCTCGAAGCTGACGTGACTTTAGATCTGAAGGTTTGGGAATTCCCGTTGGCACACACTTCACTTGGAGAATGGAAAATTCCTATCGGATTCTTCAAGCGATGGAATCCGAATCTGAAGGTTGACAAAATCTATCCCTTGCCAGACAAGTCAAATGCAGATTCTACCTGCTACTACGCTACAATAAATACTGAAAAAGAAACCTTCTTCAGCACCCCCGAAGGTCTTCCAGAATTATATGTATATGAACACTATGATGACGAGGGGAAACGTGTATCCTGTATTGGCCACGATGGCGAGAAATATGACCCTAAGGCTACTTACGAGTATGAATTTTATCTCCCAACATCATACAGTGATATCTCTTATTATGCCACTCCTGTGCTTGATGGCAAATACCATTATCCCGAGAAGTTTACACGCTTTGGTAAAACGCTACAAATCAAAAACATCGAGCGGGTTCAAGTCACGGGGACAGGCGATGTACTCTCCGAATGGGAGGAGGCTGTCGGAGTGAAACTGAATCTCAAGGGGAAAGTCATGGACCAATGTTCTTTGCTGAAGCTGGAAGCCACAATAGAAGCGGAAGAAGGTGGTTTCTTACCTACGCAAACATTCTACCTCGACGTGCCACAGTTTGGCAAAGAGTATGTCAAGAACCTTCTCTTTGTTATTGCCTATACGAACGTACGTCCTGCCAACGTGAGTTTTGATCTTAGTTATTATGATGCGGAAATGAATGAACATAATCTGAGCTTCAAAACTTTTGAATTTAGCGATTACGACTTCAGCGGCGACGACCTCGATCTCGACGACATGAAGAAGTGGACGAAAAAGGGCTACGAGCTACTACAGTAAAACGAGCCACCCCGTAGATTCCTACAGTTCGTGCCCTGTCGCGCAGCAACGGATCCCCCTTTGCTGCACGACAGGGCATTTTGCATGATTGTAGCCCCGAAGTCAACATTGCGCAACGAAAGCGGTGGAGTGGTGGAGTGCTTGCACTTCCTTTCATACCTATACCCCGATAGGAGCGCGCGAAGAAACTTTCGGCATGGGACGCAAAAAGAGTTGAAAAAATTTGTCCCTTATACAAAAAAATCTTAACTTTGTAGCTGTATGCCAGTTTCGAAGCCACTAAACGGCAAGGACGACACGTTCGACCTCTTGATCCCCCACGAAACACCATACTAAAACAATAAGAACCAATAACGACGAATTTTATGAAGAAACTCACCACCAACTCAAAACTGATCGGGTGCCTGATGGGCCTCAGTATCGTGGCGTTGGGCACAGGATGTACCGACAGCGACTACGATTTGTCCAGCGTCGATTCCACAATCGGCGTGGGCGGCGAGGGCCTGGAGCTGCCAACGAGCAGCACGGAGAACATCATTCTCGACGACGTGCTGAAACTAAACAACAGCGACTTTGTGAAGATAGCGGCCAATGGCGACTACATGTTCAACAAAGACGGCGACGAGGCCACGCCCTCCCATCCCTACATCAACAAGATCTGGGTGGAGAAGGCCAACGTCAACAACAACCTCCGCTTGCACATCACGCTGCCGAGCCAGAGTGCAGGAGCACGCAGGACGAAGCTGAGCAACCCCGTCACGGCAGAGGGCAAGCTGGCCGAGTTCCACTACACCGGTGCCGCCTCCAACGATATCCGCGAATTAAAAGAGGCCAGTGTGTCGTCCGACGTGGAGATCAGCGTGGCCGTCAGTGCCGATTTGAAGCGTGCGGTGAAGACCTTCAAGACCCTCACGCTCACCGTACCCTCCTATATGCGCCTCGACCTGCGCCAGTGCTCACCCTCCCAGCCCGACTACGATGCGGCCACGGGTGTAGTGACATTTCACAACGTGAGCAGCACGGCCAACATCAAGCTCCGTGCCGCGGTCAAGACCTTGGACTTCCAGAAGCCCGCCACGACGGACAACAAGCTGCGCTTCACGCCAGGACAGAATGGCAAGGATGGTCAAGTGGACCTCAATGGCGTGCTGAATGTGGGTATCTCTTTCGACGAGATCGATTATGCCCAGAGCGGTGGCGACCTCTACCTCTCAGCTAATATGTCGATGGGATCCATCACGGTGCTTGAGGCCACGGGTAAGTTTGATCCCGAGATCTCACTCCGCGACCTGGGACGCACCACCATTGGCTCCGTGCCCGACTTCCTGACCGACGGCGAGGTGTCGGTCAACCTCTACAACCCCCTCATCGACATCAATATCCAAAGCGACATCGACGTGGCTGGATTTGTCTCCGGCACACTCTATGCCGAGGATGCAAACGGCCAGGAAATGGCCAGGGTACGCATCCCCGAGTTCTACATCCGTCCGGATGGCTCCACCCATGTCTGCATCTGCAAGTATGCTGAGGGTGTGGATGCCTCCGCCTACGACCAGGTAGTGGCCGTTCCCCAGCTCTCCGACATCATGCGTCGCATTCCGAAGACGGTACGCTTTGCCGCCGAGGCCCGTGCCGATGCCTCCCGCGAGGGCACGATGGAGCTTGGCAAGAGCTACACCATCCAGCCCGCCTATTCCATCATGGCGCCGCTCGCCTTCGACGAGGGCGCACGCATCGTCTATAACGACACCATCGACGGATGGACTGACGACCTGGAGGACATCGACCTCATGGCGGGCAGCGCCATCGAACTGACGGCCAACGTGGAGAACAAGATTCCCGCCTACCTGACCGTATCGGCCACCGCCATCGACGTCCAGGGCAAGCCGATCCCCGAGAACCGCATCAAGGTAGAGGTGTCCAGCGTCATCAATGCCTCCGAGGACGGCAAAACCCCTGTCGTCACACCACTCAAGATACGACTGACCGAGGGCGAGCCGGGCAGCGTGGCTCTCGTTGATGGACTCACATTCCGCATCGAGGCAGCCTCGGGCGAGGAGGGTGCCAAGAGTATCGTAGGCCAGACCATCAACGCCTACAACCACACGCTGAAGGCGCGCGACATCAAGGTGCGACTCGTCGGAAAGATCATCGTAAACAAGGACTGATAACCACTTTTAGACCTAACACTACATCATGAATAGAAGCAAGAAATATATGATGGCCGCCGCACTGGCCACACTGTCCTGCGGCGCGATGGCCCAGGGACTCAATACGGGCTACTTCATCGACGGATATGCCTTCCGCCACAACCTCAACCCGGCGTATGGCAACGACCAGAACTACGTCTCGATACCCGCTCTCGGCAACATTCAGGTGCGCACGCAGGGCAATTTCGGACTCGGCGACGTACTCTTCGACAACCCGCGCTATGGCATCGACAGCGACAAGAAGAAGACCACCTCATGAATCCTTATATCGCTGACGGCGAGGCACTGAAGGGCTTTGCCTCGGGCAACAATCGCATCAATGCCGACGTGGATATCACGCTGCTCTCTGCGGGCTTCAAGGCCTGGGGCGGCTACAACACCATCTCGCTCGATGCCCGCACCAACGTAGGTCTGTCGCTGCCCTACGAGCTCTTTGCTTTTGCCAAGAACACGGGCAACCAAAGCTATGACATCGGCGACATCCACGCCCATGCCCAGTCGTTTGTGCAACTCGCTTTGGGCCATTCGCGCCAGATCGACGACCGCCTGCGTGTCGGTGCCAAGATGAAGTTGCTTTTCGGTGTGGCCCGTGCCGATGCAGAGATCAAAGACCTGCGTGCCGACCTCAGCGGTCCGGACAAATGGACCATGACGGGACAAGCGATGGCCAATGTGTCGATGAAGGGCTTTACTTATAAAGAGGAGCAGAAAGAATACAAGGTCGATGGACAGGGCACCTACCGTCGCGTGAACGACGTGGATGTCGATGGTGCCGGCCTGGGTGGCTTTGGTATGGCCTTCGACTTCGGTGCTACCTACAAGATCGACGACGACTGGACGGTGAGCGCCGCGCTGCTCGACCTTGGCTTCATCGGATGGAGCAACAACATGCAGGCCGTCAATCGCCAGACGAGTTTCGAGTTCAACGGCTTCCACGACGTGGCTGTCAAGAAAGAGGACGCCATGGGCAACCCGAAGGACAACAGCCTGGAGTCGCAGGGCGACCGCTATGCCGACCAGATTGCCGACTTTGCCAACCTCTCCAGCGATGGCGACAAGGGTAGCCGCAGCACGGGTATCGGTGCGACGATGAATTTCGGATGCGAATACACGCTCCCGGCCTACCGCCAGCTGAAGTTCGGCTTCCTCAGTTCCACCCGCATCAATGGCAAGTATAGCTGGACCGACGCACGCCTGAGTGCCAATGTAGCCCCGCTGTCATGGCTCGATGGCGGCATGAGCTTCTCGGTCAATAGCTTCACGGCCAGCATGGGATGGGTCATCAACGCCCATCCGAAGGGCTTCAACTTCTTCATCGGCATGGACCACATCCTCGGCAAGACGAGCAAGGAGTTTATCCCCCTCAGTTCCAATGCCAGTCTGAACCTCGGTATGAACGTCACCTTCTGATAGTCAGCTACGGTTCGCCCAGACGGCGACCTGGCATGATTTCCCATAGCTGCGCCCGCCATCAGCCCTCACAGGCCGTTGGCGGGCGCAGCCTTTCGTCAGCGACTCCATCCTTTTGTCCCGTCTTTTCCGTCGCGATTTTCTTCTCGTTTTCCATCATTTCCACCGCCATTTTAGTCCCTTTGCCGCCCCGTCACGGCACCCTGCTGCCTTGTCCCCAACATTTCTCCCTCATTTATTTGGTCGTTTCGGAAGAAAACTGTAATTTTGTCGCATATTTTAAACAATCTCCTGAAACAAGACGAACATGAAAGATGTAAGAATTGTAGAGTGTGTCCCCAACTTTTCCGAGGGCCGCAACATGGACGTGATTAACCAGATTACCCGCGAGGTCGAGTCTGTCAAGGGCGTCAAGCTCCTCGATGTCGATCCGGGTGAGGCCACCAACCGCACCGTGGTGACGTTTGTCGGCTCGCCCGAGGACGTCTGTGAGGCTGCTTTCCGTGCAGTCAAGAAGGCTGGCCAGCTCATCGATATGCGCCAGCACCATGGCGCACACCCCCGCTTCGGTGCCACCGACGTGTGCCCGCTCGTACCTGTAGCCGGCATCACGCTGGAGGAGTGTGCCGAGTTGGCCCGCAAGTTGGGTGAGCGTTTCGCCAACGAGTTGGAGATTCCTTGCTACCTCTACGAGGCCGCCGCACAGACCGAGGAGCGCAAGAACCTCGCCGTCTGCCGCCGTGGTGAGTATGAGAAGCTCGCCGAGCGTCTCGGCACGGAGGATGGTCCCGATCTGGGCAACCGTCCCTTTGACGAGAAGGTGGCACGCACGGGCTGCACCGCTGTCGGCGCACGCGACTTCTTGATTGCCGTCAACTATAACCTCAACACCACCTCCACCCGCCGCGCCAACGCCATCGCGTTCGACGTGCGCGAGAAGGGACGCCCCATGCGCGAGGGTGGAAGCCTCACGGGCAAGATCCTCCGCTACGAGAATGGATCACCCATCATGCAGCCGGGCACGCTGAAAGCCACAAAGGCCATCGGATGGTTCATCGACGAGTATGGCATCGCACAGGTCTCGATGAACATGACCAACATCAATGTCACCCCGCTCCACAAGGCCTTCGACGAGGTCTGCCGTGCCGCCGCCGAGCGTGGCGTCCGCGTGACGGGTACGGAGATTGTCGGTCTCATTCCGAAGCGCGTGCTCATCGAGGCTGGTGAGTATTTCCTGCGCAAGCAGCAGCGTTCCACCGGCATCCCCGAGGAGGACATCATCAAGATCGCCATCCACTCCATGGGTCTGGAGGACCTCAAGCCCTTCAACCCGAGAGAGAAGGTCATCGAGTATCTCCTGGAGGACGAGAACAAGACGGCGAAGCTCGTCGATCTCACGGTGAGCGAGTTTGCCAACGAAACTTCCCGCGAGAGTCCAGCACCGGGTGGTGGCACGATCGCCGCCTACATGGGTTCGCTCGGAGCTGCCCTGGGCACGATGGTGGCCAACCTCTCCGCCCACAAGCGTGGATGGGACGAGCGCTGGGAGGAGTTCTCTCAGTGGGCAGACCGTGGTCAGGATATCGTCCGCCGCGCCCTGCACCTCGTCGATGAGGACACCGAAGCCTTCAACCGCATCATGGATGCCTTCGGCCTGCCCAAGGGCACCGAAGAGGAGAAGGCTGCCCGCAGCCAGGCCATCCAGGACGCCACGCTCTATGCCACGAAGGTGCCTCTGGAGACGATGAAGACCGCCTATGCCGCCTTCGACATCTGCCGCGCCATGGCACAGGAGGGCAACCCCGCCTCTGTCAGCGACGCAGGAGTAGGCGCACTCGCCGCCCGCTCGGCAGTGCTCGGCGCATGGCTCAACGTCCGCATCAACGCTGCTTCTCTCAAGGACCGTGCCACTGCCGACGCCATCCTGGCCGAGGCCAAGGAGATGGCCGAGAACGCACAGCAGCAGGAGAAGGAGATCCTCGCCATCGTCGATACGAAGATCGAGGGATAAGACACCATACCGAAGCCCTTTGGCCGAAAGACGCCAAAGGGCTTTCACCATTGAACAAAAAATAACAAAATAATGACCTTAGCAGAATTTCAGGCCGACATCCGTGCCGGCATTCCCGCTGAGCTGCCGGCATTGCAGCCCTACGACACTACCATCAACCATGCGCCCAAGCGCAAGGATATCCTCACCCCGGAGGAGAAGAAGCTCGCTCTGCGCAACGCGCTCCGCTATTTTCCGAAGGAGCTTCACGCACAGCTCGCTCCCGAGTTCGCCGAGGAGCTGCGCCAGTACGGTCGTATCTATATGTACCGCTACCGTCCCACCTATGAGATGAAGGCCCGCAACATCTCCGACTATCCCCATCGTTCGGAGCAGGCCGCAGCCATCATGCTGATGATCCAGAACAACCTCGACCCGCGCGTGGCACAGCACCCGCACGAGTTGATTATCTATGGAGGCAATGGCGCCATCTTCCAGAACTGGGCACAGTATCGTCTGACGATGAAGTACCTCTCCGAGATGACCGACGAGCAGACCCTCGTGATGTACTCTGGCCATCCCTTCGGCCTCTTCCCGTCACACAAGCGCGCACCGAGAGTGGTCGTCACCAACGGTATGGTCATCCCCAACTACTCCAAGCCCGACGACTGGGAGCGCATGAACGCCCTCGGCGTGAGCCAGTACGGACAGATGACGGCTGGTTCCTATATGTATATCGGCCCGCAGGGCATCGTCCACGGCACGACCATCACGGTCCTCAATGCCGCCCGTCGTGTGATGCACGATCCCGCCCGTGGTGCCAAGAACCCCATCCCCCTCTTCGTCTCCTCTGGCCTCGGTGGCATGAGCGGTGCTCAGCCCAAGGCTGGCAACATCGCCAAGGTGGTCAGCGTCGTAGCCGACATCAATCCGCTCGCTGCCGAGAAGCGTCACGAGCAGGGTTGGGTCGATGAGCTCCACACCTCGCTCGACGAGTTGATTCCCGCCATCCGCAAGGCTGTGAGCACCAAGACGGTGAAGTCAATGGCCTACGTTGGCAATGTCGTCGATCTCTGGGAGCGCTTGGCCGAGGAGGATATCGAGGTCAATCTCGGTTCCGACCAGACCTCTCTCCACAATCCGTGGGCCGGTGGCTACTATCCCGTGGGTCTCACCCTGGAGGAGAGCAAGCGCATGATGGCCGAGGATCCGAAGGAGTTCAAGGCCCGTGTCGAGGAGTCTCTGCGCCGCCAGGTGGCTGCCATCAACAAGCTGACCGCCCGTGGCATGTACTTCTTCGACTATGGCAACGCCTTCCTCCTGCAGAGCTCACGCGCCGGTGCCGACATCATGGCTGCCGACGGTCACGGCTTCCGCTATCCGTCCTACGTCCAGGATATCATGGGTCCGATGTTCTTCGACTACGGCTTCGGTCCGTTCCGCTGGGTCTGCACCTCTTGCGATCCCGCCGACCTGGCACTGACCGACAAGATTGCCGAGGAGATCATGATGGACGAGCGCAGCCATGCCACCCCCGACATCCAGCATCAGCTCGACGACAACATCCACTGGATCCGCGAGGCTGGTCCCAACCACCTCGTCGTCGGTTCACAGGCCCGCATCCTCTATGCCGACTGTGAGGGCCGTACCCGCATCGCGCTGGCCTTCAACGAGGCCGTCAAGGATGGCCGCCTCAAGGCTCCCGTCGTCCTGGGTCGTGACCACCACGACGTCTCCGGTACCGACTCTCCCTTCCGCGAGACCTCCAATATCTACGATGGTTCTCAGTTCTGCGCCGACATGGCCGTACAGAACGTCATCGGCGACTCCTTCCGTGGCGCCACGTGGGTGAGCATCCACAACGGCGGTGGTGTAGGCTGGGGCGAGGTCATCAACGGTGGCTTCGGTATGGTAGTCGATGGCTCCGAGGAGAGCAGCCGCAACATCCGCGAGATGCTCTTCTGGGATGTCAACAACGGTATCTCCCGCCGTGCATGGGCCCGCAACAAGGGATCCATGGATGCTATCCAGCGTGAGATGGACCGCACGCCCGACTTCCGCATGACCATGCCGAACCTCGTCGACGACAACATCATCGACGCTGCGTTCTAACATATTGTCTGGGGGCCGCAACAGGCTCCCAGACAACCTGTTGCGCGATATGTTTTCAAGCAACGATAAAATCAAAACATCAACCCATCGGGCCTTCACGGGCCTGACAACACTTTAAGAAAGAAAAGAAGCAATGGAACGTAAAATCCATTATATCAGCGCAGAACATCTGACGCTCGATACCGTCCGCGCCATCATCCGCGAGGGCTATGAGCTGCGTCTCTCCGACGACGCCAAGGCACGCATCATCCGCTGCCGTGAGTATTTGGACAAGAAGATTGCCACCGCCGAGGCACCCATCTACGGTGTGACGACAGGTTTCGGCTCCCTCTGCAAGGTGAGCATCGACGAGGACAAGCTGTCCCAGTTGCAGATCAACCTCATGATGAGCCACGCCTGTGGCGAGGGCGACCGCGTGCCGACGGATGTGGTCCGTCTGATGATCTTCTTCAAGATCCAGTCGCTCTCCTACGGCTACAGCGGCATCAAGCTCGACACCGTGGAGCGTCTCATCGAGTTCTTCAACCACGGCGTGTGCCCCGTTGTCTATCAGCAGGGTAGCGTGGGCGCCTCTGGCGACCTCGTACCGCTGGCTCACCTCTGCTTGCCGCTCGTCGGCCTCGGCCATGTAGAGTATGAGGGCAAGATCATCACGGGTGAGGAGCTCAACGAGAAGATGGGATGGAAGCCCATCCACCTCGCCTCCAAGGAGGGTCTCGCCCTCCTCAACGGTACGCAGAACATGCTCGCCTTCTTCGCCTGGAGCGTCCTGAAGGCACAGGATCTGTCGAAGTGGGCCGACCTCATCGCCACGATGTCCCTCGATGCCTTCGACGGCAGAATCGAGCCGTTCCTCCATCCCGTACACGCCGTTCGCCCCCATCGTGGCCAGATGGAGACGGCAGACCATATCTACGAGTTGCTCCAGGGTTCTGAGCTGATCAAACAGCACAAGACCCATGTACAGGATCCCTACTCCTTCCGCTGCATCCCGCAGGTGCATGGTGCGTTCAAGGATACACTCCACTATGTGGAGGAGGTCTGCACGACCGAGATGAACTCCGCCACCGACAACCCCACCGTGGTACCCGAGGAGGATATGATCATCTCTGCCGGCAACTTCCACGGCGAGCCCATCGCCCTTCCGATGGATTTCCTGGCCATCGCCCTTAACGAGTTGGGCAGCATCTCCGAGCGCCGTATCTACAAGCTGGGTGACGAGCAGCGCGGTCTTCCCTCCATGCTCGTTGCCAAGCCGGGTGTGAACAGCGGATTCATGATCACCCAGTATGCTGCCGCCTCGATCGTCAGCCAGAGCAAGATGCTCTGCATGCCCAACTCTGCCGATAGCATCCCCACCTGCCAGGGTCAGGAGGACCACGTCTCCATGGGTGCCAACGCCGCCACGAAACTCTATCGTGTGGCCGAGAACACGGAGCGCGTCCTTGCCTTGGAGCTCTTCAACGCCGCACAGGCCCTCGACTTCCGCCGTCCGCTGAAGTCCTCGCCCGCGGTAGAGAAGTTGCACGCAGAGTACCGCAAGATTGTCCCGTTCATCGAGATCGACTGCGTGATGTACCCGCTCATCGCCAAGAGCATCGACTTCATCGCCAAGAATCAATTCTAAACGTTTTATCCCCATCGATCGTTAGGCGCGGCCTCATGATCGATAGGGAAACTAAAACGATAAAAAAGTAAGATCCGTGCGGGGGACGGCAAGGGTGTCCATGACGGGCGCGCTTGCTCTCCCCCGCACTTTTTTTATTGGTATCATCATTATTTATATATACGAAGACAATGAGAACGATATACACCAACATCGCCCAACTCTGTGGCATCACCCACGGAGAGCTGCGCAAGGCGGGACAGGAGATGGCCCGCGTAGAGACGATGGCAGACGCATGGATCGCCGTCGAGGACGACAAAATCTTGGATTTTGGCACGGGAAGCGTACCCGCGCCACTGATGCAGGACGCTAAGGTCATCGACACTAAGGGCGCCTTCGTCATGCCGCGCTTCTGCGACAGCCATACCCACCTGGTCTGGGCAGGCAGCCGTGAGCAGGAGTTTGAGGACAAACTCCAGGGATTGTCCTACGCCGAGATTGCCGCCCGCGGCGGTGGCATCCTCAATTCTGCCGACCGTCTCCACGAGACGAGCGAGGAGGACCTTTTCGAGCAGACCATGCGCCGTGCCGAGGAGATCTGGCAGAAAGGCACAGGATGTGTGGAAATCAAGTCTGGCTACGGACTGACGACCGAGGATGAGTTGAAAATTCTGCGTGTCGCCCAGCGCGTAAAGGCCCATTCGCCACTCCGCATCGTGACCACCTTCCTCGGTGCCCATGCCGTCGGCCGAGCCTACAAGGGACGCCAGTCAGAATATGTCGATCTCGTCATCAACGAGATGATGCCCCGTGTGGCCGCCGAGGGACTAGCCGACTTTGTGGACGTGTTCTGCGACGAGGGTTTCTTCACGCCAGAGGAGACCGACCGCATCCTCGAGGCTGGCGAGAAATATGGCATGAAGGGTAAGATTCATGCCGACGAGCTGGCCTTCTCGGGTGGATCCCGTGTTGCCATCGCTCATGGTGCACTCTCTGCCGACCACTTGGAGGCACTCCCCGAGGAAGGCATAGAGCAGTTCCGTGGTGCCGTCACCATGCCCACTGGTCTGCCGGGTACGTCCTTCTTCCTTAATATGCGGTTTGCCCCGGCCCGTGGCTTCATCGACGCTGGCCTGCCCATCGCTCTCGCCTCCGACTACAACCCAGGCTCCACGCCGTCGGGCGACATGAAGTTTGTCTGGTCCCTGGCCTGCACGAAGATGCGTCTCACGCCCGAAGAGGCATTCAATGCCATCACCCTCAACTCCGCCGCCGCCATGGGCTTGTCCACGGAGTATGGCAGTGTGGAGCGTGGCAAGCACGCCTCCCTCCTCTTCCTGCGCGACGTTCCCTCGTTGGCATGGCTTCCGTACCAATACACCACGCCGCTGCGCCACGCTACGTTTTAAGACCAAGCGCTTCAACGTCCGCAAAGAGGCCACACACCGTTGCACATAGCAGGGTAGTGGAGACTTTATACGATAGACAAAGCCACATTCGCTAGGGAGAAACCCGTTGGAATGTGGCTTTTTGCATCCCCATCGGGATGCTGCAAAACACTAATCAAACACAAAAAAACTTGTGTGAGGAATGGCTGGCGACCGTGAAGGCAAAAGCTATGGACAGCATCTCCATCTTCTGCGGTAGCCTACCTCAGTATATCTTTGAAGGCGAGGTTGGCCAGCAGGGCTGTCGATTGACTGAGCATGCGGATAAACTCCTGGGCCGACGACTTCATATAGGAGTCGCGCAGCAAGTGCACACAACCATCCATCTCGTTGCCCTCCGCATCGATAGGGATAGCCTTCATACCTGGCTGGGTGAGCGTGGTGGATTCCGAGAGGATGGAGACAAGCGAACTGCGGCTCAGCAAGTCAAAGATGATATTGACATTGTTGACCTCCACCATGATTTTGAAGTTGTTGTCACGCCCCTCCAGCAGGTGCTCGAAGGCGTTGCGCGCCTGCAAGCCCTTGTAGGGCAGAATGAGATCATAGCGTTCAAGGTCAGCGAGGGTGACGCTCTGCTGCCTTGCCAGCGGGTGGTGATCATTGACGATGGCTGCCAGACGATTGCTGAAGATCGCTCTGCTGTCTATCGCTTTGTCCCGTTTCAGCGGCTTGAAGGCCAGCACAAGGTCCAGTTCACGCTTCTTCAGTCCGTCCATCAGTTCCTGCATGGAACGATAGACGATGTTGAGCCTGACGTGGGGATAGGCGTGGATGAACGCGATGAGCGTCTCGGCCATGATGTTGCTAAAGGAGAACGTCACTCCGATGTTGAGTTCTCCAGCCAGCATCTCGCGCAGGTCGTTCATGTGGTCCGCACAAGCCCCGGCCGCATTGACCGTCTTTTGGGCGTAGGGCAACAGTTCTTTTCCCGCCTCCGTGAGATACACCTCGTGGGAATTGCGCTCAAAGAGCGGCATTCCTATCTCCTGCTCCAGATGGGAAATCTGCTGCGATAGGGTACTCTGCGTGACGTAGAGCTTCCGCGACGCCTTGGAGAAATTAAGCGTTTCGGCCACCTGGAGGAAATATTTCAATTGTCTGATTTCCATTCTTATCGGTCTAAATCCGTTTGCAAAGATACTACAAGAGTTTCTATTCGTGCGTATCGCGGGCATGATTTTTCTCCTTTCTTGTCCTTCTGTGTGCACCCACTCTCGCCCCTACGGCATGGGGCGTGACAAACTCTCCGTTGCGCTTTTTCCGTTCCACGAGCATGGCAAGCAACTTCCGCTTGCGTGTATCCTCGATGAAACGACGGAAAAAGAGATTGGGCACAGCCACGCCGAGGGCGATGCAGATGATAGCCAGCGAAGCTTTGATGGCATTGTTCATACCCACCGTGACCTCGCCGACGACACCGTGCATCTCGATGAAAGCGAAGAGGGCGCGATACATCAGCACACCCGGAATCATCGGGATGACACTCGGGATGGTGATACACTGATGGGGCACATGAAACCAATGGCGCGCCTTGATGACAGCGATACTCACCGCCGTGGCTCCCGCCAGCGACCCGATGGTCAGTCCCATGTCCAGGCCGAGGTTGCCATTGCTCGGACCGAGGTTGATAAAGTTACGCACACACACGGCGATGATACCACCCACGGCCACGACGGGCAGCAGGCGTCGCGGGATGTTGAAGATGGTGGAGAATCCCATGGCCGACACGGCGGCGGCAATGGCATACTCCCAATACTCATGATGGGGTGTCATGGTGAGCGTCTTGGCAAAATTGTCGATGCCGCAGACCTTGATGGCAAAGGCGATGCCGAAAGCCATGGCCAGCACCATGAGCAGCGTATTGACGGCACGGATGAATCCGGTCTCGATATAGCCGTCGAGCATGTCGCTCACGAAGTTGATGAGCGGCACACCTGGTACGATGAATAGCGCGCACGCCATCAGTGGGTGCCATGGCGTAGTGGAGATCATCCACGACGGCATGCCCGCCATCATCGCTGGATCAGTAGAAAGGAGTGCTGTCGCCCAAGCCAGCAGCGTGGCTACGAAGGCCGAGATGCCGATGGCGACGTAGTTGTTGCAACCCACCGTGGGGAGAAACATCCGCAGGCGGAAACCCAGGATGGCCGCCAGGGAGCAATAAAAGAATGCGGTCCAGTCGCAGCCAAACTGGATGCAGAAGCCACCGCAGGCAAAGCCGCCACCTATCGCCACCTGCCAGGGGGTGAAGCCACGTGGCGCATCGTGGATGTCGTCGAGGGCCTTCTCATACTGCACGAGCGAGAAGTCCTCGCGGATGGCCGTCCAGGTGAGGCGGCTCACCTTGGCGATGGTGGCCAGGCTGATGCCGTGACGCTCGCAGCGCTGAAACTTCGTAAACGAGTGGAGCTCATCGCTGTAGTTGACCATGAGTACGTTCCAGTTGACATAGAGGTGTATGTAGCGCTCGTCCAGTCCCAGGAAGGCCATCGCACGCTTCATCGTCCGCAGGATGCGCGAGGTGTCGGCCGCACTCTCCATGAGCAGGCTCCCTGTGCGTAGCAGCAGGTCGAGCTTGTGGCAGAGTTCCGTTTCGGCCACTCCGCGCCGCCGCCTCGGCTCTTCTACTGCCGAGGGGCGCACTGAAGGGGTCTCTGTTTTGACGTTTCTCATTCGTTTATCCGAATACAAAGATCAGTATCTGAATCGTGACGATGCGCAGGAACATGGCGAAAGGATAGACCGTGGCGTAGCCCACGGCGGGCGCGTCAGCAGAAGTCTGCTCGCGGACGTAGGCCAAGGCTGCCGGATTGGTATGGGCACCAGCGAGCACACCGAGCATCGTGTAGTAGTTGATGTGGAAGACGTAGCGGCCTATCAAACCACCAACCAGGATGGGCACCATCGTGATGGCGGCACCATAGGCAATCCACTGCGCGCCCTCACCCGTGGCAAGGGTTTGTACAAAGGGCGATCCCGTGCCCAGTCCGACACAAGCCAGGAAGATGCAGATACCCACCTCACGCAACATCAAGTTGGCCGAGATCGTATTATAGGTCACGAGGTTATATTTCGGGCCGAAGAAACCGATGAGGATGGCCACCACCAGCGGGCCGCCGGTGAGTCCCAGTCGCAGACTCTCATTGATACCGGGAAGGAAGAAGGGGATGTTGGCCACGATACAACCGAGCATGATACCAAGGAAAATAGGGATGAGGTTGGGCGCGTTGAGCCGCTTCATCTGGTTGCCAAGGAGTTTCTCCGTATGGGCAATAGCGAGCTCCGTACCCACCACCGTCACACGATCACCAAGCTGCAGTTTCAGATGCGGGGTAGCGATGAGGTCCACACCGTTGCGGTTCACTCGCGTGATGTTCGTGCCAAGGCTCGTGCGGATACCCATCTGGCCGATGCTCTTGCCGTTGACACCCGGCTTCGTCACAAGGATGCGACGCGTGATCAGATCCTTGCCAAAGGTCTCGGGTGCCACCTCTACCTTTTCGCCGACAAGGGCCACGATGGCCTCCACGGCCGTAGGATGGGCCACCACCTGGAGCAGGTCGCCCTCGTTGACTACCGTCGACCCGTTGACAACTTCACTCTTGCCACTGCCGTCGCTATGGATGATACGCGAGATCATGAAGTCGCGTTTCAGCACTTCGTGGATCTGGCGCACCGTGTCGCCAGCCACCATTTTGTTGGTCAGGCGCACGGAGAACGTATGGAGCGTCATCTCCTTCAAGTGGCCTGCGCCCATTTTGGCAGCGTCCTCCTCATGGTGTCTGTCGATGCGCAGGGCATAGCGGAGGATGACGAATGAGAGGATTACACCCAGCACACCCACAGGGTAGGCGATGGCATAGCCTGTGGCGATGGATGGGGCGTCAATGTGGCGCAGGTCGCTGAAAGCCTGCTGTGCCGCACCCAGTCCCGGGGTATTGGTCACGGCACCCGAGAGGATGCCGACGAGGGTCGTGGCAGACGTGCCAGAGAAGGAATAGACCACGAGGGTTGTCACAATACTCAATGCCACAACTACAATACTGAGGATATTGAGACTCTTGCCACCTCCACGGAAGGAGGAGAAGAAGCCCGGGCCCACCTCAAGGCCGATGGAATAGACGAAGAGTATCAAGCCAAACTCCTTGAGGAAGTGGAGCAGATGCTCGTCGATGGTGATGGGAAGGTTGCCCATCAGCAGACCGATAAACAACACCCAGGCCAGCCCGAGCGAAACTCCGCGCACCCGAACCTTGCCCAAACACAGGCCGAGCGTGATCACCAGGGCCAAAATCATCACTGAGTGGGCCACGCCTCCTCCCCACAACTCGGGGAATCCGTAAAATAACTTTTCAAGTATTTCCATTTGTACTTTATTATTTTGACTAATTTCCTCTGCCTTGCCGCAGCGCCACACCTGTCTGAAGTGGCATCCGCGATTTTCGATTGCAAAGGTATAGACAATGGCGAAAGCCGCAGATTATCGGCATTTAAAAAGCACAAATGCAGCTATAAGCATTTTCGATAAAGTGATTTCTGCTTGTTTCCTTTCCATTTTACCATTATATATCAATAGGTTACACGCTGATTATACACCGTCTTACTCTAATTTT
>OODJ01000313.1_pt1 | contig 54299 bp, 60 predicted proteins | sample 1671611 | NCBI WGS metagenome assembly OODJ01 (sample SAMN06348174, study PRJEB24527) | human gut metagenome | biome: human gut; feature: ankylosing spondylitis patient; material: feces | host: Homo sapiens | place: China | collected 2015-10 | reverse complement strand
AATGAGGGGCGCTTTAATAAATCTGGCTCCGCTTGTTGGATTTCTTTTGACTGCCTGTCTATAAGTATATAGTATCCATTTTGTATCTCAGGTACCAGAGATTTTCCGTTGTTGTCATTTAGAAACGGTCCTACGCTTTTGTCTTTATCAGATATTCCATATATTATGGCTTGGGTCGTTTCATCGATAGGAAATGGATTCCAATCTGAAGATTGTTGAATATGATTTAAAATGGCGTTATCATCAAAACTAAAAGTAAAGCAGGAGGAACCATCTCCATTTCCACTATGTGTATCATAACTTGAGATTACCTTACCGGAAGATAAATCAAATCCAAGTGTATTAGATGCGATCTCATTTGGACTTTTTGAGGAGCAGGCAGTAAGAGTTGATATAAGAATTATCGTTAGTACTAAGATGCTTATTTTTTTCATATTATCACCTTTTTCATGTATTTATTTGTTGTCCTCACACTCGTTACCAGGTCGATATTCTAAAATGTCACCAGGCTGGCAATCCAGTGCAGAGCATAACTTACATAGTGTAGATATTTTTAGTGCCTTAGCTTTACCGTTTTTTAATATCGAGATATTGGCAATAGTAATTCCAACTTTATCAGCTAATTCTGTCACGCTCATCTTTCGTTTTGCAAGCATAACATCAATATTGAAAATAATTTCTTCTTGCATATTGGATCTCCTCATATAGTTAAATCATATTGATCCTGCAATGCGGCAGCTTTTGTAGCAAGCTTTGAAAGTGCTTTTGCGATAACCGATATTGCAATCCCAACGAAATCTATCCCCAATGAACAAATCAGAATACTTGGATGGCTCATGTTGAGAAATAAAAATATTATATTTCCAGCGAAGAAGAAGATAACATTAAATGCAGCTAATTGAGCAATGCGATTCAATCTAATCGCATTTCGGCTGGTAAACGCTTGATCAGTACATATGCTTGCGGAGATCTTCCACATATATCCTAATACGATAAAGCAGGGGATTCCAGTACACCATAAAAAGATAAGCCACGGATAATAACAGTAACTAAATTCAGGGAAATTCCGTGTAATGATGCGCCCTATTGTTGGGATTCCCCATAGGTAAATAAGAATACCACAAAGAAACATTCCAAAGATAATTACCATAAGATATTTGAAAAGTTTTGATCTCATTTTTATTCTTCTCCTTTTTGGATTTTACTTTATTATATCAGAGTAAAAACGAAAAGTCAATAAATATTTATCGTAACACGATAAATATTTATCATAATAGATATGCCAATTATGGTCATGAGTCAAAAACCAAGTGCTTAAAATATGCTGAAGATAGACATTAGAAGTTTAAAACGCTATGTCAAATTATTGTAATATAATAATGGACAGCTATGCTGATTGATTAGCGCGGCTGTCCATTTTTCTTCGTTTTCTTATGTTCCAGAATCCTATTTTCAAATAAAGTATTGATAAAACTGTTTTAACTGTATATACTGTACCTATACAGAAAAAACAAAGGAGGCGATTTGGTGAATGTATTCATAGATAACAAAAGTGGCGCGCCTATCTATGATCAGATATATACGCAAATTAAAGAGCAGATAATAAATGGAACTCTTCAGGAAGATGATCCGTTGCCTTCTATCCGTAATCTGGCGAAGGATTTAAGAATCAGTGTAGTGACAACAAAACGGGCGTATGATGAACTGGAAAAAGAAGGGTTCATATATACTATAGCAGCCAAGGGCTGTTTTGTTGCGGCAAAGAATGTAGAGTTGCTGCGGGAAACAAATTTAAAAAAGATAGAAGAATATATGGAGCAAATTGCTCGACTGGCAGTCTCTTGTAACCTGACAAAGCAAGAGGTTATCGAAATGTTTAATTATATTATGGAGGAATAAGTTATGAATGCTCTGGAAATTAGAGATTTATGTAAATCATATCCTGGCTTTTCTCTGCAAAATCTGAATCTGACCCTGCCACAAGGTTGTATAATGGGTTTGATCGGTGAAAATGGTGCGGGAAAGAGCACTACAATCAAGCTAATCCTTGAAATGGTTCGGAGAGATTCGGGAAGCATTCGAATATTCGGGAAGGACAATACTGAAAACATTTCCCTTATAAAAGAGGATATTGGTGTTGTTTTGGATGATGTAGGCTTCCCAGAATGTCTGACTGTAAAACAGATAGCAAATATAATGAAAAATACTTATCGCAACTGGGATTCAGTCGCATATAAAAAGTATGTCCGCGAACTCGCATTGCCGGAGAATAAAGAATTTAAGGATTTCTCACGCGGTATGAAGATGAAGCTTGGTATTGCAGTGGCTTTATCACATCATCCGAAGCTCCTGATCCTCGATGAGGCAACTAGCGGTTTGGATCCTGTTGTCAGAGATGAAGTGCTTGATATCTTCAGTGAGTTTACAAGAGAAGAAAGTCATTCGATCCTGATGTCGTCCCATATTGTAAGCGATCTCGAAAAAATCTGCGATTACATCGCGTTTCTTCATAAAGGAAGATTGCTTTTGTGTGAAGAAAAAGACAGAATTATGGAGGAATATGGGATTCTCCATTGTACAGCGGCACAGTTAGCAGAGCTTGACCCATCGGCAGTTAAGGGCAAGAAAGAATCGGCATATGGTGTCGAGGCCATTGTAGAGCGAAACAAGGTCCCTGTGACACTGCAGCTGAGTCCAGTTGATATTGAGCAATTATTTATTTTCATGGTTAAGGAGGCTCATTAAAATGAAAGGATTACTTCTGAAGGATTTCTATATGGCAAGGAAATACTGCCGTGCTTATGTTGTGATCGCAGTTGTATTCTCCCTTTTGGCTGTTTGGGGAAACACATCATTCCTGTTGGCATATCCGGTGTTACTGGCAAGTGTTATTCCGGTTAATCTGATTTCGTATGATGAAAAAAGCAAATGGAGCAGTTTTTCCGGCGTATTTCCGTATTCAAAGCAACAGCTGGTATCTGTCAAGTATTTGATGGCTCTTATTTTCTTGGCTTTTGCCATTATACTTGTTCTCATCGGTCAAATTGCAAGAATGCTGATCAATAATGAATTTGATGTAAATGCACTTCTTTCTTTAGTTGCTCTGTTACCTGCGATGGGGCTTTTTGCTCCTTCTTTGATGTTGCCTGCGATTTTCAAATTCGGAGCTGAAAAAGGTCGATTTGCGTTTTATGTGATAATTTGTGTTTTCTGCGCCGTTTTTGGGGTCCTTGGTGCAATGGGAGAAGAAGCAGATTTGGCTATTGTAAACTTGATGTTTTCCATGCGATCCTGGTTCCTTCCTGTCATTTGTTCCGCTTCTGTTATTGTATTAGCTGTATCGTGGATTCTTTCTATTCAGGTATACAAGAAAAGAGAATTTTAATATAGTTCATTGTCAGAGTGGCGGATATTATGTTGTCTAAAACAAGATTTGATAAAAGAGGTGGAAAAATGCGTAACAGATTTGAGATAACATATTCTCAGAATTCATTCGGATCTACAATAGAAATATTGGTAGACAGGGAAACCGGTATAAATTATATTTGGAGGCGTTCGTGCAATGCAGGTGGTCTTACGCCGCTGCTGGGTACGGACGGACAGCCAGTTATTTCTCAAGAGGGTGAATATGATGAAAAATAGTCACTGTTGTCCAAAATGCAGCTCAACAGATATCAGACGTATTCCGGATAATGGCCGGTATGCGAGCGGAAACAATATCTATACAACCACAATTACATTATTCGGGAAGATCCCAGTTATCCGTTATGTATGTTGTAACTGCGGTTATGTGGAGAATTGGGTAGAAAAGAAAGAGGAACTGGATAAAATTCGTAGCTCCTTTTGATCTTGAAGCAAATAATATGAAGAAAAATTAAGTGGGAAAAATATAAAACAAAAATTTGAATCAGATATCTAGACAGGAAACAGAACAATATAAATCAACAGTGACAGTTTGGTTTTTAATACCAAATTGTCACATTTTCTTAGGTGCAACCGATAGTTGCGTAATAGTTGGTGGTAAATTAACAAGTTATATGTTAAAGTTATAGTACAAAGGAGGTGCCGATATGGCTTTATCTGACAACATTAAAAAAGCACGAGAAAAGCAGGGGTTTTCGCAAGAGTATATTGCAGACAAATTAAATGTTAGTCGGCAGGCAGTTTCGAAATGGGAAACTGGTCAAAGCGAACCGTCCACCCAAAATCTCTTGCAGCTTGCCGAGGTACTCAAAGTAGATGCCAATATATTGCTCAATGAAAGTCGAGAGCGAAAAGTCTTTGCAAAAGAGAATATCGAGCAAAAAGGGTTGCGCACTATTCTCAATAAGCGGAATACGATCTTTTTGACCGCTTCATGTGCGGCGCAGATGGCAGTATTTTGTGTAAATCAAGGACAAGTCAGCGAACAAGCGTATATGTTCAAATATATTACGGCTATCATTTCTGGAATATTTATGGTTATACTCCTTGCTAATATATGGTTTTCAACCGGAAAAGCAAGTAGAAATAAGTTGTATGCACGAATATTTATGTTCGTCCTTTCATTTGAAATTATACTTATTCTTTCCAGTCGCTATTTGGGTGGCTTGATTTCGTTTGTAATCTGTGTTGTTTTTCTTGTGTCCCTTATAAAAGTACATGATCCTCGGAACGAAAAAACATAAATTAACGAATCCGATATGTACGGTCGCTTTTTGTATTATCTCTGTACAGAAAACATTTCAACAGAAAAATAGAACGCTAATTCAATCTGACAGAGATAAATTTGGTCAGACATCTTGCAAAATTTAGTGGATTACGTTATAATATTTATATCAGTATCAGTAATTGCAATTGAGCAATTAGAGTTTATCAGGTAACACAACGTCTGGATCATTATGATTTCAGGCGTTTTTTTATGTCTTCTGCTTCTGTTATAGAAGCACAGAACAGTAAAAAACGGGAGTATGGACTTCCGTCCATTTTTCACAACTTTACATCTTGACTAACTAAGTCACAAAAGCGCTCAGAGAATTTCGTTTCTTTGAGCGCTTTTTTTATATAGATCGGAGCTGACGAGGCTCCCCCAACCTTGATTCCGGGGAGAGCCTACAGACCTACCCCGTTTATATATAAAATCATTAAATGGAGGTAGGTTTTATGACCCTTATCTTACAAGGAACAACAAAAACCAAAGACCTGATAATTGATTATATTGAAGTTCAGTTATCAAGTGGAAAGACTGTCTCATTAAACTGGGACGAAAGTGGTATTGATCGAACTCCTGAAGGGTTCGATGCAAAGTATAAAGGCGTCTATTTTGATGAGGAATACGCAAATGGCAGATTAGATGAGCTCAGGGGGATGCAGGTCGTAGATCTGGGTTTATATTCTGAGTCTGAGTCTACAGCCAGTTTGATTATTGACGAGATGGTGTTTACAGACGGAGAAGACGAATTGCTAATTGCAGGCCCTGTTTTCGAAGTGAAAGAGAGGGATGCAAATGGCTAAAAAAGTACAAAAATCCGCATCAGAACAACTCATCGAAGAAATCCAGACATTAGGACAAACGCAAGGCTTAAACAATGTGTTTACCACATTTCTCGAAATGCTTGCTGTCTCTCTTAATGCTCAGGTAGATCCAAGATATGCGGAAGAAAGAGAAAAACGATATCAACAAATGGTCTCCGGAATGTCTCAGGAAATGCTGTCTACATATGCAAGAATGTTTGCGTTGATGTATATGGCTGTCAAAGAGCATTCGGAGGAACCCAGCGATATTCTTGGAAGTATTTATCACAGGCTCGGTCTGAACAATGAATGGAATGGACAATTTTTTACGGATGACCATATTTGCCGTATGATGGCCATGTTCGTTAATCCGGTTGACGAATTGCCTGACGAAAAGCCATTTACTGTCAATGATCCTGCTTGTGGCTCTGGTGCGATGTTTCTTGCTTCTGCATGGGCTATGAAACGAAAAGGAATAGATTATCAAAAGAAATGCCTATTTATTGGCAGGGATATTGACATCCGATGTGTGTGGATGGCCTATATTCAGATGTTCTTGTATCAAATTCCTGGGATTGTCGTTCATGGGAACACCATCACGATGGAAGAATGGTCCGAATGGGTCACACCATATGCTCTTCTGTCCCTGTCCCAGGACAAAAATCCTTCTGCTGCTCAACAGAAAGAGGAGATCCCGGCATGAGAGAGAAAGAAATTTCTTCAGATGGCTTAAAATTTGAAGATCTTCGGAAGCGATATGGGACCGGCAGGTCCTATACGATTTCTGGCAGCGGTAAAAACCGTGTGACAGGTTACCGAACCGGAGTGATGACTAATATTGGTGACATAGAGGTTTCACAATGGGAACGACTTGTTCATGAGTTGATCAGTAGAAATCAAGAAGAGGAATTATATGCGCATCTTTGCCAGTGGATAAAGGAAACTGCACTCTGGCTGCATGGAAAGCACGAAATTGAGCAATATGCTTTAGAATTGCATGCAGACAGAATTTTTGATAATCCCAAATGGCGAGATTACATTCCATTCAATCAAAAGTATCGACCAGATATTATAAGAAAGGAGCTTGCACATGAGTGCGAATAACTACAAAACAAATCACGAAAGAATGCTTGAGTTAATAGCGATAATCAATGAAGCAGATATCGCCTATTACCGTGATGACAGACCTATTATGACAGACCGGGAATACGACCTCATACTGGACGAACTGAAAGGACTGGAACATGATACTGGTTTGATTCTTTCCAATTCCCCAACCCAAAAGGTTGGCGGAGACATTCTGGAGGAGCTTACACCAGTACGCCATACCAGACCAATGCTTTCGGCAGATAAGACCAAGTCAATTGATGACTTGGTTAAATTTGCAGCCGGTCAACCTGTCTTACTCAGTTGGAAAATGGATGGGCTCACCTTGGTGCTGCGCTACGAAAATGGCAAACTGCATCAAGCAATTACAAGAGGTCGTGAAGGAATTATCGGAGAAGATGTTACCCATACAGTACGCACTTTTCTGAATGTACCTCTTACCATACCCACTCAGAAATCCTTTGAGGTTCGTGGTGAAGGCGTCATTTCGTGGGAAAATTTCGAGAAAGTCAATCTCAGTCTGGGAGGAGACTACACCCATCCAAGAAATCTGGCAGCTGGTAGTGTTCGTAAACTGGATGCTGGCGAAGCTAAAAAGAGAATGCTGGAGTTTTGGGCATTTGATTTGGTCAGTGATGAAATGGAGTCTGGGAGCAAGTTGGAGCAGCAGCACTTCCTGGAGCAAAATGGTTTTTCCATAGTGCCTTACATTCATCTGGATGCAGGTGTGGATGATAAATTGGTGCGTGAAGCCATTAACAGTTTCCAGCCAAAGAAATATGCATATCCTGTAGACGGCCTCATTATGGAGTATGATGATATCTCCTATGGGCGCAGTCTTGGCGCGACCGGTCATCATGAAAACAGGTTAATCGCGCTAAAATGGCAGGATGAATTGTATGAAACTGAGTTTTCCGGTGTGGAGTTGGCAACAACAAGAACAGGTATGGTAAGTATTACTGGACTGTTTAAGCCGGTTAACATGGATGGAGCTGTCGTCAGTCGAGCTTATCTGCATAACCTGGACATTTTTGATGAATTCCAGTTTGGAGTGGGCGACAAAATTAAGGTTTACAAAGCCAACATGATCATTCCCCAAATTGCAGAAAATGCTACGATGAGCAACACCTACTCTTTACCTATGGAGTGTCCCTGCTGCGGACAACCATTAAGCGTAAAGAAAACCAGCGGTGGAACTCGCCAGCTATTCTGTGAAAATCCGCGCTGTGCTGCAAAACTGGTACAGAAGTTTAGCCACTTCTGTGAGAAGACTCGAATGAATATCGAAGGTCTTTCTGCAGTCACTTTGGAGAAGTTTATCGGGCATGGTTGGATTCAGAACTTTGGGGATTTGTATGATTTGGACCTCCATCGTGAAGAGATTATCAATACCGATGGGTTTGGTGAAAAATCCTATGAACGTCTTCACGCAGCCATTGAGAAAAGTCGCAGCTGTACATTGGCCAAGTTCATTGCCGGTCTGGGAATTCCCATGGTTGGCAGGCACGCTGGTCGAGATCTGGATCGTCATTTTCATGGTTCATGGGAAGATTTTGAAGCTGCAATTCAATCCGGTTTTGATTTTACAACCCTCCCTGATTTCGGACAGATCATGAACGATAACATCTATGCATGGTATGCAGATGAGCAGGAAGCCAAACTCTGGCGTCCGTTATTGAGTAAAGTTGAGTTTATAAAGGAGAATCATTTTATGAATACAAATACGAACAATCCGTTTTTCGGAAAAACTGTTGTGGCCACTGGTAAGTTAGTGAATTACACCCGCGATGGCATTCAGACAAAGCTGTTAGAATTAGGTGCAAAGCCTACGAATTCTGTTACAAAAAATACAGATTATCTAATTGTTGGAGAGAAGGCCGGAAGCAAGCTGACAAAAGCTCAGCAACTCGGGATCCCTACACTGACTGAACAGGAATTTGAAAACATGCTGGCAGAATAAGCTGGAACAAACTATGGCGGAACAGGAAACTGTTCCGCTTTTTTTTGGAGGCTGATTATGAGACGAAAAATTATTGGTACAAAGGATTTTCAAGGAGCAGTAGATGTTACGGATCCATGTTATAGCAGGAATGTTTGGTGTCGGATGAATAACATCTCAATCAAAAAAGGCCTGTATACCTGTATTGCTTGGTATCATACCGAAAAGTTTTCGGTGAACGAGCAATCTTACACGGAAAAGCATGTTGGGATTCTTGGCATATATCTAAATGGTATTATTCCACCTCAAAAAAGCATGGAGGAAATAGGATCCATCGGTGTAGATGCAGGACTGGCTGGTTTTTTTCATAACAAACCAGATTATAGTGATGATGAATGGTCAAGATTTTGCGACAGCATAGCAAAAGGGAGCGTATGGCTTACAGAGGAAGGTTTTTATAGCTTTTCGGGCTATGGCGATGGTTGCTATGGCGTTTATGCTCAAAAATCAGACAATGAAATCGTTGCTTTAGAAATCAGATTTATTTGAAAGGAGCACAATTATGAATCAGCAAAAAAAATGTATTGAGATTACAGGCAGCCTAATTTGCCCAATTCAAATTGGAGCAGCTGCTCTTATTTGTGAAGGAGAGTTTTTGCGCAGAACATCACCTGTTCTGGGGATGGATAACATTTCTCAGACCGAGATTCAGTTTGAAACGCAGAACACAAATTATTTGCTTCATATCACTACCATACCGGAATTAGTTGGGCAGGAGGTTATGAAATGAGTCTGGAGGATTATCCAAGCATTGAATTACCTTTACCAGATGGTACTCGTTTAAAAGCCGTTGCCATTGATGATGAAAACTTTCCGGCAATCAATCTTTATTGGGATAGGAATACGGACGATCCGCAAGAAGAAATATGTTTTGCAGAATTTAATCCTGAGCGAGACTCTCGCCACAGGCTCTGCATAGGGGTCTACCAGTCTCATCTTGAAGATACAACATATTACAAGCCATATATGGCAGAAAGGGAATGTGAATGATTCAAATAAAATCAATACAGTTATCCTGGGTTGATGTAGCCAAGGCTGTATCATCTGAACTTCAGAAGCTGCTTGGTCGTTGTTTTTACTGTATCGCCTCAATGGATGATCATGATTACTGGGGCATATCGATACAGAATGACAGAGTTGACTTAGCTGAACTGGACTTCGTTTTTGATACGGTAGAAGCTGAAGACCGAGTGAGAGAAGACACCTATTGTGATGATGGAGATGTCTCTTTTAATGCACTCGGAATGGGATTATCAGATCTTTTACTGAAACGCAGCTTAGGATTAAATTGGATAAAAGAGTACATAGACCGAGAATTTCTTTATTTAATTGATGTGAAAGAAAAAGATTCAGGTGATATGAGTCACATCCAATTAGAAAATCTGGGTGTTGATCTGAAGCAGCTCAGAAGCATGAGTCAGCTTCTTATATACCTCCAAAACAATGGATCCACACACTCTGCATTGATGGACTTTTGCGAAGAATATCGCGAGAAATATCACAATGAGCTGTGCTGGCCTTATCCTATATCGGATGGTAGACATCTCGGAACTTTTTTGGTTTTGGTTAAAGAAGGAGTTCTTAGCCTGCCTTATGACATTGCGGACGAAGAGAATGGTGAGATTTTCTGTTTAAGTGAAGTAAGATTGTTTGATTCAGGTTCTATGCAGGAATTTATCGAATCATGGGATCTGTTTGACGAAGATCTCCATCAGGCAATGTACGCGATGAAAAAATATTTGAAAAATCAGGAGGATCAATATGTCGCTCAAAATAGACTGGGTAATACACTGTGTGGCAAATGGAGCATGTGATGAATGCAACAATATCGAAACAGGTTTTTTGCCCTATGCATGTAATGCGCATACACATGGAATGATGAGATACGGTCATATGGATTTCCAGCTTGTGTTGCGCATAAAAGATGAGGAGATAGCACGCATTCTGAACACTCTTGGACTGCGGGTACAGTCAGGAGAAGTATTTCATGCCGGTGACTATGTTTCTGGAATTTACGAGGATTGTGATATCCGTTTGGATGAATTCGAGGAAACCGGTCGTAGAGTGCTTAGGGTTATTATTCCGGATGGAAACAATATCTTTCCGGAGGACGAGCATTGTATGCCGGTCTATCGCCTGCAGATGTTGCAAACAGAAGATCTGTTCATTGCAGGTTTAGAACATCTGTCATGAGATATCGAATTTTGTTCAGAAAGGAAGATCATATGAAAGATTTCATAGCAAAAATGGTTCCGATAAAAACAACAGACCGATTTTCATTTCGGTGCAGTCAATGTGGCGCCTGCTGTAGAAGAGTGCGGGAAAGCGTACCACTGGAAAGTCTCGATGCATTTCGCTTAGCAAAATTCTTCAGAGACTCCGGAGAAAAGGTGTGTTCTATTGATGATGTTTTGGCTGCTTATGCTGAGCCGGTACTGCTGCATGAATCCGGTTATTTGGTATTTATGCTTAAAACAGTAGGTGAAGATGATGCTTGTATATTTTTGAAAGAGAATAAATGCACGATTCACAGCGTAAATCCGCGAGCTTGCCGTACATATCCTATTTCGGTAGGACCTAATGCAAAAGGCGGTTATGAACAATTTATCAGCATGGAACAACCGCATCACAATACTGGCCCGCAAATGTCGGTCAAAAAGTGGATACAGAAGCGGTGCTCTAATCAGGATTTTGCATTCTGGGAAGAAGAGTACAGTACGGTGCAAGAGATTGCAAGGCTACTTGAAAAAGTGCCGGAATGTGATAAGCCGAGAGCAATGATGCTTTTCATTCACTATAAGTATTCAAACTTTGATTTAGACAAGTCCTTTATCAACCAATATAAGCACAACAACAGTTGCTTGATTGCTGCTTTGAGAAGACTTGCCGGAAAATGTTAAAGCCAATAAAGGCAGAAAGGAAATCATGATGAAAAAACTTATACTAAACTACAAAGGTAGAGATGATTGGGAAAGACCTGTTTATGAGTCGAATGGTCAGGTATATGTTGATGTAAATCCGTATAAGGAGCGTAAAGCGGATATCCATACGAAATGTGACAACGACTTTTACGGCGAACCTGATATGCCAATCAGCGAAAACCTTGAGGTTGAATTTGTTCCAGGCAGAGATACTTGGAACTGATCAGGATGTAAAATCACAAAAAGGCGTCGAATTATTTCGGCGCCTTTAAATATTTTGGAGGTACAAAATTATGAATAACAGATTGAAAGAAATCGTGGATAACTTTGATCAGATGAAAATTGGTTTGGATGAGCCGTTTAAATTCCACTGTACTATGTGCGGTAAATGCTGCATAGATCGAGAAGACATACTTTTGACGCCAAGAGATATATATAATATGTCGAAAGAGCTTGGTTTGAATCCCCATGACTTTTTTATCACTTATTGCGAGAATTATATAGGCAGCGATTCCAAAATGCCAATTGTAAGGCTCAAACCGAGAGGCTCCATTAAAAGATGTCCTTTATTAAAAGACCGAAAATGTTCAGTGCATAAAGCAAAACCAGCTGTATGTGCAATGTTTCCTATTGGTCGCTGTATTAGATTTGAAAATGAAAAAGAAAAAAATCCGGTTGCAATGTATGGAACCGAATACATTTTCACAAATCCTGGATGTGGCGATAATTCTGAAACTCACACTGTTCGTGAATGGTTGAATGAATTTGGAATTCCCATTGATGATCCGTTCTTTTTCAAGTGGAACAATACCATCATGAAGCTGGGCTCCATCTTCCGCAAGGCTGAAGGAAAAGTAAAAGATGAGCTGATGGAAAATGTTTGGACTCTTACTTTTGTTAAGCTTTATTTGGACTATGATATGGAGAAAGATTTCCTGCCTCAGTTTGAGAAAAGTTCTGAAGAACTTCTTACAGTGATGCAGCTTATGCCTATTCCGAAAGGTGGTAAACAACATGGATGATACTCGCAACCAAAACCAAATTATTCGCAAGGATGCCCGTGGATGTTTTGTTGAAAGCCTAAGCGATGCATTTGAAATAGGCAGGATCCATTTTGTTTTTGCTACATATGATCTTAGTCGTCCGGCGGGCCAGCGTCAAACAAATTATATATCTATCTACATTACAGCAGATGAATTTCTTGAGCTGTGCAGAAAGACTGAATGCGGTGAGCTTCGCTATATGCTGCAGAATAAGAAAAAAAGTGGAGATAAAACTCCACTTTATCAGTGCCTTGGAGGTACTTCTGCAGAAAAGCTAGCAAAGCAAGGTCGTTCTCGGAAAGATGGAATGAGCCAATCAAGAACAGCTCAGCTACTCTGTGGCAGTAAATCCGATTTTCTATTTGTAGCTGACAGTGGTCCTGGACAAGCCAATGATAAAGGATTGATAGTCCCGAAATTCGGAAATAAACCTGAAAATCATGTGGCGATTAGCATGACCTTTGAAAGCTTTAGCGAATTACTGCTTATAACAAAAACACATTACGAAGCCTGGTTATCAGCTTGGTATCTTGTTAAATTTCAGTCTGGAAAGAAAGAACCGATTACATCTCATAATAGCACATATCAAACGGGGGACTCCGGAGAATCGATGTTCCAAAGTATCATAAAATCATCCCCTTTAATGGATGATGTAGGATAACTATTTTTGTGGCGGTACAGTCTATACTGTACCGCCACTTTTTTATATATGGAAAATTAGGTTCTACGCTTCCTTATTAGAACAACAACGACAATAATCACGATTGCAAATATAAGGACTATTCCGAGAAAAATTAAAAGGATCGGTGACAAATAATTATTAAAGATAGGTGCGGTCGGCTTAGGATCGGAACAGAGAGTAAATGTGAGTTCACCTTCTGGCAGATTTGAAAACTTGCATATGTAACCACTATTTGATTGTTCAAACCCCTCTGGTCCGCTTTCTGTCATGTAAAATGGTGTATTCACCATAATATTTAAAGTGCCAAAGTCTTTCCAACTTTGTGCAGGAGACAGTAGGTATGTGTATTCGTAAATAGGGGGCTCATAATTGGTGTTGATAGATGGATATACAGGAGCAGTCACGGTATTAACTATTTTCTCACCGGGTTCCAATACTATCTCATACTCATACCAGCGCATTAACTGGTTCGAGATGTCAAATTGAAATTCTGAACCAGGAACAACGCCATATTCCCACTCGAAATATTTCATTGATTCTACAATCGCATTATACCAGTCGTATTCTAAAATGCCGGAATCTGCTTCATATTCAGATAGAGCCAGTTCCTTAAATGTTATGACATTTGTGTTTACCAGGGTCATGGTACCATCAATTTCTTTTTCACAGGACCCATCTTCATAAAATTTCCACTCTGGCATTTGAGTCAATGGATTTCCAATTACATTTAGAACAAACGGTTCATCTTGAACCCAAGTTTCGACTTGGATTCCATTATCTTGAGTTTTGGCACCACTTTGATTTTCTAGCAGAATTTTTGTTTTGTTTTGATCTGCAGAGAAGATAAATGCCGCATTTGCAGCCCGATATGTTTCAGTATCCACATTGCTCGCAACAAAGGTATATTGAGTTACAGGTAAATCCGGATCGTAAAACTCATCATCCATATATGAGCTATGCAACATGGAAACATCTCTGTTCAGTTCAAACTGGGATCCATTCAATGAAAATGTGTGGCGTAGTTGTTTATCAATCGGTGTCCCGTCAATTGATACATTGTACCTTTCTGTATCTGCGGTCCAGATTGTTTCATCTGTTTTCGAATTGCGAATTATCCCATAATCAGGGACTGTTCCAAAAGGGAACGCAAGTACAGCGTTTACAGTGTAATCCGCTGGATTATAAAAAGTGTACTCTGCAGTCACTTTTCCATTATAGCTCAAATAATCTTCGGACTCATTGTAGTACTGCTTTGGAAATTCGTTAATATCAAATGTCAAATTTTCATTCTCAACGACAATCGGACACTCATCATTTGTGATAATAGCTCCTGTAGCGGTTGTTCCGGTCCAATGGGTCTGTGCTGAATTCGCGGATGCATGTGGTGGGATTAAATTCAACATCAGAAAAGATAAGCAGAAAAACAAAATAAACCTTCGGAATATGCAAAGTGTCCTCTTCATAGTTAGCACCTCCTTGAATTATGAGTAATTTGAATCGTTGAAATAAAAAATGATAATTAGATAGTGCGGGTTCAATCAATATTGTTTTTATAGCCGGAGCTATCAATAATGATTCTTTTGCATTTGGGACAGCAGTCACTCTCTATGTGATGAGGAGACAGTGCTGGCTTACCAAGCTGAAGAGAAAATGTTTCATCATCATCAGTTAACAAACTGATTTTATGCTTCTTTGTGCTCCATAAGGTCATTCCACAATTTAGATAACCATGTATCATTTCAACATTACAAAATGGACATTTCATAGTTATTCCTCCGCCTAAACAATCCAATTTATATAATAATATTTCCTCTCAATACTATTATACTTTGTATAATGCTATATCGCAACAGAGTGGTTTTAATTTGTTTGTAAAACTGTAAACCTTATTCTTACTGATCTCATTTCTATATTTTTTTGTGTGAAAACAAAATGGCATATAAAATGGCAAGATAAATGGCAAGGTTGATGCCGATGACATGCAAATTGTTATGTGGTATACTTTTAATATCCACACTTAGGCTTTGATGAGAACGGTTTTAAAACCGAAATTTTATACAAAGGAGTGTGTTGACATGAAATACTGCCCATATTGCGGCGCATCCCTTGTGGATGACGTCGTTTCTTTTTGCTCGGAATGCGGAAAGGAATTACCTCATTCAAACTCAAAAGAGGTTAACGAGGAAAAAGAACCCAAAGCCCAAAAGAGTATTGCTGCTCAGAAATTGACCAAAAAAAAGAAACGTCCTCCGCAAGAAAATACCGAAACATTACCAAATGAAACAGAAAAGAACGATCCTTCTTACGATGGGTATTATGATGACATCGTACCAAGTGACATTGGAAAACACCGTGAAGGCATCGATTGGGTGATGATGAAACGGGTTGGCTTAGTTGCAATCGGAGTGTTATTGATCATTTCTTTATGTGTTGCTGCTATGTATCTGTTGTAATGTTACACTTTCGAGAGCGATACCGTGTAATAAGGTAAAGCTCAAAACGAGGTGAACACTAATGTATATTTCGAAAGGTATGGTTGCAAGACCGTCTACAGAAGAATTACTATTTGTAACACGGTGTGGGGTCGAATTTCGCTTGACTGGTATAGAAGCCGACTTGTGGTTAGACGGTAGATTTTCTTTTGCCTACGAGAAAACAGAAGAACAGAAAAAGCATTTGCAGCATTTGGCACGAATGAATTTGGTTGAGTATAGAGAGGAAACGAGTGAATTAGCTCAGTATCAGATCTTGACTCAGTGCGTCCTGTGTCAAACAAAACCTAAGATGCGTTTTTCCAGACTCAGCACAAAAGAAAAAGAACTTTTAGAATGGATCTGTCATGCGGGTCTACATCTATCTGTAGCAGAACTTGTTTACCTGAATGAGAAAGGTATTCGTCCTTCGTCTGAACTGCTATATTCCTATAACAGGCAGAAATTGACGGAAACCATCTATTTTCAAAATAACATTCAGGACAATATTTTAGAAGTACAGATGGAAAAGGCAGCAACACGAGATGAAACCATTAAAAACATTCTGAGTTTGCTCAAGAAAAAACGGATACTGTTATTGTGAGGTGATATAATGAAAGAGAAGTTTATGGCTTTGCCAGAAGCTTTACAAAAACAACTGATAATACGTTTCGGAGCAGGGTCAGTGTTTTTAATTCTCACCATTTTAATCCTTGTTTTGTATAAAGATGTTTATCTTTTAATACCCTGTTTGGTGTTTGCGGCATTTTTTTACGTGAATGGCATTTACGTTTGGCACACTGTTACAGGAAACAGGTATATCATATTAGGAGGTCTATGCAGTTCAGTTGATAAAACACCGCTGCGTAAACGTGTGAAAAACATTTACCTTGAAACGGAGGCAGGAACTGTAAAGATTGTGATCAGGCAATGTATAAAACAGATGGAAAAAGGAGATACTATCCGAGTATATATCTCTAAAAATACACCGGTTTATGAGCATGATCAATGTAAAGTGTTATGCAGTTACCTTGCATTGGAAAAAATGAGAAAGGGGAAGAGCAATTATGACAGCCGAGAATTTACTGGTGCTGCTGGACGAAATCAGGAATCTGATTCATGAGCATTCTGATAAAGACGGACATATGGACTGTGACACACAAAAAGTCTATCTTGCATTAGAGCTGGCAAAAAAAGAACTGCTCCAAACTCAGTCATCATAACTAAGAACTTTTTCAGACGGATTGACTGAGAGGATAAAGTATGCTATAATAAAAATAACAGTTTCAAGGTTTTCAGTTGAAAATCCATAGTATCAAGGTTTACAAAGTGTCAGTTAGCACAATTGTGCTGATTGGCACTTTTTTTGTTTCTCTCGGTTTCTGCCTGGAAAACAGGTTGAAATAAATATATTTGATAGCAGGTAACCCCTGCAAGAAAGGAGTCTTAACTATGTTAATGACATTTGGCACCCCGGTTGTTATATCAAAAGGATATAACGACACCCCCGCACTCAAGTATTCGGAAAATAACGATTCTGTACGATTCAGAGTCGGATACAAAGTGTACGATACTCGTGCGGAAAACAACTCGCGCTGGGTTAACTTCTCTGTGAAAGCGTTTGGTCCTCTCTGCGAGCGAATTAAAAATATGAAGCTCAAGGAAGGCTCTCTTGTCACGATTCTCGGTCGTTTGGATGAGGATACATGGGAAGATGCTACAACCGGCGAAAAGAAGAGTGTTCCCGTTATCATTCTGACAGATATTGAATACTGTTTCAGTGGTGGGAACAAAAAAGCCGATAATAATGGCAATCACGAAACACCGCCTGTCTCCTCTCCCGCCGCTGCACCGCAAAATACTTCTACACCTGAAAATTTTACAGGATTTGAAGCATTTGGCGGCGGAAATTCTTTCTTTGATGAATAAGGAGGATACAGAACAATTGAATCAGGCGCATTGAAACGCACATGAGTTACAGATAAACTGCTCATGTGCGTTTTTTTGTGCCCAAAAATGAGTACAAGAAAGGAAATATGCCAATGAATCGAAAAGAACACAAACGGCATATGGCTTATGAAGCGCTGATCCTATTAGGAATGCTTGCGCTTCTGACATTTATCTGCCGGCTTTGGCCAATTTTGCTTTTGATTATTCTGGGCATTTTTGTAGCAGTCATCCGGCTCTTGTTTCTCTCTTCAAAAACGGTAGAACCCATTGAAGTGCAAACAACTGTTCAAGAACCTACGCCAATTCCCACCGAAAAGGATGTACGGGATCTTGCCTACGGCGTGATTCAGCGTCGAGTCACAGAACTGGTATTGGCAGAATTCCCACAAGCTCGATGGATCTGGGAAAATCCGAACGCCAGAAAAAGCATTGAAAGTGGTGAATCCGTCTATATCTTGCTCAATCGAGCCGGCGGTTATCGTCGTGCTAAAGTGGAAGTCCAAAATCTTCAGATAGTCGGCATACAGTTTTGTACTGCCGAAGGGCCATGTCCTCAAAATGAATCTGAAGAAAATATGGAATCTACAGAAAACCATGATGAGGGATTTACTGATGAAACCAGTGATGATTCCACCTGTGAAGAAATCCCTGAAAACTATGAACTGTTAGCTTTTGAATGGACTGAATCTCATATGATGGATCTGAATGAGCGATGTAATGAGGCTATCGGACAAGGAAAGCAATCAATATTGATTTCCGAGGAAGAGCTTCCTGCAAAACAGAGCTGGAAAAACATTTGCGACGAGCTAATGCGTTCAGATATTGAGCTTGCAGTCTGTCAAGAAAACGGTATAGAAATCAAATTTGCGCAGTAAAACTGCAGAAAGGAAATCAAGCACTATGAGTGTAACAAATTTATTTAACTTTTCACGTTCCCTCCCAGCCCCTTTTGATACCCTCAGAAACAAAAAAGTAAAGGTTTCATCGAAGTATGGATCAGGAATGGAATCTACTCTTTGCTCTTCGGCAATTAAAGCAATTCATGCTTTGTGCCGTTGTATGGATGGGTCTTCAGAAGGCGCAGTTGGTACCATTGATAACAGAACAGTTGCGGAGTACAAATCTTCTATTGGACCAGATTCCTATCATCTCGTTGTGTATGATACAAAGGCCGGAAATCTGCTTGCCAGTGTATATGACAAAAGCACCGAAGTGATGGAGGTTTATACTCTGAACAACAGCGGTAGAGACGGTGCAGCAGTCCTTATGGCTATGATGCCCGCTTTTATGGAAGATGAGGAATTCAGCAAACATCTGGAAAGCTATCACAATCATATGAATGATGGTTTTTCGGATTTGTCTGCAGCAACAGATGATATGGCAATCCTTTGCGACAATATGTACCGCCGTGTAAAAGACGAAACGTGTGCGGCGCATGTTAAGGTTGTTTTGGATAAGTCCGGAAATCTGATGCGTATTTCTCAAACACAACTGGATTCCGGTGCGTATACACCAAACGATGTTATAGCCGGAGAGTTCACTGTATTTGCTCAGACTGGACCAGTAGTCATCAAACGCTCTACAAACACAGTAGAACACAGCGACTTTATCAGCAAGTATCAGTTTAATCCCGGACGATCCTTATCTCCGCTGGAAAAATCGCTGGTTCCACAGCTTCCCGCATGGTATATCATACCGGATGAAGTGGTAGACATCTGCAAACACGCAAATGCTACAACCGGAAAAGCGATGCCGATGCGTAATTTTCTGCTGCGTGGTCCTGCAGGTACAGGTAAAACAATGGGCGCCAAAGCAATTGCGGCGGGGCTTAATTTACCTTACATGAAATACACCTGTTCGGCAGGCACAGAAATTTTTGATTTCGTCGGCATGATTTTCCCGGAAACCGATTCTGTTTCTACGGGAGATGCTGAACTGGATCGCGAACGAGAAGCTTTGAAGGCAATGGGCGGAATCAATTATGCCAATGTTGCTGCCTTGATGCACTTGCCTGACTTGGATGATATGGATTATGATCCAGCAGGTGTATATAAGGCTCTTACGGGGATTGACAATGATGATGCCTCCGCTCAAGACTGTATGAGTATTGTCTTGGATAAGGTTACGGAAAAAGTACAGCAGCTCAGCAAACGTGCAGAGAACCATCAGAGCAGTGGACAGTCATACACATATGTGGAGACCGACTTTATAAAGGCTCTGAAAAATGGGTATGTGATTGAAATCCAGGAGCCAAGCACAATTATGCAGCCTGGCGTTTTGGTGGGCCTTAACTCAATGCTTGAGCAATCTGGATCTATTACACTGCCAACCGGAGAAATCATAAATAGGCATCCAGATGCTGTAGTGGTTGTTACCACAAATATCAGCTATGAGGGTTGCCGTGGACTCAATCAGTCTGTTATTGACCGTATGAGTCTTGTCAGAGATGTTGAGCTTCCGGCACCTGAAGTCATGGTACAGCGTGCCATGAGTGTAACAGGATGTGCAGATGATTATCTGGTATCCCAGATGGTGCAGGTTGTCAACGATATGTCTGACTATATGAGGAAAAACAGTATCACAGACGGTTCTTGTGGCATGAGAAGCTTAATCGACTGGATTATCAGTACCGAAATTACCGGTGATCCATATGCGTCGGCATTATATACCATTATCAGCAAGGCAACTGCTGATGAGGATGACCGACAAGCTCTAATCAATACTGTATTGGAACCGATATTTGCGCCAAGACGCTCAAAGAAAGCAGTATAAAATTTTAAGGAAGGAGGTTACCCTACATATGGCAAGGGTGAATCACAAAAAAGTCAAGCAGATGCTTGACCAAAATCGCAGTAAAATTACAGACCGTCAGTTCTTTACTTCGCGTATTTTAGCAGGACATTATGAAGACATGGCGATTGCGCAAACCAGGAGATACAAGTATAACCGGCGCATTCACATGAAACTTATATGGAAACCCAGAAGCGATGAAACCGCAGTAACTAATAACAGGCATATTTTGATAAATGCAGGACATCCATTGGTAACAAAGAAAAATCGAACTCGTGAGGATCGATACGAAATTGTTACTGGCATGTTTGCGCACGAGCTTGGGCATGTGCTGTTTACGGATTTCCCCATACAACAGACCCACAATAATTTTATGGGAATGTATAAATGGTATCCAGAACCGCCGAGTCTACTTTTTCCCGATGATGCAAAGAGAGAAAAAGCACTTTGGGAATATGCAAAAAAAGAACCCAGAAATCTCGAAATGCTTCAATCAGTTTCTCATTATGTTTGTAACATCATTGAGGATGGTTATGTTGAAAGTCGTATGCTTTCACGGTTTCCAGGAGTCCTTGGACAAAATCTTGCAACTCTGCGAGATCAAATGTTTGAGGATATGCGAACTGTGACTCAACTGATTGAGTCTGAGGAAGATGAAGAACGTCCAACTCATATTTTTCAGAGTATCGCTCAACTGCTGCTCTCCTATGTAAAGTATGGAGAAATTAAGTACGGCGAGGCTTCCAAAAAGGACGAAAGGATTCAGTTGGTTTTTAGCCTGATATCAGATCTGGATAATGCAATTATGGTTACATCCGGAAAAGAAAGGCTGAAAACAGTAAATTTAGTCTTAGTTCGTTGCTGGGATTATATCGAAAGCTTTATTGAGGTATGCAAACAGCGTCAGGATGATGCAAAAGCTGCAGGCGAAGAAACATCAGTGTCAGAAACACTTGCAAAAGCCTTTGGTTCTGTGGTAGGAGGTTCTTGTGCAGGCGAAGGTGATACCATCCCTGTCCCGGAACCACGTACAAGCTCTTGCCCAGCATGCAATGCCGGAAAGAGAAAAGCCACAAAAGCAATTGCTGAAGGCAGCGATGAGGAAGATAATTCTTCCTCATCAGAATCGGAAAATGCTGTCAGTGACGAAAAAGAAGATGATGCGTCAGATAATTCCGAGAATAGTACCACTGCATCGCAGTCATCAATAGGTGATGACGGTGTAGAAAGTGGCGCACTAAGTGGAAACGGCAAGAAGAATGTTTCCTCTGAAGAAGAAGGAAGAATCCCTTATCAACAGACTGAAAGTGTCTCTGAGCCGACTGGTGGTGAAACATCCTACAATGATGACTATCAGCGTGAACATTACGAAAATGCAGCTTCTGATATCGAACGTCTTTTAGATAAAATGGCGGAAAAAGCTGCATGCGAACAACTTGAAAACGAGCGACTCAGGGAACTAAATGAAGCTGCACAGAATATCTCTTATGGGGATATTCATGCGGGTGTACAAATACGTGTCAACCGTATTGCCGATGTCGATAATGAGCTTATAGAGCAATATGATCAAATTTCGGCACCGCTGATCCGCATTTCTAAGCAGCTGCAAAAAAGTATCGTTCAGCAGTTAAAAGACAGACAAAGAGGTGGAAAACAAACAGGCTTGGTAATGGGACGCAGATTGGATGCGCACGCATTATGCCGAAATGATGGCAAGGTTTTTTACAAAAACGCCTTGCCAAATGAGGTCCCCCAGATATCTGTTGGTTTATTGCTGGACGAGTCTGGTTCTATGTCTTCCTGCGACCGTTGTACTTATGCCAGAGCTGCAGCGATTATCTTATACGATTTTTGTCATAGCTTGGGTATACCAGTAACAATTTATGGTCACACAACGGGATACGACAGCGTAGAATTGTTCTCATATGCTGAATTTCAAGACATTGATCAAGACGACAAGTACCGCCTTATGGATATTTCCGCTAGAGGAAGCAATCGTGACGGCGCGGCTCTTCGATTTGTAGCCGAGAAAATGGTGAAACGACCCGAGGAGATCCGTATTTTAATGCTAATCTCAGATGGACAACCAGCTGACAGTGGTTATTACGGTGCAGCTGCAGAAGAAGATCTGAGAGGTATTAAGCAGGAATATCGTCGAAAAGGATTGCTTTTCATCGCAGCGGCAATCGGCGATGACAAGCAGAACATCGAAAGAATCTATGGTGATTCCTTCATGGATATCACTGATCTAAATCAACTGCCCATAAAATTGACGGCTGTAGTAAAGCGTCACATAGGGGTATAAACAACATCACTATAACAATGATGGGCAGCTGAATTTACAGTTGCCCATCTGTCTTTAAGAAAGGAAAATCATTATGCATTTTAAGACAATGGTAGCTGTAAATATTGCTCCCATAGTGGAGGATGAGAAAAGAAATCAGGAAATCAGGGATATGATCCAAAAACTTTCGGATTCCAGGTCTGAAAAAGTTAACCACATGCTGGAATGGCAAATCAGCCGCTTGCGTAGCAAAGTTACTGGCTTCTCAAGCGCTGTAGACGACATGGTCTCTGAAGTCATGGAACCCTATTTTCAGGATACAAGAAATCCTGACTATCTTGAGTTCTTTGATATGACAGCAGAATTAAGAGAAGATTACAACAGTACAACTGACTGTATTAAACTTCCAGAAGGCAAAATTGTTCAATTGGATCGTCCTCCATATTACACGAACTACATTATTCAGGATGGAAAGGTTTTTCAGCAGCAAGCTGGAAAATTACATCATCAGAAACGTACCAAAAAAGTCAAAAAAATTCAGGCCTTGCCTCAGTATCCCATTTCCTCTCTCTATTCATCTTTTGAACAATATGCAGAATCATTTGGATTTGAGTATGATGGAAAAAAGCAAGGATATGGGTATTACTGTAATCCAAACACTAGATGGGACTGGTATCAAATTGGCGGAAGATGGCCAGAAATGTTCTTGGTTCGTACAGATTGCAAAGAGTATTCTGAAGGAGAAAGAAGCTGGTGTAACGAAGATGCTCAGCTTGAAGCTCCGGAAGGTTACATTTGGGTTTCTGCAGCGCGAAAAAAAGACATTGACTGGGATGCTATGCGAAAATGGGATTATCAAAAATCGGTTAAAGCTTATGAGAAATACAAGTCCATGTTTTTGGATGGAAAATTAGAAGAAGGGTTTTATGGACAAATTGTAGAGGATGGTATCATTTTCGTAGACAAATATCTCTATCATAAAGGTGAAACCTTAGAAAATTTTCTTGAACGCTTTGCTGTTCCGGACACCTGGAAGTATCCTTTGGGAGTCAACGATATTGTAGATGCTGACAATTGGTGGGAGCAAGATGATTTGAGTTGCGCATTATCTGATAATCGCGATTCGGATTGGCACACTTCAATTGATGAGTACATAGACAATGTTGATGATGACATGGTGCTTGTTGGTGTAGATTATCATATTTAAGGAGGAACGGATATGAATCAAAAATATTTACAGGGGATTTCCAGCGATATGGAAAATTTAGATAGTGCCGTTTTCTTTGAAGCTACTCCCGAAAACATTTCAGCTTTTTTGGCACAGCACCGATGGGCACATATGGCTGCTATTGGCACTATAAAAGATCAGTCATTCTTAACTGCAAGAATGGGCTTGATAGACACTTGTCCGGATCAAGAATATTTGGCGAAAAAGATTCTTCCGATTTATGCTAAAGTTCAAATGGGAGATATTCATGCACCAAAATTGAAAACAGTTCAAAAGAGGTTGCTCTTTCTGAGAAATGCCCAAGACCAGACTGGAATTACTTACGCTGGGATGGTTACAGTGATAAAAAATATCAGGACATTCTCAGTGGCAAGGCTCTTATTAAATTGCTCTGGCATGGTGAAATGGCTTTTTTGGATTTACAGGTTCGCTCCTATTACAATGGAGGAAGATTAGCCCTGAAGTTAATAGACTGGAGCCAAGAAGATCCAGAACCATGGGGAGATTTAAGTGTGAATTTAGGAATTCATGTAGAAAAGGACTGTGCTTTTATCGACATCAACAATTTAGGGGAAGAAATCCTTCCGTGGATAGAAAAAAACGGATTAGGATCGCCTACAGGTCGAACTGAGCGAAGCGGATTTGTGATTTATCCAGAGTATCACTTCGATCCGGAACGACTGAAAGAGTTGGATGACTACGGATATGAACAGTACGAAAATCTTCTTCGGAGGTAACTAAAATGCTAACAACAAAATTGCTTACACAGGGGGTGTTTATATGCTTATAAACAAAACAGGAGCTGAATTCCAGTATAATGGAATGGCTTTTAAAATCGGCGAGAAAATTATTGCAAATTCACAAAGTGAGTATTCCGGCTTAATTGGACACATCTTAGAGATCAGAGATGGTGAAGATAAGGAAACAGAAAATGAAACTCCAGATATTTACTGCGAGTTTGATGTTCCATCTTTGCCCTATGATGTAAAAGCTCTTGAAAGTTATTTTTCAGAGTTATATGGTGAAACAAAAAAAGTTGATGACATTCCTCTTGATTGCGTCATTATGGCTCCGGAAATGATAGATGTACTGGATGCTGTCAACAGCCGTCGATTTCAGGTATATCTTGTTCATGAAGAATGGGTAGTAAAAGGTGAGCAATCCTTTACAGTGGAAATTTTTACGGATTATCAGATGGCGAAGGCTTGTTTGAATGAAAAGCTGCAAGAAGAACTTACACAAGGTCCTGCTCATTCATGGCAAGAGAAAGATGAATTTGAAGTAGATTCAGGTTCTTATTTTTTCAAATGTTGGTTAGATGGTGAGTACTGTGAAAATCACTATAAAATCGCTATTTGCCAGGATTCAGTGCAAATGTCCGAAGTCCAATTTGGTACTTTGGGGCGTATCTACCTCGATGAATGCAGGACAGAGGATTTTAGGTCACAGGTGAAAGAGTGGGATAAGATTGCTGATCTGTCTGAGGAAGATTATCAGAAATTTATCAGTGATCCCAGTATTCCGGAACGTGTACATAAAGCACTTGGAGGTAATGACTCATACTGGGAAAGCTACTGGGAAAGTGTCTCTGAAGTTGCGCGTGAATTGCTGGCTCAATATTTGGAACAGCAGCGTGCTGTAAACGGAGGTGTTTAGCAATGACCCCTATGTTTCAAGAACGAAAATCCGCACGTCCGCTAACCAGCATTGTTTCTTATCCGGAACGCGGTGAAGGTGGAAACAATAAATATCGTGGAAATTGTTCTCCAAAGCTTATTGAGGATTTACTTGGCTTTTTCAAGCCGATGGAAATCTGCGACTATATGTGTGGTAGTGGCACAACAAAAGCCGCTGCTGATAAGCTGGGAATCCGCAGTCATCTGTACGATCTACATAGTGGATTCGATCTAATGAATTGCGAAATTCCAGAACGTCCAGAATTTATTTTCTGGCATCCTCCATACTGGGATATAATCAAATACTCTGATGTTATGTACAAAGCGTCGGAAGTAAAAGAGAAATATGGATACGATCCTTGTAAGGCGGATTTATCCCGTATCCCAGATTGGGACAGGTTTGTTGAAGCGATGAACTATGCAATGATGAAACAGTTTTGTGCTCTGGAAAAAGGCGGTCGTATGGCTGTTCTTATGGGAGATATCAAAAAGCGCGGAAAGCTATACAGTATGCTTGCAGAGATTATAAAGCCAGGAACGCTGGAAAACATTATAATCAAAGCGCAGCACAATTGCTTTTCTGATCAAATACAGTACAGTGGAAAATTTATTCCAATTCTTCATGAGTATGTACTGGTTGTGAGAAAAGATAATGCACTTATCTATCCCATTCTTTTTACAACAGAGAAGAAACTGGACATCCGTGACATGCCAGGAGCTACTTGGCGTGATGTAGTCGCAGCTGTATTGACTGAGAAAAAGGAGGCTGTATCCTTAGAAGAAATTTACAAGGAGGTGGAGCTATACAAAAAGGCTCAAAAAAATCAATGGTGGAAGGAAAAAGTTCGCCAGACTCTTCAATACCATCCGGATCACTTTTTTCATGCTGGACGAGGACTTTGGGGCCTTCGTCAAAGGCGTGCAGTGTAAATCGGAAATGGTAAATAAGTATCAAGCATAAAATTTAATAATTGCCACACTGAAGGGATGTCTAAATAGACATCCCTTTTTCTTTTGAATTTTTTCTAACAAACGCATATCATATCTTAAAGTGATTATTTACATTTTTACTTTAACGGTGTATAATTTAAAGCAAGAATGTAAATAATCACTGAGAGGTGATGGTGTATGGATAAAATCTGGGAAAAATTCGTTAGAATAGCAGAGGATAATGATGGAGTTATCCGAACAAGCCAAGTTGAAGCGGCTGGTATCAGTCGTCCTATGCTAAAAAAATATATGGATTTAGGAAAATTGGAGCGCATTAGAAAGGGTCTATATATTTTAAGTGGAGAAGTCGCAGACGAATATGTTCTTCTGCAGGCTCAAAACACAAAAGCTATCTTTTCATATGGAACGGCACTTTTTTTCTGGGGGTTGTCAGACAGAACGCCACATATTTTAGATGTGACGCTGCCTCAAGGATTGAATGCTACTGTGCTGCGGAAAAACAATCCAAATATCCGTTGTCATTACATCGTAAATGATTTGTATGAGTTGGGTATTACAGAATTGATGTCTCCTCAGGGAGGTACAGTGCGCTTGTATGATAAAGAAAGATGTATTTGTGATTTGATACGTGATAAAGAGAAAATAGAAATGCAGTTGTATTCGCAGGCTCTCAGGGACTACTTTAAATCCAAGCCTAACAATCGTAAATTACTGCGATACGGTAAACAATTTGGAATTGATGATAAAATAAGGACTTACATGGAGGTTTTGTCATGTTAACACCGGAACAAATTAAAGGACGGATTAAGAACATCGCAGAGAAAAAAGATCTGCGCCCACAAGAGGTTCTGCAGATGTTTTTATTTGAGAGAGTATTGGAACGCCTTTCCGCTTCTGAATATAAAAGTAACTTTATTTTGAAGGGAGGCTTACTTATTTCATCCATGATCGGGATCAGTGAAAGAACAACAATGGATATGGATACTACTGTTCGCGGCATTCAAATGGAAGAGGATGAGATTGTAGAGATAGTCAAAAAAATCATTGCAATAGATGTGGATGATGGGATTCAATTTGAGTTTCAAAGAATTGAACCGATTCGTGAAGATGATGCATATAACAACTTTAGAATTCACCTTATCGCAAAATACGGTAAAATAAATAATCCAATGAAGATGGATGTTACTACAGGCGATGTTATCACGCCAGCAGCAATTCGGTATGATTACCCTCTAATACTCAGTGAAAAAACGGTGAGCATTTTGGCATACTCATTAGAAACAATATTAGCAGAAAAATATGAGACTATTATTCGTAGAAACATTGGAACCACAAGAGCAAGAGATTTTTATGATTTATATATGCTTTGTCGGCAGCACTGGGATGAGATCCGTTTTGAAGTATTGCATGATGCAGTACAACATACGGCTAAAAAACGTGGTTCACTTGAAGAATTGTACGATTGGAAAGATATTCTCAAAGAAATTAGAGAGGAACCGCAGCTGTACACACTCTGGAGAAATTATGTTGCGGAAAACAAATATGCTGAGGGTCTGGAGTTCCATGTAATTTTAGATATTGTCGATGAGATTGCCGAGATGCTGAATTTCTAAAATTCCCATTCAAACATAGCAATAGAAGGTATCATTTACAGGCTTCTTTCTTATATAGATTGACTGGAGAACAAATCTCTGCTATAATATATATAACAGTTTCAAGATTTTCGTAAGAAAAATCATAGTTATCAAGTAATCAAAGTGTCATTTGCGTTTTTGCAGATGGCACTTTTTTGTTTTCCGGCCAAATTTCATATTGGGCATAAGCCAGCAGTCCTTCGGGGTTGCTGGCTTTTGTTATATATCAAGGCGGTTAACCGTCAAAAAAAGAAAGGAGCATCTATATGCTAAAAAAATGCGAAGACAACTATTTCACAACCTTCAGTTCCCCTGTGGTGATGTTAGATTACCACGAACAGCTGGAGAGAGAAAGCAAGTGGCACAGATGCAAGGTCAACACCCTGCAGGTTGAACCGCTGAATGAATCCTCTCCCCTCTATGGTAATTTAAGTGCTTTTGCCTCGGGAATCTCTCAAGATGCTGTAGAGGATACGGCAAAAAACTTAGGCTTGGCTATGCGTGTAGATGGCGAATGCTATCCATTGCGCATGACAGCCTACAAAAGCCTTCTTGACAGGGCGAAAATCGGAGGTACTGCGCTCCCAAAACTTGGACGTGATGTATTGGCAGAAACCTTGAATGCCTGCCTGCATCTGTATTCAGCCGAGGCATTACTTCTGATTCGTGATGAAAAAATTGCAGCAGTTCATTCCGGAGATCCATCAGACTATTCTGTCCTTCCAATCAATGAATTGCTCAGTACCCTCACAAGAAAGCTGGATGAGCGTTTTCCAGGCGCTGTTTTTGAGTCTGGATATACCGATCATTCGTGTTCCAGTGCTACCTGGACACTTCCTGGTCAGAAAGATGATCTCTTAGGTGCCTATGCTAAAGTGCTGAAAGAGCAAGGTAAAAGTGCTATGGCTGCAAAACTGATGCCAGGCATTCGCTTTATGACCTCAGACACAGGCGTTGCCTCTGCAAAAGTTTCAGCGCTTCTAACCGGTCTGCAGTATCCAATCCATATTGGAGGATGTATTGCAGTAGATCATCGCCATCAGAAAAAAGTGAATGATTTTGAAAATGCGTTGGATCAGTTATTTGCTCAGTTTGGTGATTCAGTTGCAAAACTGGAAAAGCTGTTGGATATCGAACTTGAGTACCCAGTCAATGCAATGACACGCATCTGTAAAAAGCTGAGTCTTCCTAAAAAGGCAGCGGTGGAAGCAATCGCAATGTTTGAGATGTCTTATGGCGGAGGATCAGCAACAGCACATGATGTTTTCATGGCACTGCAGGAAATTCCTTTTATCCTTAAAAGTCAGAATACTCCGGAGAGCAAAATGCTTGTTATAGAAGAAAATATGGCAAGAGCATTGACACTGAAATGGAGTGATTATGACCTTGCAAAGGCGGTGAGCTATTGATGGCACAGCCCATTTTGCTATGCGACACCAAAGGAATGAGCAATGAACGCTGGCTGGAATGCAGAATGCATGGTCCTACAGGGACGATTCCTTATACCGTCGGTGGAAGTGATGTAGCTACAATTTTTGGTTTGAGTCCATGGACAACACCATTAGAATTGTGGTTAATCAAAAAAGGAAGAATGAAACCTGTTGAAAAGGCAAATGCGAGTCAGCTGGAAATGGGACATCTTTTAGAACCCATTGCTGCCCACTGGTATGCGAAAAAAAGCGGAAATACCGTTTATGAGGATACTGGTTTATATCAACATGCTGATCACCCATATGCCTTGGCCAACTTTGACCGCAGGTTCACTCGTTCATCAGATGGTGAACCCGGAATTTTAGAGTGCAAGAGCTGCACTTATCACAAGGCTGAAGACTGGGCGGACGATGCAATCCCCATTTACTATGAGCTGCAATTACGATTTTATCTATCAGTTGCAGATGTGCGAATAGGCGCTTTCTCTGCTCTTTGGGGTAACAATCCGGAAACGGACTTAGCTATTCCAGATATTGAACGAGATCAGGCGAAAGAAGATATGATTTTCGAACGCCTTGAGGAGTGGATTTGGAGCTTAGTGCATGATAAACCCCCTAAGATGACAGATGTAAAGCCCAAACTGGCTTTAGAATCATTGGCCAGAATTTATGGCAGCAGTCAACCTGGTTTACCAACCATTGAGTTGCCAAAAAGTTATGAAAAACAAGTTCGTCGCATTGCGCTTCTACAAGGCAAAATTGATGAATGCAATGCGGAAATAAAATCTTATGCAAAGGAGATCGAGGCACATAGTGTGCGAATTGCAGAATTGATGAAGGAACATGAAAGAGGTATTTTAGAAACAACTACCGATAAATTCCTAATTGATTTTGCCACGAAAACCAGCCGCAGAACTGACACAAAGGCTTTGAAAGAAAAATATCCTACCGTCTTCAAAGATGTGCAGAAAACTACTGAAAGCCGAAAACTAAAAGTCTCTGTTCAAACGGCGTAATCATCTGAGCCGGGAGGATTTCTCCCGGCTGAATTTTAGAAAGGAGTTCATTATGGAACAAAATATTTTTATCGAGAATTGGGAAGACAAGCTTGCTTTGCAGTTTCTTAAAAACAACAGGTGTTGTAAAAAAGCATATATCTGTTCTCCTCTAAGCGCACCGACAGAGGAAGAAATGCTTCGAAATATGCATAGTGCCAGAGCGTATATGTATTATGCTATGGAGAAAATGGGATGTGCTGCACGAGCACCCCATGCGTATCTTCCTATGCTTCTGTGTGACCGCGTCCCTTCAGAACGTGCTATTGCACTTCAGTTTGGACTTCACCTTTTGGAGGAAAGCGATTTGATTTTAGTGTGTGGCAATCATATCAGCAACGGTATGCGAGAAGAAATACTTCATGCCATAACATTGAATATGCCTATTTACACCTTTGAGGAAAGTCTCTATTTGATGGTTCAAAAACTGGCAACTCAGCATAATGGGAACAAATCTCTTGTTCATCTAAACCGTGACCACTATGTTTTAAGCTGGGAGTCCCCGGTAACTCATATGAAGAATGCGGGGATGTTTCGATGAAAAGATTTTTTCAACCAGTTGACCTAAGATCACGCAAAGCAATGATAGATTATCTGGAGGATCATTTCAGATACTTCACAATGAATTCCTGGAATCGTTCACAATCGTATGCATGCAATCTCAAAATCTACAAACTTGGTTTGGATCATGAGATAAGCGAAAAACTGTACGATATGTTGGACACCCAGGAATTTTTTTATTGGCAAAAAGAGCTGTTAGATGAATTTGCTAAAACACATCAGTATCGCTGGCAAGCAGCTATGAACGGACGAAGCGGCGGATATCTGGTGCTCTATCAGGGTGAACTGAAACCAAGTGAATACAAATCCTACTGTACACATTGTGGACAGAGAAATTATAAGTCGGTATCAGAGTCTGGAAATATTTGTGGCGTATGTCGCAATCCAAGTAGGGTTGATTATTCCCACCCTCCGATGCAGGTGAATATTTTTCCCGGCAGAGGCACAGATGATGATGCAGATTATGAAACTTGGGAGATGTATGAACTAAGAGAACGTGTCAGATTGGTTCAGGAATTTGATCAACTGGCAGACAGAATGGTTGACCAGGCAATTCATCTCGCAAAAACATGCGTCGTTGAAGAAGAGGAATATCTGATTCCGCAAAGGAAAAAGGTGCTTGTTTCAACAGGAGCATGATCAGAAAGGAGAAGCAAAATTGTTATGTCAGTTTGAAAAATTGATCTATCCATCCAATATCGCTGCAGTTGGAATAAACAGCTATATGATTGCGCTGTATCGACCGTGCGAAAAAATTCTCGATACATCCGGGAACAGAGTTACGCAGGTCAAGGCAGTTGGTTATTGCTTGCCAACCGCAGATAATCTGCGTTATGAGATCCAGGGGCATTGGAGTAAAAACCCGAAACATGGCGTACAGTATGAAGTCGAGAGCTATGAAGAGGTAATTGTTCCAAGCAAGGAAGGTATTATTGCGTATTTATCTTCTGGACAGATTAAAGGAATTGGTTCTAAAATGGCGGAGCGAATTTTCGATGCTTTTGGACTAAACACCTTGAATGTACTGGATCATGAACCGGAAAAATTATTGACTATCTCTGGTATCAGCAAGACAAAACTCAAAAAAATTTGCGATTCATATCTTGCCAACAGAGGTGCTCGTGATGTAGTCGCATTTCTTGCACCACACGGCATTACACCAAATCGCGCAGTGCAGCTATACAGAGAATATGGAAACGAAACGATGGAGATCGTAAAAAATCATCCATACCGTCTTTGTGAAATTGCCGGAATTGGATTTCGCTCTGCTGATCAGATAGCCATGAACATGGGATTTGCTAAAGTATCTGCGGAACGAGTGGATGAAGGTTTAATGTTCACTCTAACAGAAGCTGAAGGCAAAGGCCACTTGTGCATGGAGAAAAAAGATTTCGTAAAAACAGCAATGAAAATTCTGGATACACCGGAACTCACGATTGATATGGTTGCAAACAGAGCTGCCAGACTGGTTTCAGCAGGCAGACTCAGTTGTTATAAAGGCTATGTTTATCGTGCGAGGACTGCTGAGACGGAGCAGCAACTGGCAGAAAGGATCCATGTTGTACAGAGAAGTTCCCCTTATGCCAGATTTAGTTCTTTGGATCAGGAAATAAATCGAGAGGAACAGAAACTGGGAATTCGATTGGATCCTGAACAGCGAACTGCCATTATCACTGCACTTCAGTCTCCCATCAGCGTTATTACCGGAGGCCCCGGAACTGGAAAAACATCCATTCAAAAAGCTATTCTGGATATTTATAGACGCCAAAATCCCGGTGGACGAATTGTTTGCTGTGCTCCGACAGGACGTGCTGCAAGACGAATGGAACAATCTACAGGTCATCCTGCGTCCACAGTTCATAAAGCACTTGGATTGATAGCCGGTGATGATGGTCAATATGGTGAACCGGAATCGTTTGACGCTGACTTAGTGCTGATAGATGAGGTATCCATGTTGGATATTTATCTTGCAAAGCATGTTTTGCGCAGTGTTCCAAAAGGATGTCAATTGGTTCTTATCGGAGATGCAGATCAATTGCCTTCTGTGGGACCGGGAGCTGTATTGAGTGAAATCATAAAAAGTGATGTCATTCCGGTTGTTCGTCTGGATCGTGTTCATCGTCAGAATGCTGGCAGTCGGATCGCAACAAACGCAAAGCTGATTCGACATGGAAATCTGAGTCTGGAATATGGTACTGATTTTCAGTTTTTAGATTCGTCGAGTATAGCAGAATCTGCTGAGAAAATTGAAAAACTGTATCTACAGGAGATTGCTAAATATGGTGTGGACAATGTCGCATTGCTTTCTCCTTATCGTCAAAAAACGGAAACAGGTGTAGCAGCTCTTAATGAACGGATTCGTAAGGATGTCAATCCACAGGATCCTACAAAGGGAGAAATCACACTGGGGAAAAAAACATTTCGCACTGGAGACAAAGTAATGCAGATAAAAAACCACGAAGATGTAAACAACGGAGATATCGGATACATCACTGATATCTCAGGAATTGGTAATGATGCCGTAGTTTGCATTGATTTCGGTGATGGTCGAAATGTTGAGTATGATGCTTCTGAACTCAATATGCTTGACCTTGGTTATGCTTCTACCATTCATAAGTCTCAAGGTAGTGAATATCAGTCTGTAATAATCAATCTGCAATGTGCTCACTCAATTATGTTGGTCCGTCCGCTGATCTATACGGCAATCACACGAGCTAAAAAACAAGTGATTATTGTTGGTGAACGACGAGCGCTTTGTATTGCGATCAAAAAGCAGGATACAGAAAAACGAGGAACACAGCTGGCAGAACGATTAAAAGAACTCAGTCATTAAAAGAAAGGAGCCCATCATGGCAACAATTTTGGAACAGTACTTACAGTTAAAATCAGCTACAGGAGAACAGATGGCATCCGGTACGCTTCCGTGTGACAAGGTATTTACATACCAAGAAATTCTTTATAGAATTTCGGTTTTAGAATCCTGTCAAGCCTTCTGTAAAACGGCGCCTATTACAACAGACACGAAAGTACTCTGCTATCATTATCAGATTGTTGATGCGTATCTTTGCTCTTTGCTTTCAGAACACAAGGTGGGATTTCCTGCAAATGATGAATTGAAGGCAAAAAGAAAAGCGGCATCGGACAGTTTGACCCAGATCGTACAGAACTGCAGAAAGAGTTTCAGCAGTTTCAAACCTACTTCGCCAGAGTTGTACAAACAAAGCGTCAACAAGCTGGTTAACACTGTACTACCCGCATGGGTACAATATCGAAACACCTATATCAATTTAAAATAAGGAGGCCCAATTATGAGTCAAAACAACTCGAATGATAAAATTTTATCGCTGCAGAAAATCAGCAGCATACATCAAGTGGAAGGTTTTAATCCTGAGGATTTTGTGGTGGAATTTACTGATCTGGCAACAGGTGAAGTTCGAAAAAGACTTCCTGTTATGATTCAAATGGCATGGTTTCGCCTCTGTTATCCAGAAGGACGCATTTCGGTACAGGTTTCAACTGGTCGTGACTGTTTTGTGGCAACTGCACGAGTATATCCTAGCTATAAAGATCCAGCTGACTACTATCTTGCAGAGGCAACCGCATCACGAGGTCCTGATCCTAACAAACCATCTGTATCACCAAGAGAATGGGCGCAGACAGCAGCTGTAGGCATTGCTCTCCGCAATGCTGGATTTGGTCTTCAGTTTGCTGCTGCCGGTGAAGATTTTGAAGGCTTGACCTCAGAATCACTGCCAGTTACTGAACCTACAAATGATACATCTCAGCAGTCAGAAAATGTTTCTGATTCATCTGCTCAACAGGAATCCGCAAAGACCCCATCAGGTTCAGATGAAGATTATGAAACTGTATCACAGGAATCGTCAGAAGATCAGAAACTCAATCAGGCGTTCAAAACTCCGTGTCCGATAAAAAAGTTCAGTGATAAAACTCTGGGAGAACTGTTGGAAGTAGATCCTAAAGCACTGAATTGGATCGCTACTAAGTTTACAGGTGATGCCAAAATTCAAGAAGCCGCGAAAATGATATGTGAGTATGCCGTACAGCAGGCTTCCGCATAAAAAATGAGGGGGATGGATATTTCCATCCCCCGGAAAGGAGGGCTGTATGGATATATTTCATATGTCAGATGTTATTTCCTTGATAGGACTACCGTATCCGCCATCCGGACACAGCACCTATAACATTCCTTGCCCATGTTGTGATGATAAACCAGGGAAAAAGCATTTGAATATCAATCTGAAAAAAGATGTATTTCGATGTCCCCGGTGTGGATTTTCCGGCGGCGTTTTTGATTTATATGCTCATTATGCCGGGATACCCAGAGAAGAAGTTAGAGAAGCTCTGATTGCACGATTGAATGTTCAAGGTGATGTTCAAAAAAGAACGCCTAAAGTCGTTATTAAGGAAATTCCAGAGTGCCCTCTGACCGATGTGGATAGCCGAAGTGCAACCTACGAGGCTTTTTTAGCAAAGCTCTCGCTATCATCTGATCACAGACAGAATCTTAGAGATCGAGGTCTTACAGATGATGCAATCGATCGGTTGGGGTATAAAACAACTCCAGTTATCGGAATGTCATCCATAGCCAAACAACTTGCCGGTGAAGGCCATTATCTTGCAGGGGTTCCGGGATTTTATAAAACAGAATCCGGACAATGGTCATTTGTTCAAGAAAATCGAGGAATCTTAATTCCGGTGCGAAACGAAAATGGACAGATACAAGGTCTACAGATTCGTCGTGATAATGTAACCCGAAGAAAGTTCCGTTGGGTTTCAAGTGTCGGAAAACCAGATGGCTGCAAAGCTGAAGGCTGGGTACATCTTGCTGGTACACCCCGTCCAATGATTTTATTGACGGAAGGGCCAATGAAGGCGGATGTAATCCATTTCCTTACCGGTCAGACTGTTGTCGCTGTTCCAGGTGTAAATGCCTTAACGCATCTGGAACGTATGTTGGACATTCTGAGAGAGTATGGGGTAACGAAAATCATGACTGCATTTGATATGGATTTTCTCAGTAACCCTCATGTACAGGGAGGATACAATAATCTCACTTGGATGCTGAATGATATGGGCTTTCAGTTTGGAACTTATCTTTGGAATCCAGAATACAAGGGGCTGGACGATTATGTCTGGCAATATCTCATCAAACCAACATTGGAACAGTAACAAAATACTCACAGGCGGAATCTACATAGGTTCCGCCTTTTTTCATGCGCATTCATAGAAAAATGCGTTTTTTCATGTTACAAATGCACATACAAAACTGTGTAATAAGATAAAGAAAAAATCAGGAGGTCTTTCTAATGATTATTGCTATTGACCATGGAAATTATGCTATTAAAACCGTAAATCATTCCTTTATTGCGGGCGTGTCTGAACATACTGTAAAACCGCCGATAGCAGACGAAATTCTGGAATATGACGGAAAGTATTGGACTTTGACCGGAAATCGTCTCTCCTATATGCGAGATAAAACTCAGGATGAGCGGTACTTTATTTTGACCCTTTTTGCTGTTGCGAAAGAGTTGGAAAAAGCGGGGAGTTTTTCTCCTTTTGAGCAAATTGATTTGGCGGTTGGACTCCCCCCAGAGCATTACGGTGCGCTAAAAAATAAATTTGCTCAATATTTTAAAAGAAATGGTACAATCAACTTTGTGTATAAGGATAAACCGATCAGCATTGCAATTCGTAATGTCTGTGTTTATCCGCAGGCATATGCTGCTGTAATTCCACATGCAGGAAAGCTGCTCCATACTGTTCGCATGTTCGTTATTGATATTGGAGGATATACTACAGATGTATTACTTCTGAGAAATGGAAAGCCGGATCTTCAGTTCTGTCGCAGCTTGGAAATGGGCGTCATCACAATGAATAATGAAATTATTCGCAAAGTAAGTACACAGCATGATATGAAAATTGAAGATGATCATATCAGTGCTGTGCTTCGTGGAGAGGAGACTATTCTTCCTGAAGATGTCAAACAAACAATCCGAAAAGCAACCGGTCTTCATACCAGCGACATTCTTAATAAGCTGAGAGAGCTGCAGGTTGATTTGCGTGCCAATCCAGCCATCTTTATCGGCGGAGGCAGTATCCTTTTTAAGGACTTCATTGAAAATTCCAATTTGGTAACCAAGGCTGAATTTATTGAAGATCCGAAAGCAAATGCAGTTGGGTACCTCATGCTTGCCACAAAACAACTAAGTCACCTTTCTGCAATATAATGGGGTGATATGCTGTGAAAAAGGACGGAAAGTACCGATATTCATTGCAATTTGACGCCATAACAGATGAACAGATACAGGTTGGTGAGCTGCTTGAAAAACTCGGAAATCGAAAAAGTGCCATTATTGTACCTGCACTGTTTGAATATATTAAGAGACACCCAGAAATCACAGAAGATCATGCCAAAATTAAAGTACAGGTTGAACCTTCTATCAAACGAGCAGAACTGGAAAAAATGGTTTTAAGCATTCTTGAAAGAAAATTGCCGGAAATGCAGCTTAGCTATAGCCAAGAAAAATCTGAGTCTTTACCGATTATTGCTGACTCAGATATAGACGAGATGCTTCAAAACCTTGACTTGTTTAATGAATAACCATTAGGCCCTCGTTTTGAGGGCCTTTTTTTGTCTCAGTTATACTACTCCTTATAGAAATCACACCTCTACTGCGTATTTTGGATTTATGCTTTCTTAAAATCCGGGGGATGATGGAGTAAAATAACTATTATATAAGGAGTAGATGATTTTGGAGTACAAAAAACTCGGTGCAAATGTGCAAAAATACCGTAAGATTGTAGGATTAACACAGGAACAGCTTGCAGAAATCGTGGATTGCTCAAACAGTCATATCGGGCAAATCGAAAACGGAAGAGGAATTCCCAGTTTAGAGATCACAACGAAAATAGCAAACGCTTTAGGGGTATCAGTAGATCAATTGATTATTGCGGATTCTAAATACCCTGAACTGATTTATCTTAGAGAAATCAGTGAAAAGCTTCAAAGCTATCCGTTAAGCACGAGAATATTGGCTTGTGAGATGATCCGTGATATGTTGGAGGTTCTTGATAGAGCTCAGTTTGATAACTCGCATTTAAAATGATGTTGAGGGGTTAGGGTATCATGGAAGTGAGTGGGGTCTGGATGTAGTCCTGGTACAGGAAGCAAATTTCGACAACTAAATATAGTAAGAAAAAATAGCCCGCAAAGGACTATTGTTACTTTTTGCGCTTTTATAAGGATATGGGATGCGTTTGCAGTCCATGTCCTTTTTTTTATCACTTTTTCGAAAGGGGGTGGTTCCTATGATTGTTCGTGCTATGACTTAAATTCTCACACAGCATATAAGCAAACTAAGAAGCATAGCATGCCGTTTCGGCATGTAATGTCTTTCCCTTTCCTGTGTCGTGACGGCATGCCTGAAAGGAGGCATTGTCGTGTCACGACAAAACCAGGAACCGGATGAGTTGAGGGCAAGGTTTACTGTGTACATAAAACAGGTAATCATTCATGCAAAGCTCGACTACATCCGAAAAAAGAACCGTACTTCCCAAGAAATATCGTTGGAAGATTTGGATTTTGAACCGGCAGTAGATTTTGAGGAACAATATTCCCAAACTAATTCGGAACAAAAATCTTTTGAGTTTGAAGAGGAACATCTTGCAAACGCTTTTGCTGCACTTCCTTTATTAAGGCAAAAGGTGTTAGAAATGCTGTTTGTTCAGGAACTCACACCTCTTGAAATATCGAAAAGGATGCATTGTTCTGTAAAGTATGTCTACGATCAGAAGTATCTTGCTCTTCAAAAACTTCGTAGATTGCTGGGAGGTGAACCACATGGCAAGTAAAGAGTTTGCCGAATTACTCACTAATGCTATTTCCGGTGATTACAGTTCTCTGGAAAAAATTATTGATTTATATATGCCCTTGATTGACAAAAGCAGCATTGTGGACGGGCAGTTTGATGAAGATTGTAAACAATACATTCTGCTGCAAGTTGCTTTACAGATAATGAAATTCAAAATTTAATTTTTCTGGTCGGATTTCTCACTGAGATCCGACCAAATTTTTTAAAAAGTTTTTGTTTGACTACGAAATTGCCGAAAGATGAATCGCTTTTATTATACGAAGACATCCTTCTGTATCTTGACAATTGAATAGCAAACCTCGGTACATCCCCTGATGATGAGCGGCTATCCATTTGTGTGGCGAACAAAGACAAGAGCACTGATATGCAGGTGGCCCCTACATAACGCGATGAGGCATCAGGGATAATAATGGTACTTCCGTAATTCGCGGCTCGGCCACAATGAAGGCGGGGAGATTAGATTTCTATGGACCCAGTAGCTATGGGCGCCGAGTTAGGCATTTATCTTTTATTGTGAAGGAGGATTTAAAATGGGATATAAGCGACAAGACGTGGAACAAACAAAACAATATGCCAAGAAATTTGTGCGGTATAAAGAAGGCGCAGAAAAGTATAGTTTGGGATTGACCAAATTTCAGGAATTAGCAAAAGAAGCAAAGGCGGTTTATAAAATTGATGGAATTGCTTTGGTAAACTGCGAAATTTTTGAAAAGTTTTTGGAGTCATTTCGCGAATTTTGAATGAGGTACTTATATGAAATTGAAGGTAGGAATTCATATCATAAAAGGTATTGACTTTTTGTCTTACAATAAGTATACTAAAGTTAGTGTGGAGGTAGCAATATGACACAGATGGGAAGACCCAAAAAGAGCAACGCAAAAAGGAAGTCCCTCACAATCCGCATGTCGGAAGACACGCATAGAAAATTGTCAGAGTATGCTGCTAAGCACAAAATGTCAATGACAGAAGTTGCCTTACGGAATCTGGAAAAGTTTTTGTCCACGCAGGAGTAAGTGCTATGAGTTCCTCTTTTCAATTTCTTTGAAGGAGGTAACAAAATGGCAAAGGCACGAAAAGATGATCGCGGAAGGGCGCTCAGGAAAGGAGAAGTGCAGAGAGCATCAGATAAGCGGTATATGTACACTTATACTGATCCTCTTGGACGGCGTAAGTTTATATACGCGCAGGATTTAGCAACGCTTCGTGAAAAAGAAGAGCAATTGGTGAAGGATCAATTAGATGGTTTAGATGTATATGTTTCAGGTAAAGCTACGGTAAATGATACTTTTGATCGTTACATATCCGCAAAATACGATTTGAGAGAAACTACTCGTAGTAACTATATCTACATATATGATCGCTTCATCAGAAATACCTTTGGTAAGAAGAAAATTGCAAAAATCAAATTTTCGGAAGTGCTCCAGTTTTATTATCATTTGCTTAATGAAGAGGAATTGTCATTAGGCACGCTGGATTCGGTTCATACATTGCTGCATCCTACATTTCAACTGGCGGTGCGTGATGAGATTATTCGAAATAATCCGTCGGATGGAGTAATGAAAGAGGTCAGTAAAAAGGCTGGTAAGTCCAGAGGCGTCAGACATGCGTTAACAATAGAGCAACAACGGGCGTTTATGGATTATATGGCAAATCACCCGGTCTATTATCACTGGTGGCCATTGTTTACAGTATTATTAGGCACAGGTTGTAGAATCGGAGAAGTCTTAGGACTCCGTTGGGATGATATTGATTATGAAAAACGCATTATCAGTATCAATCACAGCGTAGTGTATTATCCGGTAGGTGATTCAAGAACATCAGTCTTGCATATATCGAAGCCAAAGACGGAAGCTGGTATTCGCACAGTTCCGATGCTTGATGTGGTTTATGATGCGTTTCAAATGGAACGTGAGGAGCAGAGAGAGTTCGGATTTTGTGATACAGAAATTGATGGTATGACAGGTTTCATTTTTATCAATCGTTTCGGGAATCTACATAATCCGCAATCTGTGAATCGAGCCATCAAGCGAATAAGCGGTAGCTACAATGCAGAAGAAGTGGTAAACGCAAAAAAAGAAAGGCGTGAGCCAATTATTCTTCCGTCATTTTCCTGCCATCATCTGAGACATACATTCTGTACCAGGCTCTGTGAACACGAAACGAATTTAAAGGTGATCCAAGCAGTTATGGGACATCGAAACATTGAAACAACGATGGATATCTATGCTGAGGCAACAGATCGTAAAAAACAGGAATCGTTTGAAAACTTATCAAAATTGGATATCTTTTGAGAAGAGTTCTCGGCGTCTGAAATTGACAACAAATATGTTGCGCTGACAGTAAGTTGACAACAAGTTTATTTTTTCTCTGATGAAGTATGAATCAATACGAATTGCAGAGAATTAAGTAATTACAGGGATTTGAAGAAATACGAATGAAGGTGTTTTGTTGGGAAAACTTTTCCCCACAATGAAGTCACTGGGTGGCGTAAAGAAAGAAAATGATGGAAACAAAGCTATCGAAGCATCGAAAACAGAGCCTGAAAAGATTGATTTTTCTAAGGTTGAGATTGAGCCTTTGTTTAAAGATTTTGTTGATTTTGAAACATTCTCTAAATCCGATTTTCGTGCGGTGAAGGTTCTCGCTTGTGAGGCAGTTCCTAAGAGCAAGAAACTCTTGAAATTTGTTTTGAACGACGGAACAGATACAAACCGAGTGATTTTGAGTGGCATTCACGAGTACTATGAGCCAGAAGAGCTTATAGGAAAAACTTGTATTGCCATTGTTAATCTCCCTCCGCGACCGATGATGGGCATTGACTCTTGTGGCATGCTTATTTCAGCTGTTCATACAGAGGAGGGCAAAGAAAGACTTCATTTGCTGATGGTTGATGACCATATCCCGGCAGGAGCAAAGCTGTACTAAAACGAGAAGTATTTTATTGTCAGAAATCAATTACGTATCTATATCGAATTCATATCCAATCGTTTGCGATATTTGTAGAGATAAAAATCGCATATTTTACAGAGTGAATGGGCAATCCCATAGCGGGATTGTCCATTTTTAGAATAAGAAGTTATTCACATGGATAATACATTTAAGATGAAAAGCGAATATTGTCTTTCTGATAAGAAGGTTCGGTCCAAAGATTTTGTTGGTTCTAGGATATATGAAAATACGAATAATGAGGGGAAATATGTCTTTTGTTTCTTATTGTGATACACCGCTTGGCATACTGAAAATTGTATCTGACGGCAAAGCGGTAAAAGAGATTGCGCTTTCGGGAACATGCGTATGCCGCTATGAGCAGGAGGATGAGATTACAAGGAAAGCTGTCTCTGAGCTTTTAGAATATTTTTCGGGGAATCGTCGGGAATTTACTCTTCCATTGTCGCCGGATGGCACAACATTTGAACAGGCGGTTTGGAGAGAACTTTTAAAAATCCCGTTTGGCCATTCAAAAAGCTATGGAGAGATCGCGGCGGCACTCGATAAGAGAGGGGCGTCCCGCGCGGTTGGAAATGCAGTCGGGAAAAACCCGCTCCTTATTGTCATTCCGTGTCACCGAGTGATCGCTGCGAATCACAGACTTGGCGGCTTTTCTGCCGGAATCGAGAACAAGCGCTTTTTGCTTTCGCATGAGGGTATTTCCGTTATCGGATAAGAATGATTTGATAGAAAATTGATTCTTGACAGATTCAGATTTCTATGATAAACTAAAACCACCGAAATTTTATGACAAAGGAGGCGAATGAAATGAAAAAGCGATGGAAATTATTCATGAAGCCTCCTGTTCTGCGGGAAACCGATATGGAGTTTCCGCAGATATGACTTGTCTTTGTAAAGGACACGTCCGATAGGGGCGTGTCCTTTTTTGTTGTTTATTTTTGAATATTTCCTTCGTGATTATCTTCGGAATCTTTGCGGAAAGGAGAAACAATCCCTATATAATTCTGAGATGATAATGAAAAGAAGGAGATGATTTCCTATGAAAAGATTGGTCTATATTTTAAATCATTTGAACCAGAGCCGACCATCCTATGACGCGATTTATAATGGAAAAATGAATCTTTTCCCGTTTTCCGGAGATAGAACGCCGAGGATGATAGAAGAGCCAACCTATTGGAGTGGCGGGGTATCTTATACATTTCTGCCGACTAACAGGTTTGAAAAGACTAAGCCAACAGTTATCATTGCTGTTCCTGCTGAACAACTTGCGATTGCCAGGTTTGATGCTGCGTCGGCGGATTTTTGCTTGCGTGCGTTTGTTCCGTATATCGATGAACTGAATTCTGAAATTTTCAATCGTTCCCGTTCAGATAAAGAAAACGGACGATATGAGATTTTCCATCCGGATTCTCGTATTCTTGTACGAAACAGTTCTTTTTGGCGGATGGAGAGTCCATGTTACTATACGCTAATCGGTAGCTGCAATGCCGTTGAAAACAAAGAAGCATTTTCTCCTAAAATGTACTTGCATTTCATGATGTGTGTTCAGTTGCCGCAGGCACACCTGAAAAAAGCCATTCGGATGCTGACGAGAATGCTTCCGTCAGCTGTACTGCGGTTTATCGCAAACTTCGACCGTGAACGATTTGAAGAAAATATGGCAGTTATGGACAAACAACTTGCTATACGTGCATGGCTTCGTGGCAGTGAATATTGTGCTTTTCTTGCGGAAGGAAGCATTCTGCCGCGAGCTGAAGACGGGATCTCTCCGCTTCCCGGTGCTGTTCCGTTTCAAGCCCCCGAAGGAGAGGAAATTGAAGTGGCGGGTGTTCGGGGCATGGGAATTCGGCGTGGGGTTACCGTAATCACCGGTGGCGGATATTCGGGAAAGTCAACGCTTCTTGATGCGATTTCTGCCGGAATCTATCATCATGTCCTCGGAGACGGTCGGGAATTTGTGCTGACGGACGAACAAGCTGTTGTCATTGCTGCCGAGGACGGACGATCTGTCAAACGTGTCAGAATATCACCGTTCATCGGATGGCTTCCGCACGGAAGCACAGACGATTTTTCCACTTCTCATGCTAGCGGTTCCACATCGCAGGCGGCGAATATTATGGAGGCAATAGAGGCGGGAGGGCGACTGCTGTTGATTGATGAGGACCGAAGTGCCACCAATTTTATGATTCGTGACGATAAAATGAAACGCTTAATTGAAAAAGAGCCGATAACACCTTTTACCGACAGGGTCAGGGAACTTTGGGAGAGCTGCGGTGTTTCCACTATTCTTGTTATTGGAGGAAGCGGAGAATATCTGTCTGTGTGTGACAGAGTTTATTTAATGGAGGATTACCGCATTGCCAATGTTACGCAGCGGGCGCACGCGCTTTGCGATGATGAGATATCAGAAAAGAAAGCCGCGCCTGCCTGTTGGCATTTCGAACGGCAAATCTCTTCTGAAGGCTTTTCCTCTTATCCGTCTGATTTTGGGCGAGAACGGCTTGCTGTTTATGACGCAGGATTTATTTATCTCGGTGATGAAAGGCTTGACCTTCGTGCAATTGTTTCCTTGGAAAGCTATGAACAGTGGACAGCAGTGGCGTTGATGCTTCGATATCTTGAAATACATAATGCGGACGAGCAAATCAATCTTGCCGGCAAATGTTCGGCACTCTATGAAAAAATTGAGAGAGAGGGATTGGATACAGTATATTCGGGGATTTTTACAGAAGTCAGCCGTTTTTTGGAACTTCCGAGAATGCAGGATGTATTTGCCTGTGTCTGGCGAATGCGGAAACTGACATTTTTCCGCTTGGATAAAGAGAATCCGGGTACGGAAAATAAAGAATCGATTTCGAGAAATATTACAAATTTGTTACAAAAAAGAGATGATTCTTGACCAAAATATGTGATTTATGATATGCTGACGCTGACAGCGATGGGAAAGAGTTGCGTCCTATCCGGTTGTTATGTGACAAAAACGTTCATGATCTTGCGGCATGATGAATTTCATGCCGCATTTTTTTCCGTTTTATTTGCGTTTTTGTATGATTCTGCCTATGATAATGGCATTTGATGGGAGGTGCTTTTTTGACTGACAAACCCAAAACGGGAAAGGACGCAAAGCCAAAGCTTTCGATGCGCCGTGTCCTTTCCAATAATTTCTTTATGCTAAAGCTGCTTCACAAAGCAAGTCCGGGACGGCTCTTGATTGAGTCCGCTCTTTGGACGGTCGAAGCATTGATTGAATTTTTTTCCTGGGAATATATGCTGCGGATCATTGTCAACGGAATTGAGATGGGAAAAGGCTTTGCTGATTTGTGGCCGTTGATTGCGGGAATGAGCGCCCTTAATATTGTGCTTGTGATTGTTCAGAATATCTGGTATCACATTTATTATGCTCTTTATTATCAGCGAACGACAGCTTATTTTCAGAAGCTGGTTTATCAAAAGGCTGCCCGAATGGAGCTTTCTTCTTATGAAAATCCGGAGTTCTATGACAAGTATATCAAAGCGCTGAATGAAACGGGCGACCGCGCGGATAAGGTGGCAAGTTCTGTTTCCATGATCGTATTTACGACTGTAAGTATGACGGCAAACGGAATTTTACTGTTTTCCATTGAGCCGGTTTTTCTGTTGTTTCTTTTGATTCCGATTGCTTCGGCGATTTTTGTCCGCGCGCAAAAGCAGGCAGGATATAACGAATATCATGAAAAAATCGCCATGGAAAGACGGTGTGACTATACCAAGCGCATTTTTTATCTCGGTGAATACGCAAGTGAGATGCGCCTTACAGGGATGTACCGTGTCATGGCAAAGCGCTTTGGACTTGCTATTAAAGATACGAAAGCTGTCATTAAAAAATACGGTTTCAGGGTCGCCGCATTTGGTTACTTAATTGAAATTATGAATGAAGTGCTGACATTTCTCGGTTCGACGGCTTATGCGGTTTATCGCACACTTGTTATGGGAGATCTTTTATACGGAGACTGCCTTGTTATGATCAATTCTATGACGACACTTACATGGAGAATCCAAACTTCCGCAGAGACGATATTTTCATTCCGTGAGAACGCGCTGTATATCGAAAATTTGCGTTTCTTTCTTGAATATGCGCCGAAGATTGCGGATATTCCTGATGCGAAAATGCCACGCCGTGGCGTGTTGGAGCTACAAAATGTCAGCTTCCGCTATGACGGAGCGGAGAAGGATACTTTGAAAAATATCCACATCCGATGCGGCCCGAATGAAAAAATCGCGCTGGTCGGACATAACGGCGCCGGCAAAAGCACGCTTGTCAAGCTGCTTTTGCGGCTGTATGATCCGACGGAGGGAGAAATTTTACTTGACGGAGAAAATATCCGACATCTTCAGCTGAATGCTTACCGCGATGCGTTTTCCGTTGTATTTCAGGATTTTCATGTTTTCTCTCTGCCTGTGATGGAAAATGTTCTTCTTCGTCCGCGACGTGACGGAAAGGAGGATGCCGCACTTGTTGAAAAGGCACTTCAGAAAAGCGGCGTTTATGACCGTGTTATGAAGATGAATGCGGGACTCGAAACCGTTCTGACACGTGAATTTGACGAACACGGTGTCGTGCTTTCGGGTGGAGAAACACAAAAGATTGCAATCGCTTATACATTTACCAAGGACAATCTGTTTGTGATTCTGGACGAACCGACTTCGGCGCTGGATCCGATTGCGGAGTACGAGATGTATCAAAATATGACCGAAGCATGTGAAAACTGCGGCATGATTTTTATCTCTCACCGCCTCTCTTCCGCAGTAATTGCGAACAGGATTTATCTTTTGGATAACGGCGAGGTAGTCGAGGAAGGCACGCATGATGAACTCATGCGGAAAAACGGGAAATATGCAGAGATGTTTTATATGCAGGCTGAAAATTATGCAGATACGGAGGTGAAGACATGAGTGCGGTTGCGGAAAAAGAAAAGAAAAAGATAAAACTCGGTACGGTTCTGCGCAACAATATTTATCTGTTCCGGATGGCGTGTCGATATGCACCACGGTATGTTTTTCTTTGTATTTTTGAAGGAATTTTCCAAGGGATTACCAATGCGATAGGAATTTATTATACCAAATTTCTGTTTGACCGATTGGAGGAAGGGGCTTCTTTTTCCTCTACGATTGGTATTGTTATTTTTATGACTGCATATTACTTGATTTTCTATTTGTTCCATTATTGGTATTGGCATATCCAAAACAAGCTGGAGAATAAAAATCTACAATATCGGATGCATTCGGAACTGTTTCGCAAAGCGTGTGCTTTGGATCTTTCCCGTTATGATGATCCGGAATTTTACAATGATTTTATTTGGTCTATCCGAGAATCTGACACTCGGGTGGATAAACAGCTTTTGGATATCGGAAAACTTGTCAACCGAGTCGTTGCTTCCGTGCTCGTGACGGGACTTCTGTTCAGCATTCATCCGGTTCTTGCGGCACTCATTCTTGCTTTTACGTTGTTGCGTATTGTGTTTCAGTCAATTTCTGCCAAGCTTGCTTATGAGAAAGATTTGGAAATGAATCCGTTGGATCGAAAAACCGATTATATAAACCGGATGTTTCGGCTTGCGGATTGTGCCAAGGAAATCCGTCTTTCTCATGTAAAGGATTCTCTGCTTGAAGAATATGAAAAAACGATCGAGGAAAAGAAGATCGTTATCAGACGATATGCGAAAAAACAATATGGTTTTGCAACGGCTACATGGGTAGCGATGAATCTGGGAGATGGACTCGTGATGTTGTTCCTGTTGTATCAGCTTCTTGTTACACACACGATAGAACTTGGCAGTTTTGCCGCCGGCGCAAATGCTACATGGCAGCTTTCATGGCTTTTGCGAGATTTGATGGATCGGATTGTCAAATCCAAAGAGCATGCGCTGTATGTTGAAAAGCTGCGTATGTTTCTCTCCTATGAGCCGAAAATTGTGGGAGGCACGGAAATTCCGGAACCGTTTGAATCACTCTCTGTACGAAATATAAGCTTTGCATACGGTGATAAGATCGTTTTGGAGCATGTGAGCTTTGATATCCGAAAGGGCGAAAAAGTTGCCTTTGTAGGCTATAACGGAGCCGGTAAAACAACATTGATTAAGCTTTTGATGCGGCTTTATGATCCGATAGAAGGCGAAATTCTCTATAACGGCAAAAATATCAAACAGTACGATCTTTCTGCTTATCGTGAACATATCGGCGCTGTTTTTCAGGATTATAAAATTTTTGCCGCAACTGTGGCCGAAAATGTCTTGGGAAATGAATATACAGAGGATAAGCAGGATATCGTGCTTACGGCTTTGAAAAAAAGTACGTTTTCCGACAGGCTTGATACTATGGAGAAAGGGATTGATACCGAACTTACCCGTGAGTTCTATCAGGATGGCACAAATCTTTCCGGAGGAGAAGCGCAGAAGGTTGCGATTGCACGCGTGTTTGCGCGCTCCTACGATCTGATTGTCATGGATGAGCCGTCAAGCGCACTTGATCCGATTTCCGAATATAATCTGAATCAGAGCATTCTGCACTCGGCTGAGGATAAGACCGTACTTTTTATTTCACACAGACTTTCAACGACACGGCATGCGGACATGATTTATATGTTTGAAAAGGGAAGAATGATAGAATCCGGAAGTCATGAAAAATTGATGGACAAGAATGGAAAGTATGCATATATGTTTCGTTTGCAGGCGGAAAAATACTGTGTGGATTCCACGACAGAATAAAAAAATAAGACTGAAGGGCGGCATAGACAGCCGCCTTTCCTATTTTATAGGAGTCAATGAGCGGATTTGAAAATAAAAATAAAATCAATATTGACAAATTTTTATTTTTATGATATTCTTCTTTAAAAGAGGTTAGTTGCGACTAACTATTGGCGCTATAATAAAAAAGGAAAGATTTCGGCTCTGATGGAAAGGGGAATATATGAGCGTAGTGATTGTAGGGGGAAATGAACGAATGGAATGGCAATATGAGAATATTTGTAAGAAATATGGATACAAGGCAAAAATTTATACAAAAGAAAATGGATCATTTAAGAAAAAACTGGGATGTCCTGATCTTTTAATTCTTTTTACGAATACGGTGTCCCATAAAATGGTGACCAGCGCTCTTCAGGAGGCGAAAAAAAGCAATATTCCTGTGGTGAGAATTCATACGAGCAGTATGTCTGCACTGCATTCGGTACTGACGGAACAGGCAGGTATTTGTATATAAATTTGTTTCTGTTTGTAGATCGGCAAGATAGAAAAGGAAGATTTGTGGTAATAAAAACGGGAAAATAAAAGAACAAAGCCAGCGCTTTTAAAGCGCTGGCTTTTGTGAATTTTCTTTAAGAGCTTATATGCAATTTGTCCAATCACTTAGTTTTTGGATGTCGGCTTATTGTTGGTATTGTTTCCCGTAGAGCTGTCAGAGCCTTTTTTCTTTTTCATATAAAGAATGATGAAAACGACTGCAGCTATGACAACAAGAGCAATCACAACCCACAGAACAATCATTCCGACATTTGTATCAGATTTTTCTGCCGGAGTTGTGGTTTCTGTCGGAACAGTGGTTTCTCCGCCGGTAGCCGGAATAACTTCTGTTACCGTTGCGCCGCAGACAGAACAGGTTCTTTCTTTGCTTCCGTCACTGGTGGCGGTAGCTTCCTTGGTGATTACCCATTCTCCGAAGGTATGCTCAGCAACATCTGTTTTTTCTCCGCATACCGTGCATTCTTTCCAATGCTCCGTGTCGCTGTGCTTATATTCGCTTCCGTACTGATGTCCGGTTGCCTCGATAACGGTATCTGCCAATGTAATTTCTACCGAGCCGTTTGCATCTTTATAAAGTTTTCCGCAGACAGAACAGGTATAATATTCAATGTTGCCGGCTTCCGTGCAGGTTGCCGCTTTAGCATCGGTTTTTACCATGGAATGCTCATGATCAAGTTTCGGAATCACGGAGCCTTTTCGGATCATGATGCCACAGCCTTTGCAGTAAGTGTCGCCGGTATAGCCTTCAGTTTCTGTTGTTGCTGCTACTGCATTGCGGATTTCCGTTGCGTATGCGTGATTATCAGGATTCAATTCTCCATATCTTTCGTTGCAGACAGAGCATTTTGCCTGATGTGTGCAGGTCGCTTTTCCGCCGGTATGTGCATCTTGTGTTACTTGATAAATTAAGGTATAGGTTTGGGTTTCGTTTTCTTTATCAATGGAAGTAACAGTCAATGTATAAGCTGCCGAATTGCCAGCTCCGGGTGCTGCAACCGAAATATCCGCTTCAGTTCCGATGACTTCGCCTTTGGCATTCTTCCAGCTGAATTTGTAAGTATAGCCGTCCGGTGCAGTGATTCCGGAAGAGATTTCAATGAAGTCTTTTTGGCTGCACGGATAGTTCAATATAGTGTCAACCGGAACAAATTTCGCATAAAGAACAAAGTTTCCGTTTTCATCAGGAATGACATCGTTCTCAAAATCCCATTTGTTTTTGAAGTTGATATCGGTATACCAGCCTTCAACCGTATAGCCAGGTTTGATGGTTCCTGTCGGTGCTGTGATGGTTTCGCCGATAAACTGTTCATAGCCTAAGAATTTAAAGGTATAATAATAGCCTTCTTTGAAGACAACGTTGCGGGTTCTGGCTGGATAAAGCTTGCCATCATCAGTTGCCTTAAATGACCATCCACTCCAATCGATTTTAAACAGAGAAACATCGGCAGTGCCGCTTTCGAAGATGATAACCGCTTGATTCTCATATGGGTTATCCCCAATATTGATTCCTATAACAGAGGTTGGTGCGAAATCATTGGCAACCAACACCGGAAGGAAATTCGGATTGGGAACGCATTGCGCTGTTTCGTCGTCGTAATTTGTGGACATTAAGGTAATGGTCTCTGTTATGGTAGGCGTGCCGCTCAGCTTGAGCTGGACTTGAGGATGAATCATCAATGAACTGGGAATTCCTTCATCTTTCAATACATCACCGTCCCACCAGCATACTTCGTAGTTGCCGGAGATGGTTCCGCCCTGAATATCGATAACAGTTTTATACTCGCTTTGTGATTCCGTATTATAGTAGCCGAAGATGCCGCCTCCATTTCCGGAACACATATTGCCGGAAATGACACCGCCTGTCATAATAAAGGATGCTGAACCGTTATAACCGCCTTCTACATAAACGGCACCCGCGTTGCCGTTATAAGCTATGTTGCCGGAAATCAATCCGCTCTTCATTTCCATGGTGCCTGCCCAAAGGATCGATATCGCACCGCCCCAAACGTCAGCAACATTGTTCTTAATTTCCGTTCCATCCAATTCTACATATCCGTTGTAGACGCAAATAGCAGAAGAACAATATGCGGTATTGCCGGAAATTTCTCCTCCCTGAAGGTAGGCTTTTCCGTTTGTATCTACCAGAATCGCTGCGCCTCCGAAATTAGAATAAGGTGCGCTGTTGTCGGAAATCGATCCGCTTGTCATCGTGAAAGTGCCATTGTTAACGGTAACGCCGGCTCCGATTAGACTATTGGATTCAAAGGTATTACCGGTGATAGAACCTCCGGCGAGGATTCCCTCAGCACCTTCAGTTAAATAGACTGCACTGTATGTACCACCTGTAATAACTGCTCCGTTGCCAATGGTGAGTTTTCCTCCGGATACTTTAATCAAAGCATAGTTGCCAGTAACGTTTTTACCGTCTACTGTGATGTTCGTAAGCAATAAATCGCTTCCGGATGTCAACGAAATCATATTCGCTTTCAAATCTGTGTCTTTAATCAGAGAATACTGTCCGTTTCCATCGATGGTGATCTGCTTATCAATTGTCAGCTTTTCTGTCAATGTGATATTTGTCAGAAGCTTGATGGTCTGACCGGATACTGCGGCATTGATCGCATTCTGCAAGCTTGTGTAGCCCTTGCCGTTTATCTCAGCGATTGCAGTGCTCTCATCGACACCGATAACATAGTTGCCGTCATCGCCGAGAACCGGCTTGTTTCCTTCTGGGCAGAATTCGGATGGAATCGCTGCGGAGAAAGTTCCGCCAGACACTTCAATATATTCGCTTGTAGTAAAGTGATTGGCAATCGGAGTGCCGGAACTTGTAAAGCTGCCGCCCGTAATGGTCAAAATTCCTTGATTGTTTGCGGAAGGTGCCGCCGAAGAAGCGCCATTGAGTACGCAGTTAGCAGCGCTGCATTCGAACGTTCCGTCTGTAATGGTGGCTTTATTCCAGTTCAGAATTGCTGCCTGTGTCGTGTTGGTATAAGTACCGCCGTTGATTTCAAGAATCGCACCATCGTCATTCTTTACGGTATTCAGTCCGCCGATAAACGAACCGTTATTAATAATAAGAGAAGGATTTGCCGCGTTGGTACCTGCAATATATCCGCTTCTTGGATTGCCGCTTCCATAGCTGTAATATCCGTTTTCAATCATGCTGCTGAAGCTGCCGGTGTTTTTCACCGTAACACCTTCGTTGATTGTCATCGTACCATGATTGCAGATGGTATACCAGCTGTTTCCGCCGCTCACGTCAGCACTTGATCCGGTTTCGGAAGTACGATCATAAGTGCCGCCGTTCAGGATGACGGTTCCTTCGTTGAAAATCGCAGCTCTTCCGTTGGACTTGTTATCTACTGTACCGTTGCCGGTTACCGTCAGGGTAGCACCGATCTTGACCGAGATCGTATCGCTTGATACGTTGGTGAGGGTACAGCCATTCAGGTTGAGAGTGATGTTACCACTTGAAACGATGACATCTTCAGTAGTATTGGAAAGTAAAGTTACTTCTCCCGTGCTGATGGCATCAATCGCTGCCTGAAGGCTTGTATAACCAACGCCATTTGCTTCGGCAATGGCGGTTTCCTCATCGATATCAACGGAATAATTTCCGCTTCCGTCATCGACGAGTTTGTTGCCTTCTGCGACATATTTGCTTACGTCGGACGTGAATGAACCGCCCGTAATGTTGATACCGGTATTGCCTTCCGTATCAAGGTTGTATGTACTGATCGTACCGTTGATGGTACCGGACTTGATGACAAGAGGTGCTTTTTCCGTAATGTCGGCTTTTCCGGTCGTGCTGCCATCGCTGCCGTATTCAACAGTACCCTCAATGGTACCGGTCGTATCTACCGTTACGCTGACACCGTCTCCATAGCCATTATTCGGCCAATAGTAAACGTCAAAAGCGACTTGCCCGTTGGCAGCATAAATGCTGGTGTCACCTGTTATCAGAACATCGCCGAAGTTGTTGCTGGCAACATACTGACACTGAGGAGCCTCACGTGCATCCAGTTCCATATCCAGCAAAGTCAGATCAGAATAATTCTGAATCATAATTTTGAGATCTTTGTAATCGCTGGCTTTGAGAGTGCCGTTTTTCATCGTTACGGTAGAATCTCTCAAAAGCTGGAAGCCGTTGGTCTCCGTGCCTGTAGAACCTACGGTAGGTTCACCCACGGTATAGGTGTGTCCGTCAAAATCAAAAATGATATTTTGACCGGCCGAGACTTTAACACCGCCGCCTGTTACACTTTTTAAAAGTGTAATGGTTGTCTCTGTGCCATCGGTGGGTACTGCCGCCACAGCATCACCCAAGGTGGCGTATTCTGTCTCGCCGATTTTTGCCACTGCGCTTGAATCGCCGTTTGCCGCCAGCATTACAGCGGACAATCCTGCTACCATGGCCAATGCGAGCAGAATTACGAATAATCGTTTTTTCATAGAATTGCTCCCTTCTTTTTTTGCTTTGAGAAGTCATCCCTCAGTTTTGTATGTAACCTCAAAGCGAATATTTTAAAACGATTTCGAGGGTCAAAAATAAAAATGTTATACCTAATAAGTATTATATAATAAATTTCCATATAAGTCAAGGTAATTTATACTTTTTTCATGATTTTTAAAATCTTCTTTTGCCAGACAACAACGATAAAACTATTTATAAATGGGTGGCCGAAAATCAACTTCAAAGTAATGTTCGAAAAAACATATTTGTTTTAATAAAATCTATTTTATCACCAACCTGTACAGCTTCTATTTTAAATCCAGTATTTATATTTGGTAAAAAACTTGAAAAATGTATATCAGTATTATTAAATAAAATTTTTGTACCGTCTGGGATATCCCAATGACTACGCCAATCATATAATACACTATTATTTATACTTTTTATTTC
>OODJ01000311.1_pt1 | contig 54589 bp, 60 predicted proteins | sample 1671611 | NCBI WGS metagenome assembly OODJ01 (sample SAMN06348174, study PRJEB24527) | human gut metagenome | biome: human gut; feature: ankylosing spondylitis patient; material: feces | host: Homo sapiens | place: China | collected 2015-10 | reverse complement strand
CTTTTACCGTACCATCGGCATCGGCGTCAAGGACAAGAAAGCTCTTTCCAACTCCACCCGTCTGTTCGTGGACTATGTGCGGACGTGGGTGGCGGAAAACGGGAATACATAAACGTTCAACTTCCGCTAAAAAAGCATGAGAACACGTCATGTAATACAGACAAGAACGCAGTTCCCATACGGCTTTGCGGGAACGAACAAACGACGCCACAAAAATGTATCCTTCCGCGAAACAAATACCCTCTTGCAAAACGGCGGGGTGTTCATCATAATAGCACCCGTAGCCCCCGAAAAGTGAATAGGCTTACCGGTCTGAAACGCTGCGGCGTTTCGGTGAAAGTTGGAATGTGGGTCAAAGTCCCCGCGAACAGGTCACTGTGAGGCTCCTCTGAGGCAGGAGATAAGTCAGGTCGCGCCGGTAAGCGTCACAATGCACACGCCTGAAACCGAGCTGCATGAACGGGGGCTTCGCGCCCGTTTACACGAGAGGAGCGTCGGCATTTGCCGGCGCTTTTTGCATGAAGTCAGGGCACCTATGGGGGACGGAAAGGTGCTTGAAAAAATGGGAGAACGCAAGAAATACGTCCGAAGGGACGCCACGGTGGAACGGCTATCCGCTATCTTTTTAGAGGATATGGTTGGGAGCGTAAAGCCCTCCACGCTGGCGTGCTACCGCCGCAACATCCAATGCCACATCCTGCCGGCGCTGGGCGAGTGCGTGGCAGCGGAACTGACGGCGGCGGAGATCAACGACTACATCCAGCAGTTACAGGAGGACTATTCGCCCAAGCTGGTGCGAGAAATCGGTGGTCTGCTGCTGCGGATCGTGGGCATGGCCGGTGTGGGCTACGGCGAGGATGTGACGCTGCCGAAGGTGCGGCAGAAGGCCGTGGAGGTGTTCACCGAGCCGGAACTGAAGCAGATGGGGCAGGTCATCCTGCGCCGCCCAGACAGGACGGGACTGGGGGTGCTGCTGACAGCCTACACCGGGTTGCGGCTGGGAGAGCTGTGCGGCCTGCAATGGCAGGACGTGGACGTCGGCGCGGGACTGCTGCACATCCAGCGGACGGTGGAGCGCATCGCGCAGATAGGCGGCGGGACATGCCTGACGGTGCAGCCACCGAAAACGGAAAATTCCGAACGCTGGATACCCATTCCGAAAGAGATGCTGCGGATGCTGAAGCCAGAGACAAAGCAGCCGGACAGCTACCTGCTGACCGGCGGGGAGATCGTCCCTGACCCGCGGGCGATGCAATACCGCTATAAGGTGTTGTTGGAGCGCTGCGGTGTGCGGTATCGGAATTTCCATTGCCTGCGGCACAGCTACGCCACGCGGTGTGTGGAGCGGGGGGTGGACGTGAAAAGCGTCAGCGAACTGCTGGGCCACGCCGATGTCCGCACCACGCTTCGGCTATACGTCCACTCGTCTATGGACTATAAGCGCAGGGCCGTGGAGGGGATAGGATTTTTGAAAGGAATAATGTAAAAAAGGACGCCGAAAGGCGTCCTTCAAAAGGAGATTTTCGCAAAGTAACATACTTTGCGAAAAAGCGCGGGACGCCTTGTGCTGCAAGGCATTCCGGATTTATGCCAGAAAAAAGTCGAAAATTAGAACTCGTTGTTGACACGAAAAAACGGCTGGTATATACTGTTATTCGGATGAAGTTGGAAAGTTTTCACAAAGTATGTTACTTTGCGAAAGAAATCGAGGCTGAAAACTGAATAAAAGGTCTTGCGAAGTCGTGTGGCTGTCACTGTAAAGACGGTATATCATTACCGTCAGGCGGCAGTTTTGAAGGAATGGGGTGATGCCCCCTGCGGACGGCGCTGTTGACGTAAGGAATGGACCAAAGCGGCAGAAATGCCGTGTGGCGAATAGCAGCCATTGGAGCGAACGCTCTGAGAAGGTAGGTTCAGGTACGAGAAGGGCAAAAGCCCTTCGTGACGTTAGGGCAGAAGAATTGCACGATGGAGGATCAGTGTTGGACAGCGGGCGATTTCTCCCTGACGGCATAGGCGGGAGGGCGCGCTGGCGAGATTCGTCAGCGCATTTTCATTTCTGCCAGATCACCGCTGGTTTTCTTTGGAAAACCGGCGTTTTTTTGTAAGGGAGGATCACGTCTATGTCCAACAGGAATCCCCGCGAGAGATTTGACTACAAGAGTTGGTTTGATCGTAATGTGGCCAAGCGTACCGTGGCGGCGCTGGAAGCGCGGGACGCGGAGTTTGCCGAAAAGCACGCGGATACGCCGCTGGCGCATTTGGCGCAATACGTCGGCAATCGTGCTGAACTGCTGCGGCACACGCCCAGTCCCTGCGAGATAGACGGCGGCACGTTTATCGAGGAGCGCTTCGGCGGTTGGGCCGCAGTATTGGAGATGGCACGTCTGCGGCCACCGGCGAAAGAGCCCAAGTTGAAAGACACCGCACGCTACAAGCGGGAAAAAGCCGTGCAGGAGCCGCTGTTCTACGAGGAATCCGAGCGCAAGAAGAAGGCGAAACTTGTCAACCCGCTGCAGTACGAGATGTCAATCGCCGCCGAAGATTTGAGCGGATACATCCCCGAGTTCGCCTGGGAGATGGCACCAGCCACCGACAAGCAGAAGGCGGCGCTCGAGAAGTACGGTATCGACGCTTCAGAGATCTCCAACGCCGGTAAAGCAAGCAAGTTGCTCGACCGAGTGAAGAAGCGCCGCGACAGCGGGCTCAGCTCGCCCAAGCAGATCCGCCTGCTCGAGCGCCGCGGCTTCCAGCATGTCGGCACATGGTCTCTGGAAGCCGCGAGCTCGATGATCTCGCGAATCAGCGCGAGCGGCTGGCGCATCCCGAGTGGCGTGAACCCTGCGACGTACGTACCGAATGAAAGGAATGAATAAGATGGCAATTGAATTACCAAAGGATGCGAGCGGGGCATGTATCCGTCTCAACACGACCACAATGTACCGCGAGGACGGCACGCAATTCCATGTGTCTGATCTCTTTTTCGAGGCGAAACCGTACAAATGGTTCGCGCGAAATGGGAGCGAATGCATCGAGGTCGGCAAGCTGTATCTCGAGGTCAAGAAAGAAGACAGTCTTAGTCAACTGGCAGACGATTTGGAAAGGATTGCAGACCATCCGGGAGAAGTCGTCTGCGCGTATTTCAATCGCGAAAGAGGTGATTGCGAAGGCTGCAAATTCGAGAACTGCACCTGCCCTTGCACCTATGCCTTCTTGAAAGACGTCGTGGAGCGCATTCGCAACCTGGATGGTGATGGCAAATGAGTGTAGAGCTACCAAAAGATGCAGAAGGGCGCGAGATACCGCTTGATACCGAGGTGCTGTATGACGAGTGCGGAACAAAGGTGAGCGTGAAGGAGTTTCTATTCAGAACGTTGGTGGAGAGTCAGAAAAACAGCTGGACGATTAAAGCCCAGTACGAAGGCAACTTTTACTACAACAGCTTCAAGCCGAAGAACATGCACCTCACTCTGCCAGACACATGGGAGAAGCTGGAGGAGGACTTGGGAAGAGCGGCAGAACGCGATGTTGTTCCGACGGGCTGCCGATACTTCAACGCCACCAACAAATGCAACGGTTGTCCGCTTTATGGCAGCGTTAACTGTGATGTGCATAGAGACGAGCGTGCATTTGAGAACATTATCGACCGTATCCGCAAGCTGAGGGGTGAGGGCGAATGAACATGACGCCATGCTGGATTTCCGAAATGCCCGGAGAAAAGACGAAAGCGCTGCTTATGGGTTTCTACCAAAAAGCGTGGACGCATGATGCATCGCCCCTAATCGGAGGGTTTCCCGCCGGGCAAATCGCGTACCCGGTCGCGGTCGTGCTGCTCGAATCGGGCAACATTGTGACCGTAAACGCTGAATGCGTGACTATCGACTCGCCCGCAGAACTGTTTGAGCAGTACGCATGGATGGATGGTGAGGCCTGATGGACAAAATCAAGCTGAAACCCTGTCCGTTTTGCGGCTCTACTGACCCGTTTATATTCACCTGCTCAACATGTGGCAGCGATGAGAAAAGATTCGGCTTCTATTGCTGGAACTGCAAGACAAAAGGGCCGCAGGCACCAAGCGAAGAGCTGGCGACAAAAGCGTGGAACAGGAGGGTGCAATGATTACCGATGAGAAGCGGCGCGAGGTAGCGAATAAGCTGCGCGAGCAGGCAGAAAGTAGTTGCTTCACGCTGATGCAGTGGTGGGATCATTTACAGCTCACAGTAATGGGCAAGGTATATCTCACGGCTCCTGAGAAGGTCTACCTTGCCATCGCCGACTTAATCGACCGTCCGATGTGCCACGACCTTGTCGAGCACAAACAAGACCCGTTCATCCCAGGCAAGCGGATGGTCGACGGCTACTTCCACTGCTCCGACTGCGGATGGGACGGACGGCTCTGGGAGCATATCGGCTTCGGGGACATGCTGGCCTACGAACCGATTCATTGCCCGAAATGCGGGGAGGAGATCAAGCGATGACCACCGAAGAGCTAGACGAGATCGTGTCGAGACTGAGGCGCACCTCCAACGACTCTCTCGGCGGTGAGAGCCTGCAAAAGGCACTCGCTAGGATCACCAAGGCTCCGGCAACGGACTGGCGCACCGTGATGCGCCGGATAGCGGAGCTTATCGACCGTGGCGTCTGCCATAACGGCTACAACAAAAACGTGCAGGACGCCTGCGATAACGGCTTCGAGTGCTCGGTCTGCGGCTGCAAGGTCGAGGACGAGGAGCATTACCACGTGAGCGGTACGTGGAACTTCTGCCCCAAGTGCGGCAAGAGAGTGTGGTCGAAAAATGAGTGACGTCTACAAGCTGACGCAGAAAAGCGTCTGGACAAACAATATCGGCAGACACACCACTTGGTATCTGCTGGATGAGCACAAGATGGGCTACTACATCGACTACATCGAGTGGACGGTGCAGCGAGACTGGGGGTTTCTCAGGCTGGATTCCGAGTGCATGGCCTTCCGCTACAACGGTAAGAAGGGCTGCGTGACCAGCTGGAGCGAAGTCGATACCGTTCTCGGCATGGAACCGCAGGAGGCATTCGAGACCATCTGCGAGCATCTCGGGATTAAGGTGAGATACCTCTAGCTGAAAAGGCCAGAACAATTATTTCCCCCAATAGAAAGGAATCTAACAAATGAATATCACCAAGCGAAGGGTCGCGTTCGTCGCGGCCCTCGTCGTATCCGTCCTCGCTATCGTCACGGTGTGCGGTCTGGCTGGCTGCTCATCGTGCAGCCGTTCGGTCAAGAGCATGAGCAGCGATTTCAGCGGTGGAATCAACCGTACCGTCACGCTCTACGACAACACGGGAAAGGAGATCAAGAGCTGGCACGGCAAGTTCGACATTGAATCGAACGACCAGGAGATTTTCTTTGACGATGCCCAAGGCAAGCGCGTGATTATCCAAGGCGGCATTGTCGTAAGTGAGGAAGATTAAATGAAGTTCTCATCCAACATTCAGGTAATCCAAGCCCAGTTTGACGGCCCCGAGCTGAAACCAATCTACGCCCATGGCGTTGAGGATGCCGGATGCGACCTCAAGGCGAACATCCCCAACCCAATCACCATCGAGCCTTGGAAATCGGTTTGGGTCGGCACGGGAGTGCATCTGGCGATGCCGGAGGGCATGTTCGCGCTCCAGGCACCGCGCTCGGGGCTCAGTTGCAACCACGGCATAACGCTCGCAAACGCACCCGGCATCATCGACCCCGGCTATCGCGGTGAGATTCGCTGCAAGCTGGTGAATCTGAGCGATGTGCCGTACACGGTCTATCCGCTGGAGCGCATCGCCCAGCTGGTGTTTCTGCCGTTCGTCAACGCCGTTTTCACTGAGGTGGACAGCCTGCCGGAAAGCTCGCGCGGCGAGGACGGTTACGGCAGTACGGGGGCGATGTGATGGCAGATCAGACGGGAAAGCGCTGCGCTACGTGCAAATTCGCCAAGAACCCGCACACGACCAAGAGCACCGTGGTCGAGGTCAAGTACCTGACGTGCTGGCACAACCTGCCGCACGAGTGCCAGCCGTGGAACAGGTGCAATTTCTGGGAGCCGAAGGAGACCGAGCGATGAGCGATCATCCCGAGATTATCGAGCCAATCAAGAAGATGTTCGACGAAATGCGAGATGCGACAGACAAGGCCACAAACGATGACAAAGAGCCGTTCATCCCACTCGGCCAAGTTGACGAATTCGCCAATCAGATAGTTGGCATCCACGACTTATCCGTTAAACGTGCCAACGCCGTCCGTGCTATCGGTTTCCTAGAAGGTTTCGGTGCGATGCTGTGGAATTTCGTCGGCCCTAACCTAGCGGACGAAGAAGTAGCGGAGTTCGAGAAGCGCGTCTCCGACATTGCCGCGTATATCGGCCTGCCGCCACGGGAGGACCGCTGATGTGTCAAGTGATGGGAGTCGACATGACTGAGAAAGAGGTAACGCTGACGAGGGATGCCGGGTGTCCCGAGCACTACAGGGGCGATGGATACATCACGTGCTCCCGTGCCATGAAGTCGGCGCTCGCCATGTGGCCTGCCGCCATGGCACTGTGCAGCACGATGTCCATCTGGTGGTGGTGCTGCGCCTTCAAGTACCTATGGAGGTGCGCGGTCAAGGGTGCGACGCTCAAGGACATCGACAAGGCAATCGACTGCCTGCGCAAGCTGCGCAAGGAGATCGAACCGTGCGTGAAGTCGCAGATGAAGGCCGACCGCATTGTCACCGGCAGTCAAGCAGCCGAACCAAAGCAGGATATAACGCTCGAAGAACGAATGTAAAACCAAAGAGAGGGAAAGGACAAGACAGATGGCAGGACATGAGACCGTGCGCTCGACCGACCTGAGCGCACTCCAGGGCATCTTCTTCGAGGAGCTGGACAACCTGATGTCGCTCGACATCAGCGGCGATGACGAGGCGATCGAGCGCGAGATCAACCGCGCGAAGGCAGTCTCAGATGTGGGGGCACGCGCCATCGAGAACGCGAATACCGCCGTGGGCATCATCCGCGCGCGCTCCGAGATGGCCGGCGCGAAGCTCGCGAGCGTCCCCGCGATGCTGAAGGCGTAGAAGCGATGAGCAGGGTCATGGCGAAGGCGGAACACGGGTGGCTTCTCGACATGGCCCCGCGATTCCGCTCATGGGACGATCTTCTCGCCTCATTCGAGTGCGCTTTCGGCTACCAGCCGAAGCGCCAGACCGCGCAGAGCTACATCTCGAGGCACGGCGTGAAGCTGATGAGCACCACCGTCCGATGGCTGGAGCATCCGGAGTTTGATGAGTTCCTGCGGGAATTCGTCCCCGGTCACAGCCAGGGAGAGATCATCGAGGAGTTCGATAAAAGGTTCGATATAAGGTTGAGGGTTTCGCAGCTCAAAGACCGCGAGTCGACGTTGGGCCTGAAGCAGGGCACGTTCGGCGGCAGGTTCGCGCCGGGTACCGTCCCGCCCAACAAGGGCAAGAAGCTGACCGACTACGTCAAGGACGAGCGGAAGCTGGCGAACATCAGGCGCTGCCAGTTCAAGAAGGGCGAGGAAGTCCACAACGAGTGCCCCATCGGAACGGAGCGCGTGAGCAGGGACGGCTATGTCGAGGTCAAGGTGCCCAAGGAGGATGCGGACGACCGCCCCCACGGATGGTGGAAGCCGAAGCACCGGCTCATCTGGGAGCAGGTCAACGGCCGAAAGCTCCAGAAGGGCGAGAGCGTGATGTTCGGCGACCGCGACATGACGAACTTCGACCCCGAGAACCTCGTGATGGTCACGCAGGTGCAGCGGCTTTTCATCAACAGGCACAATATTCCCTACCACGATGCCGAGTCGCTGCGCACCGCCGTTTCCATGGCGAAGCTGAACGAGGCCATCGTGACCGCCGAGCTGAGGCCGCGCAAGTGCCCGTGCTGCGGAAAGACATACAAACCGCAGTACAAGGCGCAGCGCACCTGCCGCGAGTGCCTGGACTCGGGGCGCAAGGCCAAACGCAGTTACGGTTTCGTCGCGTGCGCCAAATGCGGCGCGACATTCGAGAAGTTGAGCGCACGGGGGAAGTACTGTCCAAAGTGTCGCAAGAGGAACTACAGGAAGGAGAGATAGAAATGGAAGACCACAGCGACCTTCTGGACGCGCTCTCGGCGATCGACCCGTCCACACTCAGCTACCAGGAATGGCTTGACGTCGGCATGGCGCTCCACGAGAGCGAGCTCCCACTCGATGCGTGGGACGAGTGGAGCCGCAGGGACGCCGGCAGGTACCACGAGGGCGAGTGCGAGCGCAAATGGCGCGGATTCGGCTCGGGGCAGACCAGGGTGAAGTCGGGCACGCTCGCCAAGATGGCGACCGAGCGCGGATGGGTCCCCCCGCGTGCTTCCCAGGGGATGGGCGAGGCGCTGTCGTGGGACGGCGAGATCTCGACCGCGCTCATCGACCCTTCATGGGTCGAGCCGGTCGAGCTGCCCGAGACCGACAAAACGGGTCCCGAGGAGCTCGTCGAGTACCTCGGCCGCCTGTTCGACGAGGACGATGTGGTCGGCTACGTGTGCGAGAGCTGGGACCGCGAGGGCAAGTGGCTCCCCAAGTCCAAGGGCTGCTACTCGCGCACCGCCGGCGAGCTGATGCGCGAGCTGAAGAAGTACGGCTCCATCGAGCAGGCGCTGGGCGCCTACGACGACCGCGCCGGCGCATGGATCCGAATCAACCCGCTCGATGGCAAGGGCGTGGGCAACGCAAACGTCGCGGAATTCAAGTACGCGCTGGTCGAATCCGACACGCTGCCAAAGAAGAAGCAGCTGGCGCTCGTGCAGGAGCTGCAGCTGCCGTGCGCCGCCATCGTCGACTCGGGAAAAAAGAGCCTGCACGCCGTGGTGAAGGTCGACGCGCGGGATTACAACGAGTACCGCGACCGCGTCATGCGCCTGTACGACGTGTGCCGCAAGAACGGACTCGACCCCGACACCCAAAATAAGAACCCGAGCCGCCTGTCGAGGATGCCCGGTGCCATGCGCTCGGGCGAGCGGCAGCGCCTTGTGAGCGGTCCGTGCGGAAAGGCATCGTGGTCCGAGTGGTGGGACTGGATGCAGGAGATGACCGACGACCTGCCCGACCCCGAGAACTTGGCATCCGAATGGGATGATATGCCCGAGCTCGCGCCGCCGCTCATCGACGGGGTTCTCAGGCAGGGCCACAAGATGCTGCTCGCGGGGCCGTCCAAGGCGGGCAAGTCGTTCGCGCTCATCGAGCTGTGCGTGTCGATCGCCGAGGGCAAGCCGTGGTTCGGGTGGGGGTGCGCGCAGGGAAGGGTGCTCTACGTCAACTTGGAGCTGGATTCCGCGAGCTGCCTGCACCGCTTCAAGGACGTGTACAGGGCGCTCGGCTACGCGCCCGAGAACGTGGAGAACATCGACATCTGGAACCTGCGAGGACGCTCCGTGCCGATGGACAGGCTGGCACCGTCGCTCATCCGCCGTGCGCTCAAGACACGCCCCATCGCGGTTGTAATCGACCCGATCTACAAGGTCATCACGGGGGACGAGAACAGCGCCGACCAGATGGCGGCGTTCTGCAACCAGTTCGACAAGGTCGCCCAGCAGGTCGGCTGCGCCGTCATCTACTGCCACCACCATTCCAAGGGCCTGCAGGGACAGAAGCGCTCCATGGACCGCGCTTCGGGCTCGGGCGTTTTCGCGCGAGACCCGGACGCGCTGCTGGACATGACCGCACTTGAGCTGACCGAGGAGTGCACCAAGGCGCACTACGACTGGCGCAGGCAGCACGCGATCTGGGCCGCTTTCGACAGGTTTTTGCCGGAATGGCGCTCCGATGAGAAGTTCGTCGGCATCGATTCCGCCGATGACCTCCAGAAGTGGGCGAACGAGCCGGCAAACGGCGCGCCCATCGAGTTGCGCCGCGAACTGGAATCCATCCACGAGGGCTTGCAGGAATCGTCGCGCGGATGGGCTGCGTGGCGCATCGAGGGCACCCTGCGCGAGTTCCGCAGCTTCAAGCCGAAGAACCTGTGGTTCGAGTACCCGGTGCACCTGCCCGATGAGACGGGTGCCCTGGCGGACCTGAAATGCGAGGGCGAATACGACCCGAGGGCTAGCCGCTCCAAGGGAAGGGAAGCATCCCAGAAGGCCTTCAAATCGGAACAGCAGCAGAAGGTAAACCTGATCCGCGAGGCCATTGAGCAGTGCGCCGAGGACGGGGTTGAGCCGACAAGGGTCAACGTGCTCGAGCGCATCGGCGAGGTCGAGTTCAGGGGCAAGCCCTTTGACATGAGGGCACTGAAATACGCAACTGGAAACAACGCAAAATGGAGTCCGTTCCGAGTAAAGGAAGGCACTGATTTGCTCTATGACAAGAACAATCAGGCGCTTGATTTCGACGGCGAAATCGACCTTTCTGACTAGGTTCTGATTTATATAACCTACGGGGTACAAACCCTAGGTATTACAGGTTTGTATGGGTACAAAAACAGGGGTACAAACCTATTACTACGTAATAGGGGTTTGTACCCTACACCCAAGGGTGAGTACAGACACGTGCGTGCGGGCTAAAGCCGCGCCCGCACTCGTACGCGGGTGGCTAACGGTCTGTACACACCCCCGCGGTGTAAACGGGAATTCCGCGTTTCGCCGCTTTTCAAAATTTTCGACAACTGAATCAAACGAGAGGGGTTCGTTATGAAATTCGACCCATGGACATTCGTCGGCTATCTGGTCGCGCTGGCGCTGGTCGCGCTCGGGCTGCTGCTCATCCTGTGGGGCTGCCTCGCCGTGATCGCGCAAATCAGGGGGCTCTGCTGATGGCGGGGGAGTGGTCGGCGTTTCTCGCCATGGCCGTGCCCACCGTCACGCACAACGACCTCATCCCGTTCAGGCGCAAGGGCAAGCTCGGCATCCGCAAATCAGACGAGCTGAAGGAGGCCGAGGACAGGATCATCGCCCGCATCATCGCCAAGGGCGTGCCGGACAAGCCGCTCGGCGGTGCGCTGAGACTGCACGTGACATGGTGCTTCCACGTGACCAGCAACCACCGACAGGGCGAGCCGCACACCGTGAAGCCCGACACCAGCAACCTGCTGAAGACGCTCGAGGACTGCCTGACCAGATGCGGGGTGATCAGGGACGACTCGCTCATCTGCTCGCACGATCTGACCAAGGGATGGTCGGACCCGCAGGGAATCTACGTCCGCGTCGAGTGCATCGGTCTCGATTCGGGGGACGGCACCGCGACCATGGGCACGGACAGATGAGAGGGAAGGGACACATGCAATGGGAGGAAATAGCGCGGGCCGCGTGCAGACGCGCAGGTTCCACAGGCTCAAGGCGGAGTTCTTCGCCAAATGCCGGGCCGAGCGCCCGGTGTGCTGGCTGTGCGGTCAGCCCATCGACTACTCGGCGGACCCCGGCACGACCGCCGACTCGCTGACGCTGGACCACCGCGTGCCCGTGAGCAAGCGGCCTGACCTGCAGGAGGATCCGGCGAACTTCGAGCCGGCGCACTTCGCGTGCAACTCGAGGCGGGGCAACGGCGAGCCGCCCGTGAGCCTGGGAGTGCTGAGCCGCAAGTGGACAGCGGACTGAGGGGGAGGGGCGGTAGGCGATCTGCCTGCGGGTTTGGCGGACTACCATCCGCGTGTGCCTTCTTCCTCTCTCCCCGACATTCCGATTTGGAATAACCGCAGGTAGAGGGGTGTTTTTGATTGATGTTCGGGGAAGATGCCCCGAAAAGCCGGCGGACGAGGTGATTTTGGATGAAGTTGGATGAACTTAAGGGCTTCTCAGAGACGTTTGAAGATGCCGTTTTGCACGCCGACTGGCTGAGAGACCAGTACGGCAATATCGCACCGAAATTCGTGGCTACAGTCCGTCTGGGGCGGTCTTTAGCGAAGAAACTCGATAAGCTTGAGCAGCACGACTGGATAAACGCCGCCGACAAGCCCGACACGACCACCGTGAGCCAGTACCTGAAAGTCCTGGACGCGCTGAAGCTCAACCCGAGCTGCGACAAGTCCATCAAGGCCGAGCCGCAGAGGAAGAAGACGAGCTCGCTTGCCGCATTCACCTCTGGATTCAAGGTCGTGAACGGCTGATGGGCGCACTCCACGCCAAAGTGGAAGAGAAGGGTTACGCCGAGCCGCGAATCTGGACGAAGCCGCTGCGCGAGCTCACGCCCGAGACCTCGCTCGGCTTCGAGGTCATCGACTACGCCCGCGAGGTGCTCCACGTGGAGCTGCGACCTTGGCAGAAGTGGCTGCTCATCCACGCGCTCGAGCTGAACGAGGACGGCAGCTACCGATTCAAGAAGGTCATCGTCCTCGTCGCCCGACAGAACGGCAAGACGATGCTCGCGAGCGTGCTTTCCAGCTGGTGGCTGTTCGTCGACTCGCAGCGCCATCCCGAGCGCGTGCCTCCCGTTAAGTTTAAGATCGTCGGCACCGCCCAGAACCTCGACATCGCGCGTGAGCCCTGGTCGCAGGTTCGCCTATGGTGCAACCCGGAGCCGCCGAGCGAGGCCGAATCGGAAGTCGCGATAGCCGATTTGCAGGATGCGACCAACAAGGTCTCGGACACCAACGGCAAGGAGTACATTCAGGCGGCATCGCTGGCGCACTACGAGATTCGCGCCGCCAAGAACGCCCGCGGCAAGCCCGCCGCCCGCGTCCTCATGGACGAGCTGCGCGAGCAGGAAAACTGGGTCGCATGGAACGCCACCTCACAGACCACGAAATCCTTTTGGAGCGGTCAGCTCTGGGGAATCTCCAACGCCGGCGATGCGAAGTCGGTCGTTCTCGCCGCTCAGCGCAAGGCCGCACTCAAGGTGGTCGCCAGCTGGGAGAAGCTTGTCGAGAAGCGCGGGATGGACCCGTTCGAGTGGGCAGACAAGCACGACAACGCGATAGGCATCTTCGAGTGGTCGGGCCGTGACGGCTGCGAGCTTGACAGCGACGAGGACCTCCTGCAGGCGAACCCCTCGTGCGGCTACGGCGGCATGACGCTCAAGTCCCTAAAGTCCGACATCGACGGCATGACCGAGGCGTCCTACCGTACCGAGGTCCTGTGCCAGTGGGTCACGGCCGACGTGGACCCTTACGTGGATGTCGAGACGTGGGAATCGCTCACCGACAACGACAGCCGAATTCCCGAGGACGAGCGCGTGGTGCTCGCCATCGACACCAGCGAGGACCGCAAGACGACCTACATCGCGGTCGCTGGAGCGAGGGGCGACGGCCTTGATCATGTCGAGGTCATCGCTCGCCGAGACGGCAACCTGTGGGTGTCGAAATACCTCAAGTCCGTGCAGAAGGCATGGGGCATCGACGAGGTCGCCCTGCAGTCGAAGGGATGCCCTGCGGGGGACTTCCGCGACATGCTTGAGGAAGAAGGATGGACGGTCCATGCCATCGAGGGCAGCAAGCTCGGCTCCGTAGCAGGCAGCTTCAAGGATGCAGTACTCGACGGGACCATCCGCCACACCGACCAGCCGGTTCTCACGCAGCAGCTCAAGTGCGCCGTGACGCGAAAGCTCGGCGAGGTCGATGTCTGGACGCGCAGGGCATCGCAGGGTCAGATCTCGGCGGTGGTCGCCGCGAGCGAGGCGCTCTGGGCGTTGCGCAACTGTGAACGACCGGAGCCCAAGGCCAAGCCTTCGCCCTATCCGCTGACGATTATCTAGGAGCTGACACATGCGATTTTCCGACCGCATCAAGGCGGCTTACGATGGCTTCACGGGCAAATCCGAGACTGCCGAGAATGCCGCCAAGCAGTCCGAGACCACCGCGCAGCACGCTGTTCCGTATGCGCCGATGGTTTCCCCCGGTCTCGCCGAGGACATCGCATTCGGCGATTACGACCGCCGCGACCTGTGGGCCGCCGAGTACAGCGTGCGCATGGTGGTCGATTTCGTGGCGAGCAAGATCGCGGCGCTGCCCTTCCATGCGTACCGCGTGAAGCCGAACGGCGACCGCGAGGAGGCTCCGAACTCCGAAATCGGCAAGCTCATCGCGGACCCCAGCTACGTTGCGAACGAGACCCGTTACCGTCTCATCCACTCGCTGGTGGTCGACATGATGCTCAACGACCAGTGGCTGATGCTGCTCACGATGGACAACGACTACGACTACCGTCTTCGCCGTATCCCGTACGGCACTTATTCCGTGCAATATAACGCGCTCGCGGAGCCGACGGGAGTCCAGATCACGCTGCCCAAGGGTCAGGTCAACTACGAGCTGCCGAACAAGAACGTCCTGCTGTCACTCGGCTACCCCGGCGCGGTCGGCAACCCCAAGCCCATGTCCGGCGCTTTGGGGCCGCTTCTCACCGAGGCTCGCGAGCTGGCGAGCTATCGCCGCTTCATCGCCCAGAACGGCGGTCGCATCCCCGCCTACGTCAAGCGACCCGCCGGTATGCCGTGGGCGAGCGAGAATGCGCGGAATGACTTCATCCAGGGCATGCGCGCCTACCGCAAGGGCGGTGGCAAGGACGGCGGCTGGCCCCTGCTCGAGGACGGCATGGAGATCGTCACGGTCGATGCATTCAAGCCCGTCGACATGGCCGACCTCGATGCACGCGACCGTATCGGCATCGCCGTGTGCAACGCCTATCACATCTCGCCTGAAAACGTCGGCATCCGCACAGGCAACAAGTCGAGCGTGGAAGCCTACAAGGACAAGCTGTGGAATGTCGAGCTGTCCCCATACGTCGTCCAGCTCGAGCAGCAGCTGAATCAGGTCATCCCCAAGGCGGTCGGCGAGGAGGACGTCTTCATCCTCGCGAACATGGATGCGCAGCTGCGGGGTACCCCCAGCGAACAATACAAGGCGCTGAGCACGGCGACGGGCCGTCCGTTCATGTCCCTGAACGAGGGCCGACGCAAGCTCAACCTTCCCGCCAAGGATGACGGCGACGAGGTAATCGTCCCGCTCAACGTCACCCAAGGCGGACAGCCGTCCCCGCAGGACGGCGGTACTACCCAAAACGCCCAGACGGGCGCGAGCCCGAACGGGAGGTAACAAGATGAGCAAGCTCGATTTCCTCAATTTCGAGGTCAAGGCAGTCCCCGAGGAGGAGGGCGTGTTCGAGGGCTACGCCTCCACGTGGGAGCGCGACCTTATCGACGACGAGATCACCAAGGGCGCGTACGCCGAGACGCTTTCCGCCGACTACCCGGACGGCGGCGCGGGAATCCCGCTCTACTGGGGCCACAACTACGATTCCCCGCTCAACTGCATCGGCGAGTCCCTTTCCGCATGCGAGGACGATAAGGGCCTGAACGTCAAATTCAAGTTCGACCTCGACACCGCCGAGGGCAAGAAGGCGTACGACCTGCTCAAGCGCGGCCTCGTGCACCAGATGTCGGTCGGCTTCCTCGCGCAGAAGACCGCCTGGGTCAAGGACGAGGGCGACCAGTGGTCGCACCGCCGCATCGAGAGGATCAAGCTCTTCGAGGTCTCCGTGGTGCCCATTGCCTGCAACCAGCAGGCCGAGGTCACCGACGTCAAGAGCGGTCGCGCCATCTCCAAGGACAACGAGTCCCTCATCCAGCAGGCCATCGGGTGCCTGCAGGATGTGCTCAAGAATGTCGGCTCCGATGACGATTCCGATGAATCCGACGAGACCGATGAAAAGGCTCATGCACTTGCCGAGCGCAAGTCTGAGATAGCAGAAATCGCCGAATACCTCGGCGGAGCAGTCACCGATTAGGAGGACAAAACATGCGCATTAAGGAGCGTATCGCCGCCGAGAAGAAGGCGGCACAGGACATCCTCGCCAAGGGCGAGGAGAACCTCACCGATGAGGAGTTCGAGCAGCTGAAGCAGCACGTCTCCGAGGCCAAGAAGCTTGAGGAGCGCGCCGCCCTGCTCAAGGACGGAGCCGAGATCCTCGACACCGCCGCCGAGGGCAAGAACCTCGAGCAGAAGAAGGAGGAGAACGCCGTGACCGCGAAGAGCATCGGCGAGCATTTCGCCAACGAGCTGAAGGCCAAGGGCCTCACGGTCGCCAAGGCCAAGACCGTCAACTTCGAGACTTCCGAGTTCAACGTCAAGGCCGCTGCCGACGTGAACCTCACCGGCGGCGCCACCGGCTCCAACGCCCCGTACCTCACCGAGATCGACGAGCCCGTCTTCGCCACCCGCCAGGACCTGCTCATCGTCAACCTGTTCGGCACCGGCACCATGGGCGGTCAGGTGCTGAAGTACCCGGTCTACGGCAAGCTCGAGGGCAAGCCCGGCGAGACCGCCGAGGGCGCAGCCGCCGCACACACCCATTTCCCCGACCCCACCTGGGAGAACGACACCCTCCACTCCATCACGGACCTGTGGGAGATCACCGACGACATGATCGATGACCTGCCCTATATCGTGTCCGAGATCAACGACCACAACGACTACGAGTTCGACCTGGTCAAGGAAGACAAACTCTGGAACGGCGACGGCGCCAGCGACAACATCAAGGGCCTTGTCGCGCGAATCCCGTCCGACTCCGTCATCGCCAGCACCAGCACCGAGCCGCTCGAGGACCGCATCTTCACGGCAATCACCATGATCAAGAAGAACGTCAACCGCACGGCTGACGGCCTTGTCATCAACCCCGAGGACTACAAGACCCTGCGCCTGAAGCGTGACAAGAACGGCCAGTACTACGGCGGCGGCTTCTTCCTGCCGCCCTACAACGGCACCGGCACCCTCGTTATCCAGCAGACCCCGTGGGGCCTTCCGACCGTGGTCACCCCGACCCAGGCGAAGGGCAACTGCGTGGTCGGTGCCTTCAAGACCGGCAAGGTCTTGTCCCGCGGCGCGCGCACGCTGAAGACCAGCGACTCCCATAAGGAGAACTTCGGCTCCGGCATTACCGCCTTCCGCCTGAAGGAGCGCTGCACGCTGCAGGTCAAGTACCCGTACGCCTTCGTCAAGGTGTCCACGGACGAGAGCAAGGTCGTCGCGCAGTCCGACGATTCCGGCGTCGCGGTACAGTCCGATGAGCCCGTAGCCGATACCGTGACCGCCAAGACCGCCAAGGCCGCGAAATAGCCTCGGCTGACTGATTGGAAGGGGGCATCATGACCGAATCTTTCCTCGGCGACCATACCGACTACAGCGGGCTCGATGCCCCCATGTTCAACGCCGCCGCCGTGAGCGCCATCCGCGGCTACTGCGGGTGGCATATCGCGCCGTCGATGGTGCTGTCCGGCAGGGTCGGCTCCGCTGGCGGCAAGATCATCCGCATCCCCGCGCTCAACGTGACCGAGATCACGAAGCTCGCGCTGAGCGACGGTACCGACCTTCTGGACGGTGCCCAGTGGAATGCTTACGGCCTTATCGAACTGGCGGCGCCCGTCGCGCCGTGCCTGAGCGGCATCGAGTACACCGTCACCGCCGGGTTCAACCCCGAGGACGTTCCAGACCTCATCGCGATCGCGCTGCAGGTCTCCCGACGAGCGGCGAGCGCCCCCGCGGGCACCGTGCGCTCCCAGAGCGTCAACGGCGCTTCGGTGAGCTATGCATTCAGCGGTTCCGGTGCGACTTCCATCCAGCTCATGCAGGACGAGCGCGAGATTCTTGACAGGTACAGGATTGCGAGGCTCCCGTGATCGGCTCTGATTTCGGCGATTTCGGTCGACCGCTCAAGCGCCTCCGCGCACCCCTTGTGGAAGACCCGTACAACCCCGCGCGCACCGTGCCCGACTGGGACGGCGAGGTCGATAAGCTCGTGTTCAGCGGCTTCATCGCCACGGCATCATCGGTCATGGCGCCGGATGGCGCACGCGAGCAGGCGGTAACAGCCGTCACGCTCACGGTGGCTGACCCCACGGTCGACATCAGGCGCGGCGACCGAATCAAGGACGGCTCGCACGTCTACACGGTGGATGTCGTCCCGTCCGTCGATGCCAACCCGTTCACTGGTTGGCAGCCGACCCTCGAGGTCGGCCTTCAGGAGGTGGAAGGCTGATGCCGGCAGCAGGCCAGACAAAAGTCAAGTTCAACGACAAGTTCTTCGATGACATCCTCCACAGCGCGGGCGTGGAGAACATGTGCCTGTCCAAGGCGCAGCAGGCGCTTGCCAACGTACGAGCGACCGCGCCCGTCGACACCGGCGCGTACCGCGATGGGTTCCGCATCGAGGTCCATAAGGCGGCGCACCGAAACAGCTACCGCGTGGTCGGTCACGACTGGAAGACGATTTTGCTCGAATCCAAGGGCGGCTATCTCGCCCGAGCCCTGAAAGCGGTGAAGTAGATGCAGATGGTTGTTCCCCCCGATCTGGAGCTTTTCCTTTGCGGGTATCTCCGCGCCGTCCTCGGCACGCAAATCGAGGTCGACAATCGCGAGCCGTCAAACTTCGACGGCAACACGCCGTATTGCGTGGTTCGCGACGATGGGGGTCAGAAGACCGGGCTCACCACCTTCGACCGCTCGGTCGGCGTCTCGATCTATGCGGGGAACCGCCAGAGCACACTCAAGGCCGGAGAGCTTGCCCGACGTGCCTTCGCCGCGCTCACGTCCCCGACCATCGCCTACGAGAAGGGGTCTCCCATCGCAGCGGTCATCGATGACGGATGCAACGGCCCGTACCGAGTGACGGACCAGCACGATTCGAGCAAGTGCTACATGACGGTCGAGTACTCGGTCGTCGGAGTAATTGAGGATTAAGGTTAGGGCTTTGCCCTGGAAAGGAGCCTGCAATGGCTAAAGACAAGCAGGGTAACGACCTCGCAAACGTAGGCGTGCCCGTAACCGGTGCAATCTGCATCGTCCCGTACGCCGAGGCAAACGTCATCACGCGCACCATGATCGGCAAGAAGAACGCCACGCCGAAATTGCCCGAGGTCTACGCCCGCGCCACCTCCTGCCTCGGTCTCATCGCCGGAGACGGAGCACCGCAGGATTCCACCGAGAAGGGCGACCCCATCGAGTTTTGGCAGGGGGGCTACACCCTCAACGGCGAGACGAAGATCTACACGGCCTTCACCATCGCCGAGGACACCGACCTCGCACGAGAGTTCTGCTTCGGCGAGAAGCCCGATGCCGATGGCGTCATCGCGGTCGACACCTACACGCCCGATACCAAGTGGATGGCGTACGAGGAGATCACCTACAAGAACGGCAACGTCGACCGCCGCGCCGGCGTCATCAAGGTGACCGCCAACGAGCCGGGTCAGGCCGAGCGCGGGTCCGTCCTCGGTCGCGCCGTCACCGTCGAGTGGGTACGCGACGACCTCTACGGGGGCAAGGCCTACATCGAGGCGCACTGCACGCCCGCCGACGTGGCCGCCACCCCTCACCAGGCTGCCGGCGGCAAGAATTCCTAAGCGAAACACAGCTTTCCCTTCTCTCGTTGGGCATCGCGCTTCGGCGCGGTGCCCTTTTTTTATCGGGGGACCCCGGCCGAACAATGGTCCTTGTCACAAGAGGCCATTCGAGAGAAGGGAAAGTCGAGATGGCTGAAGAGAAAGAGTTCGAGCCGACCATCGAGGACTTCGAGAACTGGACAGAGGAGAAGGAGCAGGCCGAGTTCGAGCGCATCGCCAACGCAAATGAGGTCAAGTACGTCATCGGCGACAGCACGCTGTTCGTCCGCACGTCCGCCGGCAACGTCTACCGCCTGCCCATGTGCCCGAGTTACGCCGAGGTCTCTGCAATCCAGAGCGGTACCGATGACGATGCCTTCGAGCACCTCTGCACGCTCATCGAGGGCGGCAAGGGCGGCACCGATGCCGTCGAGCGCTTCAAGGCCGAGCCGCTCCAGACGATGGTCAAGATCCTCGAGGTCTTCGGCGAGAAGCTGGCTAAGACCCAGGGGGCGACCCTGGGGGAATAGCCCGCTTCATCGCCGAGCTTAAGGAGAACGAGGACGCCGCGAGGGCAGATTTCGCGGCAAGGGGATGGAGCCTGCAGGCCGACCTCGGAGGCAGGCTCCGCTATGCGGACGCGATCGCGCTGTTCGGGGCGCTCTCCGGAGACCCCTCGACTTCGACGGGGGCGCACGTGGCCGGGCTTAAATACCCGACCAGCTTCGCCGACATGTTCATCGTGGCGGCGCTGACGCAGAACAAATTCCCATCTCCCATCCCGACCGAGGAAGAGCAGTTCCGCGCTGCCTCCTTCAAGGCCTCTGGCGATGAAGCGCAGAAGGCGGCAGAGAACATGGCGCCGCTGTTCGCTTCGCTTTACGAGTAACGAGATCGGGGGAGATCGCGCATGTCATCTGAGGTCGGTTCCGCACATATTTCGATTTTCCCCGTGATGACGGGCTTCCGCTCAAAGGTCAACAAAGAGGTAAAGTCGACCGGAGACGAAGCCAGCAATTCTTTCAAAAGCGCATTCAGGAACGCCGGCGGCATCAGCGGTCGGCAGCTCGGAAAGCAGCTGAAGGAATCCTTCGCCGCATCCTCCAAGGGCCTTGCCGGCGATGCCCTCAAGGTCTTCACCGATGACGTGAGGGCCGCGACCAACGAGCTGAGCAAGGCTCGCATGAAGCAGGCGGACGATGCCGGGCGCGTCCGTGTGGCCGAGATGAGGTTGCAGGATGCCATCGCCAAGTACGGCGAGGGCTCCACGCAGGCAGTCGCCGCCGAGGAGCGCCTGGCATCCGCACGCCGTAAATCAGAGCAGAGCGCCGCCGCCGTCAAGGCCGCCACCGAGAAGCTGAACATCGCCAACGAGTTCGCCGCCAAGGCGCAGCAGGAGTTGGCCCAATATGCGGACCAATCGTCCAACTCCTTCGCTCGCGCCGCCAAGAACTTCCTTGCCGGCGCCAAGTCGCTGGACGCAGGTAAGAACTCCGCTTCCGGTATGGCGGGCGCCCTGGGTTCCCTCGTCCGCGCCGCATCCGGCATCGACATGTGGGGGCCGATCGCGGCAAAGGCGACAACCGGTCTCACCGAGATAAAGGCGTCCATCGGCGAGTTCGCCAGCAGTGCCAAGAGCAAGATGCAGATTGCCGCAGCCGAGATCGGGAACTCCATCTCGGACGGCCTGTCACGCGCCGGAAGCAAGGTGCAGACGGTCGTCGGCAATATCGCGTCAAGGCTTCCGCAGCCGATTAAAAACGCGTGCTCGACCGCGCACACGTGGTTCTCAAATGTCGAGACGGCGGCGAAGTCCGTCTTCGACAGGCTGCCGGATTTCGCCAAAACGGGCATCGAGGGCGCGAAGAGCGCAATCTCATCCGGCTTGTCCGCGCTCGGCAACATCGGCTCCGCCGCCGCCAGCGCATTCAAGGGCGTCTCCACGGCAATCGTGGGAGTCGCAGCGGGCGCGACCGTGGCGCTCGGCAAGATGGCCGTCACCGGCGGCTTCAGCCGCGCCCTCAGCATCGAGGACGCTCGCGCGAAGCTCAAGGGCCTCGTCCACGACGCCGACAGCATCGACGAGATCATGAACAACGCCCTCGCATCGGTCAAGGGCACGGCATTCGGCCTGGGCGACGCCGCCACCACGGCGTCGCAGCTCGTGGCATCCGGCGTGAAGCAGGGCGACCAGCTCACGAGCGTCCTCAAGACGGTCGGCGATTCCGCGCAAATCTCAGGCCGAGACTTCACGGAGATGGGTTCCATCTTCTCCAAGGTGGCGGCATCCAACAAGCTTCAGGGCGAGCAGGTCAACCAGATCCTCGACTCAGGCATCCCGATCCTGCAGTTCCTGGCGAAGCACTACGGCATCACTGCCGAGGAGGCCCAGAAGATGGTCTCCTCCGGCAAGGTCGACTTCGAGAACTTCGCAGCCGCCATGCAGGAGAACCTCGGCGGCGCGGCGCAGTCCGCGGGCGGCACCTTCAAGGGCGCGATGGCCAACGTCAAGGCAGCTTTGAGCCGTCTCGGCGAGAAGGCCATGACCCCCGTCCTGAACGGCCTGCGCGACATCTTCAACGCCGCCATCCCCCTGGTGGATGCCGTGACCACGAAGCTGACCCCCGTCTTCGAGCAGTGGGGAGACCTCGTCTCCAACACCATCGCGCCGATGATCGTTGGCGCTTTCGAGAAGATAACCGCCGTTCTCAACGGAGACGGTTTCTCTGGCTTCTCCAACGGCATCATGGCAGCAATCCCTATCGTCGGTTCCCTCGTCGCCGCTGTCGGCGGCACGGGTCTTCTCGGCGTCATCGGCGACCTCGTCAAGAACATCCCGTTTGTCGGCACCGCGCTGTCCGGAATGTGCGGCGAGTCCACACTGCTCGCCAAGGCCGTTGGCGTCCTCGGCGGTCCTCTCGGAATAATCCTGTCGCTCATCACGGGACTGGTCGCAATCAGCCCCCAGCTTCAGGAGACCTTGGGACAGGTAGCCGGTACCGTCGGCACGGCGCTCATGGATGCCTTCGGCACTTTGGCCCCTGTCCTTCAGGAAATCTTCGACAGGCTGATGCAGGCCGCATCGGAAGTCTTCCCGGTACTTATCGAGTGCATGAGCCAGATCTTCACTACTATCGGCAATGTGGTGGCTCAGCTGGCTCCGGTCGCCGCCGAAATCCTACAGCCGCTGCTCGACTGCATCTCCCAGCTCATCGAGCCGCTGACCAACATCCTGACGGTAATCCTGCCGCCGCTGACCAGCCTGCTTGACGGCCTGATCATTTTGGCCGGCAGCGTCCTGTCGTTCGTCGGCCAGCTGGTCGCGGGAATCGAGTCGCTGCTGCTGCCCGTCATCACGGCGGTCATCCAGGGCATCTCCGACCTGCTGACCAAGTGCAGCCCGTGGCTCGACCAGCTCGGCTCGACCTTTGAGACCGTCATGGATATCATCGGCGATGCGCTTGAGGTGGTCGGCGGCGCACTCAACCAGTTTATGTCCGTCGCAGGCTACGTAATCGGGCAGGTCGTCCAGTTTTTGGTGAGCACTCTTGAGCCTGCCTTTGCGGCGATGGCCCCGTTCATCTCCGGAATCGTCGCGTCCGTCAACCAGGTGATTTGCTCGATTGCACAGATCGTGCAGGGTGTCGTCAATTTGGTTGCCGGGTTGATTTCCGGCGATTGGTCCCAGGCCTGGGAGGGCTGCAAGCAGATCGCCAGCGGAGCCGTCGGTGCACTCGGCGGCATCCTGAGCGGAATTTACAACGCCGCGATGGCTGCAGTCTCGGGTGCCGGGACGTGGCTTTGGAATGCCGGCAGCCAGATCATAGCCGGTCTCTGGAACGGCATCTCGGGTGCCATCGGCGGCCTGTACAACAACATTAGGAATGCGCTCTCGGGCTTGGTCGACGAGGCGATGAGCGCGCTCGGCATCCACTCGCCGTCGCGCGTCTTCCGCGACAAGGTCGGTAAGTTCATCCCGTCCGGCATCGGCGTCGGTATCAAGCGGAACACCCCGGCGCTGCTCTCCGATGTCGACAGGATGACCGACGCCCTCGTCGACCGCGTGAGCGGCGCGTCCGTCGCCATGGACGTTGCTAGCGGTATGTCGCTCGGTGCGTCCGCAAACGGCGCTCAGGGGGCATCTGGTGGCGCTGGCGGTCTGTCTGTGGACGACATCGTGCTCGCAATCGTCACGGCACTCAGCAAGATCGGCGCGCTCAAGCTCGATGTCGACCTCAAGACGCTCGCCATGCTGCTCGCGCCTTGTATCGACTCTGAGCTGGGCAAGCGCGACGCAATGGAGGTCTAAATGGCTGATTCTAGGCTAGGTATCTACTCGCGCAATAGGATGTTCGTCGATGACGGCACGGTCACCGTGAACGGCGTCAGGCTCGGCGACATGGGGTGGTATCTGACCTCTGCGCCAGAGGTCGATGCCGTCTCGTTCGACACGTCCTACACGACCGTCACCGGGGCCCATGGCTCCCGTGACCTTTCGCTGACGGACGGCAGCGGTCTCGCCTATGCCGGCAGGCGCACGGTGACGCTCCACCTGCGCACGGTCGGCACGTGGCAGGAGGCGGTCAAGTCCAAGGTCGCGCTCGGCTCCATCATGGGCCGCGACGCTCGCATCACGTGGCGCGCGCTCCCCGGCGATTTCGTCGGCAGGCTCGAATCGTCCAGCCCCGGCGAGGTCTGGCAGGGCGGCGTGTTCGCCTACTGCGAAATCGACCTGACGATGAGCGCCATGCCCATGCTGTACGGCAGGAAAACGGCGGTGAGCGGTACGAAATTGACCGTGAGCGGCAATTGCCGGGTGTTCCCGACGTTCACCGTTAAGCTCAAAACCGAGAAGAAGCTGAAGATCTCCCGCGCGGACGGCGTGTTCATCGAGGTCGATGCCGAGAGGAACTTTGCCGCCGGTGCCATCGCCACCATCGAGACATCGCCGACCAAATCGCGCGGCGTGTACATCAATGACGTCTTGACCTGCCCGACGCTCACATCTGATTTCTTCGACCTGCCAGTAGGGGACTCGACCATCACAGTGGTCGGTGCAAGCAGCATCACGACATCCTTTGAGCCGCTCTGGCTCATCCCCTAGGAGACGGTCAGATGTCAAAGAGATTCATCCATTTCAGCCGCTTCGGTGCATACCTCGGCGAGCTCACGCCGATGCAGGCAACGCGCACGCGCAATGTCGACCAGTGTGGCGTGGACAAGGTCGAGCTCGTCCTGCTGGACAACAGCGTCGATAAGTACGACCGCATCGTATTCTGTGATTCCATGGGGCGCACGTGCGAGTGGATCGTCATGTCCTCGCGCGAGTCGAGGGCGAAGAGCGTGCCTATCTGCACCGTCAACTGCTACGGCTCCATGCAGGAGCTATCGCGACACTTCATGTCGACGCTACGCCGCGGCTCCAACGACACGCCAGCACAGGCGCTCGCTAAAGCACTGGAAGGCACCAGATGGTCGGTAGGCCAGTGCGACGAGGGCCGCGGCGAATACAGTGTCTACCATCAATCATCGCTCGCTTCCGTCAATGACATCGCCAATGCCTATAAGATGGAGGTCGAGCCGGTAATCCAGCTTTCAGCTGGCGGCAACTCCATCGCCAAGCGCTCGGTTCGTCTGGTCAGGCGCCTAGGCCGCGCCAACACCGCGCTGCGCCTCGATTACGGCAGCGGGCTGTCCGGCATCGACCGAGTGCTGTCCGCAGATGACGTGGTGACGCGCCTGTACTGCTACGGCAAGGGCGTGCAGACAACGGACGCCGACGGCAACGAGACGGGCGGCTACTCGCGCAAGATCACATTCGCCGACATCAACGGCGGCAAGGAGTACATCCAGGATGATTCACTGCTCGAGGTCTGGGGCGTGCCAGGCCCAGATGGGTCGCTCGTGCACACCGAGGGCATCTTCGAGGACGGAGACTGCGAGGACAAGGCGACGCTTCTCGCCGAGGGCAGGGCGGCTCTCGCCGAGCGCTCGAAGCCAATCGTGAGCTACGAGGGCGCGGTCGAGGCCCTCGGTCGCGCGGGATTCGATGCCAACGCGTGCGACCTCGGCGACAACCTCCAGATGGTCGACACGACATTCCCCAAGCCGCTGCGCCTGAGCGGTCGCGTTTTGGAAATCGTTGAGGACCTGCTCGGTGACGGCTCTCCGTCCACCGTGAAGGTCGGCAACGTCATCGAGGGCATCGTCAAGCGCTCAGATCGCGTGCAGCAGACAATCGACCGCCTGACCAGCAGTGCCGGCAGCTGGGACAGCGCCGCCACGCTCGGCAGCGCCTATCTTGACGGCCTTATCGACGGCCTGAACAAGGTGATGAACGAGACCGGCGGCTACACCTACATCAAGCCCGGCAAGGGGCTGTTCGTCTATGACAAGCCCGAGAACGATAATCCGACCATGTGCATCCAGATCGGCGGCGGCTATTTCCGCATCGCCGACGGCAAGAATTCCGACGGCACGTGGAACTTCCGCACGCTCGGCAACGGCCATGGCTTGGTGGCCGATGCAATCGTCTCCGGCACTATCAGCGCCAACTTGATCAAGGCCGGCACCATTCAGGACAAGAATAGCAAGAACTACTGGAACCTCGATGCCAGCGAGGTTCACCTCGGCCCCGGCGCGACGCTCGATGACAAGGACATCGCCACGACCGACACCGTGGTCAAGTCCACGGTGAAGCTCTACGCTAGAAATCAATCGGACAGCGTGCCGCCGATTAATGCGCAGAACCCAGAGCTTGGATGGTCTGGGGACATACCGCAATGGTCGAACGGCTATTTCATCTGGGAGATGGACCGTGTTACCTACGGTGACGGCTCGGTCAGCCATTCCACGCCTGTCCTCGTTGCCGCACTGAACAAGGCGAATCAGAGCGCGTACGATCTTAATAAGTCCCTTAGCGACCTCGACACCACGGTCAACGACCTCGCCACAGACGGCGTGGTCACCGAAGCTGAGAAGGCCGCGATCAAGAAGATCCAGCAGACCATCGATAAGGAGAAGGACGAGCTGACCACACAGTTCAACAGCCTGAAGTCCAACAAGTCGTTGAATCAACAATTCCTCGGCAATGTCCTAGGCCCATCGTTCAATTCTGCTTTCGGCACAGGCGGCTCATACGGATCGCTCAACACCGCCATCTCGGATGTGCTCAAGTGCACCACGAAAGAGGCGCTGGACGGCGCCATGGCTACCTACAAGTCCTGCTACAACACGCATTCGAACAACGTCAACACATATATCGCCGCAGCTCATCAGGCGCAGCACGCCATCGAGCAGCAGGACGCCAAATCGATGGCGCAGGGTCTGCTCGACAACTACGACGATGACCTGAATCAGCTCAAGATTTTCAACCGCCTGACCAACAACGGTTCCGAGCAGGGCATCTACATGCACAACAACAAGCTGTACATGAACGCCAGCTACCTTGCCGCTGGAATCATCGCAGACGTGACCAACACGAACAGCTGGAACCTCAAGACCGGTTATCTCAAGACGACGCGCGGCACCATCGGCGGCTTCACAATCGACAGGTACGACATCTCCAACAACAGGCTGTCGCTTCAGGATGACGGGCCTCATTTCATCTTTGACGGCAAAGACATCGGCTTCATCGGCAGCAACTATCTCGTCGACCATCCAAGCGCACACGGACTCAACTTCAACCTGAAAGAGTCCGGTGGCTACATGTCTTGGTCTGCGAAGAAGAATGCAGACGATCCGTATTACTCAATGAAGCTGACGTATGCGAACAAGCCAAACATCGGGTTTACCGCCTATGCGCTCAACGCCGGATGCGATCTGGATATGCGCAACTGGTCGATCAAGAACATCGGCAACGGAATAACACGCACCTTGCGGCTTTGCGTAATCACAAATGCAAACTCTGATGGAAGCTTTACCTACTCAAACGGTTGCAACATGAAATTCGAGGGCGGGCTGCTGACAGATTTCACCTGGCCGAGTGGCAGCTTTTCGTAAATAAGAGAAGGGATCGTAATGGAAGACGTGAAGTACGTAATGGAAACCGGTGTCCCCACGGCGGGGGCCGGCGAGCCCGCCGAAGTCCAGGAGACCAGCACGACTTTGGCGCGCGATGTAAGGCGCATCGATTCCAAGGTGAATCTGCTGCTGAAAGCCCTTGGAGTAAGTACCGCAAGCCTGGAGGAAGATACCGATGAAGTTAACTAACGAGAAGATAGCGGCAATGTGCCGAGCCCTCGACAACGGGGTGCTGGATAACGTCGGCATCGTGGGCTACACGGCGGCGCGAAACTACCGTACGCTGCACGACGTGGCTGAACCCTTCTTCACCCAGCGCAACAGGCTGATCATGGAGTACGGGGAGGCACAGTACGACGATGACGGCAATATCAACGACTACGTGGTCGACCCCAAATCGGAGAAGTTCGCCGAGTTCGCCGCGAAGTATCAGGAGCTTGCCGAAATCGAGTGCGAGGTCGAGATTCTAACCTTGCCCGAGGAGAAAGCGATTGACGCCATCAGTGGCGCTCAGCTGCTCCAGCTGAGCTGGATGTTCGAGCGAGACCAAGGCTAATCGGTTGGGGTACGACTGCCAGATTATTGACCGCAGCAAGCAACTAAGGGGGTCAAGATGGCTCTAGACAACTTCCGGCGCATTGTAATCGATGTCGACACGGCAAACGATTACATCCCGCCGGTGATGCTCTCCGGCGGCGATTCCAATGGACGTACGATTCTGGTCAAGCTGACAGACAACGGCAAGGCGATCGCGTCCGCCGCCGGCATCACGGCAAAGCTGGCGTATGCCGATGGGTGCGGCAACAGCGGCTACAAGACGATGACCCCGGTCAGCGGTTACGAGACCGCCGCCTGGGAGTGCGCGGCACCCGGCAGCGTGCTCAAGACGGATTCAGCGCATCTGTGCGTCCAGTTCTGGCAGGGCTCCGATGTGGTCTGCACTCGCATCTTCCATGCTTCGGTCGAGCGCAACCTCGTTTCTCTCGAATCCGGCACGACCAGCGGCGATGCGGTCAAGGAGCTTTACAACACGATCGCAAACCTCAATCAGGTCATTAACCGCGCCAACGCATCAGCGAGCAAGGCCGATTCGTCCGCAGCTTCGGCAGACGCTAACGCCGACGCGGCGAACAGGTCCGCCAGTGCCGCCACTGCCGCCGCCAAGCAGGCCAACGCCGCGGCATCCGCGACCAAGCCCTACTACATGCAGGCAGCGGAGCCCGCCCGCGACAAGCGCGTGGACGGGATGCTGTGGATGCAGACCAACGAGAGTACCAAGAGGATCGAGGCATTCAACCGCTGGGACGCCGACCTCCCCGGCACGGCTTTGTGGCCCGGCGCCACGACATTCCCGTCCTCAAGCACGTTCCCCGACGAAAAAGGCGCTTGGACGCCGTTCACCATCTAGAGAAAGGAATCATCATGGCAAACCTCGTGACCTTCGTGAAGAAGCTCTGGAAGGACGCGACCTCGGGCGGCACCCCCATCACCGCCGCCGAACTCAACCGCATGGAGAGCGGCATCAACGACTGCGCCACCCAAATCAACAAGCTCGGGGATTCCGTATCCCGAGTGCCGAGCTTCTATGGAGACGTTGTCTCCACTACCTGCGGCTCGTGGGGATCGGACGAGTACGTCTCTATCCAAGTGCAATTCTGTTTAAAGGACGGTAAATCGCTTTTTGTCACCATCTCGAAAGCAGAAGGCATCAAATTGCAGTACGGGACTGTAGGCAATGTCAAAACACTGTGGACTAAATAGCATTCCGTATCCCGAGTCACAACGTTCCTAACCGAAACCTCCAGCAATGCGATCAATATCTCGTTCGAGCGTAATGTTCGAGCATGTGCCCTCGTCTTGATGGATGGCAACGGAAATCCGAGTCTGCTATTCGTAAATGGGGTTAAGAAATCGTTTACCCTTCTCGCCGGTGCTCAGCGCAATGTGACGTGGAACGAGAGCGGAACGTCAGTGGCAATAGAAAGCGTAACATGGAACTCTGTGACGGTTCTCAGCACGACAACGGTCAAAATCTGTGTTGCGTAGCATTCCGTATCCCGATTAACCGTGGTCAATGGCGCGGGGTCATTCTTCATCGGTTGGGACGCTAATGGTCCGTACGTCGCCGTAAGAAACCAAGACAACTCGCAACAAGTTTCACTTCGTCTCAGTGACGCCAGCAATGGCAATAGGCCTTCGACGACTCATATTGACCTAAATAGCAACAAGGCAAATAGTATCTGGGGGGCTCAATAGCATTCCGTATCCCTGCTCGACGAAGGCGTTTGCATCAGAACTGGCTATATCTCATCCGAATTGTCCACCATCCGTGTCAAAGGCGCCGCATGGCAGGCGTATCTGGTTTTTAGCCAATCAGGCACACTTGCCATAGTCGACGCTAAAGGTGATGGCAAGCCCACTGTTACCGCCGTGTCTGGAATTTCCGTAACAGCAGAAAAAGGTTCAGAGAATAACGCTGTCGACATAACGATTAACACTGGCAGCACCAGCTTTATAATCGTCTCGGCAAGGTCGTTCACCATCTCGTTAAGATAGTTTTCCGTATCCCGTGCGCCCTTGACGTTCGGCGGATACATCGGAACGGCTGACGTAGATTGGGACAACATAAAATCGCAAGTAGCGATAGTGAATTACGGAAACACCATACCGAGTGACGTGCACGCACCCGATGGTGCTTACGGCTACGGTTTTCTCTTCTCAGCGATCGTCAACAATGGAATCGGTTATCAAATATACGTCCCGGCAAACGGGGAAACCTTTTACGCTCGTTTTGCTTGGGGAGTTTCATGGATCGACTGGACAAAGTTTTCCTGCGCCCAGGCATAGTTTTCCGTATCCCGCAAATACGAAGATGTCGATAGCAGTTACGGTACAGTTTCGTTTTCGCTCAACGGTTCGACGGCAATGGTGAGCGCGTCGCTAAAATCTAGCGCCCCATTTCCAACGAAAACGTGGATTAATATTTGCAAGGTTCCGTCATGGTTCAATGTGTCGTCCTACTGGGTTGAAGCAATGAGCAGCAATGGCCAACACGCAGGTGTCTGGAGTGTTGAGAGTAGCTTTCTTTCCATATTCATACACGATGCTACCTGCACCAATGTGATTACCTCCGGCGTGTTGCAGGTAGTGTAGGTGATTCCGTATCCCTGCTATATGCCACAAACGTTCATGACATGGACAACCCACCGAATTGCTTGATATTCAGTACTGTTACCAGCCCAAAGGGGCTCCCCAACAACTTTAACAGCAATTCGGCGCTAGTTATACAACAGAACCCCGGATCGAATTACGCAGCGCAGCTCGCCTTCTCGTTCGGTGGAACAATCGCTCTGCGCGCACGATACGGCTCAATGAATTGGAGTGACTGGAAGTATCTGACACCGCAGTAGCATTCCGTATCCCGAGGTGATACGAATACGGACGATTTCAATAAGGTGGTCGAGCCTGGCTGCTACATCATAGGGTCTCTTGCTCAAAACGCGGCAAACTGTCCTAGCGGAGCGCAGTCGTGGGGCATACTGACTGTCCATGCCGGACAGCCGGGAGGATATCTGATGCAAGTGTATTCCGACTCGTACGGTAAGTTCTGGGTTCGCTCTTGCTGGGCAGGCAACTGGTATCCATGGGTCAAGATCGGCTCCTAACAATTAGCTTTCAGGATGTTCCACGAAGGCCAGGTCGCATTCCCGCTGAAGCGCATGCGAAACGCCATCTTCCCCGTGTTGTCGATGAATATCTGCAAATCGGAATCGCCGCCCCCTATCGAGAGCAGGAAGCCATAGGCATTCGTGCCGACAGGTCCGTGCTGCCCTGCCGTCCACGATGTTGCTTGGTAGATCGCCTGAAAGCAGTTGCCTATGGTGTTGAAGTCGTTGCCCTCCAGCCTACACAGGGCATCGCTCACACAAAGCCGGGATACGGAATGCTATAAGAGCTTGGTGAGCCACTTCCCATTGACCTTGAAGCCGATGTACAGCTTGTTCTCGGTCGCCACGGCGATGATGGCCGAGTTGGTCGTGCTCGGGTCGGTCAACCTCAAACCGAGGCGGTTGTCGGCATTGAGGAAGTGGACGGTGCACGGGGCTTCGTAGCTTATAGGGGATACGGAATCACATCTCCATAGCCGCCGTATATAAATCGCTCGCCCTAGCAACGACCGTCCTGAAGCTCTGCAAATAGTGGCTCATGGCCGTATTGACGGTCGAATGCCCCAGTGCCACGGCAATGTCCTCGATGGCGGCTCCATGTTCCAGCGAGATCGTAGCCCACGAGTGGCGCAGACATGTCATCGGCACATGCGGCAGGCTGAATCGCTTGCAGAACGCTCGGAAACGGCGAGCGACGGCGTTTGGGTCGAGCGGGCATAGGCGGCCCGACCTACGCGTTCCACGGATGGCACGCAGACGCTCTAGGGCGAAGCGGGGGAGTTTCAGCTTGCGGTCTGACAGCTTGGTCTTGCATCCCGTCTCCACGACCTCGCCGCCCACGACGTGCAGGCCGCGCTGGACGTGAACCCATCCTGAGCGCCAGTCGATGTCCTCGATTCTCACGGCGCACGCTTCGCAGCGGCGCAGCCCGAGCGCGGCACCCAAGAGTACGGCGGCCTCGAAGGGTTGCCCGACGATGGCCTTGAGCGTCACGCGCTCCTGCTCGGCGGTGAGAGTCGGTCGGCGCACCGTGGGCTTTTGGGGCAGCTCCACGCCCTGCGTCACGTCCCAGATGCGCAGCTGGTGGCGGCGAAGCACCCAGCGGTAAATCTGGCGGAAGGTCTTGTAGGCCTTTTCCGCCGCGCCGGGGAGGTCGAAGGAATCGACCCAATCTTGTACCTCCTCAAAGCTGATGCTCTCGATCTCGCGCCTGCCCCACTGTGGCATCAGATGGCAGCGGATGGCGCTGCGGTAGCCCTCAAGTGTCGTAGCGCGGAGGCGCTTGCCCTTGTCGGCCATGTATTCAGCAGTGGCGTCGGAAAACAGCATTTTTCATAGTCCAATCTCTTAAAAATCCCAGACGTTTTGCATGGTAGACCACCGCATTTCGTCTGGGATTTTTGGCTTTAAAGCGCGGGGGACGTTGCTCTGATACTGCCGCTGAAAGGAGGTGATGCGATGAATGCAGTCATCATCGACTCGGTTCTGTCGTGGTGCGTCGCCGCCCTGCTCGGTGCAGTCCTCGTGGCGCTTAAGCGGCTCTACAGCCTGATTCTCGCCAATCAGGAGGGCACCAAGACCCTGCTCCGAAGCAGGCTCTACGACATCCACGAGCGCACGGTCGAAAAGGGCTACTGCCCCGATGAGCGCAAGCGCGAGACCGAGCAGGTGTATACGGCGTACCACGCGCTCGGCGGCAACGGCGTTGGCACGCAGTACTACCAAGAAATCCTAAATGCACCCGTGTGTGCGGAAAGGGGGTAGCGAAATGACTACCGAAGACATCATCCGCAAGGTGACGAGCCGCAAGTTCTGGCTGTGCACGGCTGCCTTTTTGGGCTCCGTCGCGACCAGCGTTGCCGGCATCGCCACGGACAACCAGACCGTCGCAGCCATCGGCACGGTGTGCGGGGTCGCGAGCGCGGCGATCTACGCAGCGGCCGAGCAGGCGGTCGATGCAGCTCGCCTGAAGGCGGGTGGCGATCATGACGGAGAGTAAGTCCGAGCCCAAGCGTAAACTGCCGCTCCGTAGCGCCTTTGCCGTTATCCTCGCCCTCGTAGCGGCCCTCGCCGCCCCGTGCGGCGCTGAGGCCTACCAGAGCGTCAATAAGTACGTATCTAACGGCCACGGCTACCTCAATGCGAGCTACCTCGTCATCCACGAGACGGCGAACCCCGGTGCATCCGCATACAACCACACGCTGCTCTGGTCGCGCGACGATACCTACGCCGTCCATCACGTGATGGAACTGGACGGCTCCACCGTGTACAACACCGTGCCGGAGAATCGCCTTTGCTGGCACGTGGGCAACGGAAACTACGCCACTGTCGGTATTGAGCTCGCCCATGCCACCAATGCTTCTGACTTCTCCAAGCAGTGGGGCGAGGCTGTCAAGTGGGCTGGCGACGAGCTGCGTGCCCACGGTTGGGATACGTCCCGCCTGCTTTCCCACTATGAAGCAGCCCAGCGCTGGGGCGGCTCCGATCATACCGATCCAAACGGCTACTTCGCCCAGTACGGCAAGAGCTGGTGGGAGTTCAAGCAAGCGGTCGCAGCTTACCTAGGCAGCGGCTATGTCGCGCCCATCGCTCCGACCAACGGCAACGGCGGCACGTACGCCAGCCGCACTAAGTTCCCCAAGTCTACTGGCGCGTCCGTCAACATCCACTATGCGCTGCACAACCGTTACGGCGCGTGGAACGATGCCGTAACCAACTTCAACGACTCCAACTCCGAGGGTTTCGCGGGCATGCCCTACGGCTCCCACGACATGCTCATTGCATGGGTTGACAGCGGCACGCTGCGCTACCGCGTCCACACCAAGGAGAGCGGCTGGCTCGGCTGGGTACAGACCGCCAGCTACAGCGACAGCGTGAACGGCATGGCAGGCATCTGGGGCCAGACCATCGACGGCGTCAAGATGTACTACATCACCCCGTCTGGCGAGTACAAGCAGGTCTACTACCGTGCTCAGGACGTTGCGCACGCAAACTGGCACGACGAGGTCTGCGATAACGGCACTACGTACGGCGGCGATGACTACGCTGGCATCTACGGTTATGCCCTCGACCGTCTCCAGTGCTACGTGTCCGACGGCACCCGCCGATGATTGGCATCGTCGCAGCCTTTATACTCGGCTCCGCGTCCGGCAGCCTGATTTTCTTCTTGGCTCTGTGCCTTGTTGGTGCATTCCGAGACGATTAAAATAAAGGGCAATACAAACCTCATTTGAGGTTATTGGCCCCGCTCCCGAATTGATGGAAGTGGGGCCAATTTTTATCTGGCAGTTGTCTCCGCGTCCTAACTCAGTCCATAAGTTCTGAAATATGTGGGTCTATGGAGACCTTGCAAACTGTATAAATGCACCATGGAGCACTATGGGACACTATAGAAACCTTAACTCATATTACGTGAGATAGGGATTTCCCGTCGATCGAATAGCGCTTAAACGCTTTGTCGCTTTCACTCAATCTTGGGTACAAGAACGCCAATGCAGTTGTTTGTGATTGGAGACAACCATGGTTATGAAACTCGATCAGCTTGTTAACGGCGCCATCAACGTGGGCTTCGGCGCCGCCGCCGTTGCCGTCGAGGGCAGCAAGAAGGTTCTCGACGACCTTAACACCAAGGGCGAGCAGGTGCGCAAGGACGCAGGCGCCCCCGGTATCGCCCGCAGTGTGTCCGACATGTTCGAACAGGCCGGCGGTACCATCTCCGATCTGACCGAGCGCTTGGGCATGCAGGGCGAGACCGCGGCCCAGCGCGTGCTCGACGAGCTCATTCTGGCTCGCGTCCGCGTCATGACCGCCCCCGAGCGCACGGCCTTCCTGGCCCATGTGCGCGACATCGTCGATTCAGTCGAGGACAACGTGACCTCGGTGCCCGTCGAGTCCGTTGAGCCCGACGATGCGAAGGATACCGAAGAGGCCGAGTAGCAGCGCAGATGGCAGATTCCACCACCGATTACAACAATCTAGATCCCTTGGGTGACGAGGCGGCGGTTGTCGATGAGGTCGATGCCGCCGTCTCGGGCGCTCGCAAGAAGCCGCGCGCTGTCGATATGGTCCCCGAGGAGCCCGACGCGATGGCGCCGGATGAAGAATACCAGCTCACGCCGGCGGGTCGCCGCGAGCGCATCGGGCAGATTGTTCGCCTGGTCAAAAAGTACCGCGTGTGGGACAACCTCACGCCGGTTCGTTTGCGCCGCCTGCTCGAGGAACTCGGCCCCATGTTCGTCAAGATGGGGCAGATTCTGGCCAACCGGTCCGAGATTCTGCCGCAACGCTTTTGCGACGAGCTGCGTCGTCTGCGCTCCGACGTGGAGCCGGTGCCGTACGAGGTCGTACTCAGTTGTCTGGAAGAAGAATACGGCCTGCGCCTGGGGGAGATGTTCGATGCGATCGACCCCAATCCGCTCGGTAGCGCGTCGCTCGCGCAGGTGCACCGCGCTCGTCTGGTGACGGGCGAGGACGTGGCCGTCAAGGTGCAGCGCCCCGGTGCGCAGCAGGTTATGGCACAGGACATCGATATCATCCGCTCGGTTGTGCGTATCGTTTCCAAGTTCGTCAACACCGATCAATTCGTTGACCTGCACGGCGTAGTCGAGGAGTTGTGGACCTCGTTTCGCGAGGAGACCAACTTTTTGGCCGAGGCCAAAAACCTCAACGACTTCTACGAGTTCCATAAGAGCGTTCATGGCGTGGGGTGCCCTAAATCCTATCTGGACCTGTGCACCGAGCACGTGGTGGTCATGGATTACGTCGACGGCATTTCGATCGCCGATCCTGAACGCTTGGTGGCCGAGGGCTATGACTTGGAAAAGATCGGTGCCGCAATCGTCGAGGATTACTCGACGCAGGTGCTCGATGACGGCTTTTTCCATGCCGACCCGCATGCGGGAAACATTATTCTCAAGGACGGCATCGTCTACTTTATCGACTTGGGCATGGTCGGACGCATGTCGAGTCACGATCGCGGTATCGTCAAGGACATGATTTTCGCCGTGGCCGAGGGTGACGTGCCCAAGCTCAAGGATTCGCTCATGCGCTTCGCCGTGACGCGTGGCGATTCGGCCGAGCTCGATCATTCGGCCTTTTTGTCCGATTTGGACTTTATCGTCGCAGACTTTGCGGGCCTTGACCTGAAGGATCTGGATATCGGCGAGTTTTTGACCTCGCTGCTCAATCTGGCGCGCAAAAACGATGTTGAGCTGCCGAGCGTGGTAACGATGTTCGCGCGCGGCATGGTGACGCTCGAGGGTTTGCTGACCGAGTATATGCCCAACGTCAACATGATCCAGATCATCCAGACGCACATCAAAAACGAAAAAAGCACCTATGCGCGCGTGCGTGATATGGGACGCGATCTGGCCGCGAGCAGCTATCGCGCGGCAAAAGGCTCGCTCGAGGCGGCCGAGTATTTGGGCTTGGCTTCGCGTATGCTCACGCGCGGCCAGCTTAAGGTGAACACGCAGATCATGAGCAGCGATAAGGCGCTGCGACAGCTGGGCGGAATTATCGACCGCATGTCGATGGCTATCGTGATCGCCGGTCTGTTTATCGGTTCGTCGGTGGTGTACTACGCACGCATCGAGCCGGTTGTGTTTGGTATCCCGGTCATTGGCTTTATGGGCTACGTGAGCGCGCTGGTGCTGGCGCTTATGCTGGGCCGCAATATCTGGCTCAACAGCCACGGCGGCAAGCACTAGAGGCTGCGGCCGTCACCGCATTTTCCTATCGCAAACAATAGCTTTTACCTTGGGCTTCGCCTGCGTGCGAGGCCCTTTTGCGTGATACCATTTTAACGGTAATAATCGATGGCCTAGATGGTGGTGCGGAGACGCACGAATGCGCGGTTTTCCTGCGCGTTTGGGAGAATCGGGGTGCAAGTCCCCGGCTGTACCAGTAACCGTAATTCCTCTTGGCTCGGGATGTTCGCGTCGCAGATCGGACGGCGCGCCCGAGTCGTTAAGGTTAAGTCGGATCGCCTCCCATCTTGCGTGCGGCTGCGGCGTATGCCGCCGGTGTGCATAGGGCTCTGGAGGGAAGGGGGGACCCCGATGGGGGAACTCGAGCGCAACATGCGCGATGACGTGGGGCAGCCTCAAGGCAACGCTCCAAGTACAGACAATGGGGGACAAATGGATATGTTTGAGGACGAGCGCGAGCGCGCCTCGTTGCATCGCCGTGGCGCGATTGCATGCGGCGTAGCCAAGCGCGGCCTGGCGGCATTCCTGGCCTTCGCGATGGCCTTTGGCACCACGCCGGCTCAGCTGTGGGCCGAGGGCGCCGAGGGCATTGCCGAGGCTGTGGCTCAGGCTGCGACGCCGGGCGAGGGCACGGGTGCCGCGGACGGTGCTGCCGACGGTGTCGTTTCTGAAACCGGCTCTAACGCGAGCGATGCGTCGGTTAACGATGGCGCTTCGGCGAATGCCGCAGATAGCAACGGCGTAGCGTCGGACGATTCTGCCGCAGTCGAGGCTTCTACTGCTTCGCCGGATTCATCCGAACAGAACGTCAAAAGTGTTGTAGCCGCTTCCGATGAGGCTGAATCTCAGCCTACCGAAGCCGCAAGCCAAGAGGTCGCGGCCACGTGCTCCGTCGTCGGCACCGACGCCAAGGGCGTCCAGCAGACCTGGGCCGCCGCGCAGCAGATCGCTCTGAAGGAGGGCTCGACCGCGGCCGACCTCTCCGAGCAGCTCTTCAGGCAGGCCGGCCTCAAGGCCGACTACGACCCCAACGGCTCCTGGGGCTGGGCGCTCAACTCGATCACGTCGCCCTTCGACGCGGGCCGCACGCTCGCCTACGACCCGGCGACCGGCGCGCACTGGCAGCTGTTCGTCAACGGCAGCGCCTCCGCGGTCGGCGCCGGCGGCTACACGCTCAAGGACGGCGACTCCGTCGTCTGGTGCTACTCGAAGTACGGTGACCCCGCGCCCGCCAATCAGATTTCCGTTAGCTGCACCGTTGTCGGCCAGGACGCCTCGGGCGCTCAGCAGACATGGGCGCAGCCCACGACAGCTTTGGTGGAAGAGGGCACGACCGCTGCTGATCTTTCCGAGCAGGCCTTTAAAAAGGCCGGCATTGGCGCCAAAACGGGGAAAGGCACGTACGGCTGGTATCTCGAGTCGCTGACTTCACCGTTCAACAAGACCGTGACGCTTTCGAGCGAGAAAGTTAACGAAAACACTTGGAAATTCTGGCAGTTCTTCGTTAACGGTCAGGCGGCCAATGTCGGCGCGGGCAATTACACACTCAAGGCCGGGGACAAGGTTACTTGGGTCTATGGCTTTGATGGAACCATGCCCGGCCAGGTTTCCGTTTCAATGGAGATCATCGGTAAGAAGGATGAGAAGGCGCAGCGCTGGACCGATCCTTCGACGCAGGTGTTTGTCGAGGGCACGACGATCAAGGACGCTTCCGCTGCCTACTTCGATGCCATTGGCATTGAGTCCAAGATGTACGACCAATTTGGTTATTGGGGTGTTCATAGTCTTGTCTCCCCGCTTGATGGCACCGAGCTGTCGGGTGCATGGTCGTTCTTTGTCAACGGCGTTCCCGGGCCTCAGCTCGATAGCGATTACGTGCTCAAGTCGGGCGACAAAATCGTCTGGGCTTACGCCCCTGGCGACACCGTTCCTAATCCCGATGAAGTCGTAGTCGATCCGAGCGCTTCGCGCCCGACCGATTGGAAAGCCGACTGGAGTGGCAATTCCAATGCGGTGGTCAAGAACGTGTCCACGCCTACGGGCGCGCTGGCAAGCTCTTGGACGTTCGATTGGAGGGCCTACTCGGGTGCCACGTATCCCAATGCGAGTGAGCCTATTGTCGTGAACGGCAACGTTTACCTTGCCGTGAACAAGCGTTTGCTTAAGATCGACGCCGAGTCGGGCAAGGTGCTTGCCGAGTCGAACCTTCAGACTGCGATTGGCTACACCACGCGTCCGATTTATACGAAAGGCTTGGTCATCGTCCCGCTCGACGGCGGTGCGGTCCAGGCTCTGACGGCCGATACGCTGACGACGGTTTGGGTCACTGACTCTGTGAGCAAATCTGCCCAGTCAAATTCCCAGCTGACGGTCGATGGCAACTATCTCTACGTTGGCACCGTTGATGTCGACTATGGAACGAGTACGTACAATAACGGTCACCTGACGCGTATTAATATACTGACCGGCGCTGTTTCTTGGCAGCATGTTAATGCTGATGAGGGCTACTACTGGACGAGCGCTACAGTGGGCGACGGCTATATTCTGGTTCCGACGAGTGCGGGTACCGTTGAGATGCTTAGCAAGTCGACGGGTGATGTGCTCGGCAGCGTTTCGGTTGGTGCCATCGTCAACTCCGGCTGTGTACTGTCCAAAGACGGCAAGCATGCCTATGTGATCTCGCGTGACGGCAAGCTCCACGTGCTGGCACTGTCGGACGCAAACGCAAGGGCCTCTTCGCGCATTTCCGAAGAACGCGTCATCGATCTTGGTCTTACGGGTTGTGCCTGCATGCCCACGCTGTATGGCAATAAGCTAATTGTCGGTGGCGAGGTTTCTGGCGGTTCGGCGCTGGCGATTGTCGACCTTGATAATGACTTTGCTACGACGTTGGTTTCGTCTGCCGATGGCTCCGTGCTTCCTGCCGGTGGCATCAAGGGCGCACCGCTCGTGAGTGTCCAGGCGGATGACGCGTACGTTTATTTCACTGTCAACTATGGTGCGACTTCCGACTATGTGAGCTACACCTCGGGCGGTGGCGTGTATCGCTACAAGATGGGTGACGCGCAGGCGACCGGTGCGTTTAGCGCAGCGGGACACAACAATTACTGTGACTCGCCGATTGCCTGCGATGCCAAGGGTAACCTCTACTACATCAACGATTCCGGCACGCTTTTCAAGCTGAGTGGTGGCGTTAAGGTCTCGTTTGAGACTGGCGAGGGTTCTAAGGTCGACTTCCAAACTACGGCCGACGGCAAGTTGGTCAAGCCGGCCGATCCGACGCGCGATGGCTACACCTTCGCTGGCTGGTATACCGATGAGGCTTGCACGCAGGCGTATGGCTTTAGCACGCCGGTGACGGCCGATCTGACGCTGTATGCCAAGTGGACCAAGAATGCTGTTAACCCTGGCGGCAATGGCGGTTCTGACACTAATGGTGGCAACGGTGGCGCTGGCAACGGTTCCGGTGCTGGCACGGGCACGGGTTCCGGCTCCGGCACGAAGGGCCAGCAGGTCGGCGGCGCTATCGCCCCGGGTCATAAGCCGACGACCAAGACGACGGTGTCGACCAAGACCGAGACCAAGGACAACAAGTCCGACAAGAAGGACGCCGATAAGTCCGATAAGAAGGACGAGAAGAAGTCTGACAAGAAGTCTGACAAGAAGGACAGCAAGTCCGACAAGAAGTCCGATTCCAAGTCCGATACGGGTGCTGTTTCCACGACCACTGCTAAGAAGTCCTCTAGTGCTTCCGAGCAGGAGACTGGCATCAACCCGCTCGCCATTGTTGGCGTTGCCGCCGGCGTCATCGGTCTCGCCATCGTCGGCGTGCTCGTGTTCACCAAACGTCGGTAGGTGAGGGCTGTGTCCAATAAATCCAAGGACGCTGACCCCAAGCAACCAGATTCATCGTTCATTCAGTTCGACGATGCAAAGCAAAAGGGCGCCGCTTCGGCGGCGTCCGCCCCTCGTCGCAAGGCGCTCCTTGGCGTTCTGACTGCCGCGTGCACCATTCTGATCGTCGTCTCGCTGGGTTTCGTCCATCCTTCCACAAGCGGTGCCTGGTCCATCGACTGGATCATTCAGACCGTGACGGGGGAGAGCGTCGTCACCAAGGACACCAAGGCGTCTGGCACGACTACGACTTCGGGCGAGGCCAGTTCCAAGGATTCCAAGTCATCGAATGACGCAAAGGATGAGTCCAAGGACGATTCCGAGTCTTCAAACAAGGAATCGGATAAAAGCTCGGATAGCAAGAAGTCCGATGGTCAGGACGGCAAGAAGTCTGGAGATAAATCCGCTGCCCAGAATACGGGAGCCGGCGATACTTCCAATGTGTCTGGCGGTGCTTCTTCGGGCGGCGGCCAGTCGTCTGATGGAGCCTCCAGCTCTAATGGTGGAAACGCCTCCTCGGGCGGCCAGAGCGGCTCGCAGGAGTCCAGCTACGTAACAGTGACGGTTTCGGTTACATCGAGCGCTGTGGGCAATCCTGTGTCCTCTGGTGGCACCTTTACCTTTGACGAAGGTGCTACCGTCTACGATGCCCTGTGCGCGCTGGGCCTTTCTGTCAACGCACATGGCTCGTCGTACGGCACGTATGTCTCCGCGATTGGTGGTTTGGCCGAGAAACAGTACGGCGGCACGAGTGGCTGGATGTACTCCGTCAACGGCACAACGCCCATGACGGCGTGCAGCAACTACGTTCTCTCCAACGGCGACAACGTGGTCTGGTATTACGTAACGGGCTAGAGACCTCGACATATCGCACCAAGCGGGCGGTTCGGACAAACATCCGGGCCGCCCGCTTTTCATGCGTAGAGGACTTGGTCGCCGGGGACCTCGGCAAACAAAAAACCGGTTGGAACGGGAATTCCAACCGGTTATACATTCAAGCAAATAGTGAATCGACTACGACCGTGCGCCCTCGAGGAAGAAGCGGCGGCTGAAGTAGTTGTACCAGGTGACGAGGAACGTAGCGATTGCTTTCATGGCCTGGTAGCCGATGCTCAAAAACGTGACGCCCACAAACATGTACAGGTCGTTGAGGCCCAGGCCGATCACCGACAGGATGGTGAAGATCGTGAACTCGCGCTTGCGGCTCATGCCCTCGCGATGGTCGAACACGTACTTCATGCTGAGCCAGTAGTTGACCACGACGGACGTGATGAACGAGACCGTGGTGCTCATCAAAAAGTCGAGGTGGAACAGCTCGACGAGCGCAATGAGCATACCCCAGTCGATGCCAAAGGAGATAAGGCCCACGACAGCGAACTTGAGGAACTGCTTAGTATGAGGTTGTGCCAGTGCCTTGCGCACGTAATCACATCCAATGCGTTGACGAATCGAGCAGAGGATACTTTAGAGCTTTTGCAAGGGAAACGTAAGGTCTTTGCCAAGAACTATACGAACTCGCCAAATTATCAAGTGCTAATCCGCAAACGTTGAAAAATTGCCCGTAAACGAGCGGCACCCACGGACGATACTGCGCTGAGCGCGCGTCGTCCGTGGGCGCCGTAATGCTGCAGGGGTGTCGAGCTATTTGGTCTCGTCGCCTTCCAGGAAGATCTTTCGGGTCACAAAGTTGTAGACCATGACAAGCGCGGTGGCGCAGATCTTGGCGATATTGGCCTCGAGTCCCAGACCGGCGTTGAGTGTCAACACGATAGCGTCGTTGAGTACCAGGCCGATCACGGACAGCACGACAAAGATAATGAACTCGCGGCGGCGGCTCATGCCCTCCTTGTGCGCAAACACGTACTTCATGCTGGCGAGGTAGTTAAAGATGAGTGAGATGATAAAGCCGCTGGTGTTGGCGATTAGGATGTTGAGGCCCAGACCGTAGTGGAGCAGATTCATAATGCCAAAGTCGATGACCGTGGCAATGACACCGACGACGCCAAATTTCATGATCTGCGCAAGGAGCTTTTGCATGGTACCTGCCTTAAGCTGGCGCCGAAGCGCCGCGGGGATGACAAACTCAGCAAGTTTAGCCAATCCCCACGGGTGGAGCTAGGCGCGCTCCTCGATAGCACCGTTTCTATATGCATCGAGCAGCTGGCGCAGGTCCTGGATCTGGCTGCGGATCTTGACACCGGAATCGGTGTCGCTCACCATGCGGCGACGGTCTGCTTGGTCAAAACGATTGGTCTCGCTCTCGATGTCCACGTTGCGTGTGAGTGCCTCGGCAACCGTCGTAAAGGCCCGGTGCGACTTGAGGCGGCAGCCGCGCGAGCTCGAGATGAGCGTATAGCCGGCGATACCCGTCTTGGGATGGTAAGCGCGGCAGAAGCCGCCATCGATGACCAGCAGCTTGCCCTCGGCGCGGATGGGCTGCTCGCCCTTGGTGGTTTTAACGGGCGTGTGGCCGTTGATGATGTGGCCGGTCGGTGAACATGCCATGGGCGCGACACCAAACTCGCGCATGATGTCGTCGCAGACCGAGGGCGACTTGGTAAGCGTAAAGTACGGGTCCATCGGCTCGACCCAGGTGCTCTTATCGGCGATATAGGCGCGCTCAAAGGTGCGCACCAGGCGTCCGCTGGCGGGTGAGTTAAAGCCAATCCACAGGTACCACATCCAGTCGAGGGCGTCGCGGTCGCCCACGCGCCAGGCGCGGCGGGCGATGTGGTCGCAAAAATCGAGATAATCGCGGCCAGCGTGCCAGGTGCTCAGGCATTTCATGCTGCTAAAGGTGCCGTCTTCGTTGAGTGGCACGCAGCCATGGAACAGCAGGTTGCCGTTGGCGACCTTGTACATCGAGCCGTGGGAATAGAGGAAATCGATATGGCGATGCAGGTGATCGGCGGTGATAAACTCGGACACGAGCTTGTCGATGATGTGCTGCTCCTCGGGCGTGAGCGTATAGGGGTCCGTCGGGTCGACGGTGGGGAAGTCGTTGGTCGTGAGCGGCCACACGCTGCCGTCGGCGAGCGTGACCGTGCCGGCGTCGTGGTCGATCTTGTCGAGTAGCAGGCGGTCGGTCATGTCGAACTCGGGGTGGCGCTGGATAATCTGACCCTCGAGCTTAAAGAGCAGCACGTTGATGGCCTTGATCAGCGGGGTGATGGACTCACCGGCGGTGTAGGTGGCATCGGCAAAGGCGACAAGCTCACGCAGCGAGATGCCGTAGTCGTTCTCCAGGATCTCGTAGTTGTCGTAGCGTAGGTTGTTGCGCAGCACCGTGGCGATGCAGGCGGGCTCACCGGCCGCAGCGCCCATCCACAGCAGGTCGTGGTTGCCCCACTGGATGTCGAGTGAATGGTAGGTGAGCAGGCGGTCCATAATCTTGGCCGCGCCGCCACCGCGGTCGAAGATGTCGCCCACCAGGTGCAGGTGGTCGACGGCCAGGCGCTTGATGAGCGAGGCAAGCGACTCGATAAAGTCGTCGGCGCTGGCGGTCTCCAGAATGGACTCCACGATGCGCTCGTGATAGCGCACGCGATAGTTGTTCTCGTCCGGGTGCGTGTGCAACAACTCGTCGATGATATAGGCGTAATCGCGCGGGATGGCCTTACGCACCTTGGAGCGCGTATAGCGGCTCGAAAGCGAGCGGGCGACCATGATGAGCTGGTCAAGCATCGTTTTGTACCAGGTGGGCGAGTCCTCGCGCTGGCTGCGGACCAGCTCGATCTTCTCGTGCGGGTAGTAGATGAGCGTGCACAGCTCGCCCTTCTCGTCAAAGGTGAGCGTGTCGCCAAAAATCTCGTCGACATGCTCGCGCACGACGCCCGAGCAGTTGTTGAGGATGTGCATAAAGGCTTCGTACTCGCCATGCACGTCGCTCATAAAATGCTCAGTGCCTTTGGGCAGGTTGAGGATGGCCGAGAGATTGATGATCTCGGTAAACGCGGATTGCTCGGTGGGAAATTGTTTCGACAGCAGACGCAGATACTTGAAGTCTTGCGGATTGCGATCGAATGCGACCATGAAACACCTTCCGATGGGGTTGGTAAAACTGATAAACAGCGTCAAACGTTTATCAGTATGCGCCGCTTTTGTTTCGATTGGGGGTGGGAGGTCGAATTGTTGGCCGAACGGTTTGGTAAATCGATTTAGTTGAGGTAGATATGGCGGTTGGGTGGAGACGACAGAAGATGTTTTCTCAGATATTTATGCGTGGGGTCGGTGGAGACGATGGTGGTAAAGATGTTCGCTATTATTGGTTCGATTTGGTAAATAGTGGACATATGTACCGTATATAGGCTCACTGTGCGATAATTTGCGCAGCAATGAGTAAGGAGCCTCATATGAGTGATTTTGTCCTGACCTGTGAATCCGCCGCCGATCGAACTCGGGAGTTCTTTGAATCGCGCAATATCCCTGTCGTGTGTTTTCATTACGAGATCGACGATGTTGTCTATACGGACGATCTGTATCAGTCGATTACGCCGGACGAGTTTTTTGCCCAGATATCCGCGGGCGCCATGCCCAAGACGTCTCAGGTGAGCGTGGGTGAGTACGAGGAGTTTTGGGAGCCGTTTGTTGCCGAGGGTAAAGACGTGCTGCACCTGACGTTGTCGTCGGGTATTTCGGGCACGTATGGATCGGCCTGCGTTGCGGCACAGATGCTCGCGGATCGCTATCCTCAGGGCGGCAAGGTGCGCGTCATCGATTCGTTGGCGGCGTCTTCGGGCTTTGGCCTGCTGGCGGAATGTGCCGCCGACGTTCGCGATGGCGGCGCTTCGCTCGACGAGACGGCCGCTTGGATTGAGGAGCATAAACTCAACCTTCACCACTGGTTCTTCTCGACCGATCTGTCGAGCTACCTGCGCGGCGGTCGCATTTCGGCCGCGAGCGCGATCATCGGCACGGCGCTTAAGATTTGCCCGCTTATGACGGTCGATTGCGAAGGTGGGCTGTCGCCACGTGAGAAGATTCGCACTAAGAAGCGCGCGATTTCCGAGATGGCTAAGACCATGATGGCACACGTGCAGGACGGTGCGGATTATTCGGGTAAATGCATCTTGTCCCATTCGGCGTGCCGCGAGGATGCCGAGGCCGTTGCGGCGCTGATTGAGGAACAAGTTCCGCAGCTCAAAGGCAAGATTGAGATCAACAATATCGGTGCCCTGATCGGTTCGCACACCGGACCTGGTACGGTGGCGCTCTTCTTTATGGGCGACAAGCGCGTGGATTAACTTAGCCCATCACGTCGCGCACGACTGCTCAAACGAAAAAGGCCCGTCCCGTTGTTTGCGGGGCGGGCCTTGCTGTTGCGGCTAGCGTTTCTTTCCGCGGAAGAAGAAGCCGTGCAGCGAGGGCTTGAGTCCACGGTTGGCACGACGCTCCTCGATATGATCGTGGATCGAAGCGACGCGTTCGATGACTTCGTCGGGGATCGGCACGTCGGGATTCATGTTCTCGACCTGGCTGACCTCGGCGGCGGCGACCTGGTCGATAATGGGCACATCGTCGTGCGAGATGACGGGCGTGGCGTCTTCCTTCATCTTGCGGTAGCGTTGCATCATGTCGGTCTGCAACTGCTGGGCCGAAGGCGGCGTCCAAATGATGGCGTTGGCACCGGCGGCGATGGTCTCGCGGATGCTCTCGGGCGTCTTGCCGCCCGGCGCGATAAGCGGCAGGTTGGGATAGTGCTCGCGCAGTTCACGCAGGACCTGCGGTGTGTTCTTGCCGGCCGCGATGTTGAGGATCTTGGCTCCGGCGCGCACCTTGGCATGCGCATCATCGTCGCAACGTACGACCGTGGCGATGACGGGGATGTCGGCGATGTTGGTGATGTGCTCGACCATTTCGGCGGTGGCGGGGGAGTTGACCACGCAGCCCGCCGCGCCCTGCATCTCGGAGACGGCTGCCATCTGTACGGAGCGCTTACCGGTCGTGGTTCCGCCGCCCACGCCTACAAAGACCGGGCACTCGGCGACGGTCAACAGCGCCTGCGTAATGGCCGGCTGTGGCGTGAAGGGGTAAACGGCAAAGACGGCATCGGCGTTGGAGTTGCGGATGACCGCGACGTCGGTGGTGTAGATAAGCGATTTGATACGACGACCGAAGAGCGTAAAGCCGCTGGCTTCCTCGATCTCGTCGGGCATTCGGAGGGCCGCCTTTCGCAAACGCCCGTCGATGGGCAGCGGCTCCATGGGAAGCAGTCCGTTGGGGGTCACGGCTACCTGGGGCTCGGTGAACTCGTCTGCGAGCTCGACCTCGGAGAAATCGACTGAGGCGACGATATCCTCGTGAACCTCGGCGGGCACATCGATGGGGGCTTGATCGTTTGCCGCGGCAGGCGTGTCGAAGGAGCTGGTGCCGACGAAGGCGTCGACGCGCTCATTTAGATCGTTGAGGGTATCCATGGAGGCTCGATTCTATGTGATGACGGCCGGCGCGATGCAGCCGGAATTGCGAATGCTAAATCGTTTGACGAGTTGATTTTTCCCCGCCGCGCCATCCGTTAGACCGAAGGGCCGGCGAACGTGAAGGAGCTGTGGTGGCGGGGATCGAGGTGCTATCTTGAAAGTCCCGTTTAAAAGAGAGGTGACGCGGTATGGAATTGACAGCAATGTTTGGCTCGATTGGCCTGTGTGTGGGCGCAATTGTTGCCGCCGCGGTCATCTACTTTGTGGTCACGGCCATTAAGGGCAAAAGGGCCGAACGCAAGGAGCGCGCGATGCTTAAACAGCATCGCGACCAGCAGGGCAAACGCGCACAGAGATAGCTTGTTGAGTTTTGGATCCGTGCGCTAGCTGCGTTTTCGGATCAGGGCAATGTAGAAGCCCTCAAAGTCGCGGCTGGGCGGAATGGTCAGCGTGCCGGGCAGGCCGTTGGCGATGGCCGATACCTGACCCGCGGCAATGGCCTCGGTCAGGGCGTTGGACTCGATGCGCGGCTCCTCGCCAGCTTCCTGGGCGCGGCGTGCCTCACTTTCGCTCGGCGTGCCGTCGAGGGGGATAAGCTCGCAATCCATGTGCTTGTCGAGGGCCTCTTGCAGGGCGTCCTCGTTTTCCTGCGGCAAGATCGAACAAGTCGAATAGACGAGCGTGCCGCCCGGTTTGAGGGCTCCCATGGCGCGGTCCAGAAGCGCACGCTGCGAGTGGGCGCACTTGCTCAGCAACTGCTCGGTGAGGCCGCGCAGACTCTTCTCGTTGCCGCTGATGACGGTGCCCGTGCCGGTGCAGGGAGCGTCGAGCAGGATGCGGTCAAAGCGGAAGAACTCGTCGAGCTCGCGTGCGTCGATGCGCATGACGGGCACGTTTTTTGCGCCTTGGCGGTGGAGGTTGGCTTCGAGCTTCTCGGCGCGGGGAATGCTCATCTCGCAGGCGGTAAGGTGCGCCTGCTCCTGCGTGAGGGCGGCGATCTGCGTCGTCTTGCCGCCGGGGGCTGCGCACATGTCCAAGATGTCCTCGCCTGCCTGGGCGCCCAGGACCAACGGCGGCATCATGGACGATAGACTTTGTAAGTAGATCTTGCCGTCGCGGTAGATGCCGAGGCCCCACAGGTCGGAAACCTGGGCCTCGGGCAGGATGAAGGCGTCTGGGTACCAGGCGACGGGGTTGTGGGCGATGCCGGCGGCATCGAGCGCCGCAGCGATGTCCTCGGCGGTTGCCTTGAGCGTGTTGGCGCGCAGTGTGACCGGGCGTGTGGCTGCAGCACCGAAGCCCTCGATCATGAGCTCGGCATCGGCAGGCGTATAGGCGCCGGCAACCGTGTCGACCATAAAGCGCGGCAGGTCGGCGGCGCAGGGAAGGGCGGCAAGCTGGTCGGAAAGCTCGGTGGCGGCAAACTGCCTGAGCTTGAGCTCGGCCTTGACCTGCTTTTTCTGCTTACGACGACGCGGCTTGGACATCCGTCTTTCCTTCCCATTCCATTACATGTCGAGTGTTTAGTACTGGCTCTCGTGCTTGCTAAAGAAGTCGAAGCGCGGGGGCAGCGGCTTCACGCGGTGCTCGCCGGGCTTCTCGCCCAGGATCTCCACGAACTCGTCCGTGGAGGCAAAGATGTTATCCCAGCTAAAGAAAGCGACCGGGTCGACGTCGAAGTACTCGCAGATGAGCTCGCAGCCGGCCGGCACAATACCGTGCATCAGGACGGTCGCCACGCGCAGCTCGGTAAAGGCGTCGACAAGGGCCTGCGTCATCGCGGCGTTTGCCTCGTTACCCTCGAGCTTGTTGGCGGCCTTGGAAGCGTCGCTCCAGCGCTTGTTGGCGGCGCGCAGGTAGTCGTCGCACACGGCGAGCGCGCGGTGCGTCTCGAACTTGTACATGGCCTGCTCAAAGGCGAGGGCTGCCTGCTCGGCGGCCTCGACCACGGTGTCAGAAGCTGCACCGGCGGGGATGCAGCCGTTGCGGTAGGGGCTCTCGTCGCCTTCCTTGACGGCGACGCCGTAGAAGCAGCTGCGGGCCAGGCGGTTGAAGACGCCGGTCAAAAGGGCGCTCTCCTTAAGGGCGGGGTCGATGACGCGCTTGTCGTCGCAGGCGCGTACCTCGTTGCCGTCCTTGTCCTTGCCGGTCACACGCGTGTCGTATGCCTTGGGGCTAAAGCTTACCGGCTTCTCGGACAGGCCGAGCGACAGCCAGTGCGCACGCATCTGCTCGCAGGTGTAGTGGTTGAGCAGGTCGTCTGCCGGCGGGGGAGGCGTCTGCGAGGACGAGCTGGCCTTTTTGCCCATGTAGAGCAGGTGGTAGCAGGCGCTGACGGTGCTCTGCGTGAGGTCCCAGCCCAGGGCCCCCCACATGGCGGTCTGCGCGATGCAGTAGAAATAGATGTTGTCCTGGCCGATGAACTGGTAAATCTGAGCGTCGTCAGAGCACCACCAGTCGCGCCAGTCGAGCGAGCTGTGCTGGTAGGTGGGTGCGGGCACCTGCGTGGAGTCGGCGGCGGGCTCGCCCATGAGGGCGGCATCCCGGGCGGCGACGCCCTCGGTCACGCCGGCGGCCTTGGCATCGCGTGCGAGCACGGTACGCGTATAGCTGATGGGCGCCCATAGGCTCTCGGGCCAGCACCAGCAGGTGACGTCGGAGACGCCGTCGACCTCGGGTACCGGAACGCCCCAGTCGATGTTGCCGGTGATGCGGAAGGGCACGAGCGCTTTGCCGCTGCGGAAGCGCACGCCGCCGTTGGCGAGCACCGCGTGGGCGTCGTCGCGCTCCTTCCAGCTGGGGAAGGTGACGGTAAAGCTGCTCTTGTTGCCCTCGGGTTCCAGCACGGTGTGCTCGGGGAGCTGGTCCTCGACGGTATCGAAGGCCTCGCGGAACTTGTTCTGGATGTAGAGCTGAGCCGGCAGCAGCCACTCCTCCATGGTCTTGGAGACCACGGAGCGAACCTGCGGGTTCTGGGCGAGCTTGGCGGTGTAGGTTTTCATAAAGTCGAGGTAGGCCGGCAGGTCAAAGTAGAGATTGTCGACCGGACGCAACTCGGGCACCTCGCCGGTGAGCTGGCTCTTGGGCGCGATGAGCTCCTCGGGCTCAAACTGGTGGCCCAGATCGCACTCGTCGGCATAAGCCTTCTCGGACTTGCAGCCCTGGATGGGGCAGCGGCCGATGACCTGGCGGCCGTTGAGGAACGTGCCGGCCTTGGCATCGTAGAACTGCAGCGTGGAGCGCTTGGAGATGGTGCCCTGCTCGTGCAGGCGCTCGATAATCTCGGCGGTTACCTCGTTGTGAATCTGCGCAGCCGGCTCAAGGCCCGAGCCGCCGTAGATATCGCAGCTGATGTTGTAGTTGTTGAGGGTCGCGGCCTGGCGGGAGTGATTGGACTCGACATACTCGCCGATGGACTTATCGTAGCCTTCGTTCTCCTTGAGCTTGCGGTAGCTCTCCATGATGGGCGAGCCGTAGCAGTCAGTGCCCGAGGTGAAGATGACGTTCTCGCGGCCCAGGCGGTCGCGAAGGAAGCGGGCGAAGAAGTCGGCCGGGACAAAGACGCCGCCGACGTGGCCAAAGTGAAGGCCCTTGTTGCCGTAGGGCTCGCCGGCGGTAACGATGGCGCGGCGAGGCCAGCTGGGACGGTCGTTCATGGAGTATTTGGATGCCATGGGACTCCTTCGCATATGGTGAGAGCGCGGCCGGGCGCAAGGCCTGGCGACGCGGTGGTCAATTCGTGCATATCGTTCGACATTATCGCACATGCGGACGGGTACGTGGCAGGGGCGCTATCCTAAGATGCTATGAATGAGATTTCCAACATACATGCGTTTGAGGACGAGGATTTTCTACACGCCTGCTTTGTGTGGGGGATGGCCGTGATCGCGGTGTTTGCCGTGTGCCTGGTGCCGATGTTTATGCTGCTGGGCGGGCCTGCAGACTTGGATGCGGCTGACGCGGGCGGCTGGATGGCTGTCGTGGGCTGGATAGTCGGCTTGGCTTCCATCTCAATGGCGTCGTTCGCCGTGCACGAGCTGGTGCACGGTGTGTTTTTTAAGCTGCTGGCGCCTGCGGGCGCGCATGTGACCTTTGGCGCGAATCGTGAGACGGCGATGATCTATGCCTGCGCCGAGGGCGTTGTGTATTCGCGTCGGCGGTACATGGCCATTTGCCTGGCGCCGACGGTTGTTGTGACGACAGCGTTTGCCCTGGGGTTTGCGTTTTCGGGCTATCCGCTGCTGTGCTATCTGGCGGCCGGCTTGCATTTGTCGGGCTGTGTAGGCGACTGGTATTACGTGTGGACCATTTTGCGCGACCGCCGCATTGTCGCCTGCGAGGATACGTCCTTTGGCGTGCGCTTTTTCGCAAAGTAGTCTTTTTGGGGCGGGGCTATTTTAGCTGCCATGATGTCGGGGTGAGTTTTCTGGGACGGGGATGTCGATGAAGTCGTTGTTGCTGCATGCGTGCTGTGCACCATGCTCGCTTGAGCCGGTTCGCCTGCTGCGCGAGGTGGGGTTTGAGCCCACGATTTGCTGGACCAATCCCAATATTCAACCGCGCGATGAATGGCGGCGGCGTCTGGACGAGCTGCGCCGGTGGTGTGCCGATGGCGACATCGAGCTCATCGAGGCGGGGGAGGACCGCGAGCGCTGGGAGGCCGGCGTGGCCCCGCTGGGTGCCGATCGGCCCCGTCGCTGTCGCTCGTGCTATGCCTTGCGCTTGGCCGAGGCATGCCGCGTTGCCCAGGAGCGCAGGTTTGAATATGTGGGTACGACGCTCGCCGTCTCGCCGTATCAGCTGTTCGACACCTGCAATGACGTGCTTGAGCGTTTGGCGGCCGCCCATGGGCTCACCCCGGTGATTCGCGATTTTCGCCCGTATTATCCCGAGGCTACGCGCCGTTCGCGCGAACTGGGCATGTATCGACAGAACTACTGCGGCTGCCGCTTTTCTGCTGTCGAGGCGGCCATGGACCGCGCCCGCATCCGCGACGAGCGCAAAGCCGCCAAAAAGTAGTTCGTTTGGGACGTCAGCCTGCTAGGATGTAGAGCGGACTTTAGCTATATAAGGAGTATCCGACGTGTCTATGCGTACCGATGATTTTGACTACAACCTTCCTGAGGAACTGATTGCCCAGGCTCCTGCCGAGCCGCGCGACTCCTGCCGCCTGCTGGTGGTGGATCGCAAAGGCTCCCAAGCGGGGAAGCCGCTGGAGCACGGCGGTACCGTTGAGCACCGCATCTTCCGCGACATCATCGACTATATCGAGCCGGGCGATGTGCTCGTCATCAACAAGACGCGTGTGATGCCGGCCCGCCTGATCGGTCGCAAAGCCGGCTCGGGTGGCGTGGTCGAGACGCTGCTGCTCAAGCGCCGTGAGGATGTTGACCCGCTGGGCCACGTTTGGGAGTGCCTGGTCAAGCCGGGTAAGCGCCTGAAGCCCGGTGCTCAGATTGAGTATCGCGCGGGCGGCGCCCATGCGCCCGAGGACGCGCCCGTGGTGCTGACGGCCGAGGTCATCGACTTTGTCACCGATAGCCGCGGTGGCCGTCTGGTGCGCTTTGAGCCGGCCGGCTGCAATGCCGCCGGCGAGCCGCGCACGCTCGACGAGGCCATTCATGCTGCCGGTCACGTGCCGCTGCCGCCCTACATTACCGATTACGAGGGCGATCCCGAGAAGTACCAGACCGTCTACGCCATGAAGGAGGAGCACTCGGCTGCCGCTCCCACGGCGGGTCTGCACTTTACCCCCGAGCTCATGGCCGCTATCGAGGCCAAGGGTGCGAAGTTTGCCGCCGTCGAGCTCGAGGTAGGCATCGATACCTTCCGTCTGGTGGAGGAGGATGACCCTACGCAGCACGTCATGCACACCGAGCGCTACCACGTGTCGCAGGAGGTTGTCGATGCCGTGCACAAGGCCAAGGCCGAGGGACACCGCGTGATCGCCGTCGGCACCACCGCAGTGCGCTCGCTCGAAAGCGCCTTTGATGCGGATGCCCCGGTGTCCGATCCGGCCGTGACCGCGCGCTATTTTGAAGGCCGCGAGGACGGTGCCGACACGCTCGGCCGCGGTGACATCGTGGTGCGCGAGAACGCCACGACGCAGCTCTACCTCATGCCCGGCTCGACCTATCACGTGGTCGACGCGCTGATCACGAACTTCCACGTGCCGCGCTCCACGCTCATGATGCTCGTCTCGGCCTTCGCCACGCGCGACCAGATCATGGCCGCCTACGCGGCCGCGATCGAGGAGCGCTACCGCTTCCTCTCCTTTGGCGACGCCATGCTGATCGAGTAGGGAGCCCCCGGCCCCTCACCGCACGACGATGAGGGCGACTATCAGGACCAGGACCAGCGCGACGGCGATGATGACGGCGCCGAACGCGACGCGCTCGCGGCGCGTGCGCGCCCGGAGGCCGCGCTCGGCCTCCGAGAGCCCCTCGACGACGGTCTCCTGGTCGGCGATCTGGGCGCGGAGCCCCTCGATGCTCTCCCGGAGCTCGGCGGTCACCTCGGGCGTCGCGTGGATCTCCTCTGCCTCGTCGATGAGCGCCTGCGCGCCGTCATGCCGCTCGGCGGCCTCGTCGTAGGCCGCCTTGGCCTCCTCCGCGCCTTCGCGCGCGGCGGAGATCTGATCCTCGAGCGCCTTCTCCTCGGCCCTGGCCTTGGCCTGGAGCTCGTCGTACTCGCCCTTCTTCTCCTCGTACTCCCTGCGGGCGTCGTCCGACTCTCGCTGGGCGCTCTCGAGGGACTGCTTCTGGGTCCAGAGGTGCGTGCTCGCCGCGTCGACCGCCTCCTGGGCGTCGTGCGTGGTGGCGTCGACGTCGGAGCGGGCGGCCTCCACGTGGGCGAGCTCGGTCACGATCTCGTTCTTGAGCTGGGTCACCGCGTTGGAGGAGGGGTCGGCCTCCTGGGCGCGCCTGAGCTCCTCCTGCACCTTGCGCAGTCGCGCCTGGGAGCTGTCCACCGCGCGGTTTGCCGCGGCGATGCCCTGCTCCCTGCGGTCGGTCGCGCTCTTCAGCTGCCCCTCCGCGGTCTTCACGGCGCGCTTGGCCTCGGCGACGGTGCGCAGCATATCGGCAAACAGAGGCGGGTGCTCGTCGCTGCCGGCCAGCGGCTGGGCCGAGAACTCCGCCCAAGGCATATCATGGACAAAGCCCTTGGCCGGGGTCATACGATCCAGCGTATCATCATGGAAAACCACAAGCCGCCGGTCCGCGGTAAACTGTACATCCAGCTCAATGCCGTAGCCGTTTTTGGCCGCCGCGGTAAAGGCGGGCAGGCTGTTCTCCGGCGGGCGCTGATCCTTGCCGAAGAACCCGCGGTGTGCGCAGTTGCGGCCCAGAAACGGTGCACGCAGGGCGTCCCGCCGCTTGCCCGGCCAGACGGCGAACAGCGTCAGAACCACCAGAAGTAAGACAATGCAAAGCAGAATTTTCATAATCGCTCACGCTCCTGCCGTCATTGTACCGCGTACAGCGGCAAATTGCAACAGGTTTTGCAAAAAGGATGCACTTCCGTAAAGGTATATGGCAGGAGCCGGATATAAGGCAACACCGCATAATTCCCGCCTTACGGCTTAAGCACC
>OODJ01000271.1_pt1 | contig 58796 bp, 58 predicted proteins | sample 1671611 | NCBI WGS metagenome assembly OODJ01 (sample SAMN06348174, study PRJEB24527) | human gut metagenome | biome: human gut; feature: ankylosing spondylitis patient; material: feces | host: Homo sapiens | place: China | collected 2015-10 | reverse complement strand
ATATATAGAAACACACACAAAAAAAGGGTGCGTCACAGACTTATGACACACCCTCTAATAGCTATTGTAGCTATCTTCTCTATAGTTCTTGCCAGTTGTAGCAAGGACGAAATCCTTAGTGATACCCATCCCGAAGTCAGCATCACAGCCCAGCAGGGCGATACCCCTGCCGTGAGCTACTATGCCATCACCGACTCCACAGGCATCGGCTTCACCTCCCAGGGCATAGCGTATGCCAACCAAAACAATCACACCACCCAGTGGCTGCTCAGCTACGCAGAGATAGCCGAGCGACTGGAGCTCCATATCCAAGACTATTCCCAGATTCGCATTACCCGAGACCATATCCTGAGCAATGGCCTCTGGCGCTTCGCCGTATCCTTTGATGCGCAAGCCGAAGTCGATTCTTACGCTATAGACGTAGACCCTGATACTGGCAAAATCATTTGGACGCTTAGTACCACCGAAATGCCAGGTGGGGAGTTTACGCTGAGCATCAGCGTAGGGGTGAGCAAATAATCATATGTCTTATTTTTATTATCAAAATCATGGCAGTTAAGAAATCAGAATTGTATAGCTCTCTATGTGCTCTGATGCTTTTATGCACAATGTGCCTAATGAGTTGTTCGAAAGATAGTGATGGTAACGACATTCCTGAGATACCGCAGGAAGAGGATCGTTATTATGTGAAGTATGAAATGGATATTCATCCGTGGAATACTCAAGCAGTATGGTCTACAACCATTTCCTGCCAAGGTGATAAAGGTCCAGTTACTTTAAAGACAAAGGATACTAAGTGGGAGGCAACTTATGGTCCTATCAAAAAGAATAGTAGACTGTATCTTAAAATAAATTGCGACCTTTCCTTTAGTAGCAGAAGTGATAGCTATGTAAGAATATGGGTTAGCAAGAATAAGGAACCATTCGTGCTTAAGGCAGAAGATAGAGGTGATTCACCTTCTCTTCAAGCAGAATGTGGTATAGACTTTTAACGACAATGTACTGAGCACATCTACCAAGAATTTTCTCAAAAAGATTATGGAGCAGGTAGATAACTATAAGTATAATCAATAAAGAATAGAAAATGAAGAAGAAAAAGGTCGTTTTGGTTATTGTTGCAACCATTGCTGTTATTTTCCTTGCTTATGAGAGCGTAATGCACATTATGTATAAGACCTGTCCTACATGCGAAGGAGAAGGAATGGCTTATGTAGCGTGCAAGAAATGCTCGGGTGGTTATATAGATTGTCCTAGATGTTATGCTGCAGGTAAAATTACTTGCAGTTCTTGTGGAGGTAATGGAAGAATAAAATGCAAGATATGTTTAGGTTCTGGTGGAGATAGATGTATATACTGTAATGGCGAAGGATGCAAACGATGTGACATGTGCTGGGGCTCAGGCACCGGTACCGATGGTAGGGGGTGTTTCTTCTGCCAAGATAGAGGAGTGAAACGATGCCTATCGTGTGGTGGACGTGGAAAACATCTTTGTTCTAACTGCAATGGATATGGAGTTATCAGATGTAGAAATTGTGGTGGTACTGGCGGTAGCGAATGCTATAACTGCCATGGTCAAGGTATGTGCGTTTGTCCAAAGTGTGATGGTAAACAAAATGTTTATGATACTTGCCCAGAATGTGATGGCGATGCTAAAGTGAGTAGATTTTAAAACTTGAATTTTGAATATATAACAGCAACTAATTAAAGAAAATAGAGTATGAGTTTTTTGGTATGGATAAATGATGAATCATGGTGGCTTTTTACGAGCATCATCATATTGTTAGCTATTGGGGTTTATGTTTGGATTAATAAACAAGCCTACAATAATCAGTTGGCTAACAAGAAGAGATGGATAGAATTCTTGCCATCTCTCATTTCAACGTTAGGAGTATTGGGAACCTTTGGCGGAATCACCCTGGGTTTGGCTCTCTTTGATACTGATCATTTGGATGTTAGCATCCCTAAACTCCTTTATGGCCTAAAAACTGCCTTCCTCACCTCTTTAGCTGGTATGATTGGCTCTATGATTCTATCTCGTAAGGTGTCAAGTCTGTACGATAAGGAAGACAAAGGCGTGTCTGATGCCAATCAGGCAGCTGCGGTAATCGCCCGGTCTGTAGAGAGCATGAAGAATGATAATGCGAATGCTCTTCAAGAGGTAAGAAATGAAATCAAGGCTCAGACTGCTAACCAGAATAGTTTTTATGCTGATATGAATGCGTTTGTGAAAGGAATTAATAGCTATATAGTGAATCAAAGGGGATTCTTGCAGGAGTTGTTGAATAATTCCGACATCCAAAAGGATACTTTGATTACTATATCGGCTAGCTTGAATAAGATTGCCAATAACGAGGAATTACCTGCTATTCATTCTGACCTTGATAAATTGCTTGTAGCATTTGGAGAGCAGGGTGAAAAAGTTCAAAATATGGATGAGAATCTGAAGATTTTGAAGACGAGCATTAGCAATACGGGTGATGACGTGGCAGAACTCAAAAAGCTCAATCAAGATATCAGCGGCTGCTTGGCAGGCATGACAGATACGCTGGGTGAAATAGCTACAGCCACAGAAGCTACTTCTTCCACAGAAGACTCTATCTTAGAGAAGTTTGATACCTTTGGCAAGTTTATAGGCGATGAGGTAGATGACATAGAGAGAAAGATGGGAGAGACGAATACGCTGCTTACCAATAAGTTTGATGAGTTTTCAGAATTGCTTAAGAAGAGCAATACGGAGGCATTGGTGGGCGTGATGAAGCAGCTCACCACGGAATTCCAGAAGCAGATGAACGGCTTGATTCAGCGACTGGTGCAGGAGAATTTTGAACAGCTCAATAAGAGCGTGGAGCGACTGAACGCATGGCAGCAGGAGAATAAGAACATGATAGCTTCGCTCATCCAGCAATACAAGGATATGGAGACTGACTTCGAAAATTCATCTACTACGCTTACCAAGGTGTCTGCTGATACCAAGGCTTTGGTGGGTGATGGAGGCAAACTCCAACAACTGATAGCTGCGCTTAACAAGGTGATATTGGAGAACCAGAGCTACATCGAGGTAACCAAGAAACTTCAAGAGACGGCAGAGCTGACCAAGGACAACATGGTGAAGTTTGATGATTCTACCAATAAGCTCAACGACTGGGTGAGAAAGCAGCGCAACTTTGTGGATGGTGTACAAATGCTCATCGCCAAACTGGAAGAAATCGAAAAGATAAAGGATTATGGCGGTGAGTTTTGGAAGGAAACCAAGAGTAAGATGGAAGAGGGTGTTGGCATCATCCGCAATGGCTCTAAGGAGATAGAGAGTCAAATCTCTGGATTGGACCAGCATTTCTATCAGCGACTCAGTGCTACTTTGGCTCAGCTTGATGCCTGCATACAGGCTATGGTTGAGGTTGCAAACAAGAATAAATAGGAGATGAAGGACTATGGCAAAATCAAATGTATGGATGTCGGTTTCCGACTTGATGACGGGATTGATGGTAATCTTTCTGTTTATCGCCGTGGCATATATGATCCAGGTAAAGGAAAACCAGAATGTGCTGACTGACTATGTAGAAACCAAGACGAAACTTCACGATAAGTTGGTGAGCGAGTTTAAGGAAGAATCGAAGACTTGGGATATGAGCATTGGCAAGGATTTGTCGATGAGATTTAATAACCCTACGGTGCTCTTTGCGCAGGGTAGTGCCGATATCACTCCTCAGTTTAAGGTGATATTGGATGAGTTTATCCCTAAGTATCTCGACATCTTGCTGAATGATAGCTTACGGAGCCATATCCAAGAGATTCGTATCGAGGGACATACGGACAATGTGCCTTATCCTCAGCTCCATCCTCAGCCATTCGTGGCGAATGTTATCTTGTCGCAGCAGAGAGCATTGTCGGTATTGATGTATATACAGCCCATGTTTGTGAAGTATCCGCCTGAGCAGCAGCGACTCTTGGAATATTGGTTTACAGCAAATGGACTGTCTTATGGTAAGGCTCTGAACAAGGATGGTGATTATGCGCTCGTATCCAGCAAAGATCACAAGATAGACAAGGAGAAATCTCGCCGTGTGGAATTTCGTATCATCACTACGGGTGATGAAGTGCTAGAAAACTTCGTGAAGAAAAATTCGGCTACGACTGGTTCTTCTGCAACAAATTAACATGAGAAGTGTATGGAAGAAATAGAAGCAATCGTTAAGTTTGATAAATTGCGTAACTATCTAGAGAGCAGAGGCATCCATGTGGCGGAAGCCTCTGCTGATGGTTATCATGCCGTGAAGCCTGGGGAAGTGACACTCCAGGCTATCAAGGATGGTACCTATACCTTTGATGAGGATGGTATCTATCTGAATGGTAGCAATGGGGTACGACAGAAAGTCTATTTGTATAAAAGAGATTATTATATTACTGGTTATGCGAATAGTAAGCCACGTATGCATATTACAAAATGCAACACGCTAGAAGATTTTATAAATAACAAAAAATTTGACCATTATAGACATGCCAATACAGAAGAAGTACCTGTTATAGACTTGGGAGACGGGTGTCGAGAAGTAATCGTAAAACAATTGCCTTTGTGTGGATTTTGCAGAAGTAAATTGTTGGAAGAATATAGAAAGAGTCAAAAAGATTTTTTTCAGAAAGAATCTTCTATCAAGGATTCGGTGGAGTTTGTCCGTCTCTTGAAAGAAACTCTAGGCATTGTTGATGGGCAGTCACAGGACGTGGATGCTGATATATTTGGCTATGTGAAAGATTGGGAACAAATAAGCAGACGCTATCGAGAATATCACAATTACACCTGTGAACGTTGTGGCTTGCAGATAACCAATCCATGGGATAGGCAGTTTATGCAAGTGCATCATCGTAATGGTATTAAGACAGATAACAATGGCAAAAATCTTGAGTGTCTTTGCATCCGATGCCATGCCAACGTGGATGATGTGCACAGGGAAAATTTCTCAAAAGGCGACAATCTCTTTCGTCTCAATGATTTTAACGAAAAATACCCTCCGAAAAGTTAACGGCATTTAAATGTGTTAATAAATAAGTCTGACTATCTAGACCAATATGACAAGGAATTGAAAGCTGAACCTTATGGGAAAAGTAAGCAAGAGAAGATTGATGCTTTGTCTGAAATGACAGATGAGTACAAACATCTGTATGGATGTAGAGCTGACATCGCAATCAAAATGGTGAATGAACAATCTGAATTATTAACTAACTAAATTTTATCCGATGAATCTTAAGAAATTTTCGGGTGAAGACGCTTCACCTTGACACCATGATGGTGTGCGCCCTTCTCGGGATAAGAATGGGCTTTTTCTCGATAAAATAACATTTAAAAATGAAAACGAAATGGAATTTTCAATGTCCCAGTTGCCTGAATTGTTAGGGCTGGGAGTTCCAGTATTTATAGGTTGCTCGTTTGTTGTGGGCAATGGTGATAATTTGCAAGGCTATCTGAATAGTCCAGAGATGGGCTTGAAGGAAGAACCTGCTTGGAAAGGTAAGGGCAAACGAGAGGAGCTAAAGCTCTCTGATGAACTTAATACGCCAGAAGCTATCGAAATACTCAACAAACTACAAGAACATGACTATCTAGATGATTGTTATCAGCCTAAGAGAATGTCGATCTCTGAAAAAGGTGTATTGGCTTCTCTCATCTCTGATAAATTGGGTATCAATCAACCTTGGGTTACATTCGGAGAATTGTGGAATATGAACAAGGAAACCTTGCGAAAGGGCAATTCTAAAGGAATGGACCAAAAAAGCATAGAGCGATTCATAGAAAAGATAAAAGATGTAATAGATTGATATTTAATGCATTGTGCAATTCTTGCCTACCTGCCCCGGGGCTACCCCGTGGCACATAGACGGGGCTACCCCGTGGCAGGTAAGTTTCAAAAACTCTTAGTACCTTTGCACCCGTAATCAGACAAGTAAAGTCTGGTTGCGGGCGTTTTTTGTTTATAGGAATCCGGTACCGTTCCTGAAACTGAAATTTGGCGAATAACTCGCAGTCCAACCCATAAACATTATATATAAATATGGCAGAAAATGCTTATGTATTTTATCATCCGCAGTATGGCGGATTGAGAGTGGTGAACAACGAAGAAGGATTGTTCTTTTGCATCGAGGACCTGGTTGCCATCACAGATATCAGTAGAGATAAATTGTTCCCTGTTTTAGCCGACACGGAGGGAAAAGTGGTAGAAATGTGTGTGGAAGCGGAAACAAAAAAGGTTCCGAAGGCTTTTAAACAACGTTTGTTTTTCGGTGAATTCTTTGGCAATGCTGACAAGGTGAAACAAAAAAGTAAAATAGCTTGGAGAAGTATGATATTCGTTGACTCTCTGGTGGTGAGAGATATGACGGTAGGCTGTTCGAAAGATTTTGAGTGTAAGTTGTTTTACAAGTGGGTCAAGGATTTTATCCAGCCTGTGATAGAGAACGAGGGCAGATGTTGGCATTATGAGTGTGTCATGATGAAAAGAGTCTGTTATGACCCTCTGAAAAAACCGATGGACATCCGATATGCTGCCGACGGCCTGTATATCAACGATATGAGAATCAACTGACATTATTCATCTTTTAAACAAGTTATTACGATTATGAAACAAGCAGCAAAGAAGCAGCTCCTCAACGCCCAGAAGGTGGACGGAGCCATCATCAGTGAGGAAAACGGCACCATCGCCTTCCGCAAGGCGCCATGGAACGATACCGAGGTTATCTGCGAACAGCCTAAGGTGATACCGGGCAGAATGGTATGCTCTGGCGAGAGGGGAGGCGACGAGTTCGACTTCAAGCCTTACGAGCATACGGGCGAGAAGCTTTTCGAGGAAATCTTCAAGACCAAGCATGCCGTGGTGCGCACCACCAAGCGCACGGTGCAGGTAAACTATACCTTCAGCCGTGACCTGGACAAGCAGGACATGCTGCGCTATCTCAAGGTAGAGCACAAGGAACTGATTGCCGGATTCAAGGAGGCAGACATCAAGGGGAATTGATAATGAATCATTCAACATTCAAAAAAAATGGAACATATTATAGCATATAATCCGTACAAGAATGGCAATAAGGGGAGCGTAAGCTCCCAGCCACTCTCGGTCTACGACAAGACCATCGCTTATCCCTGGATGGCAGACCTGGTAGCTGCCATCCGTGGGGGTAACGATGAACTGAAGAAGCAGCTGCCTTTCCGCTGCGCTCACTACTACCAGTTCCGAGACAACAGGCGCTCGCAGAAAAATGCCGTGCCCGAAAGCTTCCTCTTCCAGACCACCATCGACGTGGACGACAAGGAATATGTGGACAAGGCGATAGAGAAGGCACGAGAGCTGAACTGCAGCGACACCATCTGGAATGGAGCCCTGCTGCACCTGGAGTACTCTGCCCGCAAGAAGTTGCACATCGACATCCGTATGCCCGTCGGCATGACTATCGAGGAGACGCAACGAGCCTATTGCGAGGCGCTGGGCGTGCCCTACGACGAGAGCTGCATCTCGCCAGAACGCATGCTCTTCATCACCGACAAGGCGTCGGAAATCTATCGCTCGCCCCACTGGTACGAGGTGCTGCCACAGGAAGAGCTGAAGAGGCGCAGACAAGCCTACCTGGACCGTGGGCTTACCATCGACGGAAGAGCTGGAAAAGTTAATAGTTTACAGTTTACAGTTAATAGCAATAGTAATGACAATGTTCAAAATAATAGACTTTCGGGCTCTAACGGCAATCCTGCTGTTTCTCATGGCTCTGCTATTCAGCCTGCCCAACCTGGTAATAGCCATGGTGCTGATGCTGGTAATCTCGGCTCTGCTGGAGGCTATCAGATTCCTGACGGATTACCAACCTCTGGTACCGCCAGCGAGAAGAGCCTGATAGCCTTCGACCTCTTCGCGGAGTCGGCAGGACTGAAGAATGTGAATATCGATACCGAGGGCTCTCGCCACTCCTCATTGCTAGCCATTATGAGCGCAGGAGCGAGCAGGGTGATGAGTGAGGAAGAACTGAGAAGAGTGGTGGCAGTGAAGATGCCTAGCTTCGCCCAAGAGCGTGACTGCCAGCAGCTGATCCATGACTTCTATGAGAAATATGGAGACAGTTCGAAGCCATTCTCTAGAGATGTGATCCGCATCAATGCGCAGGTGGAGACTCAGGCTAATCAATTAAGAATTAATAATGAAGAATTAAGAATTCAAGGCGTAAGTACAGGTAATCAAACAGTTCAAAGTTCAAACCTCAATGTTCAAAGTTCCGAAGATGATTACCCCGCTCCGCCCGAGATGCCGAAGAAGCTGCCTAAGCTCGTGGAGCTCCTCGTGTCTCAGACACCGGATATCTATAAGCCTGCCGTAGCCCATGCCATCTTTCCTTCGCTAGCCACCCACCTCTGCCGCACCTATTTTAATTACATCGACAATGTGGAGCATGAGGCTACGCTAATGTGTTGTCTCTTAGCTGGTACGGGCGCAGGAAAGAACTGCGTGCAGATGCCTATCAACCTGATTATGGAAGACATCAGAAAACGAGACAAAGATAACCTGAAACGAGAGAAGGAGTGGAAGGATGAGGTGACAAGAAAAGGTGCTAACAAGGATAAGCGTAAGCGACCTGAAAACCTCGTGATCCAGGAGATAGACGCCGATATGACCAACCCTGCCTTCGTGATGCGTACCGCCGAGGCGCAGGAGCATTTCCTCTATACTGCTCTCAACGAGATAGACCAGTTTGATAACCTAAGGGGCATTGGCAACCAGCAGTTTCGTATCATGTGCCTCGCCTTCGACCCTGGTAATCAATATGGACAAACCCGAGTGGGCACGCAGAGTGTTACGGAGCGAGTAACCATCCGATTTAACTGGAATGCCTCGACCACCATCAACAAGGGTATCCGATATTTCTCCAAGGTATTGACCGATGGTCCTATCTCTAGAATCAACTTCTGTACTATCCCAGAGCGTGAGATAGGAGCCGAGATGCCTGTCTATGGCACATACGATGACACATTCAGAGAGAACTTAAAACCCTATATCGAGCATCTTAACATGGCTTCTGGTACTATCAATTGCCCCGAGGCTTTCGCCTTGGCACAGAAGCTGAAAGAGGAGAATGCCGACTTTGCCCGTATGAGCCAAGACAGGGTTTACGAGAACCTCTCGTTCAGAGCCAATGTCATTGCCTATCTGAAGGCTTGCGTGCTCTATGTGGCGAATGGTTGCCAATGGGAATCCGAGATAGAGGAGTTTGTGCGCTGGAGCGAGCAGTATGACCTGTACTGCAAGATGAGATTCTTCCGAGATGCTATCGTGAAGGCGGAGCAGGAGGGAGTGAAGTCGAGCAAAAGAGGGCCTTCCAATATGCTGCAACTTCTGCCAAATGAGTTCTCTTATCAGCAGGCTGAGCAGTTGAGAAGCGACTTGGGGCTGGATACCAAGGGCACCCGACGGATGATAGCCACCTGGGTGTTCAGAAAGTATATCGTGAAAGTGGAGGCAGGCGAACAAGGCGTTAATGCTGGTAATGACAAAGCTGATAACTGCCATTGCAATTACGGTAATTACAGTTTTTATCGCAAGCTATGTTTTCTCAAAAAAGAATCTAAATAGAAACAATTATGGAAATCGTACTCAAAAGAATAGCTAAGCAGAATACTTACACCATAGGGCGTATGTATATCCTGAAGGACGAGGAGGTGGAGCGCAAGGTGAACTATACGCTCAATAAGGACCAGAAGCGCAGCTTCTGCCATGTGGTAGATGTGGGCAAACTGGACGGGGAGCACTACTTCTGCGATACCCTGGAGCCAACGTGGCGCAACCTGCTGGGCATCACCCTGTTGCCCCAAGAGGAGAATGTGCGCCTGGGGCGAGTGTCGGAGAAGAAGGCGCAGAAGATGAAGGGCAAGACTGCCATACCCGAGGGCACTTATCCCGTGCTCATCACCAAGTCGCCGAGATTCAAGCAGTGGCTGCCCCTGCTGCAGGGCGTTCCTGGCTTTGAGGGCATCCGCATCCATGCCGGCAACTACCCCGATGATACGCAGGGCTGCATCCTGCCGGGCGAAAACAAACTCCGAGGCATGGTGGTAAACTCCCGCATCTGGCTGCATCGCCTCGTCAATGCCATCACGGCGGCGAGAGACCGAGGCGAGAGCATCTGGATTACCATCATCTAGTAGCCGAAGTTCTCCGAGCGGCGGCATTGCCTCTAATGCAGCCCACGCTCGGAGAGCGAGGGCTGCTACCTATGTGTGTCGGGCATGACACTAACCTAACTGGTTCAGAATCTTCTTATCATCGTTTGACACCTCTTACGGCCTGGCTCTCTAACGGATTCTCCGGCCAGAAATGCTTAGGGTATCGGCGCTTCAGTTCCTTGCGGACTTCGAAATAAGTGCCTTGCCAAAAACTTGCGAGATCCTGAGTAAGCTGAACGGGCTTGAAGCCGGGAGATAGCAACTCAAGCAGAAGGGGCTGTCTGCCAGCATCGACAGTGGGAGTTGATGTCATTCCGAAACACTCCTGAAGCCGCACACTAAGAACCGGGGCTTCGGTTCCCTGGCGGTAATCGATGCGGATATTGCTGCCCGATGGTACACGGATGTGGGTGGGAGCAAGGTGGTCTATCTCCTGCTGAAGGTCGTAAGGAAGGATATTCCATAAGATTTCGCACAGGTTGAGTTTCTTCAGCTCAGTAACAGAAGTCTTCATCTTACCACCTTCTTCGAGATAGAAAGGGAGCCACGCTCGGGCTGTTGTCAGGAGATGCTCCGTAGACAGGTCGGGAATCTCTAATTCCGGATGCCACTCAGCTACTTGCGCCACGCGCTGTTGCAGACGATGAACCGATTCGTTCCAATCAAACATGCTGAGTCCGTCTTTTCTGGCAGCTTCGCAGATAATATTAGAAACTGTCTCTCGGTTGGCATTCTGTATCGGCTTGCTGTCTATGACGAGTGCTCCTATCCGTGTTTCCTGTTGCATCTTTACTGCCAGCGCTTTGCTGTCCCATGAAATATTCTCGCAGGTTTGTGCCGGCAAGTTCTTCCAGTAGACGGGGGCTGAGAGAAATACCCTTCCTTTCCGTCTCTGCCCAGAACTGGATGATGAGGTTGAAGCGAGGTTGAGTGATGCGATGGCAAGCCATTCGTTTGCTGCCATGCTGTCGCACGGGTCGATGAAAATCGTGTTGCCATTCGACATCTTGAAGTTGCCCGCATGGTCGGTGGCATGGGCGATGCGCTCAGGGTAGGCTAGGGCGATGAGATGGCCCACTTCCTCAGCATCAATTGGCTCGTTGTCTTCCCTGATACGCAGCATCTTCCTGTATTCCTGGGCAATCTGAGCGATACGGTTCCAACGCCCCAGATTCTTCTTGCAGCGTGCGGAACGTAGGATAGAAAGGCGGAGCGTCATGTCAGAATCCTCATTTTCGCTCATCGGATCTTTCTCTTCCAGCAGAGCTGCAATGTCGCAGGCAAGGGCTTGGCTTGAAGGAGAATCGCTGCTGATCATCATCTTGGCAATGCGCGGATGACAAGGAAGTTGAGCCATTCTGCTGCCTTCTGCGGTGATGCTGCCACTGAGAGCGTGAGCATCATGATCAGGAGTGAGGGCGTTGAGCGACATAAGAAGTTGCTGTGCCAATACGAGGTTGCCCTTGGGAGGAAGGGTGAGCCAAGGCAGCAGTTCCGGTTTGTTTTCGCCGAAAGCTGCAATGTCGAGAACCATGGAAGAGAGATCTGCATCCAGTATTTCGGGCAGCCGTTGTTCTGGCATCAGATGTTCCGAGGTCTGTGTCCAAAGCCGGTAACATACGCCTGATGTGATTCTGCCCGCACGTCCCCTTCGTTGCGTAGCCATGTCCTGACTGATACGAACGGTTTCGAGATGGCTCAAGCCTGTACGGGCATCATAAACCAGTTTTCGGCAGAGTCCGGAATCCACAACGATTCTTACTCCTTCGATGGTGAGAGAAGTTTCGGCGATAGGAGTGGCCAGTACGATTTTCCGTTCGCTCGGTTTAGAAGGAGCGATGGCGAGCCGCTGCTTTTCAGGCGAAAGGTTGCCGTAGAGTGGATAGATTTCCGTTGAAGATATGGCAGAACGAAGCAGTTCTTCGCATTTCATGATTTCTCCCTGTCCCGGCAGAAAGGCAAGAATGTCACCTTCCTGGTTTCTGAAAGCCTGACAGATAGTAGCTGCCATTTCCTGCGCTACCTGATATCTGTCGATGTCGTGGTCTGCATAAATGGTTTCTATCGGAAACATTCTGCCTTCACTCTCGATAAGCGGAGCCTGAAGTGCCTGGCAGATGATAGAAGCATCGATTGTTGCTGACATGATAATGAGCTTCAGGTCAGGGCGGATGATTTCCTGTGTTTGCCGGGCCAGCGCTAACGCCAGATCGGAATTGATGCTGCGCTCATGAAACTCATCAAAGATGAGGCAAGAAACGCCTTCGAGTGTAGCATCATTGACTAGCATTCGGGTGAGAATGCCCTCGGTAAGGACTTCGATTCGTGTCTCATCCGAAACCTTGCTTTCGAATCTTACCCGATAGCCGATGGTTTTTCCCACGGGTTCTCCCAGAATCTGTGCCATCCGTTCGGCAATCTGGCGAGCAGCCAGGCGGCGCGGTTCGAGCATCAGAATCTTACCCTGACTTTTAAGATGATCATGGATGAAGCCTTCCAATGCCTGATCACTCATGCCCCGCAGAATGGTGAGCGGGAGGAGGGTAGATTTACCGGCTCCAGGAGGAGCTGTAATAACAAGGTTAGCCGACTCCATCAATGCTTCATTGACAGAGTCGGCTATCTGGTAAGCTGGCAGATGACCAGCCTGCTGTTCTATTCTATCTAAGTTCATTTCTTCTTATTTCACAAACTTCAGATTTCTTTTATTTCACAAATTTCAGAATCTCTTTACTCTTTCTGCCCTTTTTGGCAGGAATCGGCATGAAGCCTTCTGTGAGTCCTGTTTTATCTGTCATGGTCTGGAAAACGGAGGCGGCATAGGAAGAGAGTTTCTTCTCTGCCAGTTCTTGCTTGATAGCATCCTCATCATAATCATCAGCATAGAGGAGAGTGTGTAAATCGTCAAGATATTTTTGCGGAATATTCTGATGCGGCATGCGGCTTTTTATCTGCATAATCTGTGCGATGATTGCCTGTTTGGTTTGGGCAGCGATGGCTTCTGCCTTTTGCTGCTCGAAGACTGCCAGCGTCTCCTCATCCGTCTCCTGCCAGTTTTGCATCATGGCTTCAGTGTTGGTAAGATGACTGTAGCCTGAATAGCGAATCAGGGCGATGCGCTTGTTCCAACCTTTCTTTTCCAGATAGTTTTTCTCCATAGGGGTAGTAGCTACTATGATGTTGGCTTTGGCGTACATGGCTTTCTGATACATAGACTGTTGCAGTGAACGCTTCAAGTAAGGGTTCTTGCAATTTCTCTCAGAAATATCACCTAGTGGACAAACGATGTAGGGAATGTCCATCTGCTTTGCTTTCTTGGCTATCTGGGCTCCCTGCCATGTCCATGCTCCTATAATCAACACAATGTCGGCATCAACCAGACTGTTGGTGATGTCGAGCTGCTTATTCAAGGCTTCGATGTATGGAAGATACATCTTCAGCAACTTCTTATGGTTGGAAATGAACAAATATACTTTCATCGTTCTGTCGGTTATTTTTAACTGTTATTATTCTGATAGACTGTTACTTCCTTTTTACCCTGTTTAGAGTTTATGAGAAGTGAAATCGTTTTTGTCAGCCCGCCAATAGCGCAATTTGGTAGCCAGATTTCTCCAGATAATTCCATATTCGAAGAATGGCAGTTTGAACATCGCTATTCCGTCATCAAAGTGTTTGATGGCCTTGTTGGCTATCAGCATTCTCACGATGAACAGTAGGAGGAAACTGAAACCTGCGCATCCTGTAAGAATCCAATTCTTCATGAGGATAGAGTAGGCTGCAACGGCCAGTGTTGCTATCAGGCTGAGATGTGGCATGAGATGGTCAAAGAACATGAGGGTACGCATGGAAGCGGCTCTTTCCAAACTCTTGCGTGAAGCCTGCAGATAGAGGTGGGCATTGTACCAGCTCTTGTTCGATGGTGCTTCGCGGATGAGCCATGCATCGCAATCCAATTCTGTAGCAGTTTCGCCACAATGGGCATACTTGTTGACGAGAAAATCGTATTCGCCGCGAACATATTCCAGGTTGCCCTGATAGCCCTGTTCCTTCATGAAGTCGCTCTTGCGGAACGCTACGTTTGGCATGTGGCTGCGATAACCATAGGTCTGCTGGGCACGGCGCAAAACATAGTAAGCCTTGCGGATGCTGTCGAAACGGCGAACGCTCTTGGTTTCCTCATCAAGGGCTACATATCCCAATACCAGATGGTTTGGGTCCTGACATTGACGGACCATGGTTTGCAGCCACTTGTCGTTGCTTGGGCGGCAATTAGGTTCTGTCAAAATAATCCATTCATGTTTGGCAGCCTTCACACCCAGTGTAATCTGCAATTTCTTGCGGCTCATGTAGCGTGAACTCTCAGGAATGTAAGTATAATACAGATGAGGGTTCTCGGCTGCTGTTCGCTTCAGAAAATCCTGCGTCTCGCCATCTGTACTCTGGCAGACTACGATTACCTGATAGTCGGCAGCGTACTGCTGACGCAGGAACATAGGGAGATTCCTCTCCAATTCAGCAAGATTATCGTGTGCGGTAATGAGTATACTGACAGGAGGTTGATTCTCTGCCGTTTCTGTTTTTTGAAAGCGCAACGAGCGCAGAAATGGATTTATCAGCGATCCGAGAACCGCCAATAAAACCACCACTGCGCCTGCTATTATAGTAGTTGTACTAATGATCATCATATTCTTTTTCTCGTAATATAGAAAGCTAGAGAAAGGAGAATCCTATAAACTCTTAACTTTTAACTTTCAACTATATTAAAAGTCTTCTGTAATATACCCCTTTGGCAACTGGCGACAGTTGTACTGGCTCGCCATAATCTCACCATAGGCTCCGGCTGAGCGGAGGGCGATGAGGTCGCCGCGATGGGCTTTGTTGATGTCGACAGCCTTGCCGAAGACATCGCTTGATTCGCAGATAGGACCTACTACGTCGTAAGTTTCTACAGGTTCATCGCTTGAGATGTTCTCAATCTTATGGTAAGCCTGATAGAGAGCTGGACGGATGAGGTCGGTCATTCCTGCATCCACAATGGCAAACTGCTTGGCTGTGCCCTGCTTGATGTAGAGTGTCTTGGTGATGAGAGAACCCATCTGGCCCACTACAGCGCGACCTAACTCGAAGTGAAGCTTCTGACCATCGCGCAACTTCAGTTTCTTTGCGTATGTATCGAAATAATCCTTGAAATTAGGGATTGGCTGTCGGTTTGGATGATTGTAGTCAATGCCCAATCCGCCGCCCACATTGATGTTCTTCACAACGATGTGATGCGCTTCAAGTTGGTTCTGAAGTTCGTTGATACGGTTGCAGAGTGCCTCGAAATCACCCATATCGAGAATCTGGCTTCCGATGTGGAAGTGCAGTCCGAGGAACTGGATGTTCTTCATCTTGGCAGCCTCTTCGATTACGGCTTCCATGTCGCGCATGGCTATTCCGAACTTGTTTTCTGCCAGTCCTGTTGTGATGTTAGCGTGCGTATGGGCGCCGACATCCGGATTGATGCGGAAACAAACCTGCGCAATCTTATTCTGTTTTTCAGCCAGCTCGTTGATGATTTCCAACTCCGGAATGCTCTCTACATTGAAGCAGAAGATGCCTTTCTCCAATCCGAGGTTGATTTCCCAATCGCTCTTGCCTACACCAGCGTAAACAATCTTGCTGGCTGGGAATCCGGCTTTGATGGCTGCCTGAATTTCTCCTCCGCTCACACAGTCGGCTCCTAAACCAGCCTGACAGATGATATTGAGCACCTTAGGGTTGGCATTTGCCTTTACGGCATAGTGCACTTCAAATCCCTCGTGCTTGCCAGCCTCTTCATTGATGGTTTTCAATGTCTGGCGCAACACATTGGTGTCGTAATAGTAGAACGGAGTCTGTATCTCCTGAAACTTATCTATCGGAAATGTACCTTTCATTTCACTTAATCTTAAATTAATACCTTATTATAGTTAAATCAGAATATCCAATTTATTGTAAATCAGAATATCCAACGAAGAGTGGATAGGAAGCATTACATACGAATTCTTCACTTTTCACTCTTCGTTTTCATTTGCATTACTTCTTCTCGAACAATACGTTGCTCAAGTTCTGCAATGCCTGCTTCTTATCTTTCTCTCTGATGAGGAATGAGATGTTGTAGTTAGAACCACCATAAGAAATCATGCGTACAGGAATGTTCTTCATCGCATCGGTAGCGATGGTCTCGAAGCCAACGTTGCTCCAGTCCAAATCACCTACAACGCAGATGATGCACATATCAGAATCTACAGTTACTGTACCATATTTCTTCAGTTCGTTTACGATGTCGTTAAGATGAGAATCATTATCAATACTCATGCTGACACCCACCTCAGAAGTGGCAATCATATCAATTGGAGTCTGATAGCTCTCGAAGATTTCGAATACCTTGCGTAGGAAACCTGTAGCGAGCAACATGCGGCTACTCTTGATCTTGATGGCTGTGATGTTGTCCTTGGCAGCAACAGCCTTGATCTTGCCGCGTACGATGACATTGTCGATGATTGTACCGTCGGCCTTAGGATTCATGGTGTTCTTCAAGCGTACAGGGATGCCTGCATACTTAGCTGGCTGGACACAGGTAGGGTGGAGGATCTTGGCACCGAAGTAAGCCAACTCAGCAGCCTCCTCGAAGTTCAACTGGCGGACAGCTTCAGTGTGCTCTACGACACGAGGGTCGTTGTTGTGCATTCCGTCGATATCGGTCCAGATCTGAATTTCTTCAGCTGGGAGAGCTGCACCTATAAGAGATGCGGTGTAGTCGCTACCGCCACGCTGCAGATTGTCAACCTCGCCATATGCGTTGCGGCAGATGAATCCCTGAGTGATGTAAATCTGATAGCCCTGGTTCTGCTCCATGATAGCAGCCAACTTCTCCTTGATGTACTGAGGATCTGGTTCTGCGTTCTTGTCAGTGCGCATAAAGTCTAATGCGCTGAGCAATACTGCCTTTACACCCTGTTCCTTCAAGTAGTTTACAACCATGTTGGTGCTCATCATCTCGCCCTGAGCCACGATGCTCTTCTCCTCGAAAGAAGTGAAGAGGTCTTTGGTGAATGAGCGGAGATAGTTGAATTCGCCCTGCAAGAACTCACGAGTCGTATTTTTCATTTCCTCGGTAGAGTAGAGTTCTTCTACATGCTGCATGTATTTTTTCTCCAAGTTGTTGATTACCTCGTTGGCGCCCTCTGGATTCTTCTTGTAAAGATAGTCAGAGATCTCAACGAGAGAGTTTGTTGTACCGCTCATCGCAGACAATACGATGAAAGTTGGTTCACCTGATTCTGTAACCAAAGAGGCTACTCCCTTCATGCGCTCTGGTGAGCCTACAGAAGTACCTCCGAATTTCATTACCTTCATAGTCGTAATTTTATTTAATTATTTCACTTAATTATCTTCTCCATCTTCTGTGAGGTCAATGTGGTTGTACTCGTTGGTTACGTCGTAGAGCACACCTTCCTTACAGCGGTAAACGATGCCTGGGAATTTGTCGAGCATCGGGATGTTATGGGTTGTCATCACAACAGCTGTGCCTTGTTTGGTGATGTCTTTCAGCAGACTCACGATGTTGCTGGCTGTCTCTGGGTCGAGATTGCCTGTAGGCTCATCGGCGATGATGATTTTTGGATTATTGAGAATGGCGCGGGCGATGGCTACACGCTGCTGCTCACCACCTGAGAGCTCATGAGGCATTTTGTCGATTTTATCAATCATGCCTACTTCGTTGAGCACCTCTTCGATACGCTTTTCTCTGTCTTTTTTGTTTTTCCAGCCTGTTGCCTTGAGTACGAATTCAAAGTTCTTGCGAACGGTGCGGTCGTGTAGCAGCTGGAAATCCTGAAAGATGATTCCCAATTCTTTACGCAGAGCCGGAATCTCCTTTCGCCTGATAGTTTTGAGGTCTCTGCCGAGAATTTCAGCCTTCTCGGTTTCGCCTTCTACAAGGTCTAGTTCGCAATAAAGTGTCTTTAATAGCGAACTTTTACCAGAGCCGACTTTTCCAATAAGGTAGGCGAATTCTCCTTCGTCAATATGAAAATTGATGTTTTGGAGCACGCACTTATCGGCCTGATATATGCTGACGTTCTGATAATCTATTAACATCTTCTATTTTTTCTCCTTAATGTTGGTTTGTTATTTCATTTCGCCCTTGCTCTTGGCAACGCGGCGTTTCTTATCCCATTCCGGATCGTGACGCATCTGAAGTTCTTTCACAACATCTTCTATTCTCAAGCCCTTGCTTGTGAGCAGAACGATGAGGTGATAGAGAAGGTCTGAACTCTCGTAAATGAGTTTCTCGTTGTTGCCGTTTGTGGCTTCGATAATGGTTTCAACAGCTTCTTCTCCAACCTTTTGTGCCATTTTATTAACGCCTTTCTTGAAGAGGCTGGTAGTGTAACTTCCCTCTGGCATTTCTTCGTGGCGCTTGTTGATGAAGTTCTGAAGCTCTGAGAGGAAGAGGATTGGGTTGAGTGTATTCTCTTCTGCCCAGCAGGTGTCTGTACCTTTGTGGCAGGTTGGACCGTCTGGGTGAACCTTAACCAGCAAGGTGTCGTTATCGCAGTCGTTCTGAATGCTAACGAGATTCAGGAAGTTGCCTGATGTTTCACCTTTTGTCCAGAGGCAGTTGCGTGAACGGCTCCAGAATGTTACCTTTTTGGTTGCTATTGTCTTATCGTATGCTTCCTGATTCATGAATCCAAGCATCAAGACATTCTTTGTAACTGCGTCTTGGATGATGGCAGGAACCAGTCCGCCTAATTTTTCGAAATCTATTTCCATTTTATCTTATTTTTATTTTCTTACATTATTATATTCACGTGTCTCAGTATCCTTACGTGTTCTATATTCTCACGTTGATTCCTTCTTCTCTCAGGTATTTCTTGAGGTCAGGAATGGCAATCTCGCCAAAGTGGAACACGCTGGCTGCCAGGGCAGCATCTGCCTTGCCTTGGGTGAAAGCATCGCGGAAATGCTCAATTTTTCCGGCACCACCTGAGGCAATGATAGGAATGCTTACTTCTTCGGCAAGACGGGCGAGGGCCTCGTTTGCGAATCCCTGTTTTACACCGTCATGATCCATACTGGTAAAGAGAATTTCACCGGAACCCCGGTCGGCTACTTCCTTAGCCCAGTCAAACAGTCCTAGTTCCACCCGTTCTCTTCCGCCTTTTACATAACAGTGCCAGCCGTCAGAATCGAGACGTGCATCAATGGCGCATACGCAAACCTGTGAGCCATAATGGTTGGCAATTTCATCGATGAGCTCCGGATGTCGGATGGCAGCACTGTTGATGCTAACCTTGTCAGCTCCTGCGTTGAGCAGGCGGTCAACATCTTTAAGTTCATTGATTCCACCTCCCACAGTAAATGGGATATTGATTTCGGCAGCCACACGGGTTACCATATCCGTAAAGGTTTTGCGCTCTTCGAAACTCGCTGTAATATCGAGGAATACGAGCTCATCGGCTCCAGCATCGCTATAAGCTTTTCCCAGTTCTACCGGGTCACCAGCGCTGCGAAGGTTTACGAAATTGGTTCCCTTTACCGTCTCGCCGTTCTTTACATCAAGACAAGGAACGATTCGTTTAGCTAATCCTTTGTTACTTTGAACTTTGACCATTGAACTTTGAACTTTATGATTACTTAACTCCTAACTATAAACTTTTTGACTGTCAACTATTTAACTATTAACTAGTTTCTTAACATCGATTTTCCCTTCGTAGAAAGCTTTTCCAAATACTACGGCAGGAATTCCTGCAGTTTCCAATGCTTCGATGTCTTCGTTGCAACTTACTCCGCCTGAGGCGATAAGATGCAGTTGAGGATAGGCAGCCATTACTTCTTTGTAGAGTTCTATGGCAGGTCCCTGCAGCGTTCCGTCTTTGCTGATTTCTGTGCAGAGAACATAGCGTACTCCTTTATCGATGTACTTTTTCAGGAAAGGAAGGAGATCTTCAGAAGAATCTTCTTTCCATCCGTTGATAGAAATCTTACCGTTTCTTACGTCGGCTCCCAGAATCAGGCGGTCGGCTCCATACTTGTCCAGCCATTGCATGAAGAGTTCAGGATTGGTGACGGCAATGCTGCCCACTGTAACCATGCTTGCTCCCGCAGCAAAAGCTTTCTCAATATCTTCTTCGGTCTTGATTCCGCCACCGAAATCAACCACGAGAGAGGTTTCTGTGGTAATGGCCTTCAACACCGCATCATTTACGATGTGCTTTGACTTGGCTCCATCGAGGTCTACTACATGAAGGCGCTTGAAGCCCATCTGCTCAAACTGTTTTGCAACATCGGCAGGATTGTCATTGTAAACCTTCTTCTGGTCGTAATCGCCTTTTGTAAGACGAACACATTGGCCATTTATCAAGTCGATAGCTGGAATTAATTCTATCATATTAGTATTTCCTCTTTTATTTTATCTCTAAAAAGTTCTTTAAAATCTGTTCTCCCACTTTTCCGCTCTTTTCCGGATGGAACTGGCAGGTATAGAAATTATCTTTGTGGAGCGATGCACTATAAGGAAGAATGTATTCTGCCTTGGCAATGGTCTCCTCGCAGAGTGGCACATAATAACTATGTACGAAATAGGAGTAGGGATGAAGCAGCGTTTCAGCGGTAGACTTGTCTGAGTCAGAATCTATTCTGTTTCCGAACCCCTTATAAAGGTCAGTCTTCAAATCATAGATTTCATTCCAGCCCATAGCAGGCACCTTGTCTTCGTGTTTCTGAGGCTGGAATCGCTTTACATCTACATCAAAGATTCCGATGCAATCTACGTCACCTTCTTCCGAATGGCGGCACAAGAGTTGCTGTCCTACGCAAATGCCCAGGACGGGTTGCTTCAAGTTCTTGATTACTTGATCAAGCTGATGAGCCTTCAGATATTCCATTGCTTCTCTTGCCTGGCCTTGTCCTGGGAAGAGAACGCGGTCAGCCTTCTGGAGCATTTCTGCATCATCTGTAAGTACAGGTTCGATGCCTAAACGCTTCATGGCGTTGACTACGGAATAGATATTTCCGGCATTATATTTTACGATTGCTACATCCATAACCTAACGTAATTCATTTCTATTTCTTATTTTTCGATGCAAAGGTACACATTTTCTTTTAATTTAAAGAAAATAAAAGCAAAAAGATTACGAAATATAGTAGATTTCTTTCAGAAAGTTAGAAATATGGCGGGATTTTACGTTTTCGTTAAGTGAAAAAGGAGTAATTGGATGTAAACCAACATCCAATTGCTCCTTTTGAAGTGTTTATTTTGATAATCGAAACTTCTTAGTTTTCTTCTTCACTGTCTGCTGTGCGGAGAATGATAGAAGTTGCTCCAATGGTGAACAGGGTTCCGTCTTCGATAACGCGGCGTTCTCTGTCGCCCAGAATCTCATTGTCAACGAAAGTTCCAGTATAACTTGGTCCATCACGGAGTACGTATTTCAATTTGCCTTTCTTGTCGCGGCTAACGTTGATTACGCAATGGTTCATGTCAACGCTTGGGTCTACGGTTTCGATAGGGCAGTTGATTCCGCTGTTCTTCATGTAGCGGCCGATGATGTTGTCGCCTAACTGCAGCGGGATGACCTGTTTGTAAGCGAATACGTTCTCTATGACAACGATAGAGCCGTATCCCTTCTCGTTGGCATTCTCGTCAAGTTTTTCCTCCTTGCGAGTTTCGCGGAGCTTGGAAACTCCCATTCGGATGCCAAACTGCTTATTGCAATTAGGACAAACGAAAACGAGACTCTGACCTGCCTGATACTTGGTCTCATCGAAGGTTATAAAATTATCGCATTTAGGACAACGTACTCTTTTCATATTCTTTTTCTTACTTTTCTATCTTTATTATAATAATGTGTTGTAGAAGTTTCCGATACTCCTTGCTCTTTGTTCTAGCTATAAACAATAAACTCTTAACTATCAACTATTCTTTCACTTTCGTAATCCAGCCGTCAGTAAAAGCATCATAGTTGTGTAAACGGTTGAGAGCAGTATAAGCTTCGCCCTCGGTTGAGTATGTTCCGTATATAACTTTCACATTATTATCCGTAATCAACACCCTAGCTTCCTTGAATCCTTTGTTCTGGAGGAGTTCAGCATAGCAGGCAGCATTGCGCTTGGTAACACGACTTGCCAAAACGATGCTGTAGTAAGAAGAAGCTGTTTGCAATTCGTTGTCCTGAGCCATGTTGACAGACTTGGCAGGAATGCTCTCTTCTGCCTGCGATTCTGTACTAAGAACCAGTTCTTGAGGTTGCGCAACCTTATTAATCTCCTTCGGCATGATGCGGTTCAACATACCTGTGTCGATTTGGCTCTTCTGAACGGTTGGTGTTCCCAATGGAGAAGAGTAGGTGAAGAATGCAATGAGAGCGATGCAGGCTGCTGCAATATTGCGCAACCAGCTCTTCTTGATGCTGATGAATTCGGCATTTGATTCTTCTTCTTCTTCGTTAACGAACACAGAATTGTTGACAGAGAGTCCGCTCTCCATCTTCTGGTTACTATCCTGATTCTTGACTTTGCTTTCTGTACGATTGTTTTCTACTGTCTTTGCTGGCATTTCAATGATTGAAGCAGCAGAATCTTCAGTATTCTGAACCTCTTCTGCAGAAATCTGTGCGAGTGGGAGCATGTTTAAGCCGCCCAAACCGTACAACTCAGGGGTAAGAATGCCCGCCTCGCATGGTTCGAAGGTATAATTTCCGTCTTCGTTCAATATGATGGTGCCAATATCATTCAGTTCAAATTTTCCTGAATTCTCCAGAGTCTGACGCATCTCTGTCACCTCATCAGCAATGCGGTTCAAAGCTTCCGGATAGCTGATGTCGTATGCTTCAACATACGAAAGTGCAAGGAGAGAATCGTTCATCTGGAGCTGTGGGTTAAAGCCAATAGTTCTCAGCGGTGGCAAAAACATGCTGTCTCTGCCATCGTAACGCGCATCTACATGATGAGCCATGAAGCCACCAAATCCTGGGACAATCACGCAATCGTTGCTCAAAAGTAGGATCTCTATATGTCTTTCTAGTCTATTCACGTTTGCAAAGGTAGTGATTTTTTCGGAAATGACCAACAGAAAATAGAGAAATTTTTCGATGAAATCATAAAAAGTCTAATTTGTTTTGTCGTTTCGGGAAAAAGTATTACCTTTGTGCCTAAAATAAATAAGGTATAAATCAATGAAATATACAGAGACAGAAATTGAAGGAGTCTGGCTGATAGAACCTCGGGTATTTGAAGATGCTCGCGGCTATTTCTTTGAAGCATGGAAGCAGGCTGACTTTGATGCTCACGTTGGAGGACATGTGGAGTTTGTGCAAGACAATGAATCGATGTCGGCTCGTGGTGTGCTCAGAGGTTTGCATTATCAGAAAGGTGAATTCTCGCAGGCTAAGTTGGTGCGTGTCATCAAAGGCCACGTGCTGGATGTAGCTGTTGACTTGAGAAAGGGCAGTAAGACTTTCGGTAAATATGTAATGGTTGAACTGAGTGGAGAGAACAAACGTCAGTTTTTCATTCCTCGCGGTTTTGCCCATGGTTTCCTGGTACTGAGTGACGAAGCCATCTTTACTTATAAAGTAGATAATGTTTATGCTCCTGATTATGAAGCCAGTATTCATTGGGATGATCCTACTATCGGAATAAAATGGCCTATTGAAGGAGTTGAGGTGCTTACGTCAGAAAAAGACAGAACCAAGGCAAAGTCTTTCGAAGAGGCTGATTATTTCGAGTAGAATTGGCATCAGCTTTTACCGATTAATTTATTTAAAGAACTCATCATGAAAAAGATAGTTAATTTATGGCTGCTCAGTTGTATCTTGACTCTTGTTGCTTGTGGGCAGAAGGCCGAAAAGCAACAGGAAGTGAAGGAAGATACTGCGGCTAAGAAGATGTTGCAAGGCATTTGGTTGAATGATGACGATGAGGATGATGTGGCGTTCCGTGCAAAAGGCGATACGATTTATTATCCTGATTCAACCAGTCAGCCTGTCTACTTCTACATTGCTGGTGATACGCTTGTAATGAAGGGTGCTAATATTGCAAAATATCCGATTGTAAAACAGGCTGAGCATATTTTCCAGTTTAAAGTGCAGAATGGGGATGTGGTTAAGCTGGTGAAGACGGAAGATAAGTCTTATTTGCAGCAGTTCATCCACAACCATGCTTCCGTGGCGCTGAATCAGAATACGCTGATTAAACGTGATACGGTGGTTGTAAGGGGCGATGAGAAATATCATCTCTACGTCCAGGTTAACCCAACAAGTTATAAGGTCTACAAGAGTTCTTATAATGATGATGGTGTTGAGGTAGACAATGTTTATTACGATAATATTGTGAATCTGCATGTCTATCATGGTGCCAACCGTCTGTTCTCTCGTGATTTCTATAAGAAGGATTTCGATAAGCAGGTTCCTGCTTCGTTCTTGAATCAGGCTATATTGAGCGACATTGTATTCAATAAGATAGATGAGTCTGGTATTCATTATCTTGCTGTGCTGGCAATGCCTGACAGCAGTTTGAGTTATCAGGTTGAGGTTATCATTTCCTTTGAAGGAAAAATTAGCATGCGGGTTAAGAACTAAAATAGAATAAAAAAAGTCGCCCTGAAAGGGAAAGCGTTGGATGTAAGATGCTTTTGTCCTTTCAGGGCGATTCTTTTTTATGTGCTTATCCTGGAGGAGTAGCTTGATGGCTCAATTTTTAATTGAAGAATCCCAGCAAAGCTCCGGCTGCAACGGCGGAACCAATGACTCCCGCAACGTTTGGTCCCATGGCGTGCATGAGAAGGAAGTTGTGGCGGTCGTATTCCAGACCTAGGTTGTTGGAGATGCGTGCACTCATTGGTACGGCACTCACTCCGGCGTTTCCGATAAGTGGGTTCAGTTTCTTGCCTTTTGGTAAGAAGAGATTCATCAGCTTGACGAATAAGATTCCGCTTGCCGATGCGATGATGAAAGCAAGAGCACCGAGAGCAAAGATTTTGATGGTGTTTAATGTCAGAAACTCTGAAGCCTGGGTAGAACAGCCTACGGTCAGGCCGAGGAGGATAACGACAATATCATTCAAACTGCTGCTTGCTGTCTTGGCAAGTCGGGTTGTCTTACCACTCTCTTTCAGAAGATTTCCGAAGAACAGCATTCCTAATAATGGCAAACCGGATGGAACGATGAAGGTGGTGAGAAGCAGACCGATGATAGGGAAGAGAATCTTTTCGGTCTGTGAAACCTGACGTGCCGGTTTCATCTTGATGACGCGCTCTTTCTTGGTTGTAAGCAGTCGCATCAAAGGTGGCTGGATTACAGGCACCAGTGCCATGTAAGAGTAGGCACAAACCGCAATGGCTCCCATGAGGTTCGGACTCAGTTTGCTGCTCAGGAAGATGGCGGTTGGTCCGTCTGCACCTCCGATAATGGCAATGCCTGCTGCCTGGTTAGGTTCAAACCCAAGAGCCAAGGCAATCATGTAGGCGCCGAAGATTCCAAATTGGGCAGCGGCTCCAATCAGGATGAGTTTCGGATTGGAAATGAGCGCCGAGAAGTCGGTCATGGCTCCAATGCCCAGAAATACGAGTGGTGGGTACCAGCCCTGTTTCACTCCTTGATAGAAGATGTTCAGAACGGAGTTGTCTTCGTATAAACCTATTTCGAGTCCTGCATCGGCACGGAATGGAATGTTGCCAAGAATGATTCCTAATCCGATAGGAACCAGGAGCAGCGGCTCAAAATCTTTCTTGATGGCGAGCCAGATAAAGAGTGCTCCCACCAGTATCATGATGAGGTTTCCTGCCGAGGCGTTGGCAAAGCCCGTGAAGGTAAGAAACTCATTGAAGTTTTGTATGATGAAATCCATAATTTACTTTGAACTTTGAAAGTTGAACATTGAACTTTATGATTAGTCTTTTGATTGGAAGAGTAATCATTAGCTTTTGTCTAAACAGCTTATTACGCGATTGTTACAAGCGTGTCTCCTTCCATCACAGCGTCGCCCTTATTCACGTTGATGCTAGTAATGGTTCCTGAAGTTTCTGCATCGATGTTGTTCTGCATCTTCATGGCTTCGAGAACGACAACAGTATCGCCTGTGTTCACCTTGTCACCGACTTTCACCTTGATTTCGTTGATAGTACCAGGCAGAGGGGCAACAACTGGTTTGCCTGCAGCAGGAGTTGCCTGTTTGCTTGATGAAGCAGAATCAGAACTTGCTGCAGAACTTGAACCTGCAGCAGAACCTGCGCTTGCAACTGAGCTGGCAGAAATGTTGTTTTGTCCATCAGTTAACTTCACTTTCTGCTTACTGCTCTTAACCGGCTGTTTCATTTCCACTTCGAATGGAATTCCATTCACGGTTACATTGGCGATATTGCCTTCAATATCCTGTATTTCAACGACGTAATCTACGCCTTTAACCTTATATTCGTACTTTGCCATAGTTCCTATATTTTAACGTTGTTATTGTTGTTGTTGAATTTCGGAGCATTCCATCTGGTCTGTTTTGGCTTGATGGTGATAATGCCGGATTCTACATCATGAACATCTTCCAGATATTCCTGTAGTGCAAGGGAGATGACTGCTATGTAAATCTCCTTATCAATACCCTTGGTTTCTAAACCATCTTTCAGAATCACGTTGGTCTTATGACTGAGGTCTTGAGTAACCTTGATGGTCTTCTTTCCTGTCTTATATAATAAGGTGGCGTGCTTCTCAGTAGCACGGGCGATGCGCTGTTTATGTTTCATGTAGGCTCCGAAAACCCAGAACACGATGAAGAGGAGAGCAAGGCAGGCAAATACGATTCCCATTGAAAGTACGGCGATTCCTATTCCGTATGGGTCGCTTTTCTTCAATTGCTGGGCTTTACTCAAACCTGTGTTTTGAGGCAGATAGCCTGGAGTTACTGATCCGGCAATGGCTTTCTCCCATGTCTTGAAGTCCTTACTCAGTTCAAAACTCTCATCAGCAGCCAACACTGGCACGCTTACGGAGTCTATCAGGTCAACGGCATTTCCGTCATAGAGTGCTATCCAGTTGGGCATCTTTTCCTGTAGAATAAGATTGAGATGAAAAGGTCCCGAGTTGGAAGAATTCTTTGCCTTCCAATGTTGTCCGTTCCTGCCATCCTGGTACCAGGAACTGCTGTCGAAGATAACGATGCTCTTCTTGCCTCCCAGTGTGGTTCGTGGTTCATTGTTAGGCAATGGACACATCAGCTGTCGGCGAGCTTCAGGCGACATTTTCTTGTCGAGAACCCTTCGGTCGGTGGTTAGGAACATACCGCGTACATTATACGTGGTAAAGGAGGAATTGCTCAATTCCACCCATGGTTTGTGCTGCCCGTACTCATCTACAAGATTGGTACGGTTGTCGGTCATCACCTCCGTAATACGGATACTTTTGGCTCCTTGACTCCAAGCGGGCAAGGACGTGATGACTAGCATGGTTATCAGAAATCCCAATTTCTTCATACGCTTACTAACGTTTATAGGGTTATTGTTTCATATTTCGAAAAAATCTGCATCATATAGGAACGATAGCTGTTCCTAGAAGATTCATTAGGTTTGTTTCTTGTGCTCAAAGGTACGAAGAATTTCTGAAAAGACAACAAAAAAGGTGCACAATTTTTGTCTTTGTGCACCTCTTTTATAATTTATAACTATTTTCAGTTGTTTTCTTAACTTTTGTAAGTCTTACGCTCCGCAGAAGAACAGCACCACTATCTGGGCTGTAAAGATACGGAGGAACATGCTTAATGGATAAACCGTAGAGTATCCTACAGCTGGAGCCTCTTTAGAGCAAGAAGCATTTGCATAAGCCAATGCAGGAGGGTCTGTGTAAGTACCGGCGAGCATACCCATGATGGTGAAGTAGTTGAATTTAAACTTCAGGCGGGCAATTGTACCGATGATGAGGATAGGAATAACGGTGATGAGGAAACCACATCCCACATATTTCAAACCGTCACCCTGTACTACTGTGTCCCAGAATCCGGCACCAGCCTTGATTCCCACACTCGCCAGGAAGAGTACAAGTCCTATTTCTCGCAGCATCATATTAGCCGAAGTCGTCGTATAAGTTACCAGCTTCATGCGATAGCCGAAACGGCCGATGAGGATGGCGATGATAAGCGGACCTCCGGCAATACCCAACTTCAAAGGCACCGGCATTCCTGGAATGGCAAATGGGAGAGAACCGAAGATAATACCTACCATAATGCCTACGAAGATAGTAGCAATGTTAGGTGCATCGAGGCGCTTTACAGAGTTACCCATGATTTCAGCCACACGGTTCACATTCTCTTCAGGACCTACAACCAGAATCTTATCACCTACGTGGAAGTGGTGGTTTCTGCCTGCAAAGATGTCCATTCCCTGACGGGAAATACGGGTTACGTTAACGCCGTATACGCTGGAGAAGTGCATCTTACCCAAGGTCTTACCATTCATTTCCGGACGGGTAACAATGATACGGCGAGAAACAAAGTGCTGTACTTCATCCTTCTCGCGGTCCCATTCTGCTTCAATCTCTGGTCCGATAAAAGCCTTGATGGCTTCAGCATCAGCCTCTGCACATACAACGAGCAATTCGTCTCCAACCTCAAACTTAGTCTTGCTGTTAGGAATGCTCACCTCGCCATTGTGGAGCAGTCGTGAACATACAATGTCACGGTTCAAGAACTCAGAAACTTCTCTCAGCGTTCTGCCTGTAATATAGGCATTCTCCACGCGCAAGTGCATGTTGTGGGCCTTAGCGTGTGGGTTGGCAGCATCTTCTTCGTTAAGCTGTTCTTCCTCATCAGCAGTATTAATCTTACAGATGTACTTGATAAGGATAGTAGCACCAATAATGCCCACTACACCAAGAGGATAAGCACAAGCATAACCGTTGGCAATACTTGGAGCACCATTAGGGAAGACGCTGAGCAAAGCCTCGTTGGCAGCACCAAGACCCGGAGTATTGGTAACCGCACCATAGAGTGTACCTATCATCATAGGCAGGTTGTTAGGGTTGCTCGTGTCAAAGAAGAGATAATAGCAACCAAACATCACGAGGATGTTGAGCAGAATAGCGCTAGCTGAAAGCATATTGAGCGTAACACCACCTTTCTTGAAACTCTCGAAGAAGCCAGGTCCTACCTGGAGACCAATCATGAAGACGAAGAGGATCAATCCGAAGTCTTGCACGAATGTGAGAATTTCCTTTGGACCGGTGAAGCCAACGTGGCCAGCCAAAATACCTGCAAAGAGTACGAAGGTGACGCCTAACGAAATGCCGCCAATCTTTATCTTTCCGAGGTAAACACCAATAGCTATCACGATAGCGTAGAGTAGGGCGATGTGAGCCACCGACTCGGTATTGGTAAAGAGATTAACAATCCAATCCATGTATTCGTTTTAAAATCAGGAAATTATATTCCTGTAGTTTACCAAATTATTTTAGAATTTATGTTTCCTGTTGCTTGTTTTAAATGAAAGATACAGTTCTGTTTATAGAGAGAATCTGTAGATTATTAGGGATTCAATTAAAACTGAAAATTGGAGGACATCACATAGGAAGCCCTCCAACCTATTTTTTCTTGTAAAAAATCAAGCCCTTTTTTCAAATGGCTTTCTTTTAAACATAAGATTACTTCTCGATAGCTGCTACACCTGGCAATACCTTACCCTCGATAGCCTCGAGGAGAGCACCACCACCTGTAGAGATGTAAGATACCTGATCAGCCAAACCGAACTTGTTGATACAAGCTACAGAGTCACCACCACCGATGAGTGAGAATGCACCTTCCTTAGTAGCCTCAGCGATTGCGTCAGCAATAGCCTTAGAACCACCAGCGAAGTTGTCGAACTCGAATACACCTGCAGGACCATTCCAGAGGATAGTCTTAGCACCCTTGATGGCAGCTGCGAAAGCCTTGCGAGTCTCAGGACCTGCGTCCATACCCTCCCATCCGTCAGGGATGTCGTTAGATGGGCAAACCTGAGTATTGCAATCGTTCTTGAAGTCATCACCGCAGATAGAGTCTGTGCCGAGTACGAGGTTTACACCGTTCTCCTTAGCCTTCTTGATTACGTCGAGAGCAACGTCGAGCTTGTCATCCTCGCAGATAGACATACCGATCTTTCCACCGAGAGCCTTAGAGAATGTATAAGTCATACCACCGCAGAGAATCAGGTTGTCAACCTTAGTCAACAGGTTCTCGATGATACCGATCTTAGTAGAAACCTTAGAACCACCCATGATAGCTGTGAATGGGCGCTTGATGTTGCCGAGAACTGCGTCAACAGCCTTTACCTCTTTCTCCATCAGGAAGCCGAGCATCTTGTGATCTTTGTCGAAAGAATCAGCGATGACAGCTGTAGAAGCGTGCTTGCGGTGAGCTGTACCGAATGCGTCCATTACATATACATCAGCGTAAGAAGCCAACTTGGCAGCGAACTTCTTCTGACGCTCCTTCATCTCAGCCTTAGCAGCATCGAATTCTGGAGTACCCTTCTCAACGCCAACTGGCTTGCCTTCCTCTTCTGGGTAGAAGCGGAGGTTCTCGAGCAAGAGAGCCTCACCTGGCTTCAAGGCAGCAGCCTCAGCATCTGCGTTACCGCAGTCCTTAGCGAACTTAACGTCTACACCGAGAGCGTCTGATACGTTCTTAACAATCTGAGAGAGAGAAAGCTCTGGTTTAACCTTGCCCTTTGGCTTACCCATGTGGCTCATCATGATGAGCGCACCGCCGTCTGCAAGTACCTTCTTCAATGTAGGAAGGGCACCGCGGATACGAGTGTCGTCTGTTACATTACCATTTTCATCCAATGGCACGTTGAAGTCAACGCGCACGATTGCCTTGTGACCGGCAAAGTTAAAATCTTCAATTTTCATTTTACCTAAATTTTATTTAGTTTATGTACTAATTTATTGTTCTAAACCTTTCTGCTGGTTTCAAAAACCGAAGGCAAAGATACAAATTATATTTGAATCAGCAAAATATAGTAGCGGTTTTTATGATTTTTAGTAGATGAAATCGTCTGTTTGCTATATCGGGTTTGCAAAATTCATGTTTTGTACTTTCTTTTGCTAGATTTGTTAAACAAAATGGAGAGAAATGAAATATATTCTTAACAAATTACTTTTTTTTTGGATTTTTCGATAATAAATAGTACCTTTGTGCGCAGTTTTAAACGTTATTACATATAAATGAGATAAAATGGCGAAAGATAAGATTGCTTTTGTGTGCAGCAATTGCGGACAGGAAAGTGCCAAATGGATGGGCAAATGTCCTAGCTGCGGACAATGGAATACATTTAAGGAGATTCGCATTGCTGCCGATTCCGGATCGCAGGCTGCGAAGAATGCCGGAATGACCATGCGTCATGGTGGGGCTGCCACGATGTTTGGCGGGCAGCACGGCGAGCATGATGCTGCGCCGATGAAGCTTCGCGATATTTCTGCGATTGATGAACCGCGCATCGATATGAGGGACGAGGAACTGAATCGTGTGCTGGGTGGCGGAATGGTTCCCGGCAGCATCACGCTCCTGGGCGGTGAACCGGGAATCGGTAAGAGTACGCTCACCTTGCAGACTATTCTGAACATGACTGACCGCCGCATCCTGTATGTGAGCGGAGAGGAGAGTGCCCATCAGATCAAGCTCCGTGCCGACCGGTTGGCTAAAGGACAGGCAATGCTCAGAGATGGCTCTTCTGCTGACACACTGAAAACGGCTTCTCTTTCACCAGAAGGAGCTTTTGATCATATTACGGTTTTCTGCGAAACACAATTGGAGAAAATCTTTAGCCATATTCAGAAAGTCGCTCCTCAGCTGATAGTTATAGATTCTATCCAAACCATTGCTACGGAAGAAGTAGACAGTTCGCCAGGTTCTGTTTCCCAAGTTCGCGAGTGTGCAGCCTCCCTGCTCCGTTTTGCCAAGACGAGTGGCATTCCGGTCATTCTGATAGGTCATATTAATAAGGAGGGAACGCTTGCCGGACCAAAGATTTTGGAGCACATCGTAGATACGGTAATTCAGTTTGAGGGCGACCAGCATTACATGTACCGCATCTTAAGAAGCATCAAAAACCGATTCGGAAGTACTTCTGAGTTGGGAATCTACGAGATGATGCAAGGCGGACTCCGACAGGTGAGCAATCCTTCAGAGTTGCTGCTTACTGAAGATCATGACGGGCTTTCGGGTGTTGCCATCAGCGCAGCCATCGAGGGTGTCCGCCCGTTCCTGGTAGAGACGCAGGCTTTGGTTTCAACAGCTGCCTATGGAACTCCGCAACGTTCGGCAACGGGTTTTGACCAGCGCCGTTTGAACATGCTCCTGGCGGTTCTGGAGAAACGTGTGGGGTTCAAACTGATGCAGAAGGATGTGTTCCTGAATATTGCCGGTGGATTGAGAGTCACCGATCCTGCCATGGACTTGAGTGTGTTGGCAGCCGTATTGAGCAGTAATGTTGACGCGCCTATAGAGCAAGGTTGGTGTATGGCAGGCGAGGTAGGTCTGAGCGGTGAAGTCCGTCCGGTGAGCCGCATCGAGCAGCGTATTGCTGAGGCTGAAAAATTGGGATTCCAGCACATTATCATCCCGAAATACAACAATCATGGTTTCGACCATAAGAAATATAAGATAGAAATTCATCCCGTAAGGAAGGTGGAAGAAGCATTCCGCTGCCTGTTTGGGTGAAGTAAAAAGTAATCATACAGTTCAAAGTTCAAAATTCAAAGTAAAATGAAGGATTCAGTAATCATTGTGAGCGGCGGCATGGATAGCATCACGCTGCTCTACGATAAGAAAGACGAGATTGCACTCGGCATTAGTTTTAACTATGGAAGTAATCATAACGAGCGTGAAATTCCTTTCGCCAAGATGCATTGTGAGCGTTTGGGAATCAAGCATATTACGATAGATTTGGGTTTCATGCATCAGTATTTCAAGAGTTCTCTTCTTGAAGGTGCCGATGCAATTCCTGAGGGTCATTATGCTGATGATAATATGAAGAGTACGGTGGTTCCTTTCCGTAATGGAATCATGCTGAGCATTGCCATCGGCATTGCTGAGAGTAATAATCTGAAGAAAGTTTTCATCGCTAACCATGGTGGCGATCATACGATTTACCCAGACTGCCGTCCGGAGTTTATCAAGGCGATAGATGAGGCTGCTGAAGCAGGAACGTTCGTTGATGTGCGCGTGGTGGCTCCTTATACGAATATTACCAAAGGGCAGATTGCGGAGATAGGCAAGAAGTTGGGCATTGACTATGCTGAAACCTGGAGCTGCTATAAGGGCGGTGAGAAGCATTGTGGCAAATGCGGAACCTGCGTTGAGCGCAAGGAAGCTTTGGCCGAGGCGGGTATTGAGGATACTACCGAGTATGAAAAATAAGGATGACGACGAACCAGGCGTTCTTAGTTCCCTATATATAATAAGGTGTAATCAGAATAAATATAATAAAAGAAAAATGAAAACAGCGATTTTATCTGCGGCTCTGATGCTTGCATCAACCGTTGCAATGGCTCAGAAGAGCAACTTCCAGTTGAATGTGGATTTGAAGAATTTCAATTCCGATTCTGTACTTGTTTACAAGGGCAGAAATGTTAAGATGGATACGGTTTTGGTGAAGAATGGCAAGTTTACCTATTCTGCAAACCTTGATAAGGCAGCCGGATACGTTTTCCTCTCACCTGAAGCTTATCGTGGTGCAGGTCAGTTTATGTTCAACCTGCCTTGTGTTCCTGGCGAGAAGGCTGAAGTTAAGGGTGATGCAAAGACCCGCTTCGATATTTCGGGTTCTAAGTTCTATCAGCAGTATCATGAAGTAGATGTTCTGCTGGAGAATGCTAATAAAGAGTTGAGAGATTACGAAGCTTCCCTGAACCAGAGAATCAAGAATGGTGAGATCCAGCAGACCATCATGGCAGAGTATGAGCAGAAGGCTCCTGCCCTGCAAAAGGCAAAGGACGATAAGATTTTCGATTTCGTAAAACAGCATCCTGATTATGAGGCTTGTGCTACTATCTTCGAGCAGTTTGATGATGTCAGCAAGATGGAGAAACTGCTGGGCTTGCTCTCTGAGAATGTGAAGAACGGCAGAATGAAGGCTTTCTACCAGCCAATGATTGATATGGCTAAGAAGCGTGCTGAGGCTGAGGAGAAGGCTAAGAAGGTGCAGGCTGCCGGTGTTGAGGCTCCTGACTTCACGCTGAAGGATATTAAGGGAAATGATTTCAAGCTTTCCAGCCTTCGCGGTAAGATTGTAGTTCTTGACTTCTGGGGTTCATGGTGCGGATGGTGCATCAAGGGAATGCCTAAGATGAAGGAGTATTACGAAAAGTACAAGGGTAAGTTTGAAATTCTTGGTGTAGATTGTAATGATACAGAGGCTAAGTGGAAGGCTGCTGTTGAGAAGCACCAGCTGCCATGGATTCATGTTTACAATTCTAAGGACAGCAAGGTTCTCAGCGATTACGATGTTCAGGGTTTCCCTACAAAGATTGTGATTGATGCTAACGGTAAGATTATCAAGACTATTGTTGGCGAGGATCCTGCTTTCTACACTTTGCTTGATGAAGTGTTGGGCAAGTAATGTTACATAAAACAATGTCGCCCTGTAAGTGCAAAATTACATTTGCTCTTACAGGGCGATTTTTTGTTTGTTCAGTATTTTATTTCTTTTTCTTTTTCAATTCCAGTTTCGGAATCTTGATTTTCTGTCCGGCTTTTACGGTGTTTGTACCATTCAGGGCTTCTACGTAGCATTCCATGCCCGAACCTAAATGGCGGGTGCTGATCTGTTCGAGGGTCTGACCGGCGCCAACCGTAACGGTTTGGGCAACTCCTACGATTCGGTAAGCTCCCGTGCGTACGCGAGCATCCTTATCATACTGGGATGATGCTATTTTCGAAGTAGCCTTTTCTTCGGCTTTATCTTTAGCCTTTTCTTTCGCTTCAGCCTTAGCTTTTGCTTCAGTCTGCTTGGCTTTTTCAGCGCTAGCACTTTCCTCATCCGAATTTTCAGCCAGTTTTACTGCTTCTGCAGTTTTTGCCATACGGATGCTGTCTTCCATCGCTTTCTGGCGGAGTTTCTGTTCCTGAGAGAGTGGGGCGGCAGCTGGTTTGGCTGGGACTTTCTTGGCTGGAGCCTGGTGATACTGGTTTAGCTGCATGGCTAGATGATCGCGCTGGGCAGTCATCTGACCATAGTTGAAGGCAAACCATCCCATTCCGCCAATCAAAGCTACTACGATGAGACAGACTGCAACGACCAGATAGCGAGGAATAACAATATGATGAGAATTGGAAGATTCTTCTTCCTCCTCTTCTTCTTCAGATTCATCTGATGCAGGTACTGCAGGTTCAACAACTGCTTTCAGGGCTTGCTGTTGCTGGGCTAATTCAAGCTTCTCTTGCTCCAGTCTTTCCTGCTCCAGCCTTTCCTGTTCCGGCCTTTCCTGCTCCAGCCTTTCCTGCTCAAGTCTTTCCTGCTCCAGCCTTTCCTGCTCCAGCCTTTCCTGCTCCAGTCTTTCCTGTTCCAGTCTTTCCTGCTCTTGCTTTTCTTTTTCAAGCTTTTCTTTCTGTATTCTTTCCTGCTCCAGTTGGGCTTGTTTTAATTTTTCCAGTTTAGCTTGTTCAATAGCAATTTGCTTTGCCAGTTCGTCTTCGGCTTCTTTTTCCTTTTCCTTTTCTGATTCGATTACGGCAACCTCCGGATTTGGAGTTGCAGTTTTTTCTTCGTCCAGAAAATCGATTACTTGTGCAGGAGCATCTTCTGTCTGTTCTTCTCCAAACTTCTCATCTATTTCATCGAAATCTACGCCGTCATTTACCACCACCGTTTCAAATTGGGCGAATGGCTTGTTTACGATTTCTTTCAGGATGTTGTCAGGCGTGAAGGTGAGTTTGTCTCTGCCTTCAATGGTGAAGCGCTCGCCCGTGTTCACATTGATGCTTTCACGGTCTTTCGTGGCCTGTACCTTAAAAGTGCCCAGCCATTTTATCTTCACCTGCTTGTCGGCATCGAGTCCCTGGTTGCACACATCAAACATCTTCCGGATGAAGAGTTCTGCTTCCACCTGGCTCAGCCCGCTTTTGTCAGCAAGTAGTTTTCCGAGTGTATTTAAACTGAATTTGCTCATTGCTCATCCCCTCCATTCTTTAGTTTTTCCTTGACCGAAGCAACCGGTCGGAAACCCAACACCAACTTAGGCGGCACCAGCTGGCGCTTTTTGGTAGTAGGATTAACCACCACTCGCTCCATGCGCTTCTTCACTTCGAAGGTGCCAAAATTGGGGATAGAGACAGCTTCTCCATCCTCAAACTCGGCAATCATAGCGTCTATCGCCTTGCGCACCAACTTCTGGGTGTCTTCCTGCGAATAGCCGGTTTGCTGAGCCAGTTCAGCGATGTATTCCTTATTGTTCATATTTATTTAATATGTAGTCAAATTTTCTTAAACTCCAGGCTATGGGGGAGAGAATGATTATTTCACCACCTTGCCATAGAGGTCAAATTCCTCGCTTGCAGTAATTTCTACCTGATAGAAACAACCCACGCGCAGACGCTTCTCATCGGCACGGATCAGAACCTCAGGGTCTACTTCCGGAGAGCAGAACTCTGTTCGTCCGATGTAGTAATCGCCTTCCTTGCGGTCGATGATAACGGTCATGGTTTTGCCCACTTTATCAGCCTCAACCTCAGAGCTGATGTCTTGCTGCAGAATCATCAGTTCGTCCAGTCGGCGCTGTTTTACTTCGGCAGGCACATTGTCTTCGTAGTGGGTGGCGCTGTAGGTTCCTTCTTCCTCAGAGTAGGCAAAGGCGCCCATGCGCTCAAATCTCTGTTCGCGTACGAAGTCGAGGAGCTCGTGGAAATCCTCATCTGTCTCGCCTGGGAAACCAACCATCAGCGTAGTGCGGATGTGAATGCCTGGCACGCGTTCGCGGATGGCCTTCAGCAGATTGATGGTTTCCTGCTTCGTTACGTGGCGATGCATGCTGGTGAGCATGTGGTCGCTGATGTGCTGGAGGGCAATGTCGAGATATTTGCATACGTTTGGCTTCTCGCGCATCACGTCCAGAAGATCCATAGGGAACTGATTTGGATAAGCATAATGCAGGCGAATCCATTTCACGCCCGGAATATCAGCCATCTCGCTGATGAGTTCGGTAATATGATGCTTGCCGTCAATATCTACGCCGTAGTAGGTGAGTTCCTGAGCGATAATCTGAAACTCCTTCACGCCTTCTGCTACCAGTTCGCGCACCTCCTGCAGAATCTCTTCCTTCGGACGGGAAACGTGCTTGCCGGTGATGATAGGAATGGCGCAGTAGGCACAGTGGCGGTTGCAGCCCTCAGCTATCTTGATGTAGGCATAATGGCGCGGAGTCGTGAGATGACGCTGGCCGTTGCAGGATGAAACTTCCGCCTTGCCGAGTTCCTGCAGAAGCTGCTTGTAGTTGAATTTGCCGTAGAACTTATCCACTTCGGGCATTTCTTCTTCCAGTTCCTTCTGGTAGCGCTGCGAGAGGCAGCCCATTACGTAGAGCTTTCTGAGTCGGCCTTCTTCCTTAGCCTGGATAAACTCCAGGATGGTGTCGATGCTTTCCTGCTTTGCATCCTCGATGAATCCGCACGTATTGATTACGGCTATCTCGCCCTGAGGGCGCTTGGAATCGTGAACGCAATGGTAGCCGTTTGCCTCAAACTGCTTCATCAGCAACTCGCTGTCTACGAGATTCTTCGAGCAGCCCAGGGTAATAATATCTATCTGATTTTTCTTCATTTTCTAATTTTTAAAGAGCGAGTCTACGAATTCTGTCTTGTTGAAGAGCTGCAGATCTTCCATACCTTCGCCCAGTCCGATGTATTTTACAGGCACTTTGAGCTGGTCGCTGATGCCGATGACAACGCCGCCCTTAGCGGTTCCGTCGAGCTTGGTGATGGCGAGCGAGGAGATGTTGGTAACGGCAGAGAACTGCTTAGCCTGCTCGAATGCATTCTGTCCGGTACTTCCGTCGAGCACGAGCATTACCTCGTCTGGTGCCTCAGGCATTACCTTCTTCATCACTTCCTTTATTTTCTTGAGCTCATTCATCAGGTTCACCTTGTTGTGCAGTCGGCCTGCCGTATCGATGAGCACCACGTCGGCGCCGTTTGCCTTGGCGCTCTGCAGGGTGTCGAACGCCACGCTTGCCGGGTCGCTTCCCATCTGCTGTTTCACTACAGGCACACCCACGCGCTCGCCCCAGATGCAAATCTGCTCTACGGCAGCGGCACGGAAGGTGTCGGCAGCTCCCAGCATAACCTTCTTGCCAGCCTTCTTAAACTGGTAAGCCAGTTTGCCGATGGTGGTTGTCTTGCCCACGCCGTTTACGCCTACTACGAGGATAACGTAAGGCTTATGGTCGGCAGGGAGATCCCAGTCTGCCAGGTCATCGCTGTGATTCTCGGAGAGGAGAATGGCGATTTCCTCGCGCAGAATGCGGTTGAGCTCGCTGGTTGAAACATATTTATCGCGGGCCACACGTTCTTCGATGCGGCGGATAATCTTGACCGTGGTTTCTACACCTACGTCTGAAGTGATGAGTACCTCTTCGAGATCGTCGAGCACATCATCATCGACGGTAGACTTTCCGGCAACGGCGCGCGCCAGTTTGCCAAACACACTCTCCTTGGTTTTTTCAAGTCCCTTATCGAGAGTTTCTTTCTTTTTGTTGCTGAATAATCCGAATAATCCCATAATCTTGTTTTTATTTTCTGCAAAGATAATGCAAACGAGCGCAATGAAAGCTTGCTTTCAAATTGCCGAGTGCAGCTTATCTTCTGCAAAGATACTCATTTTTTTTTATTTTATGGCTTTTTCACTTGCTTTTTCGCCCTTTTCAAGAAAAAAAGTAAAGATTTAGAGGGTTTTATGTCATGACAGAAGGTTTTTTACTGATAATGTGGGTTAATAAGGTTTAATAAATAATGTTGTCAGATATAAAAAAATAATTCGCCCTGCAAAGGGACAGAAGTGGTTTGGCTTCTGGACCCTTGCAGGGCGTTCTGTTTATTTCTTCATCATTTCCTTTACGGCTCTTTCGAGCTGGGTATCATGGCCATTGATGAAATCTTCCGGACTGTTGTAAACCTCGATGTCTGGGTTCAGCTGGGTGTTCTCGCCGAACACGCCACGCATGTCGCGGCAGCCTACCTGAGGAATACCGAATACCAGCGTGTTGTCCATCAGCGTTTCCCACCATACGGCTGTCATGGTTCCTGCTACAGGAGCACCGATCAGCTTGCCGATTCCGAGTTCCTTGTAAACCCATGGAAAACCGTGACCGTTGCTGTAATCGTTCTCGCAGATCATGACGCAAGATGGCTTCACCCATTTGTTGAACGGATCGCGGCCAACTACCTTGCCGTGAGGCACAAACTCCTGATACTGCTTGCCGTTGAGCAGGGTGCAGAGATCATCGTGCAACCAGCCGCCACCATTATGGCGCTCGTCTACGATTACAGCGTCTCTGTTTCGGTTCTTGTCGCTCAGCAGTTCGCTGTAAACGGTGCGGAAACTCTCCGAATCCATCGCCTTAACGTGAACATAAGCGATGCGTCCGCCCGAAATGCTGTCAACGAAAGCGCGGTTGCGGTCTACCCATCGCTTGTAGAGCAGGTTGTTGAGTTTGCCCTGAGAGATAGCCTTCACCGTAACCTCCATCTTCTTGCCCTTGGCGTTTCTGATGCCGAGGCGTACATTCTTGCCAACCTTTCCGTCGAGCAATGGGAAGTAGTCCATTCCGGCTTTAATCTCCTCGCCGTCGATGCTCTCGATGATGCTGCCGGCTGTAACGCCCGTATTCTTCACATCGAAAGGACCACGCTTGATAATCTCCTGAATCTTCAGGCCGTCGCCCTGATACTGAGGGTCGAAGAATACTCCCAGGTTGGCGGTGGTAAGCGCGCTGTTCGAAGCGTAGTAGCGGGCTCCTGTATGCGAAGCGTTCAGCTCGCCAAGCATTTCGCTCAACATCTCCTGGAAATCGAAATTGTTGTTGATGTAAGGCAGGAACTTCTCATAGGTCTTGCGGTAACCTTCCCAGTCAACACCATGAATCTTAGGGTCGTAGAACTTGTCTTTCACCTGTCGCCATACGTGGTCGAAGAGATACTGGCGCTCCTCGGCTGGCTTATAGTTGAAGTTAGCCTCAAAGCTGATGTTCTTGGTGCTGAATCCGCTCAGATCCACCTTCTTGATGCTGCTTCCGTTGCAGATGAAGAGGTTCTTCACATCCTTGTCGGTCTGTAGGTTGCCCTGGCCTACGCCCTTCATCACGAGCTTGGTAGAGCCGTCCTTCAGGTCGTGCTGCCAGAGGTCGTAATCATCCTCGAAGGCTGCCTGGTAGTAGAGTTTGTCGCCGTCTTTAGAGAGAACAGCATCGCCCATGTGCGAAGAGTTTGCAGTGAGGCGTACGATTCTGTCGCGGCAGTTTTCGATGTCCAGCTCCAGTGGCTTCACTTTTTCCACCTCTATCTTTCCGGTCTTCTTCTGCTTTTCGTCAGCCTTCTTTTTAGCCTCTTCCTTCTTCTCGTCTTCCTTCTTCTCCTTTTCGTCCTTGTTGGCGTCAGCCAGTTCTATTTCTTCCTTGCTCATGTTGAAGCGGTTGTAGGCGTCCAGATCGAAGAACATGATGTAGGCATCGTCTTCAGCTCCCCAGCTTCCATGACTGCGGTAGCCGGCTCTGTCGCTCTGGAAGAGCATTGCCTTGCCGTCGAGCACCCATTTGCCGTTGCTGTCGCTGTAACCGGAATTGGTCAGGTTGTGAACCTCCTTGCCGTCAGCCTTCACCAGCGCAATATCCTGGTTGTTCCAGCCGCCGTTGCCGATATAGGTTAAAAGGAGCCATTTGCTGTCTGGTGACCATTCGAAATCGATGTCTCCATCGCTGTAAGAGTAGACATATTTGCCATCGAGCACGGTACGGATTTCCTTCGATTTCAGATTGACGATGCGGAGTGCAGCGCGGTCTTCGAAGAAAGCCACTTCCTTGCCGTCAGGAGAGTATTGAGGATACTGCGATGTAATGCCTGTTTTCACCAGCTGCTCTTCCTCGATGTCGGTAGCGTAGGTGAAATTCTTCTCTTTCTCGTTCTTGATCTTAGACTGGTAAATCTGCCATACGCCATTGCGCTCGGCTGCATAGACCAGTACTCTGCCGTCTGGCGAGAAACTCAGGTTGCGCTCCTGCTGCGGTGTGTCGGTAATGCGCTTGGTAGTGGTGTATTCTACAGAAGTTACGTATACGTCGCCATGCATCACGAAAGCCACTTCCTTGGCGTCTGGCGAAACGGAAATCTCTGTAGCTCCCCAGCTTTTAATCTGACGTACGAGGCTTGGAGCGTCATTATCTGTTGTAATGTAGATGTTCACCTTCTGAGGCTCTCCACCTTCTTTCACGGTGTAGATTTCGCCATCATATCCGTAGCAGAGCAGGTCGGCGCTGGATGCAGTGAGGAATCTTACCGGATTGCCTTTGTGGTGGGTAATCTGCTTGTCGCTTGAACTGTTGAGGCTGCGGCGGTAGATATTGAATGTGCCGTCCTGCTCGCTCAGATAGAAGAATGATTTCTCGTCTGATGTCCATACTGGCGAGCGGTCTTCGCCGGCAAAGGTAGTCTGCTTGGCAAACTTTCCGTTACTTTTCAGCCAGATGTCGCGAGCGATAGGTGATTTCTGATGTTTGCGCCATGGGTCTTCGTATCCCTTTTTGTCGTGGTAGAGAATGTCGCCGTTCTTGGCGATGCTGATATCCTCCATGGTGAGGGTAGAGAAGAGTTCCGGTCTTCCGCCCTTGGTGCTTACCTTATATACTTGTGGGAATGTGTTGTCGCCGAAGATGATGCTCTGGGCTGTAGGCTGCAGACTGGCAGAGTAGAGCACATGGTCGTTGTCTGCAAAGGCGATAGGTGTTTCGCTGCCGCTGTTGGTGGTTAGTCGGGTAGGAGCACCGCCTTTTGCATCGATTACGAAGATGTCGAGACTTCCTTCGCGGTTAGACTGGAAGGCAATTTTCTTGCTGTCAGGGCTCCATACAGGATGCGAATCGAAGGCTGCATGGGTTGTGAGCTGTCGTGCTTCACCGCCGTTGACAGAAACACTGTAGAGGTCGCCTTTATAAGCGAAGGCGATGGTTGTGCCATCGGGTGAGATGGCTGGGTAGCGCATCCAGAGCGGATGTTCTTCTGCGCTGGCAGAGAGTGCTGCTGAGAGCAGGGCTACTGAAAAGATTAACTTTTTCATTTGCGTATGTTTTATGTTTGAATATGCGTTATAAAAATCTCTTCTCTTTCGGGGTCAGAATGCTGTTTCTTGCTCCTAACGGATGCAAAGGTAGTTATTTTTTGCGATATTTAAGCATAAAAAAAGAAAAAAGTGAGAAAAAGTTTGGTGTATTCAAAAAATATATGTACCTTTGCAGCCGCAAATAAGAAAAGTGGCTGATTGCGTTATTGGTTAGCTGGTTTGCGTTTTGAAAAGTGTTGGTTCCGTAGCTCAGTTGGATTAGAGCAACAGCCTTCTAAGCTGTGGGTCTTGGGTTCGAACCCCAACGGAATCACTATAATAAGCAAAATGAAACTTATTTGTACAAAATAGCGTGAGAGAACAATAGTAGTAAGTTGCTTATTCATAGGTACTTATCTCTGTTGTTCTTTTTGTTTTTAAATATATTTTATCACTTATTCCTCTTTTATGTACTCTTTTTGTAAATAGCTGTTAATCAATATGTTATGAATTTGACGTATTGAGAAATCATCCATGTGTATTACAAATGTGTTATCAAAAAGCGCTAATGTGTTATCAGAATAGAGAAGTTAAAATCCTTAATGACCTTAATGACCGTGACCTTAATGACCGGAAAACGCCCCTAAACATTTATTTGTTTTTCTGATGAAACTCTTTTCTTGTCTTAGCCATTGCTGCCGTAGCCATGTCATGGGTTTCTATCAGCAATGGGCTTTTGTGATATTGCACAATCTTGACTCCGACAGAGTTGTGCCTTTTCTTTTCCTCGATGCATTGAATGATCAAGTCTGGATTTGCCGACTTTGATGTTGGAGTCTTGTCAAAGTTCTGAATATAGGCGGCATTGGTCAGGAAGAGAATGTCGGAACCTTCCGGTATTTCCTGCATTACCTTCACCATGAGGGTAAGCATCATGCGGAACTCAGTGGTGTGTAGGTCGCTGATTACATCACGGCTGATGATGTTGCTGTTATGCTCAATTACTACGGCAGCACCACCAGCTCGCTCTTTATGGCCATAATCACATGAGCCACCTATCCAAACGTAATATGTAGATGTATTTTGTGTCATAATTATTTTATCTTCAATGTCCGTAGATATTTCTTCTGCTCGGGCGTGATTCTGTAGCTCTCGATGGCCTTCTGGATGGTCTTGTTGTGCGTCCAGGGAGCAAGGCGATTTTGCTCGATGTAGGGAATCGCCTGGTCCCATTGCTTGGCAAGGGCGGTAGCGAAGAACCAGGCTACCATCATCTTTACGTAATACTCTTCGCTCCTTACTGATGCAGGAATTTCAAGATATTCTGCCTTGAAGTCTTTGTCCAGGTAATGAGACATAAGTGTCTCTATTCCAAAGCGACAGGTATAAACGTGTGATGATTTACTCCAAGTCATAATCTTCGCCAACAGTTCCTTCTTGTGTTTGGCAAACACCTTCGGAGACATGATGTCGCAAACCGCCCAGTTGTCCACGAAAGGCAGGAAACTGTCTGTAAGACGAATGCATTCCTCGTAGTCCTTCACCTCTGAAATGAGGAGACCGTGAAGCATGTTCTCATCGTAGTATTCGTGAGGAAGCTGATGAAGAAATTCCTTGCATTCTGACTCATTTGTAAATTCTTTTGCGAACTTCCGGAGCATAGGAATACGAATGCCTATGAAACTTTCCAAAGGCACTCCCGGTGTCAGTTTGGCTTGGAAAGCAGCATACTGCTTATCCTGCATGGCGAACAGTCTTTCTTGAAGTGAAGTCATAAATCTTATTGTTATTTTATCTTGTTATATTCCTCATCGCTCACAGCCTCCTGCCACTCGTTGGATGTGTTCTCGCCAGGTATTTCAAAGGCGAGGTGGGCAAACCAGCTGTCTTTTGCTGCACCGTGCCAATGCTTCACGTTGGCAGGAATGTGGATGACTGTGCCGGGGAGGATTTCCTGCGCAGGCTTTCCTTCCTCCTGATACCAGCCACGTCCGGCTACGCCTACCAGCATTTGCCCGCCACCCTTTGTAGCGTGGTGCATGTGCCAGTTGTTACGGCAGCCAGGCTCAAAGGTAACGTTGAAGAAAGGTATCTGACTATCAGATATTTGTGCCAGATAACTGTTGCCTTTGAAGTATTTGGCATAAGCTGTGTTGGGTTCGCCAACAGGGAATATCATCTCGCGCTGGAAAGCAGCCTTGGCGTCTTCTCCTTTCACATCTTCGTTCCATACCTCCTTTGCCAGATTGAAGGCAGCCCAGGCCTTTGGCCAGCCGGCGTAGAAGGCGATGTGAGTAATAATCTCTGCCGCTTCCGTGCGGGTAATTCCGTTATTTTTTGCCGACTGCAAGTGATATTTCAGTGAGTTGTCGGTGATTCCTTGGCTGATGAGCGAAGTGATTGTTACCAAACTGCGGTCGCGCAATGAAAGCAGGTCATTGCGGCTCCATACTTCTCCGAAGAGGATGTCGTCGTTGAGGTGGGCGAACTCCGGGGCAAACTCACCCAGTTGGGTGCGCCCTGCTTTCTGTACTATTTTCTTCATTGTATCATTTTTTTTTAAATTCTTCTCCAGATTTTCAAATTCTTCTCCAGAAAACATCTTCGATGTAAAAAATAACAGTTATTCTATATATGCTTCATTATATTTAAGCAGTCTTGCGGTACTCGCTTGGAGTCTTTCCCGTCTGTGCCTTGAAAAAGCGGACGAAGTGCTGAGAATATTCAAAGCCGAGGCGCTGGCTGACTTGCGTAATGGTTAAGGTTTCATCTACAAGTAGTTGGCGGGCTGCTGAAAGTAGTCGGTCGTTGATCAGACTCTTTGCGGTTCTGCCAGTCTCTGTCTTGACTAATTCGCCGAAATATTTAGGCGAATAGCAGCATTTGTCGGCAAAGTAGGCTACGGTAGGCAACCCTTCATGCTCCGCTTTCCGGGCAATGTATTCATCGAGCAGAGAGATGAACTTTTTTACCACCGAATGATTTATCTCCTCGCGTGTGATAAACTGTCGGTCGTAGAAGCGCAGGCAGTAGTTCAGCAGCAACTCGATGTTTGAAACGATGAGTTCACGCGAATGTCTATCTATAGGATGCTGAAGTTCCTGCTTAATCATTGAGAGTACATCACGAAAGATGTTTACCTCGGCAGCGGATAGATGTAGAGCTTCGTTGCTTGTATAGTCGAAGAACTCGTATCGGGAGATGTTCTTGCCAAGCTGGGTGCGGTTGAGTAGCTCGGGATGGAAAATCAATACCGTATATTTGGCAATCGGAACTCCTGGAATGGGTTCTACTTTTATTGATTGTCCCGGAGCAAACGAGGTTACGGTCATTTCGTCAAAGTCATATTCTGTTCTGCCGTATGACAATTTACATCCCTTGTTTTCCTTCAGAAAGAGGGCATAAAGTCCGTAGTGATGCACAGCCTCTTGAATAGGAGAGGTGTTCTCTACACGCGCAATGCTCACCAGAGGATGAAGTGTTTTCACCCCTATGAAGTCATTGAACTCCTGTATTGTATTAAAGAATGATTCCTTCATAATCCTATGCTTTTAAATTTCTAAATTTCTTGGGTGCAAAGATAATGCAAATGAGCGCGATGAAAGCTTGCTTTCAAATTGCCGAGTGCAGTTTATCTTATGCAAAGATACGCACATTCTCCAAAAGAGCTTATACCTGGTTTTCGGAAGTTTTTACCATTATCGGAGATTTATTCCATTCTGCCATATTTCATTTCCACGCCTTCCTTATCATACTGCTTGCGCTTTCCGGTTGGAGGCTCAGTAAGTGTGATGCGAACTACAGCCGTGCGTGATAGGGAACGGGCGATGCTCTGGTCGAAAGCATCCATGTGTTGAGGAAGGAAACGTTCACAGATTAGTCGGAGACCATGAATCTTCTCTGCATCCTCAGTCACGATTTCTGCCTTGCCGAATGCAATGGCTGATTTGAATTGCAGGGTGAAACTGCCGTCTTTCGGACCAACCGTAGGCGCACAACGGGTTACGGCTGAAAGGCAAACCTCGGGATGAGTCTTGATGGCCTCCAGTTTCTTGCCTTCCAAGGCACCATGAAAATACCAGTTCACATCATCATCTGATGCGAGTGACAGGGGTAAACCATAAGGCTTGCCGTCTTCGTCAATAAAACTGACCGTTATATACGGAGCCTTGTGCATTACTTCCAAAGCCCACTCACTATCCATTGCTCTTGATTCTTTTCTCATTTTTATCCAATTAATTTAATAATCTGTTTATCCGAAGCATCAGGCAGATTTTCTTTCAGATGCTCGAAAATCCTCTGATAAGACTCTTCGGGAGTTCGGTTGCATTGGCAAGCCTCTTTGCCATAGAGATCTTCGGGAGTATTGAGCAGCGACCATCCCCAGCCATATTCATGGTTATGCTTGTCACGAGGGTAGATGAAATCCTCGGTCACGATGTAAGTCGCCATTTCCAGTCGGGTGAGATAACCGTCAAACTTGCTTCTCATTCCCTTTCCAGTAAAACCGCAGGCAGCCCGAAGCTCTCTCGTGATGAGACTGCCGGTAGTTTGAAGTGTACTGAGAATGGCTCCTTCTATCGATTCTTCATCCGGACGGGGGTATTTGCTTCTTCTGTAGTTGCAGAAGTCCGGCCACCATTCCTGGCTGATGAATCCTGCTTTCTTGTTAAAGAACTTTCCGTACATACATGGCATTTCCTGCACAATCTCGCCCTTCCATTTCCAAAGCGGCCAGTCCCAGCCACCTTCAGGAAAAGTTACATATCGGCAGTCTTCCGCCACAATGTCTTCGGCAGAGAAGCCTTCAATGCCACTATCAAGGAGAGGGAGGAAGCCGATCTGCTGAATCAGCTCCATCATGCCTGTTGCTGAATATATTTCCGGAAAATTCATGTTCATTTATTTTTATTCTTTGTACTTAAACACTTTAACCATATTCTTGTTGCCACCCACAAGCTGGCTGCATCTGTTCAGCATTTCGGTGTCAGAGAAACCGCATTTCACCATGACCTTTCCTGATGCTGAATTTCCGGTGAAATGATCTGTCCAGATGTTTTCTAAATGTTTCTTTCATTCAAATCTGATCATTTTTGCAAGTTCCATAAAATAGTCATTCGACCAAATATCCAACTCTTTGGGATTCCTGACAAAAGGCAACACGTCTGCCTTTATTTGATTCATGTCTGCCGTGGCAAGTCTTTCATTCAGTTTTTGAAGGAACGTCTCCTTGTCAAGCTCTTCGTGATTGAACTGTAAGGCTCTTTCGCACAAGTGAGTAAAGTCAAGAGGAACATTGTGGCGAACATACCATTCGAAGTCATACCAATCACGTCCCTTGACTCTGTTCTTCCAGGCACGATACACCAGTGCATGCATCTTTCCTGCAAAGAGGGCTGGCAAAGTGAAACATCGTGTCATGAAAGATTGGGGGAGCAGAAGCAACTTCTGTTCTGTTTGGAATTTCAAAGGAGGTTGAGTATCAACTTCAATCTTGATCTTAACAGATTTCTCAGTTTGGAATGTAATATCATATACATCTGTGTTGTCTTTCAGAAAGGCAGACTCTACTTTGCCAAAGTTCTTTTTGTCCTTCTTTCTGATCTCAACCTCTCTACCCACCATAGCGAATTGGTCAATGATGGGCTGAAAATAATATGTAAAATCAAAGTTTTCATTCGGAGCAAGCAGGGAAAAATCCATATCCTCAGAGAAACGTTGCAATCCATGGAATATACGCAGACATGTTCCACCATAGAAAGCTGCCTCGTTGAAAAAGCCACCATTGTAAAGACCAGAAAGAATAATCTGCTGGTTGACCTCAAAGATAGCATTGCGCTTTTGCAGTTCGGTCGTTATGTCATAGCTCGAAAGCATTTGATTGAATATCTCGTTTGTATTCATTTCCTTAAATATTTAATTAGAGTTTCTATGGATTTAGACTTTTTCCCAACCTGAGCATATCGCTCAAATATACTTATGTCCATATTCCTGAAATCATCTGTTTCCATTCGGATGTCCTCCTCCAAATAGTTCTCTACATCCTTCAGGTAACGTAAATTAACCTTCGGAGAATTTGCGATTAAGTCACAGAGAGCTTTTTCTGGTGTTGCCATCAGAAAGGCGTAACTCTGCATATTGATGCTTGTAATCCCTATTGAAAAGGCTTCTCTTGACATGTTCTTATACTCAAAACGCCCGACAGGAGTATCAAAACTACGTGAGTGCTTTAGTGTCATAGACTGAGTAGTATAAACAGCTTCTGGTATTAATCCATAATAACGTAAGGCTGTCTGCATAGACACATACGAAGGAGCATAAAGATGATTGGCTATCAGTTCTGTGGATAGAGCAACACGAGACACATTTGGGGCTACCACATAAAGCCCCTTCTTGAGTCGGATAATTTTATGAGCCGCCTCAAGACTGCGTACTTTCTGATTCCCTGCTTCAATGTTAGTAAACAATGAAGCTATAGCTGAAGTACTGACTGGTATGTTACCTATATGTTCTAAATCCATTATCATGGTGCAAAAATAGTAAAATCTGGAATAGAAAATGAACTTTTGCTTGCTTTTCTGTTCTATTTTTTGGCTATTTTAACAAGTTGCTTAGTTAGACCGCTAAATATTGATGCAGAAATTAGGCTACATACTCCGAGTCTGAATAGTGCTCCTATTCCATAGCATTCTCATTGCCCACATCAGAATAGCAGTATTTTTACATACCGTTTATATGCCTGTTGCTGAATATATTTCTGGAAAATTCATGTTCAATTATTTCAAAGCCTTGCCGTCGGAGAAAGCGTTTCCGACTTTCTCGCCCAGTTGGATATAGCCGTGATGAATAGGGTCGAAGACAATCAGCTCCATCTTTTCCATGTCTGGATTTCCGTCTTCTGCCAGATACTTCTCATCTACAAGAATATTGACGATTTCGGCAATGAGATAATAGCCGGTTTCGCTTTCGTCATACTTCTCCTTGATGCGGCACTCCAGGGTCATCGGGAAATCGGTGAACACAGGAGCGTTGACCATAGTCGCCTTCTCGATGTTCCATCCCGTCTTCTCCATCTTCTTCGGGGCGTTCTTGGCAGAAACAATGCCCACGAAATCAGAAGCCACCATGGTTTTCTTGGTAGCGAAGGCAACGGTAAACTCACCGCCAAGCTTCAGGTTGTCTGTGGTGACGTGATTTCCCATCGAGATCATAATCTCCTTCATGTCCCACTGTCCTGCCCAGGCAGCGTTCATTGCGTTGGCAACTCCTTCCTTATTATATGTGCCGATAATCAGCACAGGCTGTGGTGCAAACCACGGCTTTGGTGCAAAACTTTTCATATACTTCGTACTTTATATTGTTATTATAAGTTTCCTATTATGCGCATAAGATTATTCTTTTTATCTTTTATGTCAAGAAAGGATCAAGCGTAGCCAGCAGTTCGGCTTTATCTACCACACCGCTTGTGCGCCACAATACTTCTCCGTTTCGGAAGAGCATCAGCGTAGGCACGGATTGGATGCGGTATTGGCTTGCTGTTACGCCGTACTTGTCCACATCCACCTTGATGATTCGGATGCGGTCGCCCAATACACTCTTCACCTGCTCCAGAATGGGGTGCATCGCCTTGCAAGGTTGGCACCAAGTAGCAAAGAAATCGACCAGAACAAGCTGGCCACTGTTTATTACATTATTGAATGTCTCCATAATTATTTGTCTATCTCTGTGAAACGATTGAAAGTTCTGCCGTCCCTCGTAACTTTCCCGAAGAACATCTTTTCCGGTCTAACCCAATAGGCTTGGTCTCCATAGAGGGCCTGATAAACCACCATGCGCTCCTGAGTCTCGGAGTCGAAGGCAGAATGGATGAATTTGTATTTGCCACCCTTAAAGTGCTGGAAATATCTTTCTTCCTTTGCTGAAAACTCCATCAGCATTTTCTGGGCAAGGGGAGCGTACCAGGTCTTCACCTCCTGCTCTGTAGGCGTATGACCGCCTGGGAAATGGAAGGCTTGGTTGTAGTGCTTCAGGAAGAGAGGGGAGAAGTGAGCCAGGGTGTCCTGCTCACCAAAAAGTCCCCACACACGATCCTTATAATATGGGTTGCAATGGTCAAACTGCACGGCTTCCAGTTCCGCAAACTCCTCAATCAGCGCCTCGTCAATCACCAGCCGCTGATTGCCGTCCCTTCTCGGTGCTTTGTATTCATGCTCGCCGATTCGCTCCTTCAGAAACTCCGTCATCATGAAATACGGATTGCCGAGCAGGGCAGGAATGCCCACCACGGGAGCCAGCATCTGGGCGAGGAAAGAGCCGCAGCTGTTGCCCAGAAGCAAGTCGGGCTGCTCCCGGTCGATGATGGAGTGAATCTCCTTCAGTGCCTCCTTGGGGTGCAAAGGGAGGTCGGGAGTCAGCACCACCGCCGTCCCCTCAAACGCCTCTTTCAAGGCCCTCGCCATCGGACAGCTGCCCGTGGCGAAGAATCCGTGTAGGAAAAGTATTTTCTTCATTCTTATAAATTATTGTCTGTATCTTTATGTAGCAAATTGGATGGATGCAGGATTAGTTTTTGTTTCATTCCTTTTTCCTTACTTCCCAATGACCGCTATAGCCGCTACCTACATATACAATATGAGGCATTTTTGCGATACGACGCTTAATAGTTTTAGATGTTACGCCTATTTGTAAAGCCAATTCTTCTGTTGTTATTTTAGGATAAACAGCTACTTGATACTCTATCCATTTATCTATATCATCGCCTTGAGTGTCACCTTGAGGGACATCTTGAGGGACATCTTGAGGGACATCTTGAGGGACATCTTGAGGGACATCTTGAGTATCACCTTCATTTTCCATAAAGTTTACCTCAATATCAGGATGAGATTCCTGCCAGGCTAAGATCATATTCGGGAATGTGACAGTAAACTGAGCACGGTCGGAGAAGAAGGTTGGGAGCATCTTTTCTTCAAAGTAAGGAAGAGCCTTAATCGGTTTGATGATTTTGCCCATGCCCGAACCTTTACGCTCCATATAACCCAACTGAGCAAAGATATCTGCGATAACTGGATTGCGTCTGACAGAAGGAATGTCTTCTAAGTTCATTGTTTGAATAAGTCTTCCTTCTGGCATGGAACCTGGAGAATATATCACCATACGGTCATCGTACATATCTACATGAACCTCGCTACCCTGGATAAGATAGTCGCGATGAGCCAATGCATTCACTACAACTTCCATCACACAACGTTCCATATATTGAGGGATCTCGATGCGCTGCATCGGTTCTTTATACCAAAGGGTACGATTGTTGCGACGGATGAAGGACATGGTGTCTTCAAGAAGAGTTACAAGTCCGCCTGTAATCTCTGCGCTGTCGAGAGCATCGATGCTTCCTCCTGCTTTTGTCTTGCCGTTCCATCTTGTGCAGAACACACGGCTTTGGCGCAATGGACATTCGTCTGCCATCAACAGACCGGCATAGGTAAGTATTCCCTTGTTGTCAACCAGGCCAAACGAGCGGTAGAGCTTATTGTCGAAGCTCAGACCATTCCAGGCATAGTAGCGGCTGCGAAGCTTTGAAAATGCATAATCTTCAAACATTTCATCGCTTGGGCGTGCATCGAATGAAGAGTTGCGACCTCTTAATACTAGACGCTTATGTTCGGTACTATCAGCCACAACCGATTCGTTGCCAATGCGCACAAAGGTTTCAAGAACGCTGTCGCCTATATAATAATAAGGTGTATCTTCGCCTCCATGCACATGAAGAATGAGCAATTCCTTGTCTTCTACACGCTCTATCTTCAAGTCGATTTGCGGCATAGGATCAATGCGCTCCTTAATTTTCTGGCTGATAAATTCGGCATCAGTCTTGGCATCGGTCAACCCTATGATAGTATCGTCATCGGCAATACCAAACAATAGGCAACCGCCACTGCCATTGGCAAAGGCGCTGACGCTCTTCAGCCAACTTTTCACTTTACGGCGTTCCACTTCCTGCTTCTTATCGTATTCAGTAGTCTCACCTATATATTTTGCCATGTCCATATTTACTTAATTTTTGATTATTCATTATGCGCCTGTAATCTAGGAGGATAAGCTATGTTCAACTCCCTTATTAGGCAATATATCTGCAAAAATACAAAAAATATTCAGAAAAGTGATTTTATGGATGGATTTTGTTGGCAGGGCGAACTTGATTTAACCTTATTTTATATGATAGAGGGATGTTTTGAAAAACCGAAATCCTTAATGCCCTTAATGAACGGATTTAGGTATTGGAAAATAACCGATAATGAATTTGGCACTTCATGACCTCTTAAAACAAAAAGGCGTAAGGTATGGTAGATATACTATTAGTAAAATGCAGAGTAATTTGCATTTTACTTCACAATCATTCGTGTTTCTAACATATTTTACCTATCTTTGTGCCTTAAAAAATAGAAGTTGCAAAATGGAAAAGTATGTGTTAGAATTACAGGCTGTACTAGACAAATATAGAAGTCTTGGTATTTCACAGCAGATAGATTACGATAAGTTCTATCTGTATTCCATCATTACACACTCTACTGCCATAGAAGGTTCTACTGTGACGGAAATAGAGAATCAATTGCTCTTTGATGAAGGTATTTCTGCTAAAGGTAAACCCTTGGTAGAGCAGTTGATGAATCTTGATTTGAAGCATGCCTATGAGCAATCCATTCGATGGGCTAAGGAGCACAAAACTTTTTCTGTAGAAATGCTTAAGCAATTGTCTGCATTGGTGATGAAGAATACCGGCAGCGTTTATAGCACGCTTCAGGGGGAATTCGATTCTTCTAAAGGTGACCTCCGTCTATTAGGTGTCACAGCGGGAGCTGGTGGACGTTCCTATATGAACTTTCTGAAGGTTCCTGCACGGTTGGCTGATTTCTGCAATGAGATAAACCGAAGGCGTGAATTGCTTCTTGAAAACCCGAGTGAGATGGATGCATATTTGTTGAGTTTCGATGCTCATAACATCCTTGTCAGCATCCATCCTTGGGTGGATGGAAATGGCAGAATATCGCGTCTCATCATGAACCACCTTCAGTTTGAATTTAATCTTGTTCCGACAAAGGTAATGACAGATGATAAGGCTGCTTATATTGAAGCTCTTAATGCATCTCGAGAAGAAGAGTCGATGTTACCATTCCAGTCTTTCATGCTTCAAGAACATATCAAAAATCTTAAGGCTGAGATAGAACAGTATGAAAGATCTATGGATGATGATGTCGTGATAAATGTCGGGAAAAACTTTAAAAATGTCGGGAAAGAAAAACTGATTGAACTTTCTGAACGTCAGCAGAATATCATTTCTGCTGTTAAACTTCATCCGGCAATAACGATTCCGGAATTGGCGCAGAGAATGTCGGGAAAGAAGACTGTAACGACACGTACTATTGAAAGAGATATTGCTGCTCTTCAAGCCAAGGGAATTTTGAAACGTGAAGGCGGTAGAAAAAGTGGTAAATGGATAGTTGTAAACATCTGAATAACCCGAAATCACTTTTATTGTATTGGAAATTAATATTAATTAAAATAGTAGCTTATGAGCAATGTATATTTTGAACCTTGGGTTGGCTGCCAGTACTCCGAGGGCATAAATGGGAAACGTATAATGGTTTTAGGCCATGTTCACGTTTGTGATGGATGTGATAATTGTGGTGTTGAAAAGTGTGATGATTTTTCTACACAGAAGTTGGTGGAAGATTATATTGTTTGAGAAAAAACGGAACAATACCATCTCCAGGATATGAAAAATGGCTTCAGACTTACCTCAACTTTGTCAAAGCTTTCTTCGGATTTCAACCAGAACCTGAAGTTGAAGAAACAGACTTTTGGAACAATATCATGTTTTACAACTATCTTCAGTTGGCCGTTCCCACTCCAACTACCCAAGCTCCTCATGATGCTTATGTCCGAGCTCAAGAGCCTTTTATATCTGTTATAAATAGTTATGAGCCGGATGTTATTTTCGTATGGGGAAAGCCAACATACGATAATACCCCTGCGTATAAAGGTGTAGAACTAGAGCCATTGCAATTTGAAAATTTAATTGCCAGACGATATGAGTACACTCTTGATTCTGGCAAGAAATGTGTAATGATAAATGTACATCACCCATCTTGTTATTTTTCTTATTCTCAGTGGCATGAAATAATCAAGCAAGCTTTGTGTTAGGCATTGAGGGACTTTCGAAATAGCCCGAAATCCTTAATGACCTTGACCTTCTGGAGGCCTTCTTCTCCAGGAGGGCGGCGATGTTTACCACCACCTTGCGGAATTGACCCACACGCCTGGTTGGGTCGATGAGCGAAATATAAATTAATATGGAAGACAGCTGTAATTATCCGATTTTGGTATTACATATTATATGAGTACTTGCCACTCTCCGTGCTTTCTTCCGCCAACACGTTTGAGTAGGCCTTTCTTCTGTAGTTTGCCGATAACGAATTTCACGCCACCTAAAGATAAATTGCTTATTGCATCTACCATTTTGCCAATGGTTGCCTTTGGATTCTCTATTAAGAATTTTAGTACTTCTTCTAAAAAATCCAAATTCTTTTGGATAGTGGAATCATTCTTTTGGATAGTGCCAGAGTCCTTTTGGCTAGTGCGACTATCCTTCAAAGGCTTCTTTTGGGTAGTTGTATCGCTCTTTTGGATAGTATTCGACTCCTTTTGGATAGTATTACTATCCTTTAAAGGCTTCTTTTGGGTAGAGGATTTGTTGTTTTGGGTAGTTCTCCAAATCGTAACCTTAAATTGATTAGCAGACACTTCGTTGTCAAAGTCGATGTGATTATCCTCTCGCATTGCACGAACGATTCCCGAACCCAAACCACGATAAATCATCGTTTTGGCTGCGAAACCTGCCATCAGAGGGTTACGTTGACAAGAAACACCGAGTTTTATATCATCTACAGTTAGTCATTTTTTGGCAGAAAGGGGAGAATTTCCCACATATCTTTTCGTAAACACCTGTTTTCACATGCAGACCAAGCTGCTGAAAACGGAGGATATCCACCCACCCCAAACGGGGATATCCGCTAAAGCTTCGTATAACACTTCGGGATGCCTCCACAATGAAAGCATCCCGAAATTCTTTTTATCCTTCACTTATTTCCCGTCCAAGGCTTTCTACTTGATGTGAGAAATTAATAAAATTATCACCCCACTCTTTGCAGGCGGCAAACTTGATACCATCGGCTGAAGTCAGGATGTAAAAACCTTTTAGATTCTCTCCAGTACGTTTATCATTTTCATGAAGAGACTCTATTATAAAGACTTTTATACCATCGATTTTTTCTAAGTCTATTTTTTATTATCTAAAAACCTACTTTTCCTGCTACTAAAAGTATGCAGATGTCCTATTTTATTGGATTTATTAAATCTCCATTGAGAATCATTTTCATAATACCATCACTTATTGCTGCTTCAGTCTGATATTCTGCAATTCTTCCAATTAAATTTAACAGATCATGTATGTCATCGTTCGAGCATGCTTTACGGTAATAGGCATAACGATGATACTTGAGCCATTGCTCTATGATGTTGTAACCAGAGGCTTCAAATTGCAAGATGGTGTCAGAAACATCAATGGAAACAATTGCCGATCCCCGTTCGTCCAAAAGGATGATTTTGCCATCTGATATCTGATGATCTGACAGTTTAAACTCCTGATAATTGTTAAATGCATTATTACCCAACACAGTAGCCAATGTAGAATTCTTAGCTTTGTAATCTTTGTGTTCTATATTTGCCATATTCTTTCCGACTTTCACCATTGACTCAAACAATGATTTGTCAGAAGTTATTGGAATAGATGCCCATTCCCCAGCAACAGTATGCAGCTTACCCTCAAATGCCTTCATATAGAAGTTGGAATTCAAAGATGCATAGGAATAGTAAACAATTTCATCTGTCAATTGACTAACTGATTTCCCAAATGTTGCAACGAGCTGTTGAAGCAATTTCTTATTAATATTAGTAACGGACTTGCCTTCCCATTCTTTTCCTCCAGTTTTGTATTCTGGGAAACGATTGCAGAAGATATGAGCATTTCCGCGTGTGGCAAGATCGTTGTCAGGTATATACCAACAGAAAGATGAGAATTTCTTGATTACCGGACTTATGTCAGCAGGTGCTGGAGCAACGGCGAAGCCAAAAACGCCCTCGTCTTTGTAGGCAGCTTGCACCTCTGGACGTTCGCGCATACCACCTCCTGGTGTATTCCTCAAAGCATCCATTAAAGGATTATTCAGGATTAAACTTGCCGTAAGGAACGGACGAAAGGAATAATCAACAATCTTCATCTCGCTATTCGCAAGGGCTTTTCTTACCTCATGCGTAAGTTTCTTTTGTGCAGGTGGTTTTGTTTGACCTTTGTACCAACGATTTTTAATTTGCTCGTATGTGTTGTTTTCGTCAGCAATGAAACGGCTACGTCTTTTCAACGTGCCCTTAGAAAAATGCACAAGTAGATGTGTAGGAGCAAGTTTTAATCCAGAGCAATCACGGTCAAAGATGGCAGGTTCGCACTCTGATTTCAAATGCCAGAACTGAGAATATAACTCTTCATTAACATCTATTGTTGTCTTGAAAAGGTATTTCTTGCCAATATTGACTTCTTTCCACTCTGCCAAATCTACATCTGCATTGAAGAATTCTATCTTTTCGCGCTTACTGAGTGGACTGATGCTTTTATAGTGAATATGAGGGATCGATAAATCAAGTTCTCTCAACGTACCAACAAGCAGCAATCTTCCTTGAAGCGTGTTGAATAGGTTTTCGGCATTATGACCCGCACGATTGTCAACATCAAAATCTAACACCCACATTTCGCTAACATGTTCTACCAAATATTTTCGGGCGGTTACGAATGATTCGTTCTGCGCAAACGTAGACGGAAGAACTAGTGCGAAGATGGAAGGTCGGCTCGTTTCTGCCTTAAACAGGCACCAACGCAGAAACTTAGTCATTTCGTTTGCCAATTGCTTCTGCTTGTTTGAACGTCCCTTGCGAACTTTCGGACGGAAATCGTTCATAAGATTTGCAATAATCTTGCCCTCGTTGTTGATGTCAACAGAGTCGGAACAAGGTGGATTGCCAATTATGATAGTCAAAGGTGGTTCGGAGAGTTTTTTTGCTCTTCGTTGTTCATTCAAAAAAAACGTGGAAACAACATCGTCTGATCCTCCTTCTATACGTGTTTGTTTGAATGTTGAATCGCTCAACGTGTTTGTAAGAACAACTTCGATATCTGTATTGTCAGTAATGTCCAGCATAGAAATACGATAGTTTGCTAAGGCGTATGGAACAGGTAGAATCTCAAACCCAATAATCTGAGAGCCTTCAAGAAGCGTCATTTTGTTGAGAACGGCTTCGATAAATGTACCAGTGCCACAACAAGGATCAACCACCTTGATGGCTTTATCACGTGCATTTTCTCCGGGCAAAACAGACGGCAGGATTGCATCAACAAATTTTGCAGTGTACTCTGCCAAGGGCATTGGGGTATACCACGCCCCAAAGTCGTTTCTTGTCTTGCCATCGTAAGCTGCAAGGAATGACTCATAGAGTTCATGAAAATTTGGAGTGGTAATCTGGTGCTCCGACAAACGAATGCAAGAAAGCATGCGTCTAGTGTTGTCATACCAAATCCCTATCTCATCCGCAAGTGCATTTACGAGGGTTTTGAATGGTTGTAAACGTAATGCTTGTGGGTTAAATGAAGGAGAGTTCCAAAAAACCTGCAACTTTTGGTATTTGTCAGTTGGCTTGATGTTCTTCTCGTTAACATAGCGATGGGCATAGAGTAAGCCAAATGCAAGTATTTGTGCTACAAATCCTGCAAATGTATGATTATCGGCAAGAGACTTGTCGTGACTCTTAGCGGCTACATCCCACAGATTCTTCAATGAGATGATGGTTTTTCTTTCTGTTTCATTTTCTGCCTCATCTTCATTGAGGTCGAGTATTCCTTCTAAATCCTCACAAAGATGTTTGGCTCGTTTAGATAATTCGGCTACAAGTTGTTTCTCACTAATAGTTCTGAACCCTTCCTCTTTGAAGAAATTTTTGAACATTGGGAAAATGTCCGAATTCAACTCTGGCGCATTCCAATTGATAGGCTTAGTACAAATAGAGGTAAGAGCTGAGCTTTTATTTGGATTATAGACAATAAAATCGATTCCATCAGTAAGAATAACAGGATTACCCAAATATAGGTAACGCTTTACCTGTCCTTCATAATCGACAGGATTAAGAGATACATTTGGGTTAAATCCTTTTGCC
>OODJ01000264.1_pt1 | contig 59615 bp, 39 predicted proteins | sample 1671611 | NCBI WGS metagenome assembly OODJ01 (sample SAMN06348174, study PRJEB24527) | human gut metagenome | biome: human gut; feature: ankylosing spondylitis patient; material: feces | host: Homo sapiens | place: China | collected 2015-10 | reverse complement strand
CTGTAGGATTATGTGGACTTGATGTCGTGGGATTTATACCTGGTGCAGGTACTGCTGCAAAAGGTGCAAAAGGTGTATCTATGGCAGGAAAGGCCGCAAAATTAGGAAAGGTTGCAAATAAAGCAGACAATGTTATAGATGCATCAAAAGCATTTGGAAATGCAGGAAAGGCTGTAAATAAAGCGGATAATGTTATAGACGCATCAAAAGCATTTAGAAATGCAGAAAAAACGCCAAAAGTTGAACCCATACCAAAAGTCTTTCCTGATCCATCAAAGAATCCTCAGCCACGACCTCAGCCACAACCTCAGCCACGACCTCAGCCACAACCTCAGCCAAAGCCCGAAAAGAGCCCATTTACGACGGATCCTAATAAAAATCCGTTTACTCCTGCAGAACCTCTAGGACCAGGTAAAGAATGGATTTCAAAAGCTGCGTAACAAATATAGTTATATTCGGTATGAAAAAAATAATTTTATTAATAACAGTGATTGTTTGTATGGCTAATAATTGCTATGCACAACATGATTGTGATGGTGGAAATAAGGACCCAAATCCAAATCCACCTCATCATCAAGACCCTCTTGATGACACAAGCACTTCCGGCTGAATCTCCGCCGACCCAAACGAAATCATTGGTCCTGCGGGCTATGATTCCATCCGTTGGGTCAGCATCAACGATGTGCTAAACTACACCATTCTCTTTGAGAATGACCCGGAGTTTGCATCAGCTAATGCACAAAAGGTGGATGTGAGATTTAGTTTTGACGACAAGGCATGGATGCGTGGTTTTGGATTGGGAAGCTACGGCTTCGCCAACTACTCATGGAATATCGACAAGAGTCCAGCGGCTTACCAGAACCGCCTCGACTTGCGTGACTCCATGAAGATTTACGTTGACCTCAATGCAGGTGTCGATGTGGTGAAGAAACAAGCCTTTTGGACTTTCTCATCCATCGACCCGGAAACAGGTCTGCATCCTTGGCAGGTAGATAGAGGTATGTTGCCGGTAAACGATTCTACCCATGTGGGAGAAGGTTACGTGCGCTTCAGTCTGAAACCATACGAAGGATTGAATACTGGTGATACCATCAGCATTGCCGCCAATATCGTGTTCGACCAAAATGATACGATTCCAACGAATCGATGGAAGAACGTGATAGATGCTGGCATGCCTACCAGTAAGGTGAAGGGAAAAGTGGATTCCAAGAACAAGAATCTCTATCACCTCACCTTGACTGCATCCGATGATAAAGGTGGTTCTGGTCTGAAGAAGGTAACGATGTTTCTTGCCAATAACTTCGGCATCTACGAAGAGTATGCCGTGTGTCCCATAGATACCGTCATCGACTTTGAAGCAGAACCTGGCAGACAATACAAGTTCTACTCGTTGGCTGAGGACAATGTTGGCAACCGTGAGCCGTTGAAGGAAGTCCCAGACTTCTTTATCAACATCAATGCCGCACCAAGTGACATCGCCTTGTCTGACTCCATCTTCCAAGATGACATTTCTCCCGAAGGATTTATCGGAGAATTGAGTTCAAAGGACGTGGACGGCAGTACCTTTACATACGCCTTGGCAGAGGGTGAAGGAGCTGTGCATAACGAACTATTTCAAATCAAAGGTTCGCAACTGCAAGCCAAAAACATGTTTAAGTGTGCCACTGATACGATCTACAAGGTGCGCATCAGCACTACAGACGAAGGCGGTCTTTCGTATGAAAAGCCTTTCATCCTTCATTTGAAGAACGTGCTGGAAAAACCGAAAGCGGACACTTTGAAGGTCAGTATCTGTAAAGGTGATGTCTATGACTTCCATGGCAAGGAATACGAGAAAGCTGGTACCTATTATTATACACAGAGCAACGAGTTCATGTGTGATAGCGTGTATATGCTGCAATTGACCGTTCTTCCTCAATTGGAAGCACCCAAAGTAACGGTTGAAGGCTCATGCACATTGGTCTCTTCTGCCGAAAAGAACAACCAATGGTTCAAGGAAGACGGCACTGCAATAGAGGGTGCTACCGAACAAAAGTTCACACCGACCGAGGATGGCATCTATTATGTGGCTGTCGGCAATGGTTCTTGTTTGTCAGAACCATCACAGGCTTACCGTGTGCAGGTTTCCGATCAATATGCCTTGAACATGAACTTGGCGAAAGGTTGGAACTGGGTATCTTCCAACTTGGCAGATGAAGGTTTTCAAAAAATAAAGGACTTCATCAAACCGATAGAGGACAAAGTGGAACGTCTCATTGGTTTCGACTCTGAGTTGATTCGTGACCCACAATTGGGACTTACAGGCGACTTGACCACTTTTGCTCCATCTGCCAGCTACCTCATGCAGACCAACGGCACAGTGGACAACGCTTGGAATGGTCATGCCTACAAACCTGAAACAACAGCCGTTACACTGAAAAAGGGCTGGAGCTGGATTGGCTATCTGCCAATCTACGAAAACTCTTTGGAGAAATCGTTAGAATTGTTGGCACCAAATGAAGGTGACATCATTAAGGACTACACCCGATTTGCGACCTATACTGGCGGCAAGTGGGAAGGTACATTGACAACGATGTCTCCAGGCACAGGTTATATGTACTATTCTGGCAAGAACAAATCGTTTCACTATCCTGTACAGCGAGTATTCCCAGTGGAAACTGATGCACAGAGAATGGCGGTGACAGAGGTAGCTTCTCCTTGGCATTTCGATAGCCACAAGTATCCATACAACATGAATATGATAGCAACTGTTCAAGCTGATGGCAATACAGCACCTGCCGGATTGTTCACTATCGGAGCATTTGTAGGTGACGAGTGTAGAGGTATTGGGCAATATGTTGGCGACAAGTTATATATGACCATATATGGTGATGTCAATACATCAAGCCAGTTGACATTCAAGGCTATTGAAAATAGTAGTCAACAAGAATATGATATTGTTGAAACTGCTACGTTTGCCAACTCTATGCTCGGTTCTGTCTCTTCTCCCTATAAGTTGACTATCAGTGGCACAACGGGAATCAATGGAATGGCAGACAAGGGCGAATACAACGTTTATCCGAGTCCTGTCAGAAGCACATTGTATGTAAATGGTGATTTGGAACGTTTGAATGCCGTTTATGTCATTGCTAATAATGGTGTAATCGTTGCAAAAACGGATAATTATAATGAAAATGGACTGAATGTTTCGTCTTTGATGGAAGGTTCTTATATCGTGGTATTGAAGACATCTTCTGGTTCCATAGTTAAGAGAATCTTGAAAGTTTACTAAACATACGATTATGAGATTTATAAAATATCTAACATGGTTGTGCTGCCTGCTTTTTGCAGGTGGCACAATGATGGCGCAAGACTCCCATTGGGCGTATGATGCCTATGCTTTTGAATACGACATGACGACTTATCTGACTGTTGAATACAATGGCAATCAAGTTAGTGATTTGTCAGATTATGAAGTTGCAGCCTTTGTTGGCAACGAGTGTCGAGGCGTTTCACGAATGATAAAGGCAGAGAATGGTAGTTCGTATCTCTATATGAGAATCCGTAGCAATCAAAAGCAAGGGGAAAGGATAAAACTTAAGGTATACCAAAAGTCCAAGGATAAAGAAATGGAATGTGACGAAACCATTACTTTTGAGAACCGGTCTGTCATTGGTATGCCAAGCTCTCCACGAAGTGTAAAACTGATAGTTACGACATTCACTGTTACTGTTGGTACATCAGGCAATGGAACTGTTACTGGAGCAGGAACATACAAAGAGGGAGAAACTGTTACCCTTACAGCCTTACCTGCGGAAGGATGGCGTTTTGTAAAATGGTCTGATGGGACAACTTCGTCAACTTATACTTTGACAATCAGCGGTGACAAAACACTCACAGCTGAGTTTGCACGAAACTATTATATAGTGAGATTTGTTGTTGATGGTACAATCATATCAGAACAATCATTGGAATACGAAGCTAAAATAGAAATGCCTTCGGTACCTAAAAAGGAAGGCTACACCTTCTCTGGCTTAGGAGACGTGGACGAAACTGTTCCTGCACACGATGTTACCTATAATGGCTCATACATTGCGAACAAGTACAAGGTAACGTTCGTTGCAGACGGAAAGGTCGTTTCTGAGACTGAGATGGAATATGGCGCACCAATAGTCGCTCCAAAGGCTCCAGAAAAGGAAGGACATACCTTTGTTGGCTGGGGGAACATCGACAAGACAGTCCCTGCGCACGATGTGGTCTATACCGCAGAGTACCAGGTCAACAGCTACAAACTGATATATGAGGTTGACGGAGTGACCTATCATAGTGAGGAAATTGCTTTCGGTACAGCCATTACGCCTTTGGCTGCACCACAGAAAGAAGGAAAGACATTCTCTGGATGGAGCGAGATACCCGCAACAATGCCGGCACATGACGTGAAGGTCATTGGTTCGTTCTCTTTAAACTCATACATGGTCAAGTTTGTCGTTGACGGAATGGTCATCTATGAAAAGTCACAGGCTTACGGTTCTAAGATTGTTGTTCCTACAGTTGAAGAGAAGGAAGGCTACACATTCTCTGGATTCGGAGACGTGGACGAAACTGTTCCTGCACACGATGTTACCTATAATGGCTCATACATTGCGAACAAGTACAAGGTAACATTCGTTGCTGACGGAAAGGTCGTTTCTGAGACTGAGATGCAATATGGCGCACCAATAGTCGCTCCAGAGGCTCCAACAAAGGAAGGACATACCTTTGTTGGCTGGGGGAACATCGACAAGACCGTACCTGCGCACGATGTGATCTACACCGCAGAGTACAAGGTCAACATTTACAAGTTGACGTATATTCTGAATGGAAATGTATTTGCAGAAGATAGTATCGCTTATGGTTCTATAATAACGCCACGAGAAGTGCCAGATTCGGATAAAAGCTATTTCTCTGGATGGGAGGGACTTCCTGATATAATGCCTGCACATGATGTTGTTGTTTATGGAACAACAACCAATGCAGTTAATACAGTTTATAATAAAAATCAGATTGTCACTGTTTATTCTGTCAACGGTACTGTTGTCAAACGCAATATAGATAAGTCTAGTTTGACAAAATTACTACCTCCAGGGCTATATATTGTTTCTGGCAAAAATATATTGATAAAGTAGGAAATAGACATTCCAAAGGTTTAAGGTGCTTGTGATTTGATTCTCACAAGCACCTTTTTTCGAAATAAGACTTTAGCTATGGGACTTTGATTTGTTATGCAATCTCGTCCATGATTGATCAAATGCCTTATATGAAGTTTCTGTTCGTTAGGCCAGAGTTTGCCGCCAGCTTTCCTTCAGATTTCATCTCACGACAAACACCCTTGCTCTTGGCCAAGTAATTCCCACTATTAGGGCCAATATTATATGAACCAGACTTACCCGCCAGATCATAGTTGATGAGCATAGATAAAGAAAAACGTCAAAAGTTTTTCAACCTTTGACGTTCTCTTGTGATTCCGGCGGGATTCAAACCCACAACCTTCTGATCCGTAGTCAGATGCTCTATTCAGTTGAGCTACGGAACCAATCCTTTTCCTTCATTTCTGAATTGCGAGTGCAAAGGTACTATGTTTCTGCGAAACCACCAAATTTTTCCGCTACTTTTTCTTCAAAAACTGCATGATAGCTGTTTTTCGAGGCTAAAAAGGGGAGAATATGGGCCTAACGGCCACTTTTCGGCAGGAAACCAAGGAGGAGAGAGGGATTAGACAAGGAGGATGATGAAGAAGGCTGTGACGAGCCCCAAGAAGAAACCGGCAAGGACTTGCGCGAGGGTATGCTGGCGCAGGATCATACGGCTGGTAGCCACTATGCCCGCAAGAAGGATCATCACGCAAAGCCACCAGACGGGATTGAAATTGAAGATAAGGGAAAAGGCGAGCAGTCCTCCCGTCACGCCGCCAATGGCTGCCGTATGGGAAGAGACGCCCCAACCGATATTGATGAGTGCACAGATGATCTGGATGGCAAGGGCAGCGACGACGATGCTATTGATGACATGGGGCACATGGGCGACCAGCATCAGATAATAGCAGAGAAAATAGCAAAGGATCGAGATGACATAGGGGACGACCCGTCGCTCCTTATGGCCAAACTGGATGGGCGACCATCCCGTATACTGACGATAGGCATGGAGCAGAAGGGTGGGGAAGAGGACGGTACTGAGATAGACGATGAGCAGCATCGTGAGTTGATACCCCCTCGGCAGCATCGACAAATAGCTGAACGTGAACAACGCTATCAGCCCCACAACAGGCAGATAATAGGGGGTGAAAAGCAAGCTCACCACCCTTGCGGCCAACAAAATATTCTTCTCGTTCATTCTTTTCTCAATCTTGCGACAGGCAACCCGAGTTGTTCGCGATACTTGGCGACAGTACGGCGGGCTATCGGCATTCCTTTGGCTCCCATGGCTTTGGCCAAGGCGTCATCGGAGAGTGGTTTGTGCTTGTCCTCCTGATCTATGAGCGCCTTGAGCGCCATCTTGATGTTGCGGGTGGAGAGTTCTTCTCCGCTATCGGTCGTGTAGCCTTCGGTAAAGAAGAAGCGCAATGGGAACGTGCCCCAGCGCGTCTGGGCATACTTGATGTTGCTCACACGACTGATGGTGGAGATATCCAGCCCTGTGCGGTCGGCGACATCCTTGAGTGTCATCGGTCGCAAATCGGCCTCATCGCCATCGACAAAGAAGCGGTGCTGGATGGCAATGATGGCCTTCATGGTCACAAAGAGCGTATGGCGACGCTGCTTGACAGCCTCGATATATCCTTGCGCGCGTTCCACTTTTTCGCGCGCATAGAGCAGGGCTTCCTTTTCCCTGCGGTTCATCGAGGCCTTGTTGTCCTTGTAAGCACGGGCCATCTCCTCATACTGGGCCGAGACGCGCAGCTCGGGGAGGTTGCCGTGGTTGAGGGCGAAGGTCACCGTGCCGTCGTCATTGCTATCGACCAGGAAATCGGGAGTCACCTGATTGGTGCTGCGCCCCATCGTCTCTCCCATCGAAGATCCTGGTTTCGGATTGAGCTTGCGCACCTCTCGCTGAAGGGCCGCTATCTGGGGGGCAGAGAGCTTCAACTGCTGCTGCAGCTTGTCCCACCGCTTCTTGGAGAAGGCGTCCCAGTCATCCTGTATGATGGTATAGAGGAGGTTATAGAACTGTGCCAGGGCCTTTTTCTCCTCGGTATTGACGGGACGGAGAGCACGTTGCTTGCGATGCACTTGGAGCAAAAGGCACTCCTGAAGGCTACGCGCGCCAATACCAGGTGGATCGAAATCCTGCAAGACCAGCAACATCTGCTCCACCTCTTTTTCCTCCACGTCCAGACCTTGATAGATGGACAACTTGTCGGCAATGCTGTCGAGGGAGATACGGAGCAGGCCGTCATCATCCAAACTGCCGATCAGATATTCCAATATCTCCTGCTGCCGACTCGTCAGTTCGCGCTCACCCATCTGCTCCATGAGTTTGTCCACAAAAGAGACAGGGTCGCCATAGACCATACCCTCATAGTCGGCCGTATCGGTGGGCTGCGAACGGGGATCATAGACGGGCAGGTCATTGTCCTCGCCTCCTATTCGCTCCAGGGCCGAGTCGAGGGCGTCCTGTCTTTCCTCCCGCTCCTGCTGCTCTTCGAAGGATTCAGCAGAATCGGTAGAGGCAGAAGAGTCGTCTTCCTCGTGCTCGCGACCCACCTCAAGGGCAGGATTGTCATAGATTTCAGCGCTGACGTTCTCCTCCAATTCCGTCAACGGCATCTCCAGCAAACGCACCTGCAACATCTGTTGCTGCGTGAGCCTGTGGCCTTGCACCTGGACCGCCGCCTGCGTCGTAGTCTGTTTGAGTTCCTGAGCCATGATCTATTTGTTCGTATGATGACGGGTGCAAAAGTACAAAATTCCAACGGCAACGGCAAAATTTCTGCCCATTAACTGCTGAATAGGGCGACTCCTAAGAATGGTTTTTGATCCATACCTCTAATCTACACCTATTTACGAGACTCGTGCCAGACCCGGCTGGCTTCTCTGCGACACAAGCGACGACAAAAACATGCCGCTTTTTTGCTTTGGCAAGGCAGAAATAAACGCTCACGGAAAAGAAAGCTGCCTTTTGCTTGGTTGTATGCGACAAAAAGCGTAACTTAGCAGACTGAAAAAGAAAAGAAACTGTTTAGACAAATCAGATATGTGCCACTCAGCATTGCAAGAACGATACGTCAACTTCTATACCGACTTCGCATTCAAAAAGCTATTCGGGACAGAAGCCAACAAAGACCTGCTCATCAGCTTTCTCAACTCGCTGTTTGACGGGACCGAGGTCATCAAAACCCTCAACTACCTCAACGTGGAGCACCTCGGTCATAACGCCGCAGAAAGGAAGGCCGTCTTCGACGTGTATTGCGAGAACGAAAAGGGAGAAAAATTCCTGATAGAGATGCAGAAGGCCGAACAAGAATACTTTAAGGATAGAAGCATTTTCTACAGCACCTTCCCCATTCAGGAGCAGGCACCACAAGGACGATGGAACTTCAAGCTCAACAAGGTCTATACCATCGGCATACTCAACTTCTGTATAGACGAAGGAAACGCGGACTACATGCGTCGGGAGGTGAAGCTCATGGACACCCACACGAAGGAGGTGTTCTACGACAAGCTCACTTATATCTACCTCGAAATGCCTAAATTCAGGAAGACAGAGCAGGAGCTCGTCACCGACTTCGACAAGTGGCTCTATGCTATCAAGAACCTCGCCACCCTCATGGAACGACCCGCCGCCCTACAAGACGCGATCTTTCAGCGTTTCTTTGAGCAGGCGGAGATTGCTAAGTTCAACAGCAACGACCTGCGAAGCTACCGGGAAAGCCAAAAGGACTTTTGGGACATGTGTGCCGTCACAGAGACTGCAGAGAAAAAAGGACGCGCCAAAGGACTGGCAGAAGGAATGGAAAAAGGACGCGCTGAAGGCAAAGCTGAACTTATCAAGACCATGCACGCCAACAGTATGACAGCGGAAGCAATCGCAGCAGCCATTGGTTTCGACCTTGCAGAGGTGGAAGAAATACTGAATCATCAAGCTCTTTCGTAAATCATCATGAAGGGAATCTATACGATCTTGCTCTTGCTTCTGAGCAATGTTTTTATGACGCTCGCCTGGTATGGCCACCTACGACTTCAGGAGGCAGGGGTGAGCAAGTACTGGCCCCTGATAGGCGTGATCGCCTTCTCGTGGGGTATTGCTTTCTTTGAATACTGCTGCCAGGTGCCCGCCAACCGCATCGGCTTCGAAGGCACAGGAGGCCCGTTTTCGCTCATCCAGCTCAAAGTGATCCAGGAGGTGGTGTCGCTGGTCGTCTTTACCGTCATCGCCAACCTGCTCTTCCAAGGCCAGCATTTGCAATGGAACCATCTCGCAGCCTTCGTCTGCCTGATAGCCGCGGTCTATTTCGTCTTTATGAAATAAGCCCTGGTGGCCATCCTCGTTCCAGGACGTAGAATAGGGAGCAAGCACAGCATTGCCTGCACTTGCTCCCTATTTTTCTATCTATTCGCTGACCCAAAGCCAGGTCATCCGCATAGACTACATCAGTATGCAACTGGGCGAATAGACAATCCGAAGCAGCGCTTCACTAAACTGTGTATAAGATTGACAGTATGTTCAACGGTGGAAATCGAAAGGACCAGGGCATGATCTGGAGACTGAGAGTCCCTGATGGAAGACCAATAGGTGCAAAGTGTTCCCACGCCATCGCGACTAACCACTTGAAGATTACCTGCACCAGGGAAAAACAATCGCTTGGTTAGGTCGGCCGTCGTCACGAACAGGGCTCCGGCCACATGATAAGTCGTACCGTCAATGATCGCTCCTTTCGTTACCCAATAGACTCCGCCCTCGGTGATGGACTCTGGAGCATCAATCAACTTGGAAGAATTGCCACAAGCCTTCACCAGGCTTTGAATATCTCCATAGGTTGGAATACGCCACGGATCGCCCCATTTGGCACGTGCCACATCGTAATCTTCTCCCAGCTCTCCATGTAATGGGGCAGGATCATCATCCCACTCTTTAAACTTGTTATCTGTCACGCCACAATAGTTGTTCCAGTTGTAGCTGATCTTTTTTCCTTTGACATGCGTGTCCTGGGCGTTACCTTTGAACTTAATACCCGTTTCCGTGAGCGAGTTGTAGTAGGTATCAACCTCACCCCAAGTATAATAATCGCCATAAGCCGTCTCAGGAGACCCAGCTACGGTTGTGGCCCCCACATTCATCGTGGCCCATTTCCTGCCAGCAATCTCGATATACTCATGATCATTGATTTTCCCTTGGCCTGCACTCTGTTTGAACACCACCTCATACTGGCTGTTGGGGGTATTGTAGAACGTCTGCATCAACTGTCCGTTCTTATAGACTTCCACCACCTGTGCATGAATGCTCATCAGGGCTGAAAGCCCCACGAGCGTCAATAGTATCTTTTTCATTGTTGTTTTTACTTACTTAGTTCTCAATTATTTGGGTCGCCAAGAAGCAGACTGCCGTTGTCTTCCTCCTCGTCATCAATAAATCTTCTGACACATTGTTCGTCGGTTGTTGTCTCGGGGTCAGCAGTAATGGAATGACTATGAAGGAGCTGACAACCCTTCACCTCAACGACATAAACGCTTGGGATGATATACTCTTTTTTCATTTTTTACTTGATATGCTGTCCGTTCACATTATATTTTCTACCTGCCTTGACGATGACCACGCGGCCATTCTCCACCTGCTTCCTCACGGGTTGCGACTCGCGCGCCTCGACGTCTTTCACGCCCGAGACATAAGGCTCAAAGGAGAGGGCGACAAAGTTGAAGTCCTGCACCTTTTCTTTTGCGAGCTGCAGGAAGCACCCTCCCGGGTTGAGGCTCGTCCCCGTATAGCGGAAGAGGCCAAACTCTCCCGTGTGCGGCCCTGTCTTGCCGATACCGAAGGTGAAGATGGTGGCATCAGTAGGTGTGTCGATCTTCAACGAAGACCCACTCAGGGCGCTTTTCAGACCGCAGGTGGGATCCGTGGCGGAGAACGTAAACTCCACGGGACTGGTGCCATGAATGACGAGGGGTGTCTCGACAGGGACGATGCCACCCTCTGCCACACGCTGGTCATCGGCAAAATGGAGCAACATCTTGTCTGGGTCGAAAACGGGGGCATAGACCTCGCTGCCTGGAGGCACGACCAACTGAAATGGGGAATAGATAGTAGCAAACGGCCTCTGCTCCGTGGGCTTCTTGGACACCTTGTTGAGGTCCGCCTCGGCCACATCGGTCGTATAGGAGACCACCAGTTCGCCCCCATCCGCCATGGGAAGGGCAGCCACCCGTGTGTCGCCAATGCTCATCACGGCCTTGCCGTCAACAAACTGCACGCGCGGGTAGGATTGTGCTGCCACATCAAAGGCTGCCGTGCCCAGTTTTTCCAACTTCGTCCCATTTTGCCTGACATACGTATAGGCTTTTTGCGCATAGATCTTGCCGCCCGCAAAGGACAACAAGGAAAAGACGAAAATCAATCTTTTCATTCTGTTGTTAATTCTTTAAATAGTTCCTTAATGATCACATTCGAAAATCATAGGGTACGAATGATGTAGCCGAGCCCTCACGGACTACTTCCTGGCTGCGATAGTATGTGCTTGTTCGCACAAACGATTCGTTCCTTTTAGCGTAAACTCTCTATAGAAAGTGACCTGCTGGTGGTTAAGACTTAATCTGTCAGTATCTGTCTGAATACATGGCAAACGAGGCTGGCGATAGCCATAGCTGCTAATGCAAAAATTTTCCTGCTTTTCGCCTGGGCGCAATCACTTCTCCTAGATAGTGGCTAATAGAGTTCTGCGAGCTTGCTCGCAAACGACTGATAGCGACCTATCTTTTCCAAGAATTTATTTGTTTGACCTTTTGAGGTTGCAAAGTTACAACTTTTCCAAACAAGACCATTACCCCCCCCCGAAAAGGTTTAACAACATTTAACGAGGCCAACAACCTCCTTGTGGATACGGACTGACAAAACACGATCACCATATTAAAAAACGTAAAATGGAAGGCTTTCCGCCTTTTTTAGGGTAAATTTGCACATTCAAAGAAACTGTACTCTTAGGCAATGAGTCTGACAAGTATCATAAGCAAGCTATACTTCCGACCGCGTTGGAAAGAGCTGGAACATTATAAACAAGGTGGCGCGGCCCTTCAGAACGAGGTGTTGCGCTACCTCATCAGCCGTGGCAAGGAGACGGAGTACGGCCAGTCACACTATTTCCCGATGATGAAGGGTTATGAGGACTTTGCCAAATTCATACCCGTCAACACCTACGAGGAGCTGAAGGGCGACATCGACCGGATGCGCCACGGCGAGAAGAACATCCTGTGGCCAGGCGAGGTGAAATGGTATGCTAAGTCGTCGGGGACAACCAACGACAAAAGCAAGTTTATCCCCGTGACGCCGGAGGGTCTGAAGAACCTCCACTACCAGGGCGGAGGCGACGTCGTGGCCCTCTACCTGCGCAACCATCCCGAAAGCCACATCTTCGAAGGACGCTCGCTGATACTCGGCGGCAGCCATTCGCCCAACTACGACCTGCCCAACTCGCTGGTCGGCGACCTGAGCGCCATCCTCATCGAAAACATCAACCCGCTGGTCAACTTCATCCGCGTGCCCAAGAAGGAGACGGCGCTCATCAGCAACTTTGAGCTGAAGCGCGACCGCATCGCCCGCGAGACAATGAACAAGAACGTCACCAACATCTCGGGTGTGCCGTCGTGGATGCTGAGCGTCCTCGTGCGCGTCCTGGAGTTGAGCGGCAAGGAACATCTGGAGGAGGTGTGGCCCAACCTCGAAGTCTTCTTCCATGGCGGCATAGCCTTCACCCCCTATCGATCACAATACGAGCGCATCATCACCAAACCGGGGATGAACTACATGGAGACCTACAACGCCAGCGAGGGATTCTTCGGCATACAGGACGACCCGACAGACGCCTCGATGCTGCTGATGCTCGACTATGGCGTCTTCTACGAGTTTCTGCCCATGGACGAGCTGGGCAGCGAACGTCCCAACATCGTGCCACTCGAAGGCGTGGAACTGGGCCGCAACTATGCGATGCTCATCTCCACGAGTTGCGGACTGTGGCGCTACGAGATAGGCGACACGGTACAGTTTACTTCGCGCGACCCCTACAAGTTTATCATCACGGGGCGCACGAAATACTTCATCAACGCCTTCGGCGAGGAACTGATCATGGACAACGCCGAGAAGGGACTGGCCTACGCCTGCGAACAGACCGGGGCCGTGGTGAGCGAATACACGGCCGCCCCCGTCTTCATGAACGACGAGGGCAAATGCCGCCACCAATGGCTCATCGAGTTTGCCAAGGCTCCCGAGAGCGTCCCGGCCTTTGCCGCCGCCCTCGACAAGCGGCTGCAGGAGATCAACAGCGACTACGAGGCAAAGCGATTCCACGACGTGACGCTCCAGCAGCTGGAGATTGTGGTCGCAAGGAAGGGTGTCTTCAACGAGTGGCTCAAGCGCAAGGGAAAACTGGGTGGGCAGCACAAGGTGCCCCGACTCTCCAACAACCGCAAGAACATCGACGAACTGCTGGAGCTCAACGGCAAAGAGCCCGGGGATGCAGAACTTCGGGCTTGAAAGGGGTTAGTTGGGTATGGAAGCCGACGTAAGCTATAATGTATATTATATATAAGGAGAACATGAGGAAGTACGATAAGGCAAGGAGCATATACGAATGGATGAAGAGGGGAGGACTCGGGTTCTCCCTGGGAGCCTTCGTGATTCTCTCCATCCTCACCTCCTGCGCCAAGATGGGGCAGCCTGACGGCGGATGGTACGACGAGTTGCCACCACGCGTCGTCGCCACGTCACCAGCTGAAGGTGCTACGGACGTGAACAGCCGCCGCATCCTGATCGGCTTCGACGAGTTTATCGTGCTGCAAAACGCCACGGAGAACGTGGTCGTCTCGCCGCCGCAACTCGAAGCGCCGGTCATCAAGGCCCAGGGAAAGCGCATCAGCGTGCAACTGCAGGACTCGCTCATTCCCAACACCACCTACACGATCGACTTCTCCGACGCCATCTCGGACAACAACGAGGGCAACCCTATGGGCAACTATACCTATACTTTCTCCACAGGACAAGAGATTGACACGTTGGAGATAGCTGGCTATGTACTCAATGCCAAAGACCTGGAGCCCGTGAAGGGAATACTCGTCGGTCTCTATGCCAACCTCCACGACACGGCTTTCGCCACGCTGCCCATGCAGCGAGTGGCGCGTACCGACAGCAGAGGACACTTCTGCATCAAGGGCGTGAAGGCGGGCGACTACCGCGTCTATGCCCTCCGCGACCAGAACAACGACTATCGCTTCTCGCAGAAGTCGGAGGAGATGGCGTTCACACCCGAGATATTCACACCCTCGTGGAAACCCGACACCCGTCAGGACACAATCTGGCGCGACTCGCTCCACATCGACCACATCACCACAACGGGCTATACCCACTTCCTGCCCGACGACGTCGTGCTCCGTGCCTTTACAGAGGAGCAGACTGAGCGCTACTTCATCAAGGCGGACCGTTCGGACGAACACTATTTCACGCTCTTCTACACGTATGGCGACAAGGAACTGCCCGTCGTCAAAGGTCTCAACTTCGACGCGGACCGCGACCTGCGTGTAGAACCTTCGCTCAACCAGGACACCATCACCTATTGGATCTGCGACACGGCCCTCGTCAATAGCGACACACTCCGCATGACGGTCCTCCACAATGTCTGCGACACGGCGGGCGTGCTGCATCCACAGACCGACACCCTGCAGGTGCTGGCCAAGGTGCCGTATGCGCGGAGAATGAAACTCCAGGCTGAAAACCAAAAGAAATGGGAGAAGGAGCAGCGCAAGCGCAAGGAGCGCGGCGAACCCTACCAGACCATCATGCCCGATCTGACGCTGGAGCCCGACTACGACGTGCCCTCACAGCTGGATCCCGACAAAAACCTGGCATTCATCATGCCCGTGCCCATCGCCGAGATCGACACGGCCAAGATACACCTCTATCAGAAGATCGACACGCTATGGTATAAAGCCAAATATCTATTGGGCGAGAAACCAGGCACGCCACGCCGCTACGAACTGGTGGGCGAATGGGAGCCTGGGGCAGAATACAGCCTGGAGATCGACTCGGCCGCCTTCACAGATATCTACGGGCGGGTGGCCAAAGCGGAGCAGTTTGGCTTCAACGTCTATAAACTGGAAGACTACGCCACGCTGACGTTCTCCCTGACGGGGATGGCGGGCAAACCGTGTCTCGTGCAACTGCTGAACAAGCAGGGATACGTCGTGCGACAAATCGCCACGACCGACGCCACAGCCCACTTCTTCTATGTCCATCCGGGCACCTACTACCTGCGACTGATCGAGGACGACAACGACAACGGACGCTGGGACACGGGAGAGTTTGCCAGTCGGCGACAGCCCGAGGCGGTCTATTACTATCCGAAGGCGATAGAATGTCGTGCCAAATGGGACGTGACGGAGACATGGAGTCCCCATGCCCTGCCGCTATTCCAGCAGAAACCCAACGAGCTCGTGCGGCAGAAGGCCGACAAGCAGCGGCAGCAGTTGAAGCACAGAAATGCCGAGCGAGCCGCAAAATTGGGAATAGAAATACCCGCGAGCGTCTTGGGCCAGTCCAGGAAATAGAATAGAAGGTCTGTCCCACGATCAACATTCCAAGTCTATAAAACAGCCTATTAGGTCAGTATAAAATATTAGGATGATGAGAAAACTGATTCTTTCGCTGCTCGTCATGGTAGTCACCAGCGCAGCAGCACAATGCACGTTTCGCAACACCGCTTTCCAAAGCGGTGAGTTCTTGACTTACAACCTCTATTACAACTGGAAGTTTGTCTGGGTCAAGGCCGGTACGGCCTCCTACTATACCGTGGCCACGGCCTACCATGGGAAACCCGCCTACCGCACCAGCCTCACGACGAGGGGCAACGGCAAGCTTGACGACTACTTCGTCCTGCGCGACACCCTGCTGGCTTACAACAGCAAGCAGATGGAGCCGCTCTACTATCGCAAAGGGGCGCGAGAGGGCAAGCGCTATACCGTCGATGAGGTGTTCTACAGCTACGGAGGCGGCAAGACCCACGCCCGCCAGCATCGTATCGACAACGACGGCAAGCACCATTGGATCAAGAAAACCTACGACGGTTGTGTCTATGACATGCTGAGCATCTTCATGAGAGCCCGCTCCTTCTCGCCCGAAAAATGGAAGAAGGGTGAGGTGGTCAACTTCCCCATCGTGGACGGCAACGGAAAGGACCCGGCCCGCCTCGTATATCGTGGCAAGTCGAAGGTGAGGGCCGACAATGGCGTCACCTACCGCTGTCTCGGCCTCTCCTATTATGAGTATGAGAAGGGGAAGTGGAAAGAGATAGCCCGCTTCTATGTCACCGACGACCTCAACCACGTGCCGGTCCGACTCGATATGTACCTGAAGTTTGGCGCGGCTAAAGCCTTCCTCGTCTCGATGAAGGGACTTAGGAATAGCGTCACCTCACGGGTGAAATAAATCCATGGAACTATAAGAATAAGAGAGAAAATGCCTTTGCTCGAAAAGCTATTTGGCTTTGACGCCCGCACGATGACCGTCCGCACAGAACTGGTGGCCGGCCTCACCACGTTTATGACGATGTGTTACATCCTCGCCGTCAATCCAGCCATCCTCAGCGCCACAGGCATGGACCGTGGTGCGCTCTTCACCGCCACCGCCCTTGCTTCGGCCATCGCCACCATCCTGCTGGCCGTCATGGCCAAGCTGCCCTTCGCCCAAGCTCCGTCGATGGGTCTGAACGCCTTCTTCGCCTTCACGCTGTGTCAGGCGATGGGCTACTCCTGGCGGCAAGCCCTCGCTATCATGCTGATAGAGGGCCTGGTCTTCATCCTCATCACCTTCCTCAACGTGCGCGAGCGCATCCTGGACGCCATCCCGACCAACCTGCGCTACGCCGTCTCAGCAGGTATCGGAATGTTCATCGCCTTCATCGGACTGAAGAACGCAGGCATCATCGTCTCCAACGAGGCCACCTTCGTAGGCCTGGGCGACTTCACCCCGACGGCCATCCTGGGATGGATAGCCATCGTGCTGAGCGCCGTACTGATGACACGTAGGGTCAAAGGATCCTTGTTCTATGGCATCATCGCTGCCACGCTGATAGGCATTCCCCTGGGTGTGACGCAGGTGGAGAGCGGCTGGATTCCCGTCAGTCTGCCCAAGAGCGTGGCACCAACATTCCTGCAGTTTGACTTCACCTCGCTACTGAACATCAAGACCGTGCTGGTGGTCATCTCTCTGCTGCTCGTCAATATCTTCGACACGGTGGGCACCCTCGTCGGCCTGTGCTACAAGACGGGCAATGTGCGCCCCGATGGTTCGATCCCTCATGTCAGCGAGGCGATGATGAGCGACGCCATCGGTACGACCTGTGGCGCCATGCTCGGCTCCAGCACTATCACGACTTATGTCGAGAGCGCAAGCGGCATTGCCGAGGGAGGACGATCCGGACTCACTTCCTTTGTCACGGGACTGCTTTTCCTTGTGGCCCTCTTCCTGGCTCCGCTCTTCCTGCTCATTCCCAGCGCGGCGACGAGTGGTGCGCTGGTCATCGTCGGCGTACTGATGCTCGACGGCATCAAGCACATCGAAATGACGGATATGTCCGAGGCCTTCCCCAGTTTCGTCACAGTCATCATGATGTTGCTCTGCTATAGCATCGCCGACGGAGTCTGCTTCGGCATCCTGACCTTCGTCCTGACCAAGCTCCTCACGGGCAAGTGGCGCGATCTCAACATCACGCTCGTGATCCTCGCCGTGCTCTTCGTCCTCAACTTCGTCTTCGGATAATAACCCCACCCAAGGCAGGGTGTCCAGAATCAAAAGAACCGATCCCATGGAGGCTTCGCTTGAAGTCGCCTACCAGGTCAAGCGAAAGGTTCGCCAAAGGCTCCAAACGATTCTGAACACCCTGCCTTCTATAAAAAAACACCACAAAAAACCACGATAATCTATTATTTATTTGGAACTCTCACTAAAAAACACTAACTTTGCGACAATTACGCGAAATAAAACAATTAAAGACCCACGATATGACGAAAAAGACTTTACTTGCCTTGTCTGCCTCCCTACTGATGGGAGCAGCCCCTGCTGCGGCACAGACTACCCCCTATGGTGGCTATACCGGCACAGAACCTCTCACAAGCTACGGCACCCGAATGATGGAAAGCTATGACGTAGCCGTCAGGCTGACCGTGGACGAAAACGACCAAGGACTCGTCGGAAGCCAGATTACGGGTGTACGCATTCCCTTCCCCGATGACATTGACCACCTCATCGAAGCTCAGGCGTGGATCAGCAAGAACCTGGAGCTGACGGACTATAGTTTCACTCCTGACGTCGAGGTGAAGTCGTTCACACCCGGACCGGGTTTCATCGACGTGACGTTCGACTCCCCCTACACCATCACCAGCGAGGGCGTCTATGTAGGCTATTCCTTCGAGATGGACGAGAAGGTGTCGAAGCCGATTACAACCATCAGCGGAACCAACCCCGACTACTTCTACCTCCACACTACCCGGTCCTACTACGAGGGATTCAGTTCCGTCTCCGCCGACCGCAACATGATGCTGGCGATGCAGGTGCTCATCGATGGACTGCCGGCACGATCAGTCTCGCCCACGCTGAACGATCAATACTTCAAGGTAGGAGAAGGCAGCAATACGCTGACCTTCAACATCCGCAACCAGGGAAGCCAGCCCGTCAGTTCCATAGACGTGGCCTACAACGCTCCTGGCGAATCAGATAACCACGTGGAGAAACATATCACGCTGGACAAGGCCCTGCCGGCACACTACAATGCCTCGGCCACCGTCACGCTGACCGCCGACGCGCTGCCCCATGCTGGCGACTTCCCCTTCACCATCCAGGTGACAAAAGTCGATAGCGAGGCCAACCAGAACGCGCTCCCCAGCGCCTCGACCACCATCCACAGTCTGAGTTTCGTACCCACCAAGCGCGCATTGCTGGAGGAATACACAGGCACATGGTGTGGCTGGTGCCCGAAGGGATTTGTGGGACTGGAGAATATGGACGCGCTCCTGGGCGACGACTTCGTGGGCGTGAGCTACCACAACCGCGATCCGATGGAGTTTGCCGGAGGCGACGAGGGACCGGAGTTCCCCAATGGCACGGCCTCTTTCCCCAGCGCATACATAGACCGCGTACACCCCACCGATCCCTATAGCGGCGATGAGCCCAGCACCCACTTCCTGCTGAACGAGACCTATGCCAAGGCGTGCGACCAACTGGCGCCTGCCGACATCGACATAGCAGCCAACTATGCAGAGGACAACGCCTCGGAGGTGGAATGCAAGGCCACAGTACGCTTCCCGCTGCCCGTGCAGGCCAACCCCTATCAGCTGGGCTTCATCCTCACCGCCGACGGACTGAGCGGCGAGGAGGACAGTTGGACGCAGAAAAACTACTATCCCAACAACACGGAATACACCGACACCGACATGGAACTGTTCACGCAGGGCGACGGCTACGTCTATGACCTCACCTACAACATGGTGGCCATAGGATTCAGCGGACCCAGTTTCATCGAAGGCAGCCTGCCGGAACAGATCGAGGCCGACAAGAACTATGAATACACCTTCCGCTTCGACCTGTCGAAGGACTCGCAGACGTGCAAGGCGAAGAGCATCCTCGCAGGCCAGCAAAACTACAAGTTGCGCGCCGTGGCCCTGCTTATCGACAGCACGACGGGAGAGGTCGTCAACGCCCGTAAGGCAAAGGTAGGTGGCGAGACGGATGGCGTTTCGGCCCTCACAGTCAACAAGGACGCTACTCCCGTGGCCTACTACACGCCTGACGGACGACAACTGCAGTCGCCCACCAAAGGCATCAACATCGTACGCCTCGCCGACGGACGCACCGTGAAGATGATAGTCCGGAAATAGGTCCGGCAGGTGCACGCAAGCGAAGCACGACAGAAAACACCTTCGGGATGGACGAAGTTTAGCGTCCATCCCGAAGGCATCCCGAGACCATCCCGAAGGCCCTCCATGCCCTTTTCGTGTGAACTGCCCAAGAGTTCAGAAAGGAAAACTTGCAAAAAGCATAGGGTAGGGAGAGGTGAAAAGTTAAAAATCAAGGGCTTCATGCGAGTTAAGAAACAAAAACTTGCAAGAGAGGTAAAATTTCCGTAACTTTGCGGCCTACAAGAATTGAAAGAACATCGGTCCGCCCATCCAGCGCGTTTTTATGGAAAAAGAGCCTGATGGAATTGGCCACAAACTTAAAAAAATACATGATGCGCAAGAAAACGCTCCTTTCCAGCCTATTCGCCACCCTGTTAGCCGTATTGATGCTGACAGGCTGTTCCGAAACACAAAACATCTCCTACTTCCAGGACTACGGTCCGGGATTTTCCGAGACCGTTTCTCAGTCTAAGCCCATCACTTTCCAGCCTGGCGACAAACTCTCCATTATCGTGACAAGCCGCAACCCGCAGCTTTCCTCACTCTTCACGCTCTCGCAGGGCGTGATGCTCTCCAGCGGAACAACTTCCAACTCGCGCACGGCGAGCAGCAACCAATACACCGTGCTCTACACCATCGACAGCAAGGGCGACATCGACTTCCCCGTGCTGGGCAAGATCCATGTGGGTGGCCTGTCGCGCGAACAAGTCGCCTCGACCATCAAAGAGCAGTTGTTCAAGGAAGACCTGGTCAAGGACGCCGTCGTGTCGGTGGAGTTTGGTGGCATTCACTTCTCCGTGCTGGGCGAGGTGAACAAGCCGGGACAGTATAACTTCGAAAACGACCGCGAGACCATCCTCGACGCCATCAGCCGCGCGGGCGACCTGACCATCTACGGCCAGCGCGACCACGTGACGGTGATTCGTACCGAGGGCGGCGAGCGCAAGGTCTATAATATCAACATGCTCTCGGGTCAGGACATCACAAGCTCGCCAGCCTACTACCTGAAGCAGGGCGACATCATCTACGTGGACCCCAACCCGACGCGCGCTCGCCAGAGCACAGTCAACGGCAACACCTTCCGCTCGTCTGCCTTCTGGGTCTCCATGGCCTCCCTGGCCATGAGTGTGACGATGCTTATCAAGAATTGGTAAACTTACTCTCAAAAAGGAAATGGCAACAAACAATAGCTTAGAAAGCGAAAAGAACTACTCAGCAACAGCCGAGAACAACGAGCTCGAGAATGGCGGATTCAACCTGCGCATGCTCCTGGACATCGTGCTTGGCAACTGGTTTTGGATACTCCTGTCCGTCATACTCTTTGGCGCAGCAGGATGGTACTATCTGAAGATCACGCCCAACACCTACCAACGCACGGCGCTCGTCGTCATCAAGGAGGACAGCCCGCAGCGTGGCAAGGACCTCAACGCGATGTTCGCCAACTTGGGTCAGAACCCCGACCAGAGCAACGTCAACAACGAGATGGCTGCCATACAGGCTCCCTCCAACGTGCTGGAGACCGTGAAGCGCCTGAACCTCGACATGAACTATACGATGGAGGGCCGCTGGCACAAGAACATCCTCTACGGACGCTCGCTCCCGGCCAACGTCCGCATGATGGGACTGGGCGACCATGAGTCGGCAGCCATGCAGATGGAGCTGCAGCCCAACGGCGTGGTGAAACTGTCCAACTTTATGCGCAACGGCAAGCCGGTCGGCAGTCCGGAGGTGACCGTGACGGGCCGCACAAGCACCATCATCGGTACGCCGGTGGGCAATGTGCTGGTCACACCGACACAGTACTACGGCTCATTTGTCACCCATACGAAAGATCCAATCCTCGTGACACGCACCGACCTCTACACCAAGACGGAGGGCGTGCAAAGAAACTTGTCGGTGGAACTGACGGACAAGATGTCCACCCTGGTCCGCATTTCCTATAAGGACAAAGAGCCCTACCGCGCCGACGACATCATCAACACCCTCATTACGGTCTATAAGGAGAGCTGGGTGAGAGACAAGAACATGTTGACGATCGCCACGACAAAGTTTATCAACGAGCGCCTGGCTATCATCGAGCGCGAGCTGAGCGGTATCGATAGCGACATCTCCAGCTATAAGAGCAGCAACCTGCTGCCGTCCGTACAGGCTGCCTCGCAGATGTCCATGCAGCAGTCGCAGGAGAGCCAAAAGCAAGTGCTGGCCCTCAACACGCAGCGCTCCATGGCACAATACGTAAAGGGCATGCTGACGCGCGGTGCCAAGTCGCGCAAGCTCCTGCCTACCAATGCCGGACTGGAATCGACGGGCATTGAGCAGCAGATCGCAGAATACAACACGCTCCTGCTCCAACGCAACTCGCTCATCGCCAACTCCTCGGAGCGCAACCCCATCGTGAGCGACTACGACGAGCAACTGGCCCAGATCCGCAAGGTCATCCTGGAGGGCATCGACAACCTCTGCAGCACGATCGACCTGCAGTTGAGCCACGCGCAGCAGAACGAGAACCAGGCCACGGCGAAGATTGCCTCCAGCCCGAAGCAGGAGAAGTACCTCACGAGCGTGGGCCGTCAGCAGCAGGTCAAGGAGCAACTCTACCTCTTCCTGCTCCAGAAGCGCGAGGAGAACGAGATGAACCAGGCTTTCACCGCCTACAACATCCGCATCATCACCGCCCCGTTTGGCAACGCCTATCCCATCTCGCCCAACCACCGCAACATCCTGCTCATCGCCCTGGCCCTGGGTCTGATGTTGCCTATCGGACTGTTCTACCTCCGCGAGAGCATGAACACCACCGTACGCGGCCGCAAGGATATCGAGGGTCTCACCATACCGTTTATCGGAGAGATACCTTATACAGGCAAGCGCAAGTGGTGGCAGCGTCGCAACAAGCGTCGTGACAAGTTGCAGATCGTCGTACAGGAGGGCAAGCGCAACGTGATGAACGAGGCCTTCCGCGTGCTCCGTACGAAGCTCGAGTTCCTCATTTCTGAGGACAGAAAGGACAACGTGATGATCATGACCTCCTTCAACTCGGGTAGTGGTAAGACCTATCTCTCGGCCAATATCGCCATGTCGCTGGCCATCAAGCAGAAGAAGGTGCTCATCATCGACTGCGATATCCGTAAGGCCATGGCCTCGGCCCTGATCGGATCGCCGCAGGTCGGTCTGACCCATTACCTCACGGGTAAGGAGACGGACCTTCACAAGCTCATCCATACCTACAAGGGCAATGAGAACCTGAGCATCCTGCCAGTCGGCATCGTGCCGCCGAACCCCACCGAGCTGCTGGGCAACGGCCGCTTGAAGGACTTGCTGGAAGAGGTTCGCAGCCAGTACGACTACGTCCTGCTCGACTGTCCGCCTATCGAGGTCGTCGCCGATACGGAGATCATCTCGAGCTACGTGGACAGAACGATCTTCATCGTGCGCGCCGGACTGCTCGACCGCTCCTTGCTCAAGGAGCTCCAGCGCCTTTACAACGCAGGCAAGTATCGCAACATGGCCCTCATCCTCAACGGCACGGAGACCCGCGTGGGCTACCACCGCTACGGATATGGATATGGCTACGGTTATGGCTATGGCTACGGTTATGGCTACGGCGAAACCGACGACGACAAGAAGAAGCACAAGAGCAAGAAAAAGTAGTAAGCTACGAGCAGAAGCAAGTAGCTAAATCTATAGACAACAGAGCGGGCGGGGAGAGCATCCTCGCCCGCTTTCTTGATAGATGCTGCCATCTGAGAGCGCACACAAGGTTCTAAATTTCAGAACCATCCTTAATTTAATAGAAAACATTTGGTGGGTTCATTTGTTTTGGCTACTTTTGCAGAGCAAATAAAAAATCAATAAATAATTAAAAACAAAAATCAAAATGGCTAACGAGAACGAGAAGAAGTTTCGTGTAGAGAGCGACCTCTTGGGTGAGCTCCAGGTACCCGCCGAGGCTTACTATGGTGTGCAGACTCAGCGCGCCATCAACAATTACAAGATTTCGGGCAAGCACATGTGCGACTATCCCGAGTATGTCAAGGCCATTGCATACGTGAAGCTCGCTGCTGCCGAGGCCAACCACGAGCTGGGTCAGCTTCCTGACGACGTGGCCGACGCTATGTGCCGCGCCTGCCGCGAGATCATCGACGGCAAGTTTCATGAGAACTTCGTCACCGACATGGTGCAGGGTGGTGCCGGCACGTCGGTCAACATGAACGCCAACGAGGTGATTGCCAACCGTGCCCTCGAGCTGATGGGCTACGAGAAGGGCGACTACCAGCACTGCTGGCCCAACGACCACTGCAACTGCGGTCAGTCCACCAACGACGTCTATCCCACCACCATCCGCCTCACCTTCATCGAGATGAACAAGCAGCTCGTAGCCGCTCTGGAGCGTCTCGTAGCCTCTTTCCGCAAGAAGGGCGAGGAGTTCAAGAACAACATCAAGATGGGCCGCACACAGCTGCAGGACGCCGTCCCCATGACGAGCGGACAGGAGTTTACGGCCTTCGCCAATACCCTTGAGGAGGAGATCGGCAACCTCAACCGCAATGTGGAGCTGATGCTCGAGATCAACATGGGCGCCACGGCCATCGGTACGGGTCTCAACGCCGTCCCGGGCTACGCTGAGCTCTGCACGAAGAAGCTGGCCGAGCTGACGGGCGAGAACTTCACCCTCGGCAAGGACCTCGTCGAGGCTACTCCCGACACGGGCGACTACGTGAGCTATAGCGGCGCGCTGAAGCGCCTGGCCGTGAAGCTGTCCAAGATATGCAACGACCTCCGCCTCATGGCCTCTGGTCCCCGTTGCGGTCTCCACGAGATCAACCTCCCGCCGATGGCTCCGGGCTCCAGCATCATGCCGGGCAAGGTAAACCCTGTCATCCCCGAGGTGACCAACCAGACTTGCTTCAAGGTGATTGGCAACGACACCACCGTGATGATTGCCGCCGAGGCAGGACAGCTCCAGCTCAACGTCATGGAGCCGGTCATCACCCAGTGCATCATCGAGAGCCAGACCTGGCTGGGCCGCGCCATGGACACGCTGCGTGAGCGTTGCGTCGATGGCATCACGGTCAATGCCGAGCACAATGCCGAGACCGTGCGCAACAGCATCGGTATCGTCACCGCTCTCAACCCGTACATCGGCTACAAGAACAGCACGAAGATCGCCAAGGAGGCTCTGGAGACGGGCGCTTCTGTCTATGATCTCGTGCTCAGAGACAAGATCCTGACCAAGGAGAAGCTCGACGCCATCCTCGATCCGAAGCACATGCTCGACCCCATGGACGTGATCAAGTAAGGGTCTGCGCATCACAATACCATAGACTTTATCTCGCATAAAGTATAGTTAGACAAAATTTAAGGCCTTCTCTGCCGCGCTGGCAGGGAAGGCCTTTTCGTATCAAGCAATGTTGTTTTCGTTGCTTAGAAGGGCCGCTACGGGCCTCATACGGCGCGGAAGGCGTTGTAGCCTAGCCTGCGGAAGCAATAATAAGGCAAAGCAGGGCAAACTACAGGCGCCCAAGCCGCTGGCAGCGCCAGAGGTAAAAAGGCGTCAGCGACGCTTGGCCCGCAGAGGACGCTTCTCGTGGCTCTCGCCCTTCTTCTTTTTCTTGGCAAGCACCAGCAGGATGACTGCCAAGAGGATGAGCACAATGCCGACGAAGAGGCGCAGGGAGAAGGACTCGCCGAAGATGAGCACGCCGATGAAGACGGCCGTGACAGGCTCCACAGCACCCATGATGGCGGAGGGCGTACTGCCGACTTTCTCGATGGCGATGTTCATGAAGTAGAGGCTGAGCACCGTGGGCAGCAAGGCCAACTGGGCAGCACAGGCCCATTGCTTCGGAGTGGTGAGCACTTGGATCTGCTCGCCCATGATGACGGACAGGACGAGCAGGGAGATCAAGCCGAACAAGACCACCCAGAACGTAAACTGGATGGCGGAGAGCCCTGTGTGGGTCTGGTTGACGCCGATGATGTAGAAGGCGTAGAAGAGCGACGAGAGCAGGACCAGCGCCACGCCCACCGTGGAGAGCGTGGCATTATCGCCACCACGATAGAGCAGTCCTATGCCCGTGACGGCCAGGAGGATGGAGAAGGTGGTGGACCAGGTGATGCGCTCATGGAAGAACGCCGTCATCAGCACGGCCGTGATGATGGGGTAGCTGAAGAGAATCGTACTGGCGATTCCCGCATCCATGTACTTGAAACTGAGGTAGAGCGTGGCCGAGGACATGGCCATGAATGTGCCCAGGACGGCCATGCGGATGGCGGGTCCGAGGCGCAGATGAAAACTCTCCCGCTTCGCCATCATCCATGCAAGGAACAGCAGCGAGGCAATGGCGTAGCGCCAGACGAGGACCGACGTAGGATTGATCTCGTCCTGATAGAGATACAGCGTGCCCAAGGGGTTTGTACCATAGAAAATCGCAGCGATAATACCCGCTGCGAAACCTTTGAACGTGTTGCTCATAATAAAGAAAAAAAGGATGATGAATCGGCGGGCGCATCAGGTGCTGCTACCCGCAGACTCGATTGTTTCAACTCTTGAATGCCTCAGCCTCTGCCATGGCGATGATGTCTTCGCGGTCAGGTTGGCGTGAGGGCTCCTCAGCGTCTGCGGAATGCAAGGGCATAGCCTGACGCTCGCCATCCTTCTGGTCTTGGCCGTCATGAGAATTTGGGATGGCCTCCTCGCTATCCTCAGCGCGCTTCTCCGTGCGCTTCCTGCGGCGGTCGGCAGGTGCAGGCTGCTCCCTAAAGACTTCCTCCTGGAAGGGCGAGACGTGCTTCCGGTCCTCCTTCGGCTTGTCGCCGACGATGAAACTCTCGGGCTCATCTACCGAAGGCACGAGGCCGACGGGCTCCTCCTCCATCTTCGTCCGGTTCTCCTTCGAGGCAAACACGCGGTCGAGAAACTTCGTGTCCTTGCGGAGCTTGCGGAGCGTGTCCTTCGACGCCTTCTGCTGGCTCTCCTTCTTAGAATAGCCGCGTGCGTCGCAACCCTCCACGTCCTCCAGCATCACGACGAAGTGGAAGACGGGGGCTCCCTCCTCGCTGGTCTCATTGCCCAGCAACTTGAAGTTGAGCTGCACCCGGTTCTTCTGACACCATTCGATGAGCTTCGACTTGAAGTTGACCTCCTTGTAGGCGAGTTTGTCGATATTGATCATCTCGCCCAGGATCTGGCGCTCCATGAAGCGCATGCAGGCGTCGTAGCCCTTGTCGAGATAGATAGCACCGACAAGGGCTTCGAAGGCGTTGCCCGCCATGTTGCTGTTGTGGCCGGACTGGTGGCCGCTGGAGAGGATCAACTTGTTGATACCCATCTCCTTGGCCAAGTGGTTGAGGGTCTCGCGCTGCACGAGCTTGGAGCGCGTGGTGGTGAGAAATCCCTCCCGCTTACCAGGGAAGTGACGAAACACAATATCGCCTACTACCGCATCGAGGACGGCGTCGCCGAGAAACTCCAGCCGCTCGTTGTTCATGGGCTTTCCCTTCTCGTTGCGCCGCGCGATGCTGCTATGGAGCAGCGCGATCTTGTAGTATTCGATATGATGGGGCCAGATGCCGGTGATCCTATGGAGAGACAAGAAAAGCTCCTTGTCCTTGCGGAAAGGGAGCTTAATCCTGTCAATCAGATTATTCAGCATACTTCTTGAAGATAACGCAGGCGTTGTGTCCGCCGAAGCCGAACGTGTTGCTCAGGGCCGCACGAACGGTACGCTTCTGTGCCTGGTTGAAAGTATAGTTGAGCGCGTAGTCGATCTCCGGGTCCTTGTCCTCCTCGTCGTGGTTGATGGTCGGGGGAACGATGTCCTCGCTCACGGCCTTGACGCAAGCCAGGGCCTCTACGGCTCCAGCAGCTCCGAGCAAGTGGCCCGTCATAGACTTCGTGGAGGAGATATTGAGCTTGTAGGCGTGCTCGCCGAAGACCTCCTTGATGGCCTTGGCCTCGGAGATGTCGCCCACATGGGTGGACGTGCCGTGTACGTTGATATAGTCGATATCCTCCGGCTGCATCTGGGCGTCGGCCAGGGCGGCCTCCATCACCAGTTTCGCACCCAGTCCCTCGGGATGGGAAGCCGTGAGGTGATAAGCGTCGGCACTCTCGCCCTCGCCCACCATCTCAGCGTAGATTCTGGCTCCGCGCGCCTTGGCGTGCTCCAGCTCCTCGAGGATGAGGCAGCCGGCACCCTCGCCCATGACGAATCCGTCGCGGCTGGCCGAGAAAGGACGGCTGGCGTGGGTCGGGTCATCATTGCGCGTCGAAAGGGCCTTCATGGCGTTGAAGCCACCCACACCACACTCGCAGATGGCAGCCTCCGCACCACCGGCCACGATCACGTCGGCCTTGCCGAGGCGCAGCAGGTTGAAAGCGTCGGCCAGCGCATTGGTCGAAGAGGCACAGGCGCTGGTGGTGGTGAAGTTGGGTCCGTGGAAGCCGAAGTGGATGCTGATCTGTCCAGCGGCGATGTCGGCGATCATCTTCGGGATGAAGAACGGCGAGAAGCGGGGACCTTTCTCCTTGTTGAGAGCGTAGTAGGAAGCCTCCTCCTCAAACGTCTTGATACCGCCGATACCTACACCATAGATCACGCCGACGCGGTTCTTATCGACCTGGTCGAGGTCGAGGCCGCTGTCCTTCACACCCTGCACGGCACTGGCCATGGCCAACTGTGCGTAGCGGTCCATCTTGCGGGCGTCCTTGCGGTCGATCCACTCGTTGGGATTCCAGTTTTTCACCTCACAGGCAAACTGGGTCTTGAAGCTGGTGGCGTCGAACAGCGTGATCGGAGCTGCGCCGCTCACACCCTTGACCATGTTCTCCCAAGTCTCCTCGGGAGTGTTTCCCAGCGGGGTGACGGCGCCGAGACCCGTTACGACAACTCTTTTCAGTTCCATGTATATAGTGTCTTATCGATTGATGAAAACGTATATTGGGCGCCGTGCGGGGCTTACAGTGTCGTAAGTAGCGAATTTGCCCTTAGCCGGGCTATCCACACCTGACACCTGACGCCTGACGCCCGACACCCAATATATGTGTCTGTCCTAATGTAAAAAACGATACCGTAGAGACAGAAGACGCTTACTTAGCGTTGTTCTCGATGTATGCGATGGCGTCGCCTACGGTAGAGATCTTCTCTGCCTGATCGTCGGGGATGGAGATACCAAACTCCTTCTCAAACTCCATGATGAGCTCGACGGTATCGAGAGAGTCGGCACCCAAATCGTTGGTGAAGCTCTTCTCCGGAGTGACCTCCTCTGCATCTACACCCAACTTATCTACGATAATGTTCTTAACCTGTGCTGCAATTTCTGACATGATAATCTTGTTAAAATGTTGTTACTTTGTTTTCTCTTTCAAAATTTCGGGTGCAAAGGAACGGAAAAAATTTCGTTTACACAAATAAATCTTGAAGAAATCCACCCTTTTTTGCACATCAATACCCTATTTGTGCAAGAAAAAGCCCTCTTTTTATAGGTATCTTGCGCTAAATCAACCCAATATTACATTCTCATTACATCCGATGTGCCTTAGTTTGACAGAGAAATAGAGTGGTTCCATGACCCATTTCCAGATCTTTTACCTTCCCTTCTCCCACCATCGAGCGGTCTTCCGAGCTGCCCACAGACACAGACCGCATTGTGCGTCAACCATTTCGGCAAACAGAGCAGAGAAGGGACATAATAGAGTACAGTAGAATAAAGTAGAGTAGAGGCAATATAATATAATAAGGAGAAACGAAGGGTGCAGACCGCTGGGAGGACAGAAAAGGAGGGTCATCATAACATGTTAACGTTTAACGTTATAATGTAAGGTCGCAGCCATTCCTCTCGCCAAATCAAAAACGTGACAATGTGACAACGTGACGTGTGACAACGAGAAAAAGCGCACGTCAAAAGAAAAACGTTAAACGTTATTATGTTATTATGTTATTATGTTATTACGAAGCGGGGCAGGCACCTAACCGGAGACCGCGAACCAGAGAGCCTACAGACTGGGAATAGGAAAGCCCACAGGCAGCGAACTATAGGGACTACCGACTGCGACTTTGGGAATAAGTTAGGATCGAGGCAAGAGACAAGCAACCATCAGGGTGATAGGTTAGTTACCCCGCGGAAGGTGCCCAGTTTTCCACCCTCCCGCGTCCGTTGAAATAGATACCCAACAAGGGGTTCTGAGGCCCTAAAATGCCACGCGACCACGTGGGGACCCAGAAAAGCAGGCAAACAAGGCAGAAAACAACGGAAAAGTTTGGCCAAGTGCGATTTTCTTCGTACCTTTGCACCGTTCAGAGGAATGAGGGGCTTGCGGAAGCTCCTCATTTTTATTTATATAAACGTTTATGATAGACAAGAACGTCGTAAAAAGATTAGTTGAGGAATGGCTTGCGGGGAAGGAATACTTCCTCGTAGATGTTCAGGTTGGCACCGACGATCGCATCGTCGTTGAAATAGACCACGCTGATGGCGTGTGGGTGGACGACTGCGCGGATCTGAGCCGCTACATCGAGGACCATCTGAGCCGTGACGAAGAGGACTACGAGCTGGAGGTGGGATCCACCGGACTGGGCCAGCCCTTCAAGGTACCCCAGCAGTATGTGAACAACATCGGCAACGAGGTGGAGGTCCTCACACAGGATGGCAAGAAAGTGAAGGGCACGCTCAAGGCCGTGGAAACCCCGCGTTTCACGGTCTCCGTGCCGGAGAAAGTAAAGGTAGAGGGCAAGAAGCGTCCCGTGATGATGGACGTGGACTACGACTACGACATGAATGAGGTAAAGTACACGAAATACATTATAAGTTTCAAATAAGCTATGGCAGCAAGAAAAAAAGAAGACATGCCGAACATGATCGAGACCTTCAAGGAGTTTAAGGACACCAAGAAGATCGACCGTGCCACCCTCGTTAGCGTGCTGGAGGAGAGCTTCCGCAGCGTGATAGCGAAGATATTCGGCTCCGACGAGAACTTCGACGTCATCGTCAACCCTGACAAGGGCGACTTTGAGATATACCGCAACCGCATCGTCGTGGCCGACGGCGAGGTGAAGGACGAGTACAAGGAGGTGTCGCTCACGGACGCTCAGAAGATCGAGCCCGACTACGAGGTGGGCGAGGAGGTCTCCGAGCGCATCGACTTCGCGAAGTTTGGCCGCCGCGCCATTCTCAACTTGCGCCAGACGCTGGCCGCCAAGGTGCTGGAGCTGGAGCACGACTCGCTCTACAACAAGTACAAGGACCGCGTGGGCCAGGTCATCTCCTCCGAGGTCTATCAGGTCTGGAAGCGCGAGGTGCTGCTCGTGGACGACGAGAACAACGAGCTGCTGCTGCCGAAGACGGAGCAGATACAGAGCGACAACTACCACAAGGGCGACACCATCCGTGCCGTCATCCTGCGCGTGGACAACACCAACAACAATCCGAAGATCATCCTCTCGCGCACGGCGCCCGCCTTCCTGGAGCGTCTGCTGGAGGCCGAGGTGCCCGAGATTGCCGACGGTCTGATCGCCATCAAGAGCGTGGCACGCATGCCGGGCGATCGCGCCAAGATCGCCGTGGAGAGCTACGACGACCGCATCGACCCGGTGGGAGCCTGCGTCGGTGTGCACGGTAGCCGCGTACATGGCATCGTCAAGGAGCTCGGTGGCGAGAACATCGACGTCATCTCCTGGACGGCCAACACCAAACTCTTCATCCAGCGCGCCCTCAGCCCGGCCCGCGTCAGCTCGCTCACCATCGACGAGGAGAACAAGAAGGCCGAGGTCTATCTCAAGCCCGAGGAGGTGAGCCTCGCCATCGGACGCAGCGGTCTCAACATCAAGCTGGCAAGTATGCTCACGGGCTACACCATCGACGTCTTCCGCGAGCTCGACGAGAGCCAGGCCGAGGAGGACATCTACCTCGATGAGTTCTCCGACGAGATCGACCAGTGGGTTATCGAAGCCATCAAGAAGATAGGCCTCGACACGGCCCGCCAGGTGCTCAACGCTCCGCGCGAAATGCTTATCGAGAAGGCCGACCTCGAGGAGGAGACCGTCGATAATGTCATCAAGGTCCTCAGGGCCGAGTTTGAGAGCTAAGATGGAGCCGTCCTGTCCGCGCCGACAAGGCGCATCCTCTCAGGAAGGGCAACACATCAGGAAAGAAGCAAAGAGAAAGGGTGGAGGACGACAGTCTCCACCGATAAAAGGTAATGGCGGGTGATGGTTTTGACCAGCGGCTCATAGGGTGTGGCCGCACTGGTCCGCACCATGTTCGGAACATCTGCGCCACCCTCACATCGTAAATCAATACCAGCACCCCCTACCTCTATTAAGATATTAATGAGTATCAGATTAAACAAAGCAATTAGAGAGCTGAACATCGGGCTCCAGACGGCTGTGGAATTTCTGGAGAAGAAGCCGAATCTGGGCGAAGTGAAGGGCGACCCCAACTTCAAGCTCAGCGATGCGCAGTATGAGGCCCTGGCCACACAGTTTAACAAGGATAAGCAAGTGAAGGCCATCGCCGACAAGAAGTTCCCCAAGAAGTCGAAAGAGGGCGGCAAGAAGAAGCAGTCCCAGGGAGGCGTGAAGCGTGGCGACGACGGCCTGACGAAGATACAGGCCTATACGCCGCTGGGCAAGATCGACCTTGACCAGCTCAACCGCAAGCCGGGACAGAAGACCGACCAGAAGCCGAAGGCAGACCAGCCCAAGGCCAAGGAGGAGAAGCCCGTACGCAAGCAGGAGCCACAGCAGTCCAAGCAGGAGCAGCCGAAGCCCGCACAGAAGGAGGCAGCACCCCAGCACAAGGCAGAGCCGAAGGCCGAGAAGCCGGCCGTGAAGGAGCAGCCGAAGGAGACTGCCCACAAGGAGGTGGCCCAGAAGCCCGCGGCCCAGAAGGAGAACGCTCAGAAGGAAAACAAGGAGCAGGCCAAGCCCGCAGCCAAGGCCGTGGAGACGGAGCAGAAATCCGCCAAGCCCGCCAAGAGCGAGAAGGCACAGCCCGCAGCGGCAGCCCAGACTGAGACCGCCCAGAAGGAGGACAAGGAGCAGGAGCCCGCCACGACAGAGGGCGGCGCACCCTTCCAGACACAGAACGAGAAGAAGCTGCTCAACCAGCCGAAGCTCAACGTGCTCGGCAAACTCGACCTCAGCACCATCAACCAAAACACGCGCCCGAAGAAGAAGAGCAAGGAGGAGCGACGCAAGGAGCGCGAGGAGAAAAACGGACAGGGCAAGAAGAAGCGCGTACGCATCAACAAGGAGCGCGTCGATATCAATGCCGCTGCCAACCAGCAGCCCGCCCAGCAGGGCAAGAAGCAGGGCCAGCAGCAACAGCAGGGCCAAGCCGACGGTGGCGGAAAGCGCAAGAAGAAGAACCGCGGACGCAGCAACAAACCGCTGGAGGTCGATGACGAGGCCGTAGCACGCCAGGTCAAGGAGACCTTGGCACGCCTCACCTCGAAGACCCAGAACAAGAAAGGTGCCAAATACCGCAAGGAGAAGCGCGATGCTGCCCAGGAGAAGCTCAACCAGGAGGCACGCGCCGAGCGCAAGCAGAGCAAGACGCTGAAACTGACGGAGTTTGTGACCGTATCGGAACTGGCCACGATGATGGATGTGCCGGTGACGAAAGTCATCTCCACACTCATGTCGGTGGGCATCATGGTCTCCATCAACCAGCGTCTCGACGCCGAGACCATCAACCTCGTGGCCGACGAGTTCGGATTCTCCACGGAGTATGTCAGCGCCGAGGTGCAGGAGGCTGTCAGCGAGGAGGCCGACGACGAGAACGATCTCGTGCCGCGCGCCCCGATCGTCACGGTCATGGGCCACGTCGATCATGGTAAGACCTCGCTGCTCGACCACATCCGCAACACCAACGTCATCGCCGGCGAGGCTGGTGGCATCACACAGCACATCGGTGCCTATAGCGTGACGCTGAAGAACGGCAGCAAGGTGACCTTCCTCGACACGCCGGGCCACGAGGCCTTCACCGCCATGCGTGCCCGTGGTGCGCAGGTGACGGATATCGCCATCATCATCATTGCCGCCGACGACTCGGTGATGCCTACCACCAAGGAGGCCATCGCCCACGCACAGGCCGCCGGCGTACCGATGGTCTTTGCCATCAACAAGATAGACAAGCCGGGAGCCAACCCCGACAAGATACGCGAGGACCTGGCCAACATGAACCTCCTGGTGGAGGAGTGGGGCGGCAAGTATCAGTGTCAGGAGATCAGTGCCAAGAAGGGCATCGGCGTGGACGAGCTCATGGACAAGGTGCTCCTGGAGGCCGACCTGCTCGAACTGAAGGCCAACCCCAACCGCAAGGCCACGGGTACGGTCATCGAGTCGTCGCTCGACAAGGGCCGCGGCTTCGTCTCGACGGTACTCGTGAGCAACGGCACGCTGAAGACGGGCGACATCGTGATCGCCGGCACCTCATGGGGCAAGGTCAAGGCTCTCTTCAATGAGCGCAACCAGCGCATCGAGAAGGCCGGACCCGCCGATCCCTGTATCGTACTCGGACTCAACGGCGCGCCCACGGCGGGCGACACGTTCCACGTGCTCGAGACGGAGCAGGAGGCACGCGAGATTGCCAACAAGCGCGAGCAGCTGCAGCGCGAACAGGGCCTCCGCACGCAGAAGCGCCTCACGCTGGGAGACATTTCCCACCGCATCGCTCGCGGAGAGTTCCACGAGCTCAACATCATCGTCAAGGGCGACACCAACGGATCGGTGGAGGCACTGGCCGACTCCTTCCTCAAGCTCTCGACGGAGAAGGTGCAGGTCAACGTCATCAGCAAGGCCGTGGGACAGATCTCCGAGAACGACGTCATGCTCGCCTCGGCTTCCGACGCCGTCATCGTCGGCTTCCAGGTGCGCCCGTCTGCCGACGCGCGCAAACTGGCTGACCGCGAAGGCGTGGAGATCAACACCTACTCCATCATCTACGATGCACTCGACGACATCAAGAGTGCCATGGTCGGTATGCTCGACAAGGTCAAGAAGGAGGTCGTCACGGGTCAGGTGGAGGTGCGCCAGGTCTTCAAGATCAGCAAGGTGGGCACCGTGGCCGGTGGTCTCGTCACCGAAGGCAAGGTGCACAACAAGGACAAGGCACACGTCATCCGCGACGGTATCGTCATCCACACCGCCGCCATCAGCGCGCTCAAGCGCTACAAGGACGACGCCAAGGAGGTGGCAACGGGTCTGGAGTGTGGTATCTCGCTCGTCAACTACAACGACATCGAGGCGGGAGACATCCTGGAGACCTTCACCGAGATCGAGGTGGAGCAGAAGCTCTAAGCCGACTGCGGGGACTCAACGGCCGTGGCTACTGCCTACGGCCCGCCCCTCGGCAGCCGCCTGCCCCCTACCTTATTAAAATATGGCCACAACGGCAGCCGCCCACAAAAGGACGGCGCGCCGCTTGCGGCCTGTTTTTCAAAGCAGAACCATTCAAACAATGGAAGAAATAAAAGAAGAGAAGAACGCATTGGTGCGGGAGATAGCCGACAAGAAATATGAGTACGGCTTCACCACCGACGTGGAGACCGACATCATCCCCGTGGGTCTCAACGAGGACATCGTGCGCCTGATCTCACAAAAAAAGCACGAGCCCGAGTGGATGCTGGAGTTTCGCCTGCGCGCCTTCCGCCATTGGCAGACGCTCAAGCAGCCCACATGGGGACATGTGCACATCCCGCCCATCGACTACCAGGCCATCTCCTACTATGCAGACCCGCTGGCGAAGAAGCCGCAGAACAAGGAGATAGACCCCGAACTGGAGAAGACTTTCGACAAACTGGGCATTCCCCTGGAGGAGCGGCTCGCACTGAGCGGCACGGCGGTCGATGCCATCATGGACTCCGTGTCGGTCAAGACCACATTCAAGGAGAAACTGCGGGAGAAGGGCGTGATCTTCTGCTCCATCGGCGAGGCCATACAGACCCACCCAGACCTCGTCAGGCAGTATCTGGGCACGGTCGTCCCCTACGGCGACAACTTCTTTGCCGCGCTCAACTCGGCGGTGTTCTCCGACGGATCCTTCGTCTATATCCCCAAGGGCGTACGCTGCCCGATGGAATTGAGCAGCTATTTCCGCATCAACGCCCGCAACACGGGACAGTTTGAGCGCACGCTCATCGTGGCCGCCGACGACTCCTACGTCTCCTACCTGGAGGGCTGCACGGCCCCAATGCGCGACGAGAACCAGCTCCATGCTGCCATCGTCGAGATCATCGTCATGGACCGGGCCGAGGTGAAATACTCCACCGTCCAAAACTGGTATCCAGGCGACGAACACGGACGGGGCGGCGTGCTCAATCTCGTGACGAAGCGTGGCGACCTGCGCGGCGACCACTCCAAACTCTCCTGGACACAGGTGGAGACGGGATCGGCCATCACGTGGAAATACCCCTCGTGTCTGCTGCGCGGCAACGACTCCGTAGCGGAGTTCTACAGCGTGGCCGTGACCAACAACTACCAGGAGGCAGACACGGGCACGAAGATGATCCACATCGGCAAGAACACGCGTTCTACCATCATCTCCAAGGGCATTTCCGCCGGACACAGCCAGAACAGCTACCGCGGCCTCGTCATGGCTACGGCCAACGCCGACAATGCGCGCAACTACTCCAGCTGCGACTCGCTGCTGCTCGGCAGCGACTGTGGAGCGCATACGTTCCCCTACATGGACGCCCACAACGACACCGCGGTATTCGAGCACGAGGCGACCACGTCCAAGATCTCGGAGGACCAGCTCTTCTACTGCAACCAGCGTGGCATCCCGATGGAGGAGGCCGTGGGACTCATCGTCAACGGCTACGCCAAGGAGGTGCTCAACAAACTGCCGATGGAGTTTGCCGTCGAGGCACAGAAGTTGCTCAGCGTCTCGCTGGAGGGCACGGTGGGATAACGCTTCCACAGGCCACGATGCGGCAAGACCAACAAAAGAAGGAGGAACAATGAGAAGAAAGATGATCATGGGCCCGGCCCTTGCGGCCACCCTGCTGCTGACAGCCCTGCTGCCGTCGGCGGCTTCAACACCCGTCCCACGCTGGACGCCACAGCCCTACCGCCAGTATCTCATCAAACTGGAGGTGGAGCGCGACACCATAACCGCACCGTCGATCATGCTCCACGGCGCAAAGACCAAACGGAAAGTGGACGTGAGCCATTTCAAGGTGGGGCCCTTCTGGGTACCAGACCCACCCTCGCTCTTCGAGCAGGAGGACGAATGGCGCGACAGAGACCGCTACAAGAAAGGGCGGATTCTCGGCGACCTCATCGAGGACATCATCAACATCTTTCTGTTATAACTATCAAACGACAACCAAATCCTTATAGATATGCTTGAGGTAAAAAACCTGCACGCCACCATCGCAGGCAAAGAGATATTGAAAGGCGTCAACCTCACGGTCAGAGACGGTGAGATCCACGCCATCATGGGACCCAACGGGTCGGGAAAATCGACCCTCAGCGCGGTGCTGACGGGCAACCCGCTCTACAGCGTCACCGAGGGAACGGCTTTCTTCAACGGCAAGAACCTGCTGGAGATGAAGCCCGAGGACCGAGCCCGCGAAGGTCTGTTTCTCTCTTTCCAGTACCCCGTGGAGATTCCGGGCGTGAGCATGACCAACTTCATGAAGGCGGCCATCAACGCCAAGCGCGCGTATGAGGGCAAGGAGCCGCTGAAGGCTGCCGACTTCATGAAACTCATGCGCGAGAAGCGCCAGATCGTAGAACTCGACCCGAAACTCGCCCACCGATCCGTCAACGAGGGATTCTCCGGTGGCGAGAAGAAGCGCAACGAGATCTTCCAGATGGCCATGCTCGAACCGAAGCTCAGCATCCTCGACGAGACCGACTCCGGACTGGATGTCGATGCCATGCGCATCGTCGCCAACGGCGTGAACAAGATGCACTCGGCAGAGACTTCCGCCATCGTCATCACCCACTACGAGCGACTGCTGGACATGATCAAGCCCGACGTGGTCCACGTCCTCTGGCAGGGCCGCATCGTCAAGACTGCTGGTCCGGAGCTGGCGAAGGAAATTGAAAAGCTCGGCTACGACTGGATCAAGGAGGAAGTGAAAGGAGAGGAGACCCAAGGATGACCGAAGCAGAAAAGCAATACATAGACCTATACACCGAGGCCTCGGAAGCCATCAAGGAGCATAGCGCAGAGGTGATGAACGCCGTCCGCGACCGCGCCTTCGAAGACTTCCGCCGCCAGGGCTTCCCGACAAGGAAGGTGGAGCGATATAAGTACACCGACATGGAGAAGATCTTCGCTCCCAACTACGGTCTGAACATCAATCGCATCGAGTTTCCTGTCGATCCCTATGCGGCCTTCCGCTGCGACGTGCCCAACCTGAGCACGCTGCTCTATTTTGTCGTCAACGATGCGTTCTATGAGAAGCGCCTGCCCAACGTGCAGCCCGAGGAGGGAGTCGTCATCGGATCGCTGAGAAAGGCGGCCAAGGAGCATCCCGAACTCATCGCTCGCTACTACGCGCGCATCGCCAAGACGGAGGAGGACGCCATCACGGCGCTCAACACAATGCTGGCCCAGGACGGCCTCTTCATCTATGTGCCGAAAAACGTGCAGATGGAAAAGTGTGTGCAGATTATCAACATCCTGCGCGCCGACGTGAGCATGATGGTCAACCGACGCGTGCTCATCGTGATGGAGGAGGGTGCCAAGGCTAAATTCCTGTTCTGCGACCATACCGCCGACGACCACGACTTCCTCGCCACGCAAGTCATCGAGGCCTATGTCGGTGACAACGCATCGCTCGACCTCTACTGCATGGAGGAGACCCACTACAAGAACCATCGCGTGAGCAACGTCTATATAGAGCAGCAGCGCGACAGTAGGGTCAACCACAATGTGATCACGCTCCACAACGGCGTGACGCGCAACCGCCTCGACCTGGTGTTCAAGGGAGAGGGCGCGGAGTGCTATTGCAGTGGCTGCGTCATCGCGGACAGAAAACAGCACGTGGACAACAATACGCTCATCGACCACCAGGTGCCTCACTGCACGAGCAACGAGCTCTATAAGTATGTGCTCGACGACGAGGCGGTGGGTGCTTTCGCTGGACGCGTCCTCGTACGCCACGGAGCACAGAAGACCACCTCGCAGGAGACCAACCAGAATCTCGTGGCCACGAAGACGGCAAGGATGTACACACAACCGATGCTGGAAATCTATGCCGACGACGTGAAATGTGCACACGGATCCACGATAGGACAACTCAACGATGCTGCGCTCTTCTATATGCAGCAGCGCGGCATCAGCCAGAAGGAGGCCAAACTGCTCCTTGAGTTTGCCTTCATCAACGAGGTCATCGACAAGATGGACCTCGAACCGCTGCGCGACCGTCTCCACTACCTGGTGGAAAAGCGTTTCCGTGGCGAACTGAGCAAATGTGTAGGCTGCAAAATGTGCCAGTAGGGCCGGCAGGATTCATTCACCAAAAGCAAGAAGCGTAAAGCCATGTTGGATATAGAAAAAATAAGGAAAGACTTCCCCATTCTCAGCCGTGAGATCTACGGCCGCCCGCTGGTCTATCTCGACAACGGTGCCACGACCCAGAAGCCGCTCTGCGTGCTTGATGCCATGCGCGACGAGTATTTGAACGTCAATGCCAACGTCCACCGTGGTGTCCACTGGCTCTCACAGCAGGCCACTGACCTCCACGAGGCGGCCCGCGAGACGGTCAGGAAGTTCGTCAACGCCCGTTCCACCAGCGAGATCGTTTTTACGCGGGGCACAACGGAGAGCCTAAACCTCGTAGCTTCGTCCTTCGTGGAGGGCTGCATGGAGGAGGGCGACGAGGTCATCGTGAGCACGATGGAGCACCATTCCAACATTGTCCCTTGGCAACTGCAGCAGCGGCGCAAGAACATCCGAATCCGCGTCATCCCCATGAGCGACGACGGCTCACTGCTCCTCGACGAGTACGAAAAGTTGTTTAGCGAGAAGACAAAGCTCGTCAGCGTCATGCACGTCAGCAACGTCCTGGGCACGGTCAATCCCGTCAAGGAGATCATCCGCATCGCCCACAGCCACGGAGTGCCCGTGATGATCGATGGCGCACAGAGCATCCCTCACCAGAAGGTCGATGTGCAGGACTTGGATTGTGAATTCCTCGCTTTCAGCGGCCACAAGGTCTATGCGCCCACGGGGGTAGGCGTGCTCTACGGTAAAGAGGAGTGGCTCGACAGACTGCCGCCATACCAAGGGGGTGGCGAGATGATCGAGCGCGTAAGCTTCGACCACACCACCTTCGAGCGTCCGCCACTGAAGTTTGAGGCTGGAACGCCTGACTACATCGCCACCAACGGACTTGCCAAGGCGATCGACTACGTCTCAGCCATTGGCATGGAGAACATTCAGGCGTATGAGCACGATCTCACCGACTACGCCCTGCAGCAGCTCCGCGAGATCGAAGGAATGCACATCTATGGCCACAGCAAAGACATGGAGGCTGACGCCGTCATCTCCTTCAACGTCGCCGATATCCACCATGCCGACCTCGGCACGCTCCTCGACCAACTGGGCATCGCCGTGCGCACAGGCCACCATTGCGCCCAGCCTCTCATGGACCGCCTCGGCATACTCGGCACCGTCCGTGCGTCGTTCTCCTTCTACAATACTCGAGAGGAGGTCGATACGCTGGTAGCAGGACTACGCCGCGTCATCAAGATGTTCTGAAAATGATTCCGCTGGGCAAAAGATGGAGCCATCTATTGCATTTTTGACCACAAAATTTTGCAATATAAGAAAATCTCCGTAACTTTGCACCTGGATTTTGTCCTATGGTGTAATGGTAGCACAACAGGTTTTGGTTCTGTTTGTAGTGGTTCGAATCCGCTTAGGACAACATACAAAAGGATTCCTTTCCGAAGAGAGGAATCCTTTTGTTGTATTGCCACTTATTATATCGTCGTTTGTTGTATGGTGATTGTTGAAGCGTAGTGAGTTATATTGCGCTTGTATTGTACTGCAACACAACATTTCACTCAAAATAGGCACGAAACGCCTCTGCCTGCTCCTCCAATAGTGTGGGTTGACCATTGGCGTAGCGGTTCCACACCTGCTGACACGGAGCCAAAAGGGGGAGGGGAGAGTCGGTAGTACGCATCAGATAAGGGTCGCAAGCCTGGAAGGTCTCCAGCACCTGCACCACCTTCTCGGGCTTCAGTTTCATCAGACGAGCCAGTTCTGCCACCTCGGGCGTGTCCACCACCATAGTATGGGGCACAAGCCGGAAGTAGAGATCGAGGACGAGGACCAGCATGACAGGCTTCAATTCGTGGTCTTCGGTCAATGGCAGAAAGAAGTCCTCAAACGTGTTGCGCACCTCCACCCCCTCGTAGAAAGCCTGCTCACAACCGAACCCCTTCATCTTCCGCAGCCGCGCAATGTCTTTTGCAAGCCGACGCGGCTTCTGGGCGTAAGTATCCCAGACCAGTTGTAGCACCAGGCGGTCACGACGGTCCATCTCTTGCAACTGCTGATGGATGAATTGTGGCGGAAGATGAAGTTCCATGGCAAGGTCAACAGCCTCACGCGCATACACAGCCTTCACGCCCGTAGGACGCTTCAGGTAGAGTTGCAGCACGAGCAGCCAGTAGTCATCGTTCCAGAGAGGATGAGTAGCCATACGCATTATCTTAGGTTTTCTATACTTTATCTTTAGATGTAATCCTTATCTACGGCGCACGGGCTGACCAGCCTGGTCAACTCGTTCACCGTTAATATAGATATCAAACGTCGGTCCGTTCGACCAACCGTCGCCAAAGTCCTGATTGCTGCCTCCCAAGATCTTCACGTCGTCGAGGGAAAATTGCAGCGGGGAGACCTTCAGCGTAGTGGGATCTTCACCATCGATACCGATAAAGATTTTGCACTCAAAGTCAAACTCCACGACGCATTGTTTGCCACCAACATTGAGCGTCAGCGACAGAGGCTCAGGTGCAAGGCGCACATAACCCTCCGACTCCTTGTCCGAAAGGCCTCCGGACAACCCATATCTGACCAACAGGTTCTGCAGCGGCGCAGAAGCAACAGCACGCGCAAGAGCCGTATCCTTCAGACAGGGCGCCACGAGGCTGATGGGGAAATTGGGGATGGTAATGCGCTGGTCCCCATAGCCACCTACGACGTATTGCAGCGGCGCAGCAGAATCGGGGAGCATGGCCCGTATCGCACTATCCTTGACGACATCCTGCCCACCACGCAAGTCAGTGCGGTAGATGCGAAAGTAGCTCATATCGTAAGTGCCTGCCATCGTGTCGCAGATCCGCTTCACGTTGGCCTCCCGATGGAAATAGCTATTGGTCCAACGCGGGGTCGCACGGTGGCAGCTGCCCAACAGACAAACCGTCACAACGGCGAAAACAGAGAAAAGAACAGACTTCAATCTTTGTAGCTTCATATCTTTGAATTTTTAAATAACTGCCTTTAGATAACGAAATCTGCACCGAATTATTGCACCATTGGCCTTTTTATGACCTTTTGCCAACAAAAAAGAAGCACGACATGATGGAAAACGAGTCTTTTTTTGTAATTTTGCAACGGAATTGAAACAGTCAATGTGTACCAGCTCCTATTGATGATATCATCACAACAACATCACACAATATGCACACCAGCGACTATCTGATCATCTTCATGAAAGTTTTGGGCGCGTTGGCCCTGCTTATCTATGGCATGAAGGTTATGAGTGAGGCGCTCCAGAAGATGGCCGGCTCTCAACTGCGCCACATCTTGGGAGCAATGACCACCAACCGCTTCACAGGAATGCTCACGGGAATGTTTGTCACCTGTGCCGTCCAGTCCTCTTCCGCCACCACCGTCATGACGGTGAGCTTTGTCAATGCCGGTCTATTGACCCTTGCCCAAGCCATCTCCGTCATTATGGGTGCGAACATCGGCACCACGCTCACGGCGTGGATCATGTCGCTTGGCTTCAACGTCGATCTGACCATGGTCGTCTTTCCGGCCTTCTTCATCGGCATCATGCTCATCTATTCGAAGCGACGGCGCTTCATCGGCGATTTCCTCTTTGGCATTGCGTTTCTGTTCTTTGCCCTTGTCCTGCTATCGGCAGCTGGCAAAGAACTTGATTTGGAACACAATCCTGACGCCATCCACTTCTTCTCCTCCTTTGACACCCATAGCCATTTCAACATAGTGGTCTTCGTGCTCATTGGCACCCTCATCACCTGCATCGTGCAGAGCAGTGCCGCCGTCATGGCCATCACCATCCTGCTGTGCTCCACGGGCGTCCTTCCGATCTACTTTGGCATTGCCCTTGTGCTGGGTGAGAATATCGGCACGACGGCCACGGCCAACCTCGCGGCGCTGGGAGCCAACACACAAGCCCGAAGGGCGGCCCTGGCCCACCTGGTGTTCAACGTCTTTGGCGTGGTCTGGGTGCTCTGCCTGTTCTATCCCTTTGTCGATGCGGTCTGTTCTTTGGTAGGCTACGATCCAACGGGCGCTGGTACCTCTCAGACACAGAAGGCAGTCCTCCTTCCGATTGTGCTGGCAGCGTTCCACACCTGCTTCAATGTCACCAACACCTTCCTGCTCATCTGGTTCATACCCCAGATAGAGCGTATCGTCTGTCTGATCATCAAGCCGAAGGCCAAGCAAGACGAGGAGGACTTCCGCCTGCGCTTCATCCAGGCTGGCATCATGAAAACCCCAGAATTTGCCGTACTGGAAGCCTCCAAGGAGATTCACTCCTTCTCTGGGCGCATCCATAGAATGTTTGGAATGGTGCGCGAGTTGCTCGGGGAGCAAGATGGCGAGGCCTTCGTCAAACTCTATTCGCGCATCGAGAAATACGAGGGCATTTCCGACAACATGGAGATAGAGATTGCCAAATATCTCGACCAGGTGAGCGACGCCCATCTGAGCGACGACACCAAGGAGAAGGTGCGCGCCATGCTGCGCGAGATCTCAGAACTGGAATCTATCGGTGACGCCTGCTACAACATGGCACGCATCATCAGCAGAAAGCGTTCGGGCAAAGATGAGTTTACCGAGGATCAGTACAACCATCTACACCAGATGTTTGAACTGACCGACGATGCGCTGGAGCAGATGACACAGACCCTGGTGGCCCACCGCGGCAGCGTGGACGTCAACCGTTCTTTCAACATCGAGAACGAGATCAACAACTACCGCAACCAACTGAAGAACCAGAACATCAACGATGTCAATGAGCATAAGTACTCCTATGCCAGTGGCACGATGTATATGGACCTCATCAACGAGTGTGAGCACCTGGGCGACTATGTGGTCAATGTCGTTGAGGCGCGCATGGGCGTGAAGCAGCACGATCCAGAGCCAAACATAGACTAACGACCGCCCACACCCGCTCTACCAGCACGAGAAGCCCCGACTGTACAAACTCCTGTACCGTCGGGGCTTCTTGCCAATAGGCCTTCCTAGAGCACGCCAGCAAGCCATTCTCCATTGACTCGAGTAAAACACAAGAACCAAGAAGGATTGCTTGCAAAAAGAAAGGCTGATTCCTTTTGGGAACCAGCCTTTCTTTTTTAGTTTATTTTTTGCAATAAGCAAGCCTTATTTCTTGCTCCAAGCAAGATTACTTCTTGTTCAAAGCGAGGTCGAGGGCAACGGCGATAGCCACCGTAGCACCTACCATCGGGTTGTTGCCCATACCCAGGAAGCCCATCATCTCGACGTGAGCAGGCACTGAAGAAGAACCTGCAAACTGAGCATCGGAGTGCATACGACCCATGGTGTCGGTCATACCGTAAGAAGCAGGACCAGCAGCCATGTTGTCCGGGTGGAGCGTGCGGCCCGTACCACCACCTGAAGCCACTGAGAAGTAGGGCTTACCGGCGAGCGTACGCTCCTTCTTGTACGTACCAGCTACCGGGTGCTGGAAGCGGGTCGGGTTGGTGGAGTTGCCAGTGATAGACACATCGACATCCTCGCTCCAGTTGATAGCCACACCCTCGCGTACGTCGTTAGCACCGTAGCAGTTGACCTTGGCACGAGGACCATCAGAGTAAGCCGTGCGATCCACGACCTTCAGCTCGCCCGTGTAGTAGTCGAACTCCGTCTTCACATAGGTGAAGCCGTTGATGCGGCTGATGATCATGGCAGCGTCCTTGCCCAGACCGTTGAGGATAACGCGGAGCGGATTCTTGCGCACCTTGTTGGCCATCTCAGCAATCTTGATGGCACCCTCGGCAGCAGCAAACGACTCGTGACCAGCCAAGAAGGCGAAGCACTTCGTCTCCTCGCGGAGCAGACGGGCAGCCAAGTTGCCGTGACCCAGACCCACCTTGCGGTCGTCGGCCACAGAACCAGGGATGCAGAATGCCTGCAGACCCACACCGATAGCCTCTGCGCAGTCGGCAGCAGTCTTGCATCCACGCTTGATGGCAATAGCAGCACCGCAGACATAGGCCCACTTGGCGTTCTCGAAGCAGATACGCTGCGTCTCCTCACACATCAGATAAGGATCAACACCTGCCTCGTCGCAGATCTGATTAGCCTCCTCTACGCTCTTGATGCCCTCGGCGTTGAGAGCTGCAAGAACCTGCGCCTCACGACGCTCCTGACTTTCGTAACTTACCTTTCTAATCATAGTTATGTTTCTCCTTATTATTCTTTACGTGGATCAATCGCTTTAACAACACCCTGCTCGGCAGTGGTACGACCATAGCTGCCCGTGAACTTCTTCACAGCCTCGTTGGCGTCCATACCGTTCTTGATGGCCTCCATCATCTTGCCGAGGTGAACATACTCGTAACCGCAGACCTGATTGTCCTTGTCGAGGAACTGGCGTGTAATGTAGCCCTCGGTCAGCTCCAAGTAGCGCGTACCCTTAGCCACCGTGCCATAGAGCGTACCCGTCTGTGAACGGAGACCCTTACCCAGGTCCTCAAGACCGGCACCGATGGTCAGACCGCCCTCAGAGAAAGCGCTCTGCGTGCGTCCATAGACAATCTGGAGGAAGAGCTCGCGCATAGCCGTGTTGATGGCGTCGCAGACGAGGTCGGTGTTCAGTGCCTCAAGGATTGTCTTACCCGGAAGAATCTCGGATGCCATGGCGGCAGAGTGGGTCATACCCGTGCAACCGATGGTCTCCACGAGCGCCTCCTGGATGATGCCGTCCTTCACGTTGAGAGACAGCTTGCAGGCTCCCTGCTGGGGAGCGCACCATCCCACACCGTGGGTGTAACCCGAAATATCAGCGATCTCCTTGGCATAAACCCACTTTCCCTCCTCAGGAATGGGAGCAGGTCCATGGTTGGGGCCTTTGGCCACAACGCACATGTTCTTTACTTCCGATGAATAAATCATAATAGAATTATTAATGTTTTGTATTGATAATATTTATACCGTTCACTTATCAAAAGACAGGCTGTTATCTTGTTGATGTTACCCTGTGAAAGGACCAACGCAACGCCGTGTCCATATTCGCGTACAAAGGTATAAAAAATAATTGATTCCTATACTCAATAATGGGGATTTTATTTCCCCAAGGGCTCTTTTTTGACTAAAAAATGCTAACTTTGTACACAGGTTTCGCCACTCTTGCCCGATGTGGCGAAATCAGAACACTTACACAGCGAAGGCCAGGCAGCTTCATCCGCCCCAAGGCCCCACTTCATAAGACGATACAAAATGAAAAATCATATTGGCAGGACGCTGCTGGTCCTCATACTATTTATCCATTCGCTTACGTCGCTGGCCTCCAGCCAAAGTAAGTACACACCCCTCATCCGCCAAGTGAGGGGATGGCCGTCGGAAAAAATTCTCTCCAAGGGCGACCAGTTCTTGCAAAACAAGAAGGAGGACAAAGCCCTGGTGATGTACATGCTTGTCTGCTCCCGTACCAACGACCGCATGACCGACGAGGAGCTGACCGACTGTTCGCTCGCCAACCTCAAGGTGGGCGACATCTTTTACGCCCGCGGCAACTATATCAACGCCCTGGAAAACTACCAAGAGGGTCTGAAACTCAGCGAGACTTCTGCCTCCAAGACCCACTTGCCTTTGATCTACAAGAACATCGGTAACGTCTATTGTATGTTCAAGGACTATGGCAAAGGCTTCGATTATTACAAGAAAGCCTATCAGATCCGTCCGAAGAACGACAACGAACTCACGTTCAGAATCCTGGCCAACCTCTTTGGCGTATGCATCAACCGCAAAGACCTCGAAGGCGCAAAGAAATACCGCCAGCTCTTGTTTGCCACCCCTCGCCCCAACCTTCCCATCGACCAGTTCTTTCTCTCGTTCTCCACCGCCTTGATGGCCTCACAAGAGGCACGCTACGCCGAGTCTAACAAGATTCTGGTCAACCTCGCCGATTTCTGCACCCGAAACAAACTGCCCCCTACCTATATCTGCTCAGCCTACGCCGAACTCTACTCCAACTACCAAAACTTAGGCGACATAGACCAGGCCAAGCACTATATCAGCCTCTGCATCGATCATGCGGAGCGAGAGAAGATGCTCCACTACATCCCCGAGACCCTGCGCGACATGGCCCAGATACAGCGCAAGACGGGCAATGCCACGCTCGCTCAGCAGTATGAGAGGCAATACCTCAGTCTCATGGACTCCATCTACAACTCGCAGCGGTTCAACGTCGTGAAGAACCAGCAGTTCATGTACGAAGTCGATAAGACCGACAAGGAGATCACGCGCCTCCACCAAGAGGAAGAGATACACCGCCAAAACGCCCGCCTCTACCAGTTGCTCTTCCTCGTGAGCATCCTCGCCATAGTCCTTGTCTCCATGCTCCTCTTCTATGTAGTGCGCCAAAAACGTGATTTGGAGGCCAGCTACCGCAAACTCTACGACATCAACCGCAGTCACGTGGAGACGGGAGAGAAGAAAGCCCCACGCGCCACCAACCTTCTCAAGGAAGACCAAAAACAGCTGCTGCTCGACGGCATACGGAGAGTGATGGAGGAGACCGACGAATACTGCCAGCCAGAGTTCACCATCGCTACCCTCGCCAAACTCATCGACTCCAACGAGCGCTACGTCTCCATGGTCGTCAACGACCACTTCGGCAAGTCGTTCACCGAGGTGCTCAACGACTACCGTATCAAGAAGGCCTGCGAGCGTCTGACAACCAATAATGCAAAGTATGCGCAGCTCACCATTGCCGCCATCGGACAGAGCGTCGGCTACAAATCGCAGACCACTTTCGTCAAGCAGTTTCGCAAGTGTACGGGCCTCACCCCCTCCGTTTATCAGAAGTTTGTCGCCGAGGACCGACGCAACAAAGAAACGGGAGCATAACTTTCTCCCGCTTCTTCGTTTTAGTCACCTAAATCTACCATTTTTGCCGATTCCATCGAAAAATCGGTTTATTTTGTACAAAAACCTGATCTTTTTTACGCTTTAAAATCGTGTCATTTTAGGTCGTTCCTCTCCATTTTCGTGAAAGTGGAGAAGGGCGATTTGCGCCCTATTGGCCTATTGCTTACTTTTGCAGCGTCAATTCATCAACCAATACATCGCCTGCCGGTGGGATTCATTTAGCATGCAAGTAGTTCCACTGGTGGGTTTTAAAAAAAACTTATGCAAAACAAAAACCCATTCATGGCCATTGGAGTAGCAGCATCGGTATTATTGCTGCCGCTCAACGCCAAAGCCCAGAAAACTCCATCAGGGCTTAAAGATAGTAATCCTCCTACCGAGCTCCGGGTCTCTAAGAAGATGACGCCCGCGGAGCGCCAGGCAAAGATGAACGAACACATCGCCAAGCACCCGTTATTGCACAAGAGACTCGTGCCTCAGATGGCGAAGAGAGACAGCCTCGTGCGTCTCAACCGCAACATCGAGGCCGGCATCAAGACAAAGCAGACTCCCCAAGTTCCTATATTAAGAGCCAAAGACGCAAAGCCCATGACTTTTTGGGGGAATGTGCTCTATGATGCCACTTGGGGTGCCGAGACTCCCGAGTATGGTATATACACCTTCGGCACCGAAGCTCCCATCTCCGTCAAGAAGCAGTTCCAGGATGAATTCTTCCGTGCCACGGGTGCGGGCGCATGGATTGAGGACAACCTCTACTTCGTCATGTACCAAAACTTCTGGGGCACCGATATGATCTACTTCTACCATTATGATACCAACACCTGGGAGAAGAAGGTCGAAAAACGAATCGAGGACTACTCCCTCATCGCTTGTGAGACAGCCGTCGCTGCCGACGGAACGGTCTATGGCTGCTTCCTCGATGGCAATGGTTCGAACAACGAGTTGGGTATAGCCGACTACGAGAACATCACCCGCTCCACCATTGGCCGCCTGCGCCATAGCTATGTAGCCATGGGTATTACCAGCGACAACATTCTCTATGGTATTGCCGAGGACGGCAACCTCTATAAGATCGACACCTCAACCGCCGAAGAAATTCTGGTAGGCCCCACGGGCAAACAACTGAAGAAGGCTGATGACAGTTTCTACTACCAAAGTGGTGAGATCGACCAGACTACCAACACGTTCTATTGGGATTGCGTGGATAGCAATCAGAAATCCACTCTCTATACTGTCGATCTCGCAACAGGTCAGCTGACGGAGATCGGCGACTTTGCCAACAACAATATCATATCCCTTCTTACTATTCCCAAGGCAAAAGCTGCCGACGGCGCACCTGCCGCCATCGACCAAATGCATTTCGACTTTGTGGACGGATCGCTTTCGGGCCACATCCAGTTTACCGCACCCAACAAGAACTTCGCTGGTGGCAACCTGACCGACTCCAAACTTACCTACACCATTCTCAACGACAAGGAAGAGATAGCCAAGGGCGGGACCAAGCCGGGTGCTGCTGTCTCCCAACCTGTCACGCTCAACAAGGGCTACAACACCATCACCATCATTGTCAGCAACGACGAAGGCCCCAGTCCTAAGTTTGCAAGCCGCTACTATGCTGGCTTCGACACCCCGAAACCCGTCGTCAACGCCCACACCTCGGTAGATACCAATACGGGCAAGGCTACCGTCACATGGGAAGCTCCTGCAGGCGGCCAGAACGAGGGCTACGTCGGTGAACTCACCTACGACATCAAGCGCTACCCTGAGGGCAAGGTCATCAAGACCGGCCATGTGGGCACTATGTTTGAGGATACACTCCCCGAGGGTGAGACTGCCGTCTATGGCTACGGTATCACGCCAAACAACCACGGCACGATGGGTGAGGAGATGGTCAGCAACTACGTTTCCTACGGCGCTCCTATCACACCGCCCTTCGCCAATGGTTTTGAGTCGGAAGCCGATTTGGCCTACTTCAAAGTGATCGACGCCGACAATGACGGTATCACTTGGGGCATAGAGGAACCTGGAATGTTCAACGACAATGACGGCTACGCCAGAATACTGCGCGGAGAGGAGAAACATTCCTTCGACGACTGGTTAGTCTCTCCAGCCCTCCACGTCAAAGCCAACCATAAGTATAAGATTTCCTTCCGTCTTTCAGGAAGATATAAGTACTATGAGGAGCAATTTGAGGTGAAGTATGGCACTGCACCTACCCCAGAGGCAATGACCAAGACCCTGATGCCCCAAACCATGATCAAGCGTTCCGACTTCGAGGCCGTCACCCTCACTTTGGACGCCGACAAGGACGAGACCATCTATCTCGGCTTCCATGCCCTTTCCGTGAAACCCGAGGCTATGGGTGTCAAGATTGACGATGTTGTAATGACTGCAGGAGTAGATTTCTTCGCTCCCGACCAGGTGACAGGTCTTGAAGCCGAGGCCGACCCACAGGGCGCACTCTCCACCCAAATCACGTTCACCGCTCCTACGAAGCGTCTCAACGGCGAAACCTTAGACAAAATCACGGGCTTCCAGCTCCGCCGCACGGGCCAGGTGGTTGCCGAGATTCCTGCTGCTGCTCCGGGCAGCAAGGTGACCTTCACAGACAACACCGCCACCAATGGCATCAACGTCTATAGCGTGGCTGCTGTCAACGACAAGGGCGCCAGTTTCTATTGTACCCCCGTCGCCATCTATGTGGGAGAGGACGCTCCCGTCACTCCCGTCAAAAAGAACACGGAAACCCGAGACAACTCCATCCGCTTCAATTGGGAAGCACCCGCAAGAGGTCGCTTGGGTGGCTATCTCAACCCCGAGAAGATCACTTACACCCTCGCCGAGTCGGATGGAGCCGACTTCAAGCCCACTTACACCCCAGTCGGCGAGACCACAGGCAAGACCTTCTTTGACTACGCCGTCAATCCCAACGACGGAGCAGAGCAGACCGTGAAGACACTCTTTGTCAAAGCAAAGAATTCGTATGGCGAAAGTTCCTACGTCCCATTGCCTTCTTACATCCAGGGCAAACCTTACGAGATTCCGTTCTTTGCCAGCGTGAAGAACTATAAGTTTTATGGCATCTTGTGGTCCTCCTGGGGCACCGGCAAGTCCGACTTCGAGCTCTCTACCAATTCTGTCGATAACGACGGCGGTAGCTTCTACATCGTGTCAAAAAACAAGGAGGACATCGCCTACCTCGGCTCGGGCAAGATCCGTTTGGGTGGCGTTGATGCTCCCAAACTGATGTTCCATCACAAGGCCGCCGAGGGCAGCAACGCCAAGATCACCGTCGAGGTGGAGACTCCCGACGGCGTGAGCCATGTGGCTGGCGTGATCGACTATGCCAACCTCGAGGCAGACCAATGGCACGCCTCTGGCATCGATCTCAGCCCGTGGGCCAATGAGCCCTTCATCACCTTCGACTTCGCCGTCCAGGCCGAAGCCTACAAGGACCTCTACATCGATCGCCTCTTCATCCGCGACACGCAGACCGACGACCTCAATGCTGAGATCGAGGCTCCCGAGACAGTGCTCAAGGGTGGCAAGGCCAAGGTGAGCGTACGCGTGAACAACTTTGGCGAGAACGCTGCCAATAACTACAAGGTGAAACTCTATGCCAACGATGAGCTCGTCGAGACCAAGAAGATGTCCGAGACGCTGGGTGCCTACGACTTCACCGACGTGGTCTTCGATTTCCAGAGCAATAAACTCGACCAAAACGAGGCTGTGGAACTGAAGGCCGAGGTGGAATACGCCTACGACCTCAATGAGGACGACAATGTCGTCTCCACCAACGTCAAGTACCTCACGAGCGAGAAACCGAAGCCCGAGAGCGCCGAGGCCGTCCTCACCGAGGAGGGCGTGAGCCTCACATGGACGCCTGTCAGCACGGACACCGAGACCAAGACTGAGAGCTTCGAGAACGCTACGCCATGGAGTCAGGACAACTTTGGCGACTTCACCTCTGAGGCTGTCAATGCCGGCACGACGGGTGGCGTCTTCGAGAAGTATAAGTTCCCGAACCAGGGTTCCAACTACGGCTTCATGCTCTTCGACCCAGCCAACGGCTGGCTCACGGAGAAACAACTCGAGCAGGTGCCCGACTTCAAGGCCCACAACGGCGACAAGTACCTGGCCGCTCTCTACCGTGTGAACGGGGAAGGCTATGACGTATCGCAGAACAACTGGCTCTACAGCCCCGCACTCTCCGGCGACGAGCAGGAAATCACGTTCTGGGTGAAGAACTACAATGATGGTCAAACCATTCATGAGGAGAACTTCAGTGTGCTTTACTCCACCACCGACAACAAGCGCGAGTCGTTCGTCAAGTTGGGCGAGACCTATAGCATCACCAGTGGCGCATGGGAGCAGATCAAGGTTGAGTTGCCAGCAGGCACCAAGTATTTTGCCATCAATCACAACACGCCGACGTGGAACAACCCGTTCTTCTTCATGATTGACGACATCACCTACAGCTGTGGCGCAGGCGAGGTGAAGGGCTACAATATCTATCGCGATGGCCAGTTGATCGGCAACGTTGAGGCCAACGTGCGCAGCTTCATCGACAAGCAGATCCTGCAGGATGCCGACAAGCACCTCTACGGTGTGACCGCCGTCTATGCCGCTGAGGAATCGGAGGCCACCCTTACCCATACAGTGACCGGTATCAACGGCCTCACACTCGGCGGATCTGCCTTTGATGTCTATTCTCCTGACGGCATCCGCGTGGCCAAGGGCGTGAAGAACCTCAAGTCGCTGAAGAAGGGTGTCTATATCGTCAACGGTCAGAAGGTCGTCGTGAAGTAAGACTCAAGTTTTCTATCATTCATTTCATCACGAGAGGGGTCCTGCGAACTGCTGCCCAGCAAGCGACAGACGTTTGCAGGACCCCACCTCAAAACTTAAAGAAAAATCGATTATGCGCAACAAGAGAACTCTTTGGACTTGTTCGCTCCTGTGCCTGGCCTCGATTCTGCCAAGCACGATTCTCGCCAAACCCCGCAGTCAGCAGCAGAAGATGCAAGCTGCCGCCACCGCCCTGGAGAAAGGCGCCCTCCCGGGCAAAATAAAAGCCCCAGGCGCACCCATGAAGCAACTCGTGGCCAACGAGGAGTACACCATCTACGGCTACGACCATGGCGGATTTGCCGTGATCGCCAACGACGATCTGCTGCCCGCCGTACTCGGCTATTCCGACACCTGCTACGACGAGAAGACGCAGAACGAGAATTTCCGCTGGTGGCTCTCCGCCATCAGTGAGGTCGCCCAGGCCAAGGTGAAGGCAGGCAAGGCCGCCTCCCGCGTGGCCCGCCCCAGCGCTGCCAACTTCCCCGATGCCGTGCCCATGCTACTCACCACCAAGTGGGGGCAGGAAGCGCCGTTCAACAACCTCTGCCCCATTGCCACCGACGGCACGGGCCGATGTCTCACGGGTTGTGCCGCCACCTCTACCGCCCAGGTGCTCTACCATCACAAGGGCCCCAAGCATGGCATGGGCAGCAGCACCATCTACTACCCCTACGGGATGACCTCGGGTGTAGCCATCAGCGTAGATTTTGAAAAGAGTATCTATGATTGGAGCAACATGATCGACGTTTACGACGCAGGCTACACTCCCGAGGAGGGCGATGCCGTGGCCATGCTGATGAGAGACCTCGGTGTGGCTGCCGACATGGATTACGGTTCTACGGCCCAGGGAGGAAGTGGTGCACTCCACGAGAACCTCGCCCGCGGTCTCCAGCGCTACTACGGCCTGACCGACGTGCAGTACCTGGAGCGTGAGGACTATACCACGCAGGGCTGGATGAATATCATCTACGAGCAACTGAGCAAAGACCAGCCCATCGTCTATGGCGGCTTCACCCGTCAGCGCGAAGGCCACTCCTTCGTCATCGATGGCTACGACGCCGAGGGGCTCGTCCACGTCAACTGGGGATGGTGTGGCGACCAGGACGGCTACTACGAGATAGCTATCCTCGACCCAGTGGGCTATAAGTTCTCCGAGATGCAGGAGGCCGTCATCAATATCACACCCGAGCCCGCCATTAGCCGCGTCTCCGGCGAGGTGAAAGTCTCCATTCCGGGCCAGCTCCGATCCTTGGTCAGCGAGGAGTCATTCTTCAGCTACGACACGCTACGAGTACAGGGCTGTATCAATGCCATCGACCTCCGCACACTCCGCGAGATGGCGGGCATTGACGAAAATGGCAACCGCACCCACGGACAGATGCGTATGCTCGACCTGAGCGACGCCCAGATTGTGGCCGGCGACGACTACTATCTCATCGACAAGGGACAGAAGCTCACCATCACTCAGGACAATAGCCTGCCCGACAAGCTGTTCTACGGTTGCTCCATGGAGGAGATCCACTTCCCCGCCACGGGCATCCGCCACTTCGGCAAGGGCGTCTGGGCCTATTGCAACAAGCTTTCCACTGTCCACCTCACCCCTACCGCCGATGCCGACTTCACTGTCGAGGGCAGCATGGTCTATGACAAGGACAAGACCACACTTTTGGCCGTTATCCCGCTGACGCGCGAAGACCTCCAGGTCTCCGACGGCGTGACCACCATCGCCGACTACGCCTTTGCTGGCTGCAGCATGGTGCGCAAGATCGCCCTCGGCCACGATGTGAAGCAGATCGGCAAGGAAGCCTTCGGCTATTGCTGGTCGATGGAGGAGCTCAAGGTGCGACCCAAGGAGATTCCGCAGTTGGGCATGGATGTCTTCGCTGGCGCCAACACCGAGACCTGTCGCCTCGCCGTGCGAGCAGGCAGCAAGACGCGCTACAGCTCGCTGGCACAGTGGAAGGACTTCTCCAGCATCGTGGAGTTTGGCACTACCGTCAAAGCCCGCAACCTTTCCCGCCTCTATGGTGAGGAGAATCCCGAGTTGACCTTCACCATCAACGGCACGAAGGTGGATGGTACACCTCAGCTGACCTGCGAGGCCGACCACACCTCCGGCGTGGGCCGCTACAAGATCAAGATCAGCCGCGGCACCATCACCGACGAGGACACGGAGTTTGAGGATGGCTACCTCATCATCAAGCCTGCTCCCCTGGAGGTCATCGCCGAGGACGCCACGCGCTGTGAGGGTGAGGCCAACCCCGTCTTTACCATCCGCTACGAGGGTTTCAGAAACGACGACAACGAGAGCGCGATCAGCGAAAAGCCGCAGGCCACCTGCTCTGCCGACCTCTCCTCACCCGAGGGTGTCTATGAGATCGTGGTGGAAGGTGGCGACGCCGACAACTACGAGTTCTCCTACACCAACGGAAAACTGACCATCACGCCCTCCACGGCCATCGAGTCCGTCTCTGCCGAGACCCTCTTCAATGGCAAGGCCTTCGATATTTTCTCCCTCACAGGACAACAGGTGCGCAAGAACGCCCATACCCTTAAGGGACTTCCCGCCGGCATCTATGTCGTCGGTGGCAAGAAGGTCGTGGTGAGATAAGATCACCAATGGCTTAGACCCGTTTGAGCTTCACACCAAGACTTCCACATCCAAGATCCGCCAGTCGGTTTCCCATCGAGGAGGCCCACTGGCGGACCATCGTTTTCCATTGAGCAGCATACTCCACCCTTCATCTTGCCCTCACCCTTAGGAACGTACCATCCTTTCTTCGACAGCAAGTCAGCTCCAGGTAGAAACAGCGGCTTCTATCTTGGGCATCCTTCCTCCACGCTTCCACCAAATATCGTCCTCGCTTCTTCCTCCCTTCCTCCAAGGATCGGTTACATATCGTTTCCGTATAGTTTCCGTATTGTTTCCGCTTCTGGAAGCGAGAACGATAGGAGAACGATAGGAGGATGATACGGGATTGATACGGGATTGATACGGGATCGATACGAGACCGATACGAAACCGATACGAGACCGATATTATCCGACCACCAGTTGGGGAGGTTGATAAAAAGTTTAAGTTTTTCATCGACAATTACCAAAATTATATTTTACATTTTAACATTTTACTCCGCTCCGCTTCTCATCCAAAGATGACTGAGACCTCAATAGTCATGGCGAAGCTTCTATACAAAGATAACCTTCCGCTCAGCCGAAACCAAGTCGATTAGCATGAATTAACGGACTATTAACTAATTCTCCGTATCCATTTAACAAAGTCAGTAGCAGTACCAAAAGCCCTTATCACTACACTTCCCCATACTCTTACCGGTATTTTAACCCCATTCAAGTCGCTACTACCCACCGCAGTTTGCAGCCACAATCCGTATTTTCGGATGATTTACAACGGTAAATATACACAACAAACAAGGCTGACCTCCCATTACGGGTTTCATGATGATTTCGAGACTTTCAAGAAAGGCATATATAAGGTAAAGGACTACTAGTTTGCATTTCTTTCCGATTTCTCTGTCCCTTACGACAACAATGCGAGCGAGAGAGGCATTCGAAAAATAAAGGTCAAGCAAAAAGTAAGCGGTTGCTTCAGAACAGATGATGGAGCAGACATCTTTGCAAAGATTCATTCCATAGCCGAAACTGCCAAGAAAAACGGAATTTCAAAATTCGAAGCCATACTTGCCATTATGTAATGGCAAGCAAAGCCTCGTACCCTAAAATCACTTTTTAGAGGGGTACTGGGTAGTTACGAATTCACGCAGTGATGTTAAAATACCTAAGTTTAGGGATTGTGCATTCTTTGGAAAAGAGATAACTTTGCACCCAAAAAAGACAACCTTATGAAATTCGATTTTATAAATTATAAAAAAAGAAGAACAGACTGTGTTCTTTTACTAATCTTTCTTTATTCCTTGTTCAGTCTATCTGCTATGGCTCAACGGGTTTTGTCTGGGAGTATCAGAAGCATTCAGGATAAATCTCCCTTAATAGGTGTAACTATACAAATAGAGCATACTTCAATCGGGACAACTACAGATGAACAGGGAAATTATGTATTAAAGAATATTCCTATAGGTAAGTCAACTATAGTATTTTCGTGCGTTGGTTTGAAAAGAACAACCAAGACTGTATTCTTTTCAGAATCAGAGAACAAAACTTTAGATGTCCTTATGGAAGATGCAAATATGCAACTGGACGGTGTGGAGGTTGTAGGCATCGGCGAAAGGTATGAGATACGAGAAGTTAAGCAACAGGGTGTTCCTGTTACGGTAATAGATGGCAAAACGTTGGCAGGGCGGGGTACCTCTATAAGTGAGGTGCTCAACCATCAAACCGGCGTAAAACTCAGACAAACCGGCGGAGTTGGAAGTCAGACTAAAATAAATGTTCGCGGCTTGGAAGGCAATAGAGTTCAAATATATATGGATGGTTATCCATTAAATACACCAGATGGAAACTTTTCCATAAATGATATTCCACTTCAGTTCATAGACCGCATAGAAATATACAAAGGTATTGTCCCACCGGAGTTTGGGGGAGATGGATTGGGAAGTGCTGTCAATGTAGTGACAATTGATACCGATAAAAATTTTTACGATTTGGCATATAAAATGCAAAGTTACGGAACGCATGAGGGCAGTGCGACTGTTCGCCATTTTTTCAATAAAATAAACACGGCCATGACTCTATATGCAGGAGGAACTTTAGCGGCAAATGATTATACCATAGAATCACCCTATGTAGAAGGATTAAAAATAAAACGAGACCATGATCATTTGAAAATGATAGACTACGCTGTAAGTTTCAATTTTATGAATGGCTATTTCGATGAAGCTAAATTAGAAATTTTAGGATATGCTAATAGAAAAGAGATGCAAGGTATCGAAACCAACATCCGTCATACCTTCAACAAAGCTTTCACTACTGGTGGAACTTTACATTTAGAAAGAAAATCTTTCCTTACTAAAAAAATGGATATGAAATTTAATGGAGGCTATCTGTACACTAATTCATGCCTGAACGATACATCTTCATATGTATATGACTTCTATGGCAACAAACGTCTCAATAGCTACAAAGGAGAAAAGGGAAGTGTACCAAACCTTTCAGATGACCATACTCATGACATTCGTTTCAATCTGAATTTAAAATACCATTTGATTCCTAATAAAATGTCAGTCAATTTGAACAATGATTTTCGATATGTTACTCAGGAGGCTAATGATCCGGAAGCGGAAAAATTCTTAAAAAAAAGACTTTGTGGACTCCAATCAGATGTGACAGGTCTTATTTCTTCTCTGTCTTTCGAGAACAGGTGGTTCAATGACAAACTTACTTCCGTTATTACCGGGCGATATTATCATTTTGGAGTGAACGGTGAGACGGTAGATTTGACATATGGGTCGGAAAGTGAACCGGTCAAGACCGACCGCACAGGAGACAATTTGGGCTATAGCATTGCCTTGAAATATGATTTACCCCGACATTGGTATCTGAAAGCAGCATTGGAACATAATTATCGTTTGCCGCGATATGAGGAAATCCTTGGGGATCGTATCACAACCCAGGTCAATACGGCATTGGACCCTGAAATGGCGAACAATTATAATTTAGGGGTAATATATGACCACTACTACAATAATGAATCACGGTTGCAATTTGAAGCAAATGTTTACACAACAAAAGTAAAGAACATGATGTATATGCTTGCGCAAGCGGGATATTATAAATATCAGAATTTAGGCGAAGCTTTGCTATATGGTGCAGATGCCGAAGTAAAATGGGATATAAACCGGAATTGGTTCGTGTCGCTGAATGGTACTTGGCAAAAATCGCTTGACTATTCCAAATATCTGTTTGGTACAAATACACCAAGCCAAACCTATAAAATGCAGTTACCACATATACCTATTCTATATTTCAATTGGATGGTAGATTACCGAAAGGACAACCTCTTTGGTGGTCGGAATCAATATACCCGTATTTATTATGAAGGAGGATATACCGACAAGTATTATTATGGTTACGAACTGAGTAAAAATCAAAACTATAAAATACCTGGGACATGTATTCATACCCTCGGCCTTGAATATGGTATATGCAGACGGAAGATAATATTCGGAGCGGAATGTCACAATATTCTCAATACCGATGAGATGACCAACTTTAATTATCCGTTGGCAGGTCGACTTTTCTCGCTTAAAATCCGTTTTACATCACTTGAATGGTAAATAATTAATATAATAAAACAATACTCTGTTAATTCTTATGTAATCGATTGAAAATGAGAGAGTTAATTAACGT